>Ga0181522_10002692_pt1 | contig 10057 bp, 8 predicted proteins | sample PEATcosm2014_Bin_27_FD_121103 | JGI IMG/M metagenome (GOLD analysis project Ga0181522, IMG submission 121103) | Peatland microbial communities from MTU Mesocosm Facility, Houghton, MI, USA - PEATcosm2014_Bin05_10_metaG | ecosystem: Environmental > Terrestrial > Soil > Wetlands > Peat | place...
AACCAAGCGATCCTGTTTTCCGACCGCGACGCGGTCGATGGGATCAAGATCGACGCTCACAAAGGCGAAGGGTCTGAGTTCGAGGCTTTGCGGGAACACGTCGCCGGCATGGACAATCGTTTCATCGACTGGAAGCAATCGGCAAAGCACCGCAAGCTGTTGTCGAAGGAGTTCCGAGTCGAGCGGAATCATCAGATTGTGCTCGCTTACGACACTGGACGCCTAATGGCGGAGCCGATTGGCGCTCTCGCACGACTCGATCACGCCATTCACGCCGGCCTGCAGCTCGGCTGGGTTTCGTTGCGCAACGGCGACTTCGTCGGCTCCTACGGCTTCGACGCGCGCATTCGCCATTATCTGCAGCCGTCGCGCGGCGCCCGCGCCTTCGGTCAATTGCAGCGCGGCGCGAGCCAGCTCGGCTATTTCGCCGAGGAGACCAACTACACGCTCGGCCTCGCCGAACTCAATGCGCGACTGAAGCGCCGCGCTCTGGTTGTGCTATTTACCGAGTTTGTCGACACAACCACGGCGCAGCTCATGCTTGATAGCGTGCAACGCGTCGCGAATCGCCACGCCGTCGTCTTCGTCACGCTTACCGATCCGTTCCTCGCGGCGACCGTCAACGCCCCGCCTCGCGATTTTCCGGCCGTCGCCAGCGCGATTGTCGCCTTCGACTTGATGCGCGAGCGGGCGATCGTGCTCGAAAGACTGCAGCGAATGGGCGTCCAATGCCTCGATGCTCCGACGCGCGGACTCGCCGTCGCGTTGGTCAATCGCTACCTCGCGATCAAGCGGCGAGGGTTGCTGTGAGTGCCTCCACCTCCGAACCGATCGAACTCGCGGCCCCGATGCCGGTCGTCACCTTGCGCAGCGCCGAGTTTCGCAAGGGCCGCGAGGCCGCTTGGCGCGATCTCGAGGCCCTGATCGCTCGCGTCGAGGGCAAGGGCGTCGCCGGCCTGACGGCCGATGAGATGCAGCGGCTGCCAACTCTCTATCGCACGGCGATCTCGTCGCTCTCGGTGGCGAGGGCGATTGCGCTCGACCGCAATCTCATTCTCTACCTCGAGGCCCTGGCGTTGCGCGCCTATTTCATCGTCTATGGGCCGCGCGCCGGGTTCGCCGAAACGTTGTGGGTCTTTCTCAAACGTGGCTTTCCGACCGCGGCCCGCTCCCATCTCGGCGCGATCGGCGTCGCCTTCCTGGCCATCCTGGCCGGAACGGCTGTCGGCTTCGCACTCGCCGTCGGCGACGAGAGTTGGTTGACGCTATTGACGCCGGACGGCCTAGCCGGCGGACGCAGCGCGGCGAGCACGGCGGCCCAACTGCGCGACGGCGAAATCTTCGCGCCGTGGCAGGGGTTCGTCGCTTCGTTCGTCGTCTTCGCCAATGCTCTCTTCCGCAACAACGCGACGGTGGCAATTCTCTGCTTCGCTCTCGGCGTCGCCGGGGGCGCACCGACCTTCGTCCTGCTCTTCTACCAGGGGCTGATCTTCGGCGCTTTCGTCGCGCTTCACTACAATCGCGGGTTGCTCGTCGATTTCCTCGGCTGGGTTTCGATCCACGGCGTCACCGAATTTGGCGCGCTCATCCTTTGCGGCGCAGGTGGACTGGCGATTGCCGCAGCAATCGTCACGCCCGACCGCTTCACACGGGTCGAAAACCTGTCACGCGAGGGCCGCCAGGCCGCCGCGCTCGCCGGCGGCGGCGTGTTGATGCTATTTGTCGCCGGTCTGATCGAAGGTGGTTTTCGCCAGCTCGTCGCCAGTACGCCCGGCCGTTTCGCTTTTGCGGCGGCGACCGCGCTGGCTTGGGGCCTCTACTTCGCTTACGCCGGACGGGAGGCGCGCCGTGGCGAGTAGACTCGATCGCATCAATCGATTCCTCGAAGGCGTGCGGCGCGAAAAGCGCGAAATCGTAACGCCGGAGGGCGTGGCGCTTGAGATTGAACTCGCCAACCGCGGCGAACGCGCGCTCGCTTTCATCCTCGATCTCTTTTTCTGGACGATGGCGATCCTTTTTCTCGGGCTGGTTTTCGGCTTGCTGCTCGCCGAGAAGATTAACGGCGCTGTCGCCGTCACGCTGGTCCTGTTCGCGGCATTCTTGTTGCGCAACTTCTACTTCATCCACTTCGAGCTGACGACGCAGGGCGCCACGCCGGGCAAGCGCATCGTCGGACTGAAGGTGATCGACGCCGCCGGCGGCCCGTTGACGCCGAGCGCGGTGGTGGCGCGCAATCTGACACGCGAGGTCGAGACCTTCCTGCCGCTCAGCCTCTTCTTCAGCCTTGAGGCGGGCGGCGGCGGCTGGCTGACCCGCGCAGCCTATCTCGTCTGGCTTGCGCTCGTTTCCGCTCTGCCGTTCTTCAATCGCGATCGGCGCCGCGCTGGCGATTTCATCGGCGGCACGCTGGTGATCGCGGCGCCGAAGCGGGCGCTGCTCGCCGATCTCGGCGCGCAGCGGACGACGTACGCCTTCACTCGACCTCAGCTCGACGCCTATGGCGCCTTCGAATTGCAGGTCCTGGAGGAGCTGCTAAGGCGACCGCGCACGGCCGAATCCGAAACCGTTCTCGCCCAGGTCTGCGAGCGCGTCTGCCGCAAGATCGGCTGGCAGGGCGCGGCGCCACGCGCCGACGCGCGCGAATTTCTCAATGCCTTCTACGTCGCCGAACGCGCGCATCTTGAACACGAGCAGTTGTTTGGCAGGTACCGCGCGGATAAGTCGAGCACGCCCGGCGCAAACTGATCTTCAGTCGAAGACGGCGGCGATCTGGTCGATGTCGACGCCTTCCTTCGCGACGCGCAGGTCGTGATAGACGACTGCCGCCATTACAGCGCCGAAGGCCGCCACGACGACCTCCGCGACAAAAGTGAAGATTGCGGCGAGGACGGCGCCGCCGATCACTGCGCCCAGGGCGGCGAGCGCGCCGGCCAGAACGATCGTGCCAATCGCCACCAGGATGAGCAATCCGAAAATCCCCCAGCGGTTGCCGCGAGTAAGTTGGCCGCTACGTTTGAGGCTGGCGCGCGGACCGACCCGCTCGATCACGCAAGCCGGCACCGCGACGTAGAAGGCGCAGGCGACCATGAATGCCGGCACGACCAGCGCGAGAGCGGCGAGCCCGATAAGGATGCCAACGAGCAGCGCGGCGCCGACCACCGGCCCCAAGCGGCGCAATCCTGCGCCGAGGGATTCGCCGATCGAGAAGCTTTGACCGCGCATAATCTGATAGGCGCCGTATAGGCAGGCCGCGTTGGCCAGCGGGCCGAGAACGAGTTGCAGTACGGTAGTCAGCAAGTGGGCCGCCTGGGCGCCGTTGCCGGCTCCGCTGCCGAAGGTGAGGTCGACAACGATCAGCGGGAGAAACGCCAGCGCCGTCAGAAGGACGAACTTGACAAAGCCGGCGCCGAACACTTGGAACGCGCGGCTCAAAGCCGCGCCGACGCGGAACGGCGTACCGATCGAATCGACGGTTGGATTGCCGATGCTCATGGTGTAGCCCCCAGGAAAGAAGCGTCGCCGTTCCGGCTTATGGAACGACGGCGGCTCGGTCGCGCCGCCGCCACTTGTCGCTCAGTCGAAGACCGCTGCGATTTGATCGAGGTCGACGCCCTCTTTGGCGACGCGCAGATCGTGATAGACCACGGCCGTCACGACGGCGCCGAAGGTGCGCACGATCGCGTCCAAGAGGAAGGCGACGAGCCGGTATGGCGTGAGCCCGCCAGTAGCGAGGCGCGCCAAATTCTCCGCTCCCCCAAGTCGGAACATGCCAATAGTCACGGCTCCGCCGACGAACGCGGCCAGGACGAGGACAAAAAGCAGCAGCCCGAAGATCGCCCAGCGACTGCCCCGAGTCAGATCGCGACTCCGGCGCAAGCTCGCGCCGACGCCGGCCCGCTCGATGACGCATACCGGCACGGCGACATATAACGCGCAGGCGACAATCGCGCCAGGAACGAGCAGCGCCAGAGCGGCCAGCCAGGTCAGCAGCGTGGAGACGATTGCAACGCCGACCAACGGAAAGAAGCGGCGAAAGCCGTCCCGTAGCGACCGTCCGACGCTGAACGGCTGCCCGCGCATTGTATGGTAGGCGCCGGACAGGCAGGCGGCGGTGCTCAACGCGTACAGAACCATCGCCAGCATCGAGAAGCCGAGTTGCCGCAACACATGACTGCCGTCCGGCGACAGGTTGTCTGACGCTAGCCCGAGGCTGATCGCAACGCTTTCGCCGAGCGACGGCAACAGCGGAATGGCCCCGAGGATGACGAACTTGACGAAGCCTCGACCGAACACGGCGAAAGAGCGGCTTAGCGCAGAGCCCACCCGAAACGGCGTGCCGGCGACGCCGACAGTCGCGCTCATCGCGCTCATCCGCGCCCCCTCCACGACAGCGCCCGATCCACGTCTCGCGCGAACGATGTCGTTGGCGACAAGAGACGCCAGGCCCCTTCCCGGCGCAATTGCGCCGCGAATGATAGGGTGCCGCAAGGCCCGGCGCAATCAGCGGGCTGGGTGGCGGCGCGACCTCTGTAACGTCACTCGCCGCGTTCGTCGCCTAGATCGACAGGCAGACGTATTTGACCGTCAGATATTCGTCGATTCCGTATTTCGATCCTTCGCGACCGATTCCTGACGCCTTCACGCCGCCGAACGGGGCCTCGGCGGTCGAGACCAAGCCGGTGTTGACGCCGACCATGCCGTATTCGAGCGCCTCAGCCACTCTCCACACCCGCGTGAGGTCGCGCGCGTAGAAATAGGAGGCGAGGCCGAATTCGGTGTCGTTGGCCATCGCGATCACGTCCTCGACCGTGTCGAAGGCGAACAACGGCGCGACCGGACCGAAAGTTTCCTCGCGCGCGAGCTTCATCGTCGAGTCGGCGCCGACGAGCACGGTCGGCTCATAGAACAGCGCGCCAGCCGGGTGGCGCTTGCCGCCGACCGTCGCCTTGGCGCCGTGCGCCAGCGCGTCGGCGACATGGGCCTCGACCTTGGCGAGCGCGGCGGGCGAGATCATCGGACCGATCTGCACCCCGGGCTCGAAGCCGTCGCCGACCTTCAGCTTGGCGACCGCCGTCGCGAGCTTGCCGGCGAACGCTTCAAATATGCCGCGCTGTACATAGAGCCGGTTGGCGCAGACGCAGGTTTGGCCGGCGTTGCGGAACTTGGCGATCAGAGCGCCTTCGACTGCCTGATCGAGATCGGCGTCATCGAAGACGATGAAGGGAGCGTTGCCTCCGAGTTCGAGGCTGAGCTTCTTGATCCCGTCGGCGCTCTGGCGCATCAGGATCGAGCCGACGCGCGTCGAGCCGGTGAACGAGATTTTGCGCACTTTCGGATTGGCGCAGAATTCTTGGCCGACGCCAGAGGCGTCGGCGCTGGTGACGACGTTGAAGACGCCGGCGGGAATGCCGGCGCGCTCGCCTAGCGCCGCCATCGCCAAGGCCGACAGCGGCGTCAGCTCGGCCGGCCGCGAGACGAAGGTGCAGCCGGCCGCCAGCGCCGGCCCGACCTTGCGCGCGATCATCGCGTTGGGGAAGTTCCACGGCGTGATCGCCGCCGCGACGCCGATCGGCTGCTTGAGAACGAGGATGCGCTTGTCGGCGAGATGGCCAGGAATCACGTCGCCGTAGACCCGCCGCGCCTCCTGTGCGAACCACTCGACAAAGCTCGCGCCGTAAAGGATTTCGCCGCGCGCCTCTGCGAACGGCTTGCCCATCTCGGCGGTCAGGATACGCGCAAGATCGTCGGCGTTGTCGAGCATCAGGCGGTTCCATTCAAGGAGAATCGCCGAGCGTTCGCGCGCGGTCCTGGCCGACCAGGCGGGAAACGCCGCCGCGGCGGCGTCGATCGCGGCGCGCGCGCCAGCGACGCCGACGTCGGCGACCTCGGCGATCAACGCGCCGTTAGCCGGATTATGGACCGCCGTGCGGGTCGCCGCCTCGGTCCAGACGCCGCCGATATAGGCGCGATCGCGCAGCAGCGACGGGTCCTTGAGCTTCAGCATCGCTTCGCCTCTCGTCCGGCGGAATGTGGGGCCTGGCGGAGCGACGCTTGCTTGCCCGCCTGCCGTCCCGAAGGGCCGCGCTCGAGGCGATCCGCCGGGCGGCGCCTCGAGCGATCGGCCGAGCGGTCGGACAAAGCCCGTGAACGCGCAAAGGGGCGCAGCGCGCGACCACTGTCAATCCCCGCTGGCTGAGCGACTCGGCGCTTGCCGCAAATGCCGCGGCTCCGACAGAACCGCGATGAGGACACCCGCGCTTTCGACAGCCCCAGGGTCGAAGTCGTCATCGCCCGCCGAGGCTCATCGGGGCGGATCGCGCGCCCCGGCGTCCGGCCGTCGATTGCCGGGCCCAGCGCGATTCAAACCCCCGCCTTTCGCCAAATCGCTGCCTCAGACGGCATCCCAACTCGCGCCGCACAACGCGCCGCGCCCACCCCTCCTTCGTTAAAGAATTGATTTGTCGCCACAATATCGCCTTGGCGACCGCATCCGCGCCCTGCGGCGCCTTGCCCCTCCAAACCAGCAATCCCAAGCTTGCCGACGTTCGCCATCGGCGCTACATTCGTTGGGAAAAGCTTTTCCCAAATGAGCGGGAGGCTTTTTTCGAGAGCGAACCGTCCTCGAGTATTCCCGGGAGAAACGCCATGAACAAGCGGTCCACCTGCGCCGCGCTCGCCGCCCTTTTGATGGGGACTGCGGCCTTCGCCTCCAGCGCATTCGCCGACAATCTGACCATGTGGGTGCGCGCCAGCGGCACCAACGCCGCCGCTCACCTGGTCGACCTCTGGAATTCGACCCACTCCGACAAGATCGAGTTGACCACCATCCCCGACACCCAGATGGTTACCAAGCTCGCCACCGGCGTTCAGGCGAACGAGGTCCCCGACCTGGTGTCGTTCGACCTCATCTACATGCCGGATTTCATGAAGGCCGGCTTCCTCGAAGACCTCACCGCCGAACTGAAGGCCGATCCGAACTTCGCCTCGGTCGCCAAGGCCTACGTCGACATCGCCACTTACCAGGGCAAACTCTACGGCGCCGGCTTCACCCCCGACGTCTCGATCCTCGTCTGGAACAAGGACCTGTTCAAACAGGCAGGCCTCGACCCGGACAAGCCGCCGCGCACCATCGCCGAGATCCATGAGGACGCGAAGAAGATCCGCGCGCTCGGGCCCGACATCTACGGCTTCTATTTCTCGGGCGCCTGCCCCGGGTGCAACATCTTCACCACCTCGCCGATGATGGTGGCGGCGGGCTCGAAGATCCTGCCCGCCAACGGCAACGACGACGCGCTGACCGGCGACGGCGTCAAGCAGGTGCTGGAGCAATTCAAGGAGATGTGGAACGAGGGTCTGATCCCGAAGAACGCCCAGGCCGACAGCGGCGCGAACTTCGCCTCGGTGTTCAAGTCCGGCAAGATCGGCATCCAGGGCACCGGCGGCTTCCTGCTCGCCGAGCTCAAGCACGACGTGCCAAACATGAACTTCGGCGTCACCTTCCTGCCCGGCGCGAAGGAAGGCCAGGCGTCCTCGTTCGTCGGCGGCGACGTCGTCGCGATCCCGAAGGGTTCCAAGCACCTCGCCATCGCCAAGGCCTTCATCGCCTGGGAGCTGACTGACGAAGCCCAGCTCGAAGGCCTCGCCAAGAATAACATCCTGCCGTCGCGACCGGCGCTTGCCGACAACAAGTATTTCGCCACTGATCCGCGCGTCGTCGTCACCGCCAAGGCGATCGGAGTCGGCTACGTGCCGTGGGTCTATCATTTCGCCGACATGGTCAACTCTGACTCCAGCCCCTGGATCAACATGTTACAGCGCGCTATTTTCGACGGCGACGTCGACGGCGCGATCACCGAGGCGCGTCAGAAGATGAAGGACATCGCCAGCGAGTGAGCGTCGGCATGGCGCTCTAAAGAGGCGGCGGATCATGCGAGCTCAACGCTCGAGGCAATTGCAGGGCTGGTTCTTCATCGGGCCTGCCCTGCTCTTCGTCGCCGTGTTCGTTCTCGTTCCGCTCGCCCAGCTCGTTTTCACGTCGCTGACCGACCGATCGCTGCTCGGCGGCGGCCGGTTCATCGGCGTCGACAACTATCTGCGCATCTGGCGCGACGCCAGCTTCTGGCGCGCGCTGACGTTCACCGCCAAGTACACGATCGTCCTCACGCCGATCCTGATGGGTCTCGGTTACGCGCTGGCGTTGCTGACGTTCGACAACACGCCGCTCAAGCGCCTGACGCGCACGATCGTGTTCGTGCCTGTGATCATCGGCCTGTCGAGCTCAAGTCTGCTGTGGTACTGGCTGCTCGACGAGCAGGTGGGTCTGTTCAACAAGCTGCTGGTCGATCTCCATGTGCTCAAGGAGCCGATCGTCTGGTTCGTCTCGGCCGATCTCGCCTTCTGGGCGGTGGTGATTTCGATCACCTGGAAGGTCGTCGGCTTCGGCTTGGTGTTGTTCGTGTCGGGAATCCAGTCGATCAACTCCGACATCATCGAAGCCGCGATCATGGACGGCGCCGGTTACTGGAGCCGCGTTCGACTGATCATTGTGCCGCTCACGCGGCGGATCCTGTTGCTGACGACGCTCGTCAGCGCGATCGGCTCGATGCTCGCCTTCGACCAGTTCTACATCATGACGTCCGGGGCGCCGCGGGGACAGACCTTCACCGCAGTGTACTGGATCTATCAGAATTCGTTCGTGTCGTTCAAACTCGGCTACAGCTCGGCGCTGTCGGTTGTGCTGACTCTGGTCATCCTCGTCCTGGCGGCGCTTCAGATCGCACTGACCGTGCGCAGCGAGGCGGCATGAGCGCGTCGGCGATCGCCTCCGACCTCGGCGTGCTCACGTCACGCCGCCAACGCCGCCCGCCGCCGTCGGTCTATCTCGCCGTTGCAGCGTGCGTCGCAATCATGGCGATCATGGCCGCGCCGCTCGCATTCTCCTTCCTCGCCTCAATCGAGTCAGCGACCGAGGCCTCGTCGGCGCCCCACTACCTGCCGCAGAGCTTCAGCCTGCAGAACTATCTCAAGGTCGCCGGTTACCAAGCGGGCCTGGCGACCTACGTCGGCAATTCGACCCTGGTGGCGCTGATGACGATCGTCGCCTGCGTCGCGCTCGCGGCCCCGGCAGGCTACGGGCTCGCCCGTTTCTCGATCTACGGCAAGGAGATCGCGTTCCTCGTTCTGCTGGCGCCGATGATGATCCCCTATCAGGCGCTGCTGACCCCGCTCTATCTTGATTTCGCCAAGTTCGGGCTCGTCGACAGCCGCATCGGGCTGGCGATCGTGCACACGATCCTCCAACTGCCGTTTTCGGTCTATCTGATGCGCAACGCCTTCGAGGCCATTCCGCGCGAGATCGAAGAGGCGGCGATGATCGACGGTTGTTCGGCCTCGCGGCGGCTCGCCTACATCTTCCTGCCCCTTGCCGTCCCGGGGCTGGTCACCGTCGCCCTGTTCGCCTTCATCAATTCGTGGAACGAGTTCCTCGCCGCGCTCATCTTCATGAACCGGGAGACCTCCTTCACCGTGCCGATCCTCCTGGTCAGCGTGCGCATCGGCAATCACGGCGCAGTCGATTGGGGCGCCCTGCAGGCGAGCGTCGTCATATCGATCATCCCCTGTCTCGCCGTCTATCTCGCCTTGCAGCGCTACTACGTCTCCGGCCTGCTGACCGGCGCGGTGAAATGAAGCACCGCACCATCCACGACGTGGCGCGGCTCGCCGAGGTCAGCATCGGCACCGCCTCGAAGGCGCTGAATGGCCACGGCCAGTTGCGCGCCGAAACCCGCGCCCGCGTGATCGCCGTCGCCCGCGACCTCGGCTTCCGCCCGAACGACCTCGCGCACAGCCTGCACCGCGGCCAGAGCTTTACCGTCGGCGTGATCTCCAACGACGCGTTCGGCCGTTTTTCCATGCCGATCGTCGAGGGACTGGAGGAGTGCCTTGCCGACGAAAACATCTCCGTCTTCATGTGCAACGCCACCGACGATCCGGAGCGCGAGGCGCGCCATGTCGAAGCGCTGCTCGGCAAGCGCGTCGACGGCATCGTCGTCACCGC
>Ga0181522_10002695_pt1 | contig 10045 bp, 6 predicted proteins | sample PEATcosm2014_Bin_27_FD_121103 | JGI IMG/M metagenome (GOLD analysis project Ga0181522, IMG submission 121103) | Peatland microbial communities from MTU Mesocosm Facility, Houghton, MI, USA - PEATcosm2014_Bin05_10_metaG | ecosystem: Environmental > Terrestrial > Soil > Wetlands > Peat | place...
AGAAGCGCCGAATCGATACATCCCGAGAATAGCGCCGTCCACGCCGGCGTAACGCTCCCAGCCGCGCGGTGAAGCGGCCTCGACGGCCACGCGCGCATTGACGGCTTTCGGCAACACGCTTTCCCGATAAACCTCATCCTGCCGGTCGAACAGCTCCCACGACGGCAGACTGACGACGCGTGCCGCAATGTTTTGTTCTGAAAGGAGCTCAGCCGCTTCCAAACACAGCGCGACCTCGCTTCCCGTTCCGATGAGGATGACATCCGGACGGCCGTTCGGCGGATCCGACAAGACGTAGCCGCCACGCGCGACACCAGACGCGGCAGCGTAGCGGTTGCGGTCGATGGTCGGCAACGGCTGCCGGGTCAGCACCAGGCAGGCCGGCGAATTCTTCAGCCCGATGATGACGCGCCATGCTTCGACGACTTCATTGGCGTCAGCTGGACGAAGCACAAACATGTTGGGAACCGAGCGCAGCCCGATCAGCTGCTCGACCGGCTGATGCGTTGGCCCGTCTTCACCAAGGGCAATTGAATCGTGGGTGTACACGTAGATGACCGGCAAACCCATCATCGCTGCCAGCCGCATGGGCGGCCGCATGTAATCGGAGAAGATCAAGAAGCTCGAACCAAATGCGCGCAAACCGTCGAGCGTAATGCCGTTGAGAACGGCTCCCATGGAGTGTTCGCGGATGCCGAAATGCAGATTGCGGCCAGCGTACTCCGCCGGCTCGAAATCGCCTGCAGAGTCAAATTTGAGCGCCGTCTTTGTCGAGGCGTTGAGGTCGGCCGCGCCGCCGATCAGCCACGGGTAATTTTGCGCGATGGCGTTGAGCACCTTGCCAGAGGAGTCGCGGGTGGCAAGTCCCTTGGGGTCTGCAGGAAAGGATGGAAGATCGGCGTCCCATCGCGGTGGCAGCGCTTGTTGCCAAATAGCCTGCAGCCGGTCGCCCAGCTCGGGGTAGTGCCGGCAGTATTCGGCGAATTTTTCTTTCCACTCGTGGTGCAGAAGGCGTCCGCGCTCGGCGATACCCAGCCTGAATTGTTCATACACGCCATCGGGCACCAGAAATTGTGCATCCTCGGGCCACCCGTAGGCGCGCTTGGTCAGTCTGACTTCTTCCTCGCCGAGCGGCTCGCCGTGAGCGGCGGGGGTGTCCTGTTTGTGCGGTGAGCCGAAGGCGATGTGGCTGTCGACAATGATGAGAGTCGGGCGGTCGCCGGTGCTTTTGAAATTCACCAGCGCGTCCGCCACGGCTTGGGTGTCGTTGGCGTCGGCGACGTGGGTGACGTTCCAGCGGTAGGCGCGGAAGCGGGCGGCGACGTTCTCGGTGAACGTGATGGCCGTGCTGCCGTCGATGGTGATGTGATTGTTGTCGTAGATCCAGCAAAGGTTGGATAGTTGTAGGTGTCCGGCAAGCGAAGCGGCCTCGCTCGCCACGCCTTCCATCAGGTCGCCGTCGCCGCAGAACGTGTAAACGTTGAAATCGAACACCGGGAAATCCGGCCGATTGAAGCGGCTCGCCAGGAAGCGGCCGCCGATCGCCATGCCGACGCTGTTGCCGCAGCCCTGTCCGAGCGGGCCCGTTGTGGTTTCCACGCCCGGCGTTACGCCACGCTCGGGATGGCCGGGGCAACGGCTGCCAAGTTGACGAAACTGCCGGATGTCGTCGAGACTGACCGCCGGACGGCCTCCCTCTTGGGGGTCGCGCACGTGTGCCAGATGCAGGAGGGCGTAGAGCAGCATGGAGGCATGGCCGTTTGACAGCACGAAGCGATCGCGGTTCGGCCATTTGGGATCGTCGCAATCGTACTGCAGCGCCTCTTGCCATAGCGTATAGGCGACGGGGGCAAGGGCCATGGGAGTGCCGGGATGGCCGGAATTGGCCTTTTGGACGGCGTCCATCGCCAGCGTGCGAATAGTATCGATGCTTAGCCGATCCAGCCTGTCGCCCCGCAATCCGTCGCCAGAGGCGGTATCTGGAAGATCGTGTTTGCGAATATCCGTCTCGGCCACAAGATCCCTCCGCGGTAATTGAAATCCCTTCCCCTCCAACCCAACTCACCCGTTGCGCTCGAAGTTCCGAGCGGGCAGTCGCCTGCGGCAAACACATCCCGGTGTGGGCCTTGCCTCTGGGGCAAGCTATAATGACTCGATAATGCGTCATTAGGCAGGCGGCCGCAGATTCGCCGCCAACCGGGTTCCGGGCCCTGGACTGTCATGATGCGATTGCGCGCGTCGACCTTAATCCTTGCGGTTTTTTCGACAATTGCGGCAGTTGTACTCGCCGCGCCGGCGAGCGCCGCCCAACGCGCGGTCGTGCTCGACGTAGACGGGGCGATCGGTCCGGCGGTGGCCGACTACATCGTGCGCGAGCTTCAGGCGGTGAGCCCGAATGTCGGGCTGGTGGTGCTGCGCATGAATACTCCGGGCGGCCTCGATACATCGATGCGCAAGATCATCAGCGCGATCCTGGCTTCGCCTGTGCCCGTTGCGACGTTCGTGGCACCGAGCGGCGCGCGCGCTGCCAGCGCCGGCACCTACATCGCTTACGCCAGCGCTATTGCGGCCATGGCGCCGGGCACCAATATCGGCGCCGCTACGCCGGTTCAGTTGGGCGGCGGCTCGCTCCTTCCGGGCAGCGGACCGGACCAAAAGCAACAAGGCAAAAGCGGCGACTCCGGGGACACGGAAACGCGCAAGATCATCAACGATGCGATCGCCTATATTCGCAGTCTCGCCACCGTGAATGGACGCAATGCCGATTGGGCTGCCGACGCGGTGCGGTCGGCCGTGAGCCTGCCCGCTTCCGAGGCGCTATCGCTGCACGTCATCGACGTCATCGCCAAGGACGTTCCCGATCTTCTGCGCCAGATCGACGGCCGGACCGTGACCGTCAACGGCAAGCCGCAGCGCCTGACGACCGCCGGGCTCACGGTCGAGCGCGCTCCGCCCGGCTGGCAAACCGAGCTGTTTGCCCTGGTGACCAATCCGGACGTGGCCTTCATCCTGATGCTCATCGGCATTTACGGAATCGTGCTCGAATTCTTCAGTCCTGGCGCCGTGGCGCCGGGCCTGATTGGCGCCATATCCCTCTTGGTCTCGCTCTATGCGCTTGCGTTCATTCCCATCAACTACGCGGGCGCGGCGCTGGTGCTGATCGGGATCGGCCTCATGATTGCCGAGGTCCATATCGGGACCTTTGGCGCGCTCGGCGTCGGCGGCATCGCGGCTTTCGTCATCGGCGCGCTGATGATGTTTCCCGAGCGTGTGCCCGGATTCGCGCTCTCCACCGCGGTCGTGATCGGCGCCGCCATCGCCAGCGCCGCGCTGATCCTGCTGGTGCTGGCCGCGCTATTGCGCTCACGCAAGCGGCCGGTGGTGACCGGCGGCGAGGCGCTGATCGGCGCCGAAGGCGAAGCTGTTACCTGGCAGGAAAGCGAGGGGCGCGTACGGGTCCAAGGCGAGGTTTGGCTGGCCCGCGCCAAAGCGCCGCTTTCGGCCGGCGAGCGGGTGAGAGTCATCGGCCGCGACGGCCTCGTCCTTTTTGTCGAAGCCATACGGCCTGCCTAGGAGCACAGCCATGTTTTTCGGTGTCCTCATTGTCATCGGCGTTCTGGTTCTGATGTTTCTCTACGCCTCCATTCGCATTCTGCGCGAATACGAGCGCGGTGTGGTCTTCACGCTCGGGCGCTTTACTGGCGTGAAGGGGCCGGGCCTTATCCTGCTTTATCCGTTCGTGCAGCAGATGGTGCGCGTTGACCTGCGCGTGGTGGTCGATGAGGTTCCTCCGCAGGACGTGATTTCGCGCGACAACGTCTCGGTCAAGGTGAGTGCCGTCCTCTATTTCCGCGTCGTCGATGCCGAGAAGGCGATCATCCAGGTCAGCAATTACCTGGCGGCGACCAGCCAGCTCGCCCAGACCACGCTGCGCTGGGTCTTGGGTAAGCATGACCTCGACCAGATGCTGGCTGAGCGCGACAAACTCAACGCCGACATCCAGGACGTTCTCGACAAGCAGACCGAAGGCTGGGGCATCAAAGTCTCCAATGTGGAGCTCAAGCGCATCGATCTCGACGAAAGCATGGTGCGGGCCATTGCCCGCCAGGCCGAGGCCGAGCGCGAACGGCGCGCCAAGATCATCAATGCCGAGGGCGAACAGCAGGCGGCGCAGAAGCTGGTCGAGGCCGCCCGCATCCTTGGCGGCGTCCCGCAAGCCATGCAGCTGCGCTACCTTGGCACGCTGTTCGACATCTCGAACGAGCGCGGGTCCACCATCGTCTTTCCGTTCCCGATCGAGTTGCTGCAGGCCTTCAGCTCGATGGCGCCGAAGACGTAGCCGGCCGCCGTGACCTCGCCACAGGTGCGGGGCAGCGCCTGATGTCAGGACAGGACAAACAGCCGTAACCGATTCAATAACGTTTTAGGTTTGAATGATGCGGCGGCAGTGTTATGCCGTCGCCGTCAGACTGCGGCCATCGAGTGGGTGGGGCCGTGATTTTCACGACTGTTCTGTGACAGCCGGACATCGAGCATGCGTGTGATTGTCCCAATTTCCGTGGGTGGCTGGGCCCGTTTGTTCACCCGCTGGGACGTCCTCGCGATGCTCCTCATCCTCGGCTTCCTGGTGTTTCTTGCTGAGGCAAGCCGCCATCTGTTCGAGCCACTGACCGAACTGCAGAAGCAGCCGCTCTCGCTCGACCCGCGCAACCTGCCCGAATATTCCGCGCGCACCACGTTGCGCATGCTTATCGCCATGGCGCTGTCGCTCATTTTCACCTTCACGTACGCGACGTTCGCGGCGAGGAGCAAGGTCGCCGAGAAATTGCTCGTCCCACTCCTCGATATCCTGCAATCGGTCCCGATCCTCGGCTTTATCTCGATCACCGTCGTGTTCTTCATGGCGCTAGCGCCCGGGCGTGTGCTCGGCGCGGAGTTCGCGGCCATCTTCGCCATTTTTACCAGCCAGGCCTGGAACATGGCGTTCAGCTTCTACCAGTCGCTGCGCACCGTTCCTGTCGAACTCGAAGAAGCGGCGCGCAACTTCCGGCTTACGCCCTGGATGAGGTTCTGGCGTCTGGATGTGCCGTTCGCTATGCCCCAGCTGATCTGGAACATGATGATGTCCATGTCGGGCAGCTGGTTCTTTGTGGTGGCGTCGGAAGCGATCAGCGTCGGCAATACGACCGTGACATTGCCCGGCGTCGGCTCCTACATCGCATTGGCAATCGAACAACGCGATCTGCACGCCGTCCTTTGGGCCATCGGCGCAATGTTGGTGGTGATCCTGATCTACGACCAGGTTCTGTTCCGCCCGCTGGTTGCCTGGGCCGACCGCTTCCGCTTCGAGCAGGAGCCGGGCGGCATACCGCCGCGATCGTGGGTGTTCGACGTGCTGCGCCGCTCCGGCTTCATCGAGCGGATGACGCGGCCGTTCGCCACGTGGTGGCGATCAACCATGCGACCGCAGCCGAGCGTCATATCGGCCTCAAGCAAACCTGCAACGACGCGGCGAAACGGCTGGGTGACGTACCTCTCGGCTGTGCTCGCCTTCGTGATCGCCCTTTTCCTCTTGTGGCAGGTTGCAAGCTTCTTCATGCAGCAGATCGGTCTCGCCGATGTCGTCACCACGCTGCTGCTGGGGCTGGCGACGCTCGTGCGCGTCGTTGTGCTGATCGCGATTGCGACCGTGGTGTGGGTTCCGGTCGGCGTCTGGGTCGGCACGCGCCCGCGAGCCGCCGAGCTGGTTCAACCGGTGGCGCAGTTTCTCGCCGCGTTTCCCGCCAACCTACTGTTTCCCATCGTGGTGTCGGTCATCGTCGCCTGGAAGCTCAGTCCAAACATTTGGCTGAGCCCGCTGATGATCCTCGGCACCCAATGGTACATTCTCTTCAACGTCATCGCGGGCGCGGCGGCGATCCCCGCCGAGCTGCGCGCGTGCGGCGCCAATCTGCGGGTGCGCGGCTGGCTCTGGTGGCGGCGCATCGCGCTGCCGGCGGTGTTCCCCTATTACGTGACCGGCGCGATCACCGCGTCCGGCGGATCGTGGAACGCCAGCATCGTCGCCGAGGTGGCGTCTTGGGGCGACGTGCACCTGCATGCGGACGGCCTGGGCGCCTATATTGCGCACCAGACCGACGTGGGCGACTTCCACCGCATCGTGCTTGGCATCGCGGTCATGAGCCTGTTCGTCGTCATCATCAATCGTACGTTCTGGCGTCCACTGTATCTCTACGCCGAACGCAAATACCGGCTGGGATGAGGATCACCAATGGGCGCTCTCCTCGACATTCACGCACTGCGACAATCCTTTCCGCGAGCCGACGGCGGCGAGCATTTGGTGCTCGACGGGGTCGAGCTGGCGCTGGTGGAGGGCCAGATCGTCGGGTTGCTTGGCCGCACTGGCTCGGGCAAATCGACCCTGCTGCGTTTGATAGCCGGGCTAGCGCAGCCTTCGGGGGGCTCGATCACCTATCTGGGAAATCCGGTGAACGCGCCGGCGCCCGGCATCGCCATGGTGTTTCAATCGTTTGCGCTATTCCCTTGGCTGACGGTGCTGGAGAACGTGCAGCTCGGCCTCGAGGCCCTGGGCTTGCCGGAGCCGGAAATCCGCAAGCGCGCGCTCGCCGCCATCGATCTGATCGGCCTGGACGGCTACGAGTCGGCCTATCCGCGCGAATTGTCGGGCGGAATGCGTCAGCGCGTTGGCTTTGCCCGCGCGCTCGTCGTGCATCCGAACATCCTCCTGATGGATGAGCCGTTCTCCGCGCTCGACGTTCTCACCGCCGAAACTCTGCGCACCGACTTCCTCGAACTCTGGGGCGAGGGCAAGCTGCCGATCAAGGGCGTGATTTTGGTGACGCACAACATCGAGGAAGCGGTGCTGTTGTGCGACCGCATCCTCCTGTTCTCCACCAATCCCGGCCGCATCATCAGCGAGATCAAGGTCGATCTGAAGCAGCCGCGCAACCGGCTCGATCCACAGTTCCGCGATCTGGTCGAAAAAATCTACGTGGCGATGACCGCGCGCAAGCAGACGCTGCCGCAAGCCGGGACGGTCGCGGACCGCGTGGCGACCATCGATATGATGCTGCCGCGCGTGTCCGCCAATCTTTTGTCCGGCCTCATCGAAACGCTGGCGGCGGCGCCTTTCAACGGCAAGGCCGACTTGCCGGTTTTGGCCGACGAACTGCATCTGGAACTGGACGAATTGTTCCCCGTCTCGGAATCGCTGCAGATGCTGCACTTCGCGGAAATTGAAGGTGGCGACATCAAGCTCACCGATGTCGGCAAGCAGTTCGCCGAATTCGGTATGGACGATCGCAAAAAACTGTTCCAGCGCCAGCTTCTCGCCTACGTTCCACTCGCAACCCACATCCGCCGCGTGCTGCAGGAGCGCGCCAATCACTCCGCCCCGAAAAGCCGGTTCCTCGACGAACTGGAAGATCACATGAGCATCGAAGACGCCGAGCACACGCTGCGCGCGGTGACGGCCTGGGGCCGCTACGCCGAAGTCTTTGCCTACGACGACGATTCGGGCGCATTCAGCCTGGAGAACCCTTCGTAAACCAAGCCATCTGCGATCGCACTGCTGTTAGCTCGGCTATTGCGGGTGCTTCGCGGTTGTGCTTTTTTGCTGTTGATCTGCTTGACTGGACAGGAGGCGACAATGTCCGTGTCACCGCAAGTTTCTCGTTCCGGCACTATGCGTTGGCTATTGCCGGTTTCTTTGACACTCAATCTGGTTTTCGCGGGAGCGGCCGGCGCGTCGTTTCTCCGCCATTCCGAGGCAGTTCCGCTGGAACCCGTCTCGCACCTGACGCGCGGTGCGGAACAGCGCCTCGACCGCATCGCGACCAGTCTGCCGGAGTCGGACGCGCAGATCATGCGTCGTGCCATTCGCGCCGATGCCGCAAAGGTCGTGGCGGCGCAAGCGAGTCTTCGTCTGTCGCAGGAAGATGTGCGCAGCAGGCTCCGCGCTGAACCGTTCGATCCGGCAGCCGTCCGCGCCGCTATGGCGGAGACCAGCGCGGCCCGCGACAACTTCGATCAGGTTCTGCACGACCTGATCGCCTCGGCGGCGGCGAAAATGTCGCCGATAGGCCGCAGCAAGCTTGCTGACTGGCCGCCGCCACGGCTGCCGCAGCATCGAGATCAGGTAATCACCCAGTAGGCGCCGGCTGCGGCACGACCTCGATTCTTCACTGGAGCATGATCTTTTCGGAAAACGGGATCGTGCTCTAAGCCGCACTGCGCCGCGCCTTCACGGCCACCGCCAACAAAGCGCGCTCGGCGATGGTCTCGGCGAGATCGAGGTTGCGCCGCGATTCCAGAACGGCATCAGCAAGCTCGGCCATCGCTGCGTTCAGCCGCGTGGCATTCCAAAGCTTGAGTGCGGCCTCGATCAAGCCCTTTCGGCGAAAATGCAGCGGCGGTTGCACGGCATCGAGCGAGAACCGCGCGCCTTCCTCGATGGCGGTGCGCCATTTGTGCAGCTGTGCGACCTGGCGCTGCGCGGCAAACAGGATTGATCCGACCGCTGTTCCTGCTGTCCGGGCCTTCGCCAGTTGCGTTTCCAGATCCGCGGGCTTGCCGGCGAACGCCGCATCGACAATGTCGTCGATGGCGAGCGATGAGGCGTCTGAGACGACCGCCACGACATCATCGATGCCGACCCGCTCCTGCCCATGCGCATAGAGCGCCAGCTTGCGGATTTCGTTGCGCGAGGCGGCGCGGTCGCCGCCGAGCAGCGGAATCAGCAGTGCGCGCGCATCGGGCGAGAGCTCTAGTCCGGCGGCGCGCATTTCTTCGTCGATCAGGCGCGTGCGATCGCGTTCGCTATCGGCATAGCAGGGCAAAGCCGCGGCATTCTTGGCGCGTTCGCATAGCACGCGCAGCGGTGAATTGCGGCGCAGATCGCCGGCCTCGATGATCACACGGCATTCACTGTCGCGGACTTCGAGCAGGGCCTCGACGGCGGGTGCGATGTTACGGCTGCCGGCCTTGACCCACACGGCGCGGCGGCCGGCCAATAGTGGAATGGTCTGCGCCTCCTCAGTCAGGCGCGACGGCTCGGCTGTAACGTCCTCGCCTTCGAGCCGTGCCAGCGCGAACGGATCGTTGGGATCGTCCACGGACGCTTTGACCAGAGCATTGACGCGCTCGCTGACCAGGCCGGCATCGGGACCAAACACCAGCATCACCGGCCGCTTTGGATCGGGCCGGGCCACGAAGGCGTCGACGTCTGCGGCCTTGATGGCGGTCATGAGTTGGTTCGGCTCCTCACGCCACCACGTTGACGATGCGTTGCGGCACGATGATCACTTTCTTGGGCGGTTTGCCTTCCAGCGCCTTTATCACTGCGTCGAGCGCCAGCACGGCGGCTTCGATGTCGGCGTTGGCGGCCTTGCGCGGCACGGTGACGTCGGCGCGCTTCCTGCCGTTGACCTGTACTGGCAGCGTGATCGTCTCCTCGACCAGCAAATCGCGCTCGACTTGCGGCCACGGGGATTGCGAGACCAACACGTCATGGCCGAGGCCGGCCCAGCATTCCTCGGCGAGATGCGGCATCATGGGATTAAACAACTGCACCAGAATGTTGGCCGCTTCGCGCATAGCCCAGCGCATGTCGGGCGCAACGTCGGGCTCATCGATATCGCCGATCACGGCCGTCATGGTGTTGGCGAACTCGTAAATGTGCGCGACGCAGACGTTGAAGTGCAGCTTTTCGACAGCCTCGCTGATGTTCGCCAGCGCCTTGTGGGTGGCCTTGCGCAGCGTCATCGCGGCCGATGAGAACTGCGCCGGGCGCTCGGCCGACGCGGTGCGGCCGATCTCGGCCGCTTCGCTGACCAGCCGCCACAGCCGCTGCACGAAGCGCGCGGAGCCCTGCACACCGCGTTCGGTCCACTCCACGTCGCGGTCGGGCGGCGAATCCGACAGCATGAACCAGCGCGCCACGTCGGCGCCGTAGGTCGAGATGATTTCGTCGGGGTCCACGGTGTTGCGCTTGGACTTCGACATTTTCTCGATGGGGCCGATGACG
>Ga0181522_10002696_pt1 | contig 10045 bp, 10 predicted proteins | sample PEATcosm2014_Bin_27_FD_121103 | JGI IMG/M metagenome (GOLD analysis project Ga0181522, IMG submission 121103) | Peatland microbial communities from MTU Mesocosm Facility, Houghton, MI, USA - PEATcosm2014_Bin05_10_metaG | ecosystem: Environmental > Terrestrial > Soil > Wetlands > Peat | place...
AAGCCGCTGCGGAAAAATATCTGCCGCGTCTGGATTGTCAGGACGACAAGGAATATCTCGCCTACAAAAACCGCGCCTCCTTTTTCAACGCCTCGGCCCGCACGGCGGATGGTTTCGTCGGATTGATTTTTCGCCGTGATCCAACTTTCAAACTGCCGGACGCCAGCGCCGGCGTCGGCGCTGCGCTCACGGAATTTGTCGAAGATGCCGACATGCTCGGCACGTCCCTGACTGCTTTCTGTAAAAAACTTGTCACGGAAATCATCAATGTTGGCCGCGCCGGCACGCTAATTGACTGGAATGAGGAAGCGGAGCAACGCGCCTACGCTGTCGCCTATTCCGCTGAAGACGTCATCAACTGGCACACGGAACGTGTCAATGGCCGCAATGTGCTGACGCTCGTTGTGCTGAAGGAAGTCAGTCACGCGCCCGCTTCGGAAACAGATCCTTTCGTCCCGGAAGAAATTCAGCAACTGCGCGTCCTGAAACTCGTCCCGCCGCAAAGTGCGAGCCGCACTGGCCATCAGGACGGCGCGCACGGAGTGACGCGCCCTACCGAGTGGCAATACCAGGTCGAAATCTGGCAGTTCCTTGCGGAAGGCCAGAATGCGAGTAGCACGTCGAAGCGCAGCAAAAAGAAATGGAAGCTGGTGGACACCCTGACGCCGCTTCGCCTGGGCAAACCGCTGCCGTTGATTCCCTTTGTCTTTCATGGTCCGCGCCACTCGCTGCCGGATGTGGATAAAATCCCGCTGTCTGACATCATCGTCGTCAACCTCGACCATTACCGGCTGACCGCCGACTACAAGCATGGGATGCACTTCACCGCACTGCCCACGGCCTGGGTGAGCGGCTTTGATAAAAGTGCGTCCCTTCGCATTGGTTCCAGCACGGCTTGGGTGGCAGAGGCTCCCGGCGCAACGGCTGGCTTCCTGGAATTTCACGGTCACGGTCTGACGACGTTTGAACGCGCGATGGATCGTGACGAACAGCTCATGGCCGTCCTCGGCACGCGGATGCTTGAATCCCGCAAGCGCGTTGGTGAAACCGCCGCTTCCATCGAACTGCGTCAAAGCGGCGAAAACAGCATCTTGAACACCGTATCCTTGAGCGTCAGCGCATCGCTGACGCAAGTGCTGCGCTGGGTTTATTGGTGGAACTCGACCGAGCCGATTCCTGACGCCGTTGGTCCCGACCTTGTCCTCGCCAGCCTGAACGCGGATTTCAGCATCACCGGCATGTCGTTTCAGGAAATCGCGGCTTTGGTGGCTGCGTGGCAGGCCGGCGCCATCAGTCAGGACACCATGCTCGACCTGTTCCGTGCCGGCGAAGTCATTGCACCTGGCCGCACGAATGAAGAAGAAATCAAACTGCTGGCCAGCGAAAAAGTCCATGCCGGACGGGCTACCACGCCGCCGGATGTGGTCCATCCGCCTGCCTCCGCTGCGAAAATCGCAACTCCTCAACCGATAACCTAAAACTGATTTATGGCCCTGAAATACAAATACGCAACCAAGCAGGAAATTCCTGCTGAACATCAATCCCTCTACGTCGAGCGCGACGGTGCCTGGCTGCTGGACGCCGATGGTGTCGTGGACAAATCCAAGCACGAGGAATTTCGCGCCAACAACATCGCGCTCGCCAATCAACTGAAACGCTTTGAAGGCATTGATCCTGACGCCGTGCGTCAGCTCGCCGAAGACAAACGCAAGCTGGAAGAGGCGCAACAGCTCAAGGCCGGCGAAGTGGAAAAGGTTTTTGAGGCACGCCTAAAAATTGCCGGGGCGGAATGGGAGAAAAAGCATGGTGCTGTTGTGGCTGAACGCGACACGCTGACTGCTCGCCTGACGGCGATTCAGATTGATCAAGCCGTCGTCACCGAAGCGACCAAGCGCGGTCTGCGCCCGACGGCCATTCCTGACATCACGTCGCGAGCGCGCACAAATTTCAAACTGGTGAACGGGGTTCCCCAGGCATTTGAGGCTGACGGCCAGACTGCCCGCATGGGCAAGGACGGCGTCACGCCGATGACTTTGGCCGAATGGGTGGATGCGTTGGTGTCCGACGCGCCTCACTTGTTCGAGGCAAACGCTGGCAGCGGTGCTGTTGGCTCTGGTGGCGGTGCCGCCGGCAACCGGTCCGTGAAAAATCCGTTCCGCAAGGAATCGTTCAACCTCACGGAGCAAATGAAAATTCAAAAATCCGATCCGCAACTGGCGGCGCGCCTGAAGGCCGCAGCCTGACGGTTCACAAAACAGAAATCTGAACTATGGCAAAAACGCAATTGGCAGACATCATCGTTCCGGCGCAATTCGCCGGTTACGTCCTGCAACGCACGGCGGAGAAATCCGACCTGTTTCAATCCGGCATCGTCATTCGCACGCCGGACTATGACGAACGCGCCGCGGCGGGCGGCAACCAAGTCAACATGCCGCACTGGAATGACCTGACCGGCAACCGGCAACCACTTTCCGATTCGGCACCGCTGGTTCCGGCCAAACTGGTCGCTGACCAGGACATTGCCCGCATTCACAATGACGGCAATGCGTGGTCGTGGAATCATCTGGCGACCGTGGTTGCCGGTGATGATCCGGCGCTGGCTCTGGCGAACTTCCTCGCGGACTACTGGAATCGCCAGAACCAATACATGCTCATCAGTTCGCTGAAGGGCGTGTTTTCGGCGGCTTCGATGGTCGGCAACCTGTTGGCGATTCACAGTGAAAGCGTGGCTGCGCAAACGGCTGCCACTCGCTTGAATGGCGCAACCTTCGTGGATGCGACGCAGCGCCTTGGCGACCGTGGCGACCGGTTGGTAGCCGTGGCGATGCACTCGGCGGTCGAGGCCGCGTTGCGCAAGCTGGACCTGATCGACTTCATCCCAGACAGCCAGGGTGAAGCGCAAATCCGCACGTTCCAAGGCCGGCGCGTCATCGTGGATGACGGCTGTCCTTCCCGTGCGGGCACGACTGACGGCCTGGTCTATACGTCCTACCTGTTCGGTCCTGGCGCGTTCGGCATGGGCTTCGCGGATCTGAACGGTGCGCCCGTCGAAGGCGGTCACGGCACGGAAGGTTGCGAAACGGCCCGGGATGCGCTGAACAGCGACACGTTCCTGGTCAACCGCCGCCGGTTCATCATGCACCCTCGCGGTGTGAAATTCACCAGCGCAAGCGTGGCTGGTGCGAACCCGACGAACGTGGAATTGGAGACGGCCGCCAATTGGGTGCGCGTTTGGGAAAACAAAAACGTCCCCGTCGTGGCGGTGACTCACAACATCTAAACCAATGGCGTGCCGGTTTGCGCCGGCACGCCGCTTTTTGAGAAAGAACATTTATGGGCAAAATTCTACCTCGCAGTTTCGAGCGGATTCGTTCGGGTGAACAGATCCAGTGTCCCACCTTTACGACCGTGGCGGCGGCTGTCGCCGCTGGTGTGACGGCGGTGAAGTATCCGCGCCGCATCATTTACCTGTCCGCTGGCGGCACTGGTTCTGTTCCGTGCCTCGCCATTTCGGACGGCACGAACTGGAAACAAGTCGCGATTGGTATCAACGCCATTTAATCCATGAACGGTTTGTATCCCATCATTCGGCGGAAGCGGCGTCCGTTGGTGGCGGACGTTTCGCCAATTCCGACCAAAACCGAGCCGGTTCAACCCGTGACCATTGTGCCATTGGTTGAACCGGCGGAGTCGGCGGCAGGCGCTACGCCAATCCCGGAAAAATCGAATGACGAAGACACCAACTATTAACCGGCGCGGCTGGCTGGCAATCTGGCTGCAGGAACGGCGGCGGGCGCGGCAAAGCAAGTCGCTGCCCGCGCCTTCCTTGGCTTCGCTGGGAACGGTGGCCGGTAACACCACCTGGCGGGCAGTCGCACCGAAGGCTGTGGACGACTGGCAATTTTGCACCACGGACAATGCTTTCGACCCTCAAGTAAAGAGTTTTGATCAATGGGTCTATGAGGCGGACTCACCGGACACAGCGTTCGTTAACGTAGATGCCACGACTGCAACCGTAACAGTGGACTTAGCCTACTGCGCTGCGCGTTATCGGGTTGGGGCAACCTGGTCGTCGTGGACGGGTGTCTTGGATGCAACTGTAATCCCGCCACCGGGTCAGTTGGTTGAGCCAACATTGGCATTGGTGGGTGGGTATTTTCAGGGCACCGCCCCCGTGCCTGCCAGTGTTTGGCAATTCGCCCAATCTGACAGTATTTACGAGTCTGGCTCGGTCCAGGATTGGGTGGACGGCGCGGACGACTCGAACGCCGATTACGGATTATTGTCGCCGAATCAGGCGCAAAGCGGGCGGATGCTTTCATACTGCACCTGCCGTTATCAGGTTGCCGGGGTCTGGTCGCCCTGGTGTGCCGTTATTTAACCAACCAAAGCCATGGCACTTATTCTCAACAAGGAGGATGGCACCGGCAAAGCCGACGCAAACAGTTACGCCAGCGTAGCCGATGGCGACGCGTATCACGACGGGCACTTGTATGCCACGGCGTGGACCGGCGCGAGCGCGGATCAAAAGGCCGTGGCGCTGGTGATGGCCACACGGCTGATTGACGCGGAATATCAATTCAACGGCACGCGCACGACAGCGAATCAGGGTTTGCAATGGCCGCGGGCGATGTGCCCCGAGCCGGACAACGTGCATGTGCCAATCTCGGTGCTGCTGCCGATTCCGTATGACTACGTTCAATACGACACCGTGCCGAAAGCCGTTGTTCAGGCGACGTGTGAAATGGCGCGGGAGCTTTTGATTGCCGACCGCACAACCGCGCCGGCTGGTGAAGGTTTGAAGTATTACAACGAAAGCGGCGTTCAAACCGGTTACGACAAAATCGACAAGCGGCCGGTGCTGTCACAGGTCGCGCAAGTGATGCTGGCAAAGTATGGCTCGCAAATCAGCGCCAAGAGCGGCGCGGTGCGACTGATGCGTGTATGAATGAACAAATTCAAAATCCGAAACGTATCCGGTTCACGCCGGAGATCACGCTGGGGAACATCCTGCAACTGCTATCCATCGTGGCGGGTGTGGTCGGCCTGTGGGTCAACATGGACAAGCGGATTTCGGCGATGGAAGTGCGCGAGCATTACGCCATCGAGGAACGGCATGATTTGAAGACGAGCATCGCGACCATGACGGATAATCAGGCGGTGATGGCGCGGACGGTGGACCGCATCAGCATCATGTTGGACCAACACATGAAAGGAGAATCGAAATGAAAAAGTTTATTCTCGTTGATTTTGCCGTCATCGCGGCTGCCGGCCTGCTGGCCGGTTGCGCCGTGTCGCCGCTCAAGGGTGGCAAGGCGAGCACGGTGAGCAAATCCACTCAAGGCATTGAGCAAACCGTCACCCAGGGTGACAACGCCGCGCAGGCATCCCGGCAGGATCAAGAAACCGTGCGGACCAAGGCTTACACCGTGCCGGCAGGGTCGCGGCTGGTTGAAACCCATGTAACTGCCGACGCGGGCGGAGTGCCCGTCACCAATGCCCAGGCCGTGGTAATCAGCGCGCCGATGGCCGTGGTTGAACATGAAGAGACGCGAGCCAAGACTGAGCTTGGCGCGGCTCAGAAGGACACGGCTCGCGAGTTGAGCGCGAAGCTGGCCAGTCTCAAGGGCATTGTGTGGGTCGGCGTGGTGCTGTTCCTGTTCGGCCTGGCGACGTTGTTTTATCCACCGTTGCGCGTCATTATCGGCAGCGTGACGACGAGCGTGGCGATTCTGGTCGGCGGCATCGCGCTGATGATTTTGCCGTCGCTGATCGTCGGGAATGAACTTTTGATTTTGGGTGGTGTTGGCGCGGCCGTGGGTGTATGGTTCTTCGCACACCGGCACGGCCAATTGCGCGGCTTGGTGGACGCGGCAAAGGCCGCCGTGGAGGAGCCGGCAAACAAGGTTTAAAAGCATAGTCTGCTGACTTTTGCTGACCTTACTTTTCCGTGAGTTTGCATTTTGGTTCGTCCCGATAAAAAACAGGAAACGAATAAACGCCAATAGACACGGACACTTTGCGGGTTTTTGCGAAACTAGCTGAAACAAAAATTCAAATTCAAGTCCTGTCGTGGGCACCAATTTTATTGAGGAAAATAAGGATTCTTCGGCTACTTGCACAGATTTTGCACAATTTAAGGTCCGAAGTCCTGACCGCCGCGTGAGATTCCCCGTCACAGTCGAGTTTTACGACCAACGAGCCAAAGTTTATGCGCCCGCCAGAAACTTCCCGTTCTACCGCGTCGCATTCAAGGTGGCTGGGAAGAGGCGGATGCTGCGCGCTCAATTCCCGTGGTTATAGTTTTAGGCTTGGCGAGCCTCGTAGTGGCTAGCTGCACAACTGACCCTGCGAGTGGAGTTCGGTTTGAAGGAGCCAAGCGGGTTACGATTCCCTACTCAGAAGCACCTGATTTCTTACATGGACATCCGGGTATTGAAGCTTCGATCAACGGAGTCTTTGGCCGTTTCATGATTGATACCGGAACGGTTACGCCGCTATTGAGCAGGCAGGCTGTGCGCCTGTGCAGGCTCAATCAACTGTCCCTTGAGCCTATGGAGGGCTTTCAGTTATACAACGATTATCGAGCTTGCGGAGCCGTTCGCCGGTGGGCTTGGTTCGGCTTTGGAGCGTTAGAGACGAGACAAAGTGGCGGGGCGGTGGTTCTCGACTCTTGCAGAACAAATTTGCACAATTTTTGCACAGCATACGGCCAGACATTTAGTTTGCACAAAGTTTGCACAACCGCTTTTCTTGCACACCAATTGCACAGTTGTTTCTTCCAGTAGCTGCCCAATAATTTACAAAAATAGCTTGCAAACATTACATATTTGTGTATATCAACGGGCAATGAATACACAACAAGAGGCAATCATGGGTAGTGGTGAGAATACCCAGTTAATAGGTTCAAGTCCTGTCGTGGGCACCAATTTGATATGATGCAAATGCAATCAATGGTTTGATCCGTGCTTGCCTTTCAAGCCGCTCCCACCCGCACCCGTCGTTACAGCCCGGCCGGATTTTTCCACCGGATACAACCCAATGCCACCATCACGGTTGTGTATCCTGTATGCGGTAAAAGCGGTATGGATAACTCGCAGCGTTGAAATCCGTAAATTGAAGCGAACCACTGGCTCCCAATGTCGCGATACCTATGTTCGTCCAGGTGTTGAAATTCTGGGTCGCCTGAAGGTTATAGGTGTGGCCGATCTGGCCGTTCATGGTCAGAACAAACTGGTTGCCGGGCGTAACGCTGAGTTGCACCGTTGGAATGGCCGGGGTGTAACTGATGCCCCCGGAAAAGGCGCTTTCCAATCCACTCACGTCGTAGGCGGTCACGGCAAAATAATAGGGAACTGAGCCTGTCAAGCCGGAGACGGTGTTGCTGGTCATATTGCCCACATCCGTCTCGTTGGTGTAGATCCCACTGTTTCCGCCGTAGTAAACGCGATAGCCGACAACATTGGTATCCGGACTGGGATTCCATGCCAGGGTCACACTGTATTGCGATGATGAACCCGTTGCACCGAAAGCCTGAGCGGGCGCGCCGAGGGCTGCGAGCAGCAGGGGCAGGAGCAGAAAGCCTGTCAGTACCCGGAAACGAAACCCCCGGATGAAAAACCTGCACCTGGCAATGGCGGTGCCTTGTTTGGTTGAGTTCGAATTGTTCATAGCGTTTGATCGGCTGTTGATTTTTGTGAGCTCTTCACGTTTTGGCTCTTGCTTGTGTAGATAACAGACCAAACGCCGCTTACCGGACAATTACAGGAGGATTACAGTTTCGAAAGGTTGCGCCATCTGAGCAGGGTGAATTTCTAGGAAATCAGGCGGGACGCACTGGAAGTGCTTCCATCCGAGACTTTACCGCAGTCTTCTGCCGAGGTTCATGCGAGTTGTGAATCCGGCAATCCTCTTCACCCTGGCTGCAATCGCCAATGTTTTCATAGGGACCGGCCCGATTTGCCAGTTACGGGAAGTCCGATGCTGAACCGCCTGATTCCGGCGTTTTTCAAGCAAAAACGGCCGCAAGGCGCTTTTTGTCTTTACTCTGATTTTGGAAAGTTGTTCCTTGCACCGGCAATTCGGAACCCCATGAAACCCAAGTACGCCTTCATTTTCGTTCTGAACCTCCTCGTTTCCATCGGTCTGGCGTTTGCGTGGGTCGTCGAGTTCTCAAAGGAACAGCAAAAGGAGCGGGACATCCAGGAACTGCAAGACCAGCAACGGGCGGAGCAGCAAAAACTTATCAAGGCGCGCGAGGAAGAGGATACGCAGAAGGAATTTGAGGCGCAAATGAAGCAAGAAACCCAAAAGCAGGCTGAGGCCCGAAAGGTCAACACGATTAACGACAATCTGGACAAAATTGATGCGCGTTTGAAAAAGGTTTTGGATGAACCGTCAGGCTATGCGGATGAAACCAAGGCGCAACGGGACACGCAGGAAGAGTTGCTGCGGCAACTTGCCCGCTGTGCGAGAACAGAGATCGGGCTCGTGGTGGTGGAGATGCAAAACGCCGGCTTTTCCAACAATGTGGTGCTGCAGCAAAATCTGGATGTTTTTTTCAGGAGCTATGACGACAAGATTCACGACGAACATATCAGTTACGATTACATTGACCTGGGTCTGCAGAATGGCGATTCCAAAAAGGAATTGGATGCGGAATCCGCGCAATTGCTGCAGACGGCCTATGTTGCCAAGCGGGCCATTCACAATCTCAAGCAAAATTCCAAATGATCGGCCGGGATTAATTTGAAATTCTCCCCGATTTTAAAAACTTGAGCCCATGAGTTTCGACCGCCGCGGAGGTCGCTTGCGGAAAGCCGCAGCCTGAGATTTTCAATCACCAGCTTACCGGCACGGTCATTTTTTTTCCGAAACGATTGTGGTAATGCAACTGCCGGTGATGCCGGCCATATTCATGGACCAGTTTCGTGATCTTCACGTCGTAACAGCAGTATTCGGCAATTTCCGCGAACCTGCCTTCCTTGAACCAGCGGATGGCCTGCAGGCCTTCGGCGGTCTTTTCCACGCCAAACGTGGCGGTGGCAATCGAATCGAGGGACAGCCGGTGGTTCAGCGTGTTCTGCAAATCCACCATCAGGTCGAGCGTGGGCAACTGGCTCAGGTCGAACGATGTATAGCCGTGCAGCACTTCGTAGTCAAATCGCAGAATGTTGAAGCCCACCACAAGATCGGCCCGTTGCAAATCCTTGAGCAGGTCGTCCACCTTTTTTTCGCCGTAAATGGTGTATTCGCCGCGTCCGCTGCTGAACGTTACGCCGATGCTCATGCCCATCCGGTCGATGTGGCCCCAGCCACCCACTTCGTCGGCGGACTTTTGCGTTTCGAGGTCGAAATAAACGATGTTTTTTGTCACGGCCGTCCAATTTACGATTTACGATTTACGATTTACGAGCTTTTTCACAATTCACGCGGGCCGCGTAAATCACATATCCTCGAGCGCAAAACCTAAATGACTTTGGACTTTGAACTTTGAGCTTTGAATTTATATTCCCCGCATGTCACTAACCCCGTCCACCATGCTGCCGCTCGGCACGGCCGCGCCTGATTTCCAAATGCCGGACACCAACGGGAACATCGTCACGCTGGTGGATTTCAAGGACCGGCCCGCGCTGCTCGTCATTTTCATGTGCAACCATTGTCCCTATGTGAAGCATATCCGGTCCGGGCTGGCGCAGCTCGCCCGCGATTACCTGGCGCGGGGCGCGGCCATCGTCGGCATCAATTCCAACGACGTGGCGAATTATCCCGAGGACAGCCCGGCCCGGATGAAGGAGGAGGTCAAGGCCGCCGGTTATTTGTTCCCCTATCTCTACGACGAAACGCAGGCGGTGGCCAAAGCGTACCGTGCCGCCTGCACACCGGACCTTTACCTCTTCGACAAAAACCGGAAGCTGGTTTATCGCGGCCAGTTTGATGCCAGCCGGCCGGGCAATGGCATTCCGGTGACGGGAAAGGATTTGCGCGCGGCGCTGGATGCCGTGCTGGCCGGCAAACCCGTTCCCTCGGACCAAAAACCGAGTCT
>Ga0181522_10002697_pt1 | contig 10045 bp, 9 predicted proteins | sample PEATcosm2014_Bin_27_FD_121103 | JGI IMG/M metagenome (GOLD analysis project Ga0181522, IMG submission 121103) | Peatland microbial communities from MTU Mesocosm Facility, Houghton, MI, USA - PEATcosm2014_Bin05_10_metaG | ecosystem: Environmental > Terrestrial > Soil > Wetlands > Peat | place...
TCGCGTGAGACACACGAATGACAAGCGCGCCGAGCGCCGCCGCGCCGCCGCTGGCCGCCTGCGCGCCGCCGATGGCCGCCTGACCGCATGGCTGATGCTGGTGGCAGGCGTGGCCGCACTGGCCGGCTGTGCGTTGATCGGCTCGCGGCCGGTGCCGGCGCCGCCTGCGGTGCTCGAAGCGCCGCCGCCGCCGCCGGTGATAAAACTCGCCGAGCCGGTGGATACGCACAAGTTCACGCTCGCTGCTCCCGACGATGACGTCGTTGGCACCGTGCAGGTGGTCGTCACCTCGAAGGAGGACACGCTGCCGGACATCGCGCGCCGCTTCAACGTCGGCTACGAGGAGATCACGCGCGCCAATCCGGGCGTGGATCCGTGGCTGCCGGGAGCCGGCCGCGAGGTGGTGGTGCCGACGCGCTTCGTGCTGCCGGATGCACCGCGCGACGGCATCGTCATCAACGTCGCCGCGATGCGCCTGTACTACTTTGCGCCGCACAAGAAGGGCGAGCCGCAGATCGTCTATAGCCACCCGATCGGTATCGGCAAGGCCGGCTGGTCCACGCCGCAGGGCGTGACCTCGGTGGTCAGCCACGTCAAGGATCCGATCTGGCGCCCCTCGGCGGCATTGCGCAAGGATCACTTCAACGACAACGGCGAGCAGCTGCCGGCGGTGGTCAAGGCGGGTCCGGACAACCCGCTCGGCAAGTTCGAACTCACGCTGGGCTGGCCGAGCTACCTGATTCACGGCACCAACAAGCCCTACGGCGTCGGACTGCGCTCCAGCCACGGCTGCGTCAGGCTGTATCCCGAGGACATCGCCAGGATCTTCCAGATGGTGCCCAATGGCACGCACGTGCGGGTGGTGAACCAGCCGTTCCTGTTCGGCATGCATGACCAGCAGCTGTACCTGCAGGCCTACGGCGTGCTCGAGGACGATGCGCGCGACTGGAATCACGCGCAGAAGAAACTGCTGACGCACGCCCTGGCGCCGCGTATCCAGAAGGCGCTGCAGGATTCGGGCGAGCAGATGGACTGGCAGAGCATTGCCGCGATCACCCATGCACCGCGCGGCATTCCGGTTCCGGTCAGCGGCAGCGGCAACAGCATCGAGGCGGTGCTGGCGGCAGCGTCCAAGGTTGAGAACCGCATTCCCGATGGCGCCGACTGGGATGGCACCGACGACACCGGCACCGATGCCGAGAGTGCCAAGCAGCTGCTGCTCGAGCGCGATCCGGGTACAACGCCGGGCACGACGCCGACCGCCGCGCCGACCACGGCGCAGGCTCCGGCGCCGCGCGCACCAGGGACCTAGAACGTGGCGCAGCTGAGCGGATGGTTGCAGATCATGCTGGCGGAAATCGCACGCAAGCAGCAGGAGGCCGGGCGCGCGGCCGAGGAAGAACAGCGCCGCGCCGCATCGCCTGCACCTGCAGCTGCACCCGCAGCAGCAGACTCAGCAGCAGGCTCAGCAGCAGCCGCACCGCCGCCATCCATCGCCGCCGCGTAGCACGCGCGGTGGCACGCCGCTGTGCTACATTCGCGTTGGGCTTCGAGGGCAGGGCGTGGCCGAGTTGGTGTTTTCCGTTGCGGACAGCGCACAGCAGTTGCGGCCGCAAGTATCGATCAGACGTGCCGCAACCGCAGTCACCGCCTTCATCGGCCGGGCACTCAAGGGTCCGGTCAACCAGCCGATCGCCATCGGCAGCTTCAACGACTACCAGCGCGTGTTTGGCGGCCTGTGGCAGCCCTCGCCGCTGTCATATGCGCTGGAACAGTATTTCCAGAACGGCGGCCACGATGCCATCGTGGTGCGGGTGTGCAACGGCGGCCATGCACCCACGTTGCGCCTGCCGGCCGGCGCGGCCGCGCTGACGCTGATCGGGCTGTGGCCCGGCACGCGCGAATTTCTGCGCGCCTCGGTCGACTATGACGGCATCGATGAAACCGAGTCCGATCGCTTCAACCTGGTGATCCAGCGCATTCGCGCGCCAGGCTCCGAGTTCATCGAGGACCAGGAGATCTTCCGGCGCGTGTCGATTCACAGCGCGGCCGAGCGCGGCGTCGCCGGCGTGCTCACCGGCTCGCGCCTGGTGCGCGCGCGCGGCATCCTGCCGCGCCAGCGTCCCGATCTGACCCGCGGTGCGGCCGGCGCACCGGTCGGCTATGTGATGTCGAACAACGATGGCGACGACGGCGATACGCTGACCAACTACGACATTATCGGCGACGCCAAGAGCGGCGGCGGGCTGTTCGCGCTGCAGGGGGCCGAGGCGTTTAATTTTCTATGCGTGCCGCCGCTGGCGCGCGATCTCGATATCGGGCTGCCGGCGCTGCTGGTGGCGCTGCGGGTCTGCCGCCAGCGCCAGGCATTGCTGCTGGTCGACCCGCCGGCGAGCTGGACCGATGCGGCCGCAGCCATCGATGGCTTGCGCGCCTGGCCGCTGTACAGCGAGGACGCGGCCATGTTCTACCCGCGGGTGCTGGCGTTCGACCGCTTGCGTGGCCGCCCCGAGGTGTTCGGTTCAGCCGCCGCCGCCGCCGGACTGCTGGCGCGGCTGGATCGTGGCGGCCCGGTATGGTCGGATGCCGAGACCAGGGAGGAGGCGCTGTTGCGCCCGGCGCTGCGCGCCGCCTGCAGCGCCACCGAGCTGGATCATCTGCGCCTGTCGCAGGCGGGGGTCAACCTGCTGCAGTCGGCGCGCATCGCTGCCCGTGCATTGGCGCCGCCGCGCATCATGCTGCGCACGCTGGTGGCCGAAGGGGCCGGCAAGAGCGATGGGCGGGAACTGGCGATCCGGCGGCTGGCGCTGTTCATCATCAACAGCGTCGAACGCGGCACCCGCTGGGTGGTGTTCGAGCGCTCGGGTCCGGCGCTGTGGTCCAGTGTGAGCTCGCAGGTGACGGCGTTCCTGGAGGGACTGCAGCAGGAAGGCGCGTTCATCGGACACAGCGCCAGCGACAATTACTTCGTGATCTGCGATGAGCGAGTGAACGACGCCGCGCAGCTGGCCGCCGGGCGCTGCCTGCTGCTGTTCGGCTTTGCCATCTCGCGCCCGGGCGACTTCCAGGCCTGCCTGGTCACGCACGAGCGCGCCGGCAGCAGCGTACGCGCGGTGAGCGTCAATCGATACGCATTGCCACCGCAAAGCTGACCACCGCGCGCGCCACTTCCGCCCCGCTGTCCTCGCTGATGCTCACCGGGACGCCGATCAGCCCGGTCTCGGCCCACTCGTTCTTGTCCAGGCGCGCGACCGCATACACGGTGGACTCAACCCGGCGCAGATGCTCGGCGGTCAGCCCGCGCACCGTCCAGCAAACCCCGTCCGGTACGCTGACCTCGAGCACCATCGTGGCCGCCAGCTGTGCCAGTGCGCTGATCGCCATCGGATCGACGGCGCCATCGGCCGAGCAGACGCGCCGATGCGCCTGCATTTCGATGCGGCACAGACCGACTCGCAGCTCGCCGAACTGCGCCTGCAACGTTGCCAGCAGCGGCGTGCGCATGCGGGCGGCGCGCGCAAACCGCCACCGTCCCAGCAGAGATCCCTGCGCGCGCTGATAGTGGCGCAGCGCCTGGCTGGGCGGTGCACTGTGTGCCAGGGTCAGCCAGTCAAGCTGCGGGCGCGCGGCACGCGAATCGGTGCTGATGGTGTGTCCTCGTAGGCGGCGGGTAGTGCCGGCGACAGCGGCCGGCAATCGCGCGACTTTATTCGAGTGACTCTATTCGAGTTGCAATCGCGCCTCAAGGTCCGGGAGTATGATTCGCAGCGACGCTGTGATGCAGCGCGGATGGTGCAAGGATAATTTCAGGATGGCGAACCGCTACGTCGTGTTCTCGCATGGCAAGGACAGTGTCCCATGGGGCAGAAAAATCACGGCCTTGGCCGACGTCGCTCGCGGCGAGGGTTACGAGGTGGAGTCGGTCGACTACCGCGGCATCGAAACACCGCGCGGCTGCATTGACAAGCTGATCGAAGTCTGCAAGACGCTGTCGGGCGATCTGGTGCTGGTCGGTTCCAGTCTCGGCGGCTACGTCACGGTCGCCGCCGCCTCGCTGCTGCACGCGCGTGGCGCCTTCCTGATGGCGCCGGCGCTGTACATGGAGGGCCTGCCGCCGCTGCGCGAGCGGGTGCTCGATTGTCCGGCGGCGATCGTTCACGGCTGGCGCGACGACATCGTGCCGATCGAGCACAGCATCCGCTTTGCGCGCGAATATCGCGCCGCGATGCACCTGGTCGATGGCGATCACCAGCTGCATGAGCAGCTGCGCTTCATCAAGTACCTGTTCGAGTATTTCCTGATCGCGCTGGATCTGCCGCCCGAGCGCGGCTCGACCTGACGGCCATGCAGGGCCTACTGCGCAGAGTGCTCGCCCTGTGGGTGCGCGCAACACTGCGGCCGGAGGATGCGCCGGCGCGGCTGGCCGGACGCACAGTGCCGGTCTGCTATGTGCTCGAGCGGCGCAGCCCGAGCGACCTGGCGGTGCTGCAGAACGTGTGCGTGCGCGAGCGCCTGCCGCGTCCGGGCCGGCGCCTGCTGGCGCGCCAGCTGCGCGGCGTGCGCTCATCGTTCGCACTGACGCAGAGCGTCGGATTGTGGCGCACGCGGGTCGACCGGCGCCCGCCGGCACTGCTGCTGGCGCTGATCGATGCGCTGCGGCGCGATCCCGGCCTGGATGTCGCCCTGGTACCGGCCGCGGTGTACTGGGGGCGCGCGCCCTCCAAGGAGCGCTCGCTGATACGCCTGCTGCTGTCGGAGGACTGGGTCATCGGCAGCCGCGTACGCGGCTTCTTCACCGTGCTGTTCAACGGCCGCAGCACCACGGTGCAACTGGGTGAACCGCTGTCGCTGCGCAGCCTGCTGGAAGACGATGTCGACACGGCGCTCAGCGGCCGGCGCATTGCCCGCCAGTTGCGCGTCCAGTTCGCCCGCCTGCGGACCGCGCGCCTCGGACCAGACCTGTCGCACACCCGCACCATCGTGGCCGAGGTGCTGCGCACCCGGGCGGTGCGCGCGGCAGTGGCCCAGGAAGTGCGCGAGAAGGACAAGCGTACCCGGCGCGCGGTGCTGCTCGAGGCGCGCCGCTACGCCAACGAGATCGCCGCCAACTACTCGCCGATATTCATCACCTTCATGTCGCTCGGGCTGCGGACGCTGTGGAATCGGCTGTACGACGGCATCGAATTCCAGCACGTGGATACGCTGCAGCAGGTCGCCGAGGGCAACGAGATCGTGTACGTGCCCTGCCACCGCAGCCACATGGACTACCTGCTGCTGTCGTATGCGATCTACGAGCGCGGTTATGCGGTGCCGCACATCGCCGCCGGATTGAACCTGAACCTGCCGATCGTCGGCCGGTTCCTGCGCAAGGGGGGAGCGTTCTTCATCCGCCGCAGCTTCCGCGGCAATGCGCTCTACACCATCGTATTCATGAAATATCTCGCCGCCATGATGGCGCGCGGGCACTCGATCGAGTATTTCATCGAGGGCGGGCGCAGCCGCACCGGGCGGCTGCGCCCGCCGATGACCGGCATGCTGTCGATGACGGTGCGCAGCTACCTGCGCGAGCCGCGCCGGCCGGTGGTGTTCGTGCCGGTGTATTTCGGCTACGAGCGCATCGTCGAGGGCCAGACCTATATCGGTGAACTGTCCGGGGCACCGAAGCAGAAGGAATCGATTTTCGGGCTGCTGCGCAGCGTCGGGCGCCTGCGGCAGCGCTTCGGCAACGTGCACGTCAACTTTGGCGAGCCGATCCATCTCGACGCGCTGGTCGATCGCTACGCGCCGGACTGGCGCGACCGGGTGTTCGACGACCAGAACCGGCCGCCGTGGGTCGGCGCGCTGGTGGACGAGCTGGCGCTGAAGATCATGCAGAACATCAACGCCGCCGCGACGGTATCGCCGATCAATCTGCTGGCGCTGGTGCTGCTGGCAACCCCGCGCCAGTCGATGCTGGAGGCCGACCTGCTGCGCCAGCTCGACACCATGGAGGCGGTGCTGGCGGCGATTCCCTACGGCGACCGGGTGACGGTCACGCGCCAGAGTGCCGCCGAGGTGGTCAAATACGGCGTCGCGCTGCAGTCCATAACGCGCGAGAGCCACCGCGTCGGCGAGATCGTGCGCATGACGCCCCAACAGGCGGTGCTGGCTACCTATTACCGCAATAACGTGCTGCATCTGTTCGCGATGCCGTCGTTGATCGCCTGCTGCTTCCTGGCGAACACGGACATGCGCACCGGGGACGTGCAGCGGCTCGCCGGCCGCATCTACCCATACGTCGCCGCGGAACTGTTCATGCGCTGGACCGAGGATGAGCTGGACGAGGTGGTTGCGCGCGCGCTGGCCGCGCTGGCCGGGCTCGGGTTGCTCGAAGTGAGCGAAGACTCGCAGCTGTGGCGGCCGCCGCCGCCAAGCTCGGCGGCCGCGATGCAGCTGTCGTTGCTGGCGCAGGCGACCATCCAGACCATCGAGCGCTATTACCTGGCGATCGCACTGCTGGTGCGCGCCGGCAGCGGCGAGATCACCCAGCGGCTGCTGGAGCAGCGCTGCCAGCTGATGGCGCAGCGCATGACCATGCTGTACGGCTTCAATTCACCGGAGTTCTTCGATGCCAGCCTGTTCGAGAACTTCATCGACCTGCTGCGCGCCCGCGGCGTGGTGCGTGCCGGCGAGTCGGGACGGCTGCTGTTCGATGACGTGCTGATTCGCGTGGCAGCCGACGCGCAGCTGGTGCTGTCGGAGCAGATTCGTCACAGCATCCTGCAGGTCACCCACGGCTAGCTAGCCGCGTGGCCACAACCACCCGAACACACCTGCGGCCAGTAATGCGTACACCATCCCGTCGCACATGTACTTGATGGTCGTACTCCAGCGGCGCTGCCACCAGATAGACTGGTGCGGCTGGCCCATCGCCAGGCCCATGAAGGACACGGTGCCGACCACCCGGAAAACCGCAAGGTAGGGCGCACCCGCCGCCAGCGTCCGGCTGGCGACATAGGCCGAGATCAGCAGGATAACCAGCAGGTAGATGAACCACTGTGCCAGCGGTTTACCCATGCTGATGTTGCCGCCGGCCGTGAGCGTTGCCACCACGGTCGGGCCGCGGCGCTTTTTTTCCACGAACTGTGGATCGCGCATCTGCGCGGGGGAGGCCACGTACGGCGCCATGTAGTCGCCGGGGGCGACCTGGGCGGCGCGCAGTGCATCGAGGATCGCGTCTTGCTGCGGCAGCTGCTGCAGATCGTTGCGGTGATGGCCCAGGATCATGTGCAGCAGCCAGCTGGCCAGGAACAGGATCACGGCCGACAGCAGGATCGGCGCCCACAAAGAAAGCAGCGAGACCATGGCGTTCTCCCCATTTATTGTTCTTGCCGCCCGACGATGTACAACGGCGCAGGCGCCAGCGCAAGTGTCAGGCCGGCGGCGGCCGCAGCGCCTCGCTCCAGGCGGATAGTTTGCGCGCATAGCTCCAACTGGCGTTGGCCGGGCTGGTCGAGGGCAGGCGGCGAATGTCGATGTGCGGCAATTCGCCCGCAAGGCGCTGGCCGAAATGACGTAGCAGCAGCGCGTGGGCCGTACCGCCATTGCAACACAAACGCATGACGCGGCCAGCGCGCAGCAGCGGCAGCAGGTCATTGGCGGTCGCCGAATGATGCTCGATCGAGGCGTCCAGGCTGCCGCCGCGCACACATGAGTGCAGCACGTCCCACAGGCCCAGGCCGTGCTCGCGCAGCACCTGCAGGCGCTGCCGGTAGGGCCGTTCGGGCCCGGCGCCGCAGATGGCACCCATGATCGGCCAGAACTGATTGCGTGGATGCGCGTAGTACTGCTGCGCGTCGAGCGAGGCGATGCCGGGCATGCTGCCCAGGATCAGGATCCGGGTGCCGGCGTCGATCACGGCGGCAAAACTGCGGACGCGCTCGCCCGGCTTGCGGCGCGCGGCGCTAATCGTCGGCTACCCGGCCACGCAGGCGCTTGACCTGCTTACGCTCACGTTTGTGATCCAGCCGCCGCTGCCGCGAGCCGGGGGTCGGACGGGTCTTATGGCGCTTTTTCGGCTCGACGCTGGCGCGTGCGATCAGTTCCTCGAGACGCTCCAGCGCCGCGCGGCGGTTGCCCTCCTGCGTGCGGTGATTGCGCGCCATGATGAGCAGCGTGCCGTCCGCGTTCAGTCGGCTGCCGGCCAGCGCGCGCAACCGCGCCTTGACCGGCGCTGTCAGCGCTTCAGTGCCGGCCAGGTCAAAGCGCAGCTGGGCGGCGGTCGCGACCTTGTTGACGTTCTGGCCGCCCGGTCCAGAGCCGCGCACGAATTGGAACTGCAGATCCTGTTCGGGAATGGCGCCGATGTGCTTCAAGGCGGCTCGCCGTGACGCAGGTACACCTCGCGCTGCGCGACCGGGATGGTGATGCCGGCGGCGCGGAACAGCCGCCAGATGGCGCGATTGACGTCCGAGCGGACGTTGTTCACGCCGGCTTCCGGATCTGCGATCCAGAAGCGCAGCTCCAGATCCATGCCGTGATCGGAGAACTGCATCAGCCGCGAGACCGGCGGCGGCTCGCGCAGGATGCGCGGATGGTCCTCGGCGGCATGCATCAGCACCGCCAGCGCCTGTTCCGGATCGTCGTGGTAGCTGACGCGTACCGGCAGTTTCAGGCGCACCTTGCGGTCGGAGTAGCTCCAGTTGATCACCGGATTGGTGATCAGCTGCTGGTTTGGTACCAGCGTCTCGACACCGTCGCGATCGCGCACCACGACGTAACGGCCGCGCAGCGCCTGTACCCAGCCGAAATTCTCGGTGCTGGTGCCGGGCATGCCGGTGAAGCTGATGACATCGCCCGGCTTGATCGACTTGTCCATCAGCAGCACGAAGCCGCTGACGAAATTGCTGGCAATGGATTGCAGGCCGAAGCCCAGCCCCAGCCCCACCGCCCCGGTCAGCACCGTCAGCGCCGTCAGGTCGACGCCGGCCGCGTTGACTCCAAGCAGCACACCCAGGCCGACCAGGAAGAAATAGGTGAACTTGGTGATGCCGATGCGCGTCGACAGCGCGATCGACTCGATGTGCATGATGCGCCGCTCCAGGGCGCGCGCCAGCACCGTGGTCACCAGCACGAACACGGTGATGATTACCAGCCCTTTGAGCAGCGCCCAGAGCGTGAACCGGCCCTTGCCGGGCAGCAGGTTGATCGCGTCGAGCGTGTTCTGGATGGCGTCGAACCAGCCCACCAGCTGGAACGATATCGCCAGCCACACCAGCAGCGTCAGGCGTGTCTCCCAGGTCCGCAGCCAGGAGCGCGGGCCGAGTGCCAGGCGCAGCAGGTAGATCCCCAGCCGCACCAGGATCAGCGCGGTCGTCAGCTGCATCGCGATATCGAGCAGCGTGGCCGGCATGCCGAGCGCCGCGATCAGGGTGCGTGCCACCAGCATGGTCAGCAGCGCCACCACCGCCGGCGCCTCGATCAGCGAGATTTCGATCAGGCGCGCGCGCGGGCCGCGCAGGTTCAGCAGTGCCAGGTTGCGGCTGCGCCAGCGGCGCGCGATGCCGCTGGCCCCGACCGCCGCCAGGACCGATGCGCCGATCACGCCCAGCTGCAGCAGCACCTCGCCGGCGGTGGCCGTGGCAAGGAATGACTGGATCGCGCCGCCGTCTTGGGTCATCAGGTCAGCTACGGATCAGGCGTTGAGATCCGGAATGAGCTGGCTTTCGAACTTCATGATCTGGTCCTTGAGCGCAAGCTTGCGTTTCTTCAGCCGCTTGAGCTGCAGTTCATCAATGTGGATATCCATCGACAGGCGCGAGATGACCTCGTCCAGGTCGCGGTGCTCAATGCGCAGCTGCCGCAACTTCTCGACGTTGCGGAACAGGTCGCGGTCGACGTTGTCTTCCTGGTCGCTCATCCCTGTGATCGCAGTGTGACCATCGGCTGCTTGGCTCCGCTACCGTGGCAATTCTGGATGCTGGGCTCCGTTACAGGCCCAGGCGGGCCATGATCGGCGTTATCCGGTCCGGTAGCTTAGCGAAGCGACCCAGCGGACGCCATGGCA
>Ga0181522_10002698_pt1 | contig 10044 bp, 12 predicted proteins | sample PEATcosm2014_Bin_27_FD_121103 | JGI IMG/M metagenome (GOLD analysis project Ga0181522, IMG submission 121103) | Peatland microbial communities from MTU Mesocosm Facility, Houghton, MI, USA - PEATcosm2014_Bin05_10_metaG | ecosystem: Environmental > Terrestrial > Soil > Wetlands > Peat | place...
CTCGACGTGCAATTTAAATCCATAATTAATCGTTTTAATAGGTCGAGAATGTCATGATTTCCGGTTCTGATCCACGAGTCTCGTGTCGCATTTGGCTGTGTGCCATTGTCGCGGCGCTCGGGCTGGTAGCGGTGTCCATGCACTTTCCTCTGCGCGTTCATGCACAAACGGCTCAGGCACAGACGGCTCAGGCGCAAACGCCTCACCCACGAGCGCGTCGGGAGGAACTCCCGGCGGATTCAGTTGCAAAGGTGGGCACGGTTGATTCGGTTGCGACGGTCCACGTTGACGTGACGCCGGAGCACGTTCTGAATACGATCAATCCCGACACGGCTACCGGCGCGTGGATGGATGATCTGAGTAAGACGCAGGTGGACAACTTGAGCAAGCCCGAGACGATCCAAGGGGTCAAAAACTTGGGTTGGGGTTCCATCACCATGCGCAACAACAGCGAGTTGCGCCTTGCGGCGTGGCACTGGAACGAAAACGGCACATGGAGCGATCCAGCGACAAAGAGCGGCTATTACGCCGGCAGCGCCGATTTAGGCGAACCGATCCGCTACGGCTATTCCTATTCGTTGCCCCATCGCGACTTTATGACCAGTGGCGATTCACCTTTGGTGGCTGGTTTTCAAAGTTACTGGAAGAGCAATCCTTACCTGACCAGCCACTTCACGGGCGAGAGCGATACGCTGCACCCGCAATGGGTGGTGATCGATATGGGCACCGCCCGCGCCGTCAATGCGATCCATATCCAATGGGTAAATCCGTATGCCGTGGTTTATGTTGTGCAGTACTGGGTCGGCGATAACAACGCAATGGACTGGGACATGGGTCCAAACGGCATGTGGAAAGCGTTCTCATCGGGCGCGGTGTTGAACGGCAGCGGCGGGGATGTGCGTTTTAAGCTTTCGGATGACCCTGTCACGACGCGCTTCGTTCGCGTTTTGATGTCGAAATCCTCCGGAACCTGCGATACACACGGGGCGCAGGATATTCGAAACTGCGTCGGCTACGCCCTTCAGACGCTGTCCGTCGGTACGATCGAGGCCGCGGGGAACTACGCGGTTGTCTATCCGGCTAACGGCGTAGAGCCCGGACCCGGGCCGCCGCCAAAATTGGAGGGTGCTGGAGACCAGGAAGTGTTCCCCGGTTCGGAGGCGGACCTGGCCGGATCGTTTTTCGCTTCTTCCATCGATCCTTGGCACCAAGCTGACAACCTGATCACCGGAGGCGGCGATCAATACAACGGCATGGACAATTTCTTTACCAGTGGATTGACCATGGGCCACGCGGCGCTGGTTGCATGTGCGGCGATTTATGACACTCCCGAAGATTGCGCCAATGAGGTTTCGTACATTCACAAGCGTGGTTATCCAGTGGTGGGAATTGAAGTCGGGGAGGAGTGCGACGGCAAGCACATGACGCCGGAAGATTATGGCGCCATCTACATTCAAGTGGCGGATGCGGTCCACAAGCTAACGCCCGGCGCCAGGTTGGGCGGTCCGATTTTCGAAGGCGTCGATAAAGACATTACTCTCTGGGCGGACGATCAGGGACGCACTTCGTGGCTGGAGCGATTAGTCGATTACCTGAAGGCCCACGGACACCTTGGGGATCTCTCATTCATGTCGTTCGAACACTACCCGTTCATGATCAATGGAGTCAGTCCGCCGAACGACTGGGCGACCCTTTACATGGAACCCGGAATTATGAAGCACGTCCTGCACATGTGGCGTGAGGACGGCGTCCCCGCAGACGTGCCGCTGATTATTTCCGAGAGTGGAATCACAGCGGGGCGAAGCGGACCGGGCTACCTGGGCGTGACTGGCCGCTCCATCTGGGAGTGCGACGCGTTTGGCACATTCTTTGAACAAGGCGGTACAGCGTTCTATCGTCCGGCAATCAATAATGGCGCCGCTGGTCACGGAAGCCTCAACCCCGAGGGTGGCGCTGATGGCGGCGGTGCGTATGGCACGCCTGCATACACTCCCTATTCTTCCGCACATATCATTAATTTCGAATGGTTGCAGCACGAGGCGGGAGCGAACAAGATTTTCCCGGCATCGGCCGACCTTAAGGACGCTGCCGGCCGGACTGTAGTTACCTCATACGTGGTCAAACGGCCGGACGGGAACTGGTCGTTGATGCTTATTAACCACGATCTGAACGCGGCCCATCCGGTTCATCTCGTCATCGACGATGCCAGGCACGTTAGCCATCCGTTCGTCGGATCTGTAGCTCTTGTGCAGTATTGCAACACTCCTTCTGACGATAGGAACATCGCGACTACCGCCACGCCCGACGGCATGTATACTCTCCCGGCTGGGTCGATCACCGTGATTCGCGGGAAGCTGCGGTAATTCAGCGATCTATCGTTCCCGATCCTGCCGGCGACTCGTTGAACGAGCCCTGCAACAGAGACCTGCACAGGTATAACGGACAAACCGGAGGGTAGCGAAGAACGACTGATCGGCCGTAAGTCAGTCATCCATTCTGGTTGATCCTTTCTCTTCGTTACACCACCAATGTGTCGCTTGGATATTGTCCGGATGATCGTCTCTCCACGCTCCACCCATTCCCTTCGGATTCTTATGGTCCGGGACGATGTCGTTGTAGTCGGTGAACTCTTCGTGGCAGATTGCGCAGATTCCGCCCTGCTGCCGCACCCTGCGGTTCAACAGCTTGCGCATCTCCGCCGGTGATCGCAATTCTCGAAATCCCCGTGGATGATGGGGATCTTCAATTCTCTGGACTCCCAGTCTTACCAGCTTCGGCTTGGGAAGAAGTTCGCGGCCACAGCAAGAAAGTGATCGATGAATCGGGCACAACTCGTTGCTACGAAGTCTCATGGCATTCCTTTCCGGCGGGCAGGATCGCTCGGTTGTGGGGTGGGCGACTGAGGAGGGTCTCGGGAAAAGCCGGGTCGCTACACTTCCTGCCCGAGGAGAACCCATGTCGAACCTAGCTAACGTGGTCCGGCAGCTAGAAAAGAAAAGGGATCAAGCGCAGCGGAGACTCGCGCCGCAGGCCGGCCATTTCTGCGTCCCTATGATTACGAGTCTCAGCCTGGTAGGAAATATCCGGTCAGCCCTCGCGTGAATCGTCCTGAGAACGACGATGAGGAGTGTGCGAGAGAAGTACCAGTGGAGAACCCGGCGCCGACGTTGTTCTGACTTCATCGCGCCGCGCGGGCCCGAGTAGTTCCTCGCCGAATTGCCCCTACGCCGTCGTATGCTTTTTGGCCGCATATGGTGGGCGTATCATGTCGGTAAGTCCGGCAAGAATGCGTTGGGTGCTCCCCGTGGATCCAGTCGACCAGCCCCGCTCTGAAACGTCTCCAAAAAGAACCCCGAAACGAGAGTGGAAGACCGCCTCGCTCGCTCTCGTGGTCTCCTCGGCCATTCTCGTCGTCGCCGTGCTCGTTGCCAATCTTCAGTCACCGCGCGTAGCGCTCGCGCTGCTGATTTCCCTGATGGCTGCCATGCTGATTTTCGCGCTCGTGTCGGCCGACGTCATCCGCCAAATGCGCAGGAGGGAACACCAGGCACGGTCAGTCTTTGAAGATCGAGAGCAGGAGTTTCGCCAGATGGCCGACAACATTCAGGAAGTCTTCTGGGTAATCGACCCTGAGACGAGGACCGCGACCTATGTCAACCCTGCCTACGAAGCCATCACCGGCCGTTCCTGTCAGTCCCTGATTGAGGAGCCCTCCTCGTATGAGAAGGCCATCCATCCCGAGGACTGGGCTCACGTGCTCGGAAAGCTCAAACAAGCGGCGCAAAGCGGCCACTTCGAAGAAAGATTTCGCATCATCAGGCCTGGGGGTGAAGTTCGCTGGGTTTGGGTCCGCGGCTTTCCCCGGAAAGACGCGATGGGAAAAATCATCCGCCTGGGCGGCACCGCGCTTGACGTCACCGCGCTGAAGGAAGCCGAAGACCTAGTCGCGGCGAATCTCGCTCGGGCGAACTCGGCCTGGGCGGAGGCGGAAGCGTTGCGGAAGGCGACACTTGCCCTGACCGAGGACTTGCACATGGACTGCGTTCTCGACGCACTCCTCCGTTCTTTGGCTGAATTGGTCCCCTATACCTGCGCTCGGGTGCTCGTGCCCGAAGGCGGTCCCCACTGGCTGGCGCTGGGAGAACGATCATGCCCCGAATCTGCGAGAAAGTCTCCTCGCGACCCGCTCACATTCGTTGCGGATGAATCGCCCTTTTTTCGACGCATCTGGGCGGATCGAAAGCGCATATGGATTGCGGATACGAAACAGGAGCCGGGATGGCAGACCTTTGAGGGACATGCGCAATTCCGGTCATGGCTTGGCGTCCCTTTGCTTGCCTCCGAGGAGTTCTTGGGATTTCTTTCTGTCGGCCATTTGGAACCGAAGCACTTTACCGAAGAACACCTCCGGCGCGCCGAATTGCTGGCCATACCCGCTGCTGCGGCCATTCAAAACGCACGTTTGTACTCAACTGCCGAGATCTATGGCTCGGAGCTGGAAAAGCGGCTCTCGGATCTGCAAAACGCAGAACGCGCGCTCGACCAGGCCGAGCAGTGCCGCCGGGTTTCCGAAGAGAAATTTCAGAAAATATTCGACTCTAGTCCGGTTGCATTCTCGATTACGACGCTGGAGCAAGGCCGATTCTTGGAAGTTAACGCCGCGTTTGAATCGCGCTATGGCTACTCCCGCGAGGAGGTCCTCGGACGCACCGTGAGTGAACTGAGGATATGGCACGATCCTGCCGACCGAAGATTACTGGTGACACAGCTTCAGCGCGGCGGTCCAATTCGAAATGTGATGACCCGACTTCGGGCAAAATCAGGCGCAATCAAGCTCACGGCCTATTCCGCCGACCGGATCGAATTCGAAGGGCAGAAGTGCATCCTTGCGGTCTCCGAAGATGTGGTAATTCATGATCCCAAGTCGACAAATTAGGCTCTTGCTGTCTGACTTCTGGCTGGCCTTGCCGTTGATTGTCATCCTGCAATGGAAGCGTGACTTCTTCGTTTCTCCTCTGTCCAGAATTCCGACCGCCAAAAATAAATTGCACCACCTGCAAACGGAAATGGGTCACGATGGTAATTATCCTTTCCATGAGAAAACGTTGTGGGGACCAGCCATCGAGTAGTTCGGAAAGCGATCAGGCAGCCAGCCAAGCTGCGAGTATCAAGTAGCTCGCACGGCGGAGATTTCGCAAGTTGTCCGAAATGTGGAACTTCGCGGGCAGACGGCGCGGGCTCGGACCTCATACCACGACTCGAATCGAACCAACTGAGTCAGTTCCGTGTGGAATCGGCAGGATTCCCCAAGCCGGGTAGCGTTCGATTCAGGTTCAAAATATCACCCGAAACAATCTTCCAAGCCGGCAATTTGTACGGTTTCCCGACCGTGGCCATCGGCTCTTCGGGACGGCGTTCTCGAATCGAGCTTACGGGTGTCAGGCTCTTGCGTTCACCCATCCGGCGATCACTCCCTTTGGCGCGGGAAGCAATTCCGTAAGGTTGAATTCCTTCTCAAATCGATACCTCCGTCTGGCCCGGATCTAACGTTCAACATTTCGTCGTGAACCACCGCTTCGTCGCAAATCATAGGGTGCAGTGATGGCGAGTGCGGGGAGAAGGCTTGTCTGGTGGGACCGGGACGTGGATCGTACGGGAAAGCCGATTCGGCCTGACGTGCGATTGGCCGCCAATGAGATTTGGGAACAAGCTTGTCACCGGACGCATGTGCTCCTGGCCGATGATGAGCCCGCGGCCGAACTGATGGAGTATACAGTTGCGCAGGTCTCCCGTTACTTGGATCGGATCGGGGCGCCCCCGTCCACGCGGAAACATGGACTTCTCTCGATCGCCTTCTGCCGAACTCTTCGCCGCTATGCGGCCAAATCGAGCCGCCTCGAATTGGTGGGAGGGTCTGACGAACTTTCAAGCTACAACTCGGACAATGCTTGGGTCCGCCAGGTAAACACCCGCCTGGACCTCGAACGCATCATTCGACAACTCAGTGAGAGAAACGCGGCCGTTCTGACACTGAGAGCGGCCGAATACGAGTGGAAGGAGATTGCTCAATTGTTCGGAGTCTCGGCCGCAGCGATTCGCAACGCGTTCTGGCGCGAGATAGGCAGGATCAGATGTGGAATCCGATCAACGTAACCAGCGGAAACGGCAAAGCTATCTTCCCCCCTCTTGCAGTTCCAAACGATACAAGTGACGGCGCTCGAAAAGTGGTAGCGGGATGTCGAAAACGCGAGTCTCGCTTGGTTCGAACAAACTCCTTGCCACACTCCGCCGCAGAGCAACGCGCTAGGGATTTTTCTTTGCTGAGCGAGAGCTGGTTTTGCGGTCGGATGAGGACCCAGATTCCGCATTTCGGGCAGGTCACGCACGAGCACACAATGCGATCGGCCATGCGGAAATTATACGGTCTTCGCGTCAAATCACCGGCCGAGGCCATCGACATTTCTTCGCGGCTCCGTTGCAAAACCTGGCAAGACAAGGACTGAGGGGAGCCGTGCCTTTGTCGCTTTCCACAAAACTACGTCGGCGAGCCTTGCCACGCAGGGTTAGAATGCCCCTTAGAGGTGGCCACCATGATGACGGACCCAGCCTTCGCCATCAAGAATCAAATGCAACAGTTGGTCGACCTTCAGATTGACACGTTGCGCAAGCCCTCATCCCTCAGCTCATCGGAACTCGATGAATATCGCTCGCGATCCGAGAGAATTTCTGCTCTTTACGAACAACTCGATGTGATCGTCAGGAAACGCTTCAACGCTCGATCGCAAGAGGCCGCGTGAAATCCAGATCGCTTTGAGGGGGGAAGGCCGCCGCTCCTGGAAATTGCCGAGCGGCGGCTTTTGATTTAAGCGGTGGCGGATAGGTCGTCTTCCGCATCCGATTCCCAACCTGCTTCGTTCTTCGCCTGTTCGTTGTACGCCTCCTGTTCTTTTTTCGCATTCCTTACCGGCAGTAGATCGGCGTGGCTGCGGGGAAACACAAAGGTCTGGACAAAACTCAGCCGGTCACCGTTGAGCCGGTTTCCCACAACTTCCCGATGGTGCTGCTTGCAGAACTCGCAAAAATCCTCGGCTTCGATCAACTCCCGCCTCAGTCCGTTGTTTGCAACGATCCGGCACTTCAGCCAGCCCCGGTCAATCCATTTCTGCACCTCGTCGGTGCGTACGTGCAGAGCTTCCGCCAAGGCATGTTTGGTAAACCAGTCCTCGCCCATGCGCGCATTCGCTCCCAGCCGGTGCAACATGGATCGAACCGAAGTTCGCGACCGTCGCAGCAGGATAGCAACTTCGCCGAGAGTACGAGAGGCGATCAGGTCGAGGAGCCTCTGTTGCTCCGCTTTCGTCCACTGCCGGTAGCTCCGTGTCGACTTCACCCCCCAATGGCGGACGAGTCTCCAACATGCGCTTCTCGGATTCCCCGAGATCGCGGCGAGATTGCTAATCAGTTCCTTCAAGCGGATGTCCTCACCGACTCCGGAGCCTTTCAAACCGGCGTCTTTCAGATATGCCCTGACCATCGCCCGTGCTGCTCCGGGCCAGCGAAACGTGCGACGGCGGACTTCTCGACTCAGTTCTTCCATAACGCTGCAAGACTGTGGAAGCCGGACCCCACATCCCCTCCTACCTATCCATGGCGGCGAAATGGGAATGTGTCTCACCCTGGACTGAAATTTTCAATGGCATGCGCCGATGGTGAATGCGCCCAAGATTTTCATCGACACCGATCATGGATCGTGGGATTCTGCTGGGGGCAACATGGCAGTCGGGGACTCCATGTTCGACTTGGACGTGTGGAATGGATTTGGAAAAAGAACTGCTCGACGCGTTCGACCGGGTACTGCACGAAGACTTTCCCAATCCTCAGCGCATCGATTGTCCAGAGCACCAAGTCTTGCGCAAGCTCGCGCAACAGCCCGCGGGCGCTCAACTCTCCCACTTGGTGGATCACGTTCGACGGTGCGCTCCGTGTTTTGATGAGCTGAAAGAGCTTAGACGCAAAGCGCAAAGCCATAGTCCACGAAATCCGCCTTAAGGCCACTCCCGTGGTTGCTTCATATGCCGGACATACCGGGATTCACCAGTTCCTGTTCTAAGCATCTGACTTCAATGGCGTTCGAAGACCATTGGTCGTCGAGCAGTGTCACGTTTAACGTCCGCAGGGTTCAACATGCATCGATGTAGAAGATCAATTCCCGGTGTTTTCCGATAGAATTCCGCCATTGTTTCGACAAGCTCTGCATGTTATCAATCAAAGCGATCAGGTCGTTTTGGCTAACAGCGATCCCTTGTTCTGCCATACTGTCTTTGAAACTGGCCGCACTGAAGCGTTCGTCTGCTTCCATATAGTCCAGAACCTTCCGGCCGTTTTCAAGCCAGACAACCTGGTTGTCTCCGTATTCGTGCTCGTCGCTGGCCGTGCCCACTCTGGCGGCGAGGTCGTGGAGCAGCACAATTAACTTCTCCGGTTCAATGAAGCAGGACGAGTGTGCATTCCATATTTCTTTCACCGCCCGAAAACTTTGGCTCATGGCCTGACTACCTTCCTTCTCCCGCGTTTGGGTAATTCGGAATCTGCCGACTGCGTCCTCATCCGCTGCCATAGAACCGGGTCGACCGGAAGCGAAGTTGTACGTCCCGAGCGCAGATTCACGAATCCGCCGTGGTACGAGAGCCGTCCGTACCGAAATAGCCGTGCCAGCATCGCCAGCGCCAGGTATGCGAGCGTCTGGTTCACGAACGGCTCCTGCCGTTCCAGCGCTTCCAGCGCGCTGCATGGCGGAAGTTTGTCCTTCTTGTCGAGCTTCGCGTTAACGAGTTCGGGGAACAGTTCTGGAGCAGTGGGCAAACGTGAGTCTCGTGCTCTGTTTTTCTGGTTTTCCGGCTGGCCGAGCACGAACTGGCCACTGTCGGCGTTGTTGCCCAGATCCAGCCAATAATGGCAATTCCAGTAGGTTTGCGTGCGGGTCATCGCGTTCCTCGCGGCGCGAGTATCCACGCAGCCAATCAGAATGTCGGTTTCGTGCCCCCAACTTTCATCGATGAAGTGCGGCACACCCTTCCATCCCAGACCCCAAAACAGATTGATTCGCGTGACGAGTACCGTCGCCTTATGCAGCCCGATCTCGCTCTCACTAAAAGGTTGGCGGACACAGTTGGTGCGGGAAATCCGGTCGCCGTCGACCAGGGTCACATCGAGCCCATGCGGATGTCCTAAAGCAACCATGGCTTGGTGCAGATATGGCAATCCGGCAGCCATGGCGCTTCCCGTCCCGCCGCAGCCGACTACCGTGACCTGAACCTTCTTCTGCAGCAGCACACTGGGAATTTCATGGTCGATTTTCGCGGGGATTGTCGTTTTGATAGCTGTGGTCATCGTTCCTCACGTATTCAGCGAGCGTCTGCGGCAACTTGACCAGGTACTTCTCTGGAAATGCTTTTTGCCCAGCGAGGGACTGCCACATCGCCAGGAAGCCGCCGCGAAACCGCACGTGTTTGCGAACCCCGGAGGCGTGGGTGAATTCGCTGTGGAAGAACGACTCCTCCCACAGATCAATGGCAGCGACCGATTTCTCCTGGGGAATCTTCATGCTCCCGGTGCAACACACACCGTTGTCGTAGCAGTTCCAGTAGGGAGCCATGCACAGCTTGGTTTCCGCCGTGGGCCGTTCGTCTTTATCGAGAGCACGAACCCACAAGTGACTCCCGCACGCTTTGAACAGCAAGGCCGGGTGAGGATAGAGCTTGCCATTCATGGTCTTCAAGACACGGTCGCTACCATGGTCGCTGAAGAATATGGTCCGCTCGCAGGCTGGACTCCACCACACGATCATTTCTGCGGTGCGCACTAGCACGCGTGCTGGCAAGATCTCCGCTGGAACCGACCTTCCCAGACCGGCCATCAGGTCGATCAGCATCTGCGGCGTCATCAACTGACCTTCCGCCAGTCGCGCTACAGCGCCGTCATGGATCACTTCATGGAGAGTTACAAAAGGATGGCGATATGGGTAGCCCTGATAGCTACTCTTCC
>Ga0181522_10002699_pt1 | contig 10044 bp, 10 predicted proteins | sample PEATcosm2014_Bin_27_FD_121103 | JGI IMG/M metagenome (GOLD analysis project Ga0181522, IMG submission 121103) | Peatland microbial communities from MTU Mesocosm Facility, Houghton, MI, USA - PEATcosm2014_Bin05_10_metaG | ecosystem: Environmental > Terrestrial > Soil > Wetlands > Peat | place...
GAGACGAGTGGCAAGCACGTGGTGGAGCAGGCACTCGACTTGGCACGCGCTGTGATCGAGCGGACGCCAGGATCGAGTCAGTCTTCGCGGGTAGGTTCGACGCGCGGCGACAATCAGAGAGCAGCGTGTGACGTGGACTTTCCGGTAGATTCAGATGCCGAGAAAAAAATCGCCGGCCTTACCGCGGATGCGAGATTCGCAATTCTGAATCCGGGTGCGGGCTGGGGAGCGAAGCAGTGGCCGGCGGAGCGTTATGGAGCGGTTGCGAAGGAGCTGGCGCGCGATGGAATCCGGTCGGTTATAAACTTTGGCCCCGGCGAAGAGGAACTCGCCGGCGCGGTCGAGGTAACGAGCGGAGGCACAGCAGAGAAGATCTCGTGCTCGATTGCCGAATTAATTTCGGTCACGCGGCGCGCTAGCCTGCTGATCGGTGGCGATACCGGCCCCATGCATCTGGCGGCGGCGCTTAAGATTCCCGTGGTGGCGATCTTCGGTCCGACGAATCCGGCGCGCAACGGGCCATTTGGCACGCGAGCGATCGTTTTGCGGAGCGCGACGAGCTTGACCGACCACTCGCGCCATCCGGAGCCCGAACAAGGGCTGCTTGAGATTACGGCGGATGAGGTCGTGGCCGCCGCGCGAAAGCTTTTGCGAGAGTCCTCTTGAGCGAAGCTCCCCAATTCACGCCGCCAGCGCCGTTGACCTGGGCCCGCATCGCGCGGCGAATCCGGATTCCGCTGGGATTTTTGTCGGCGGCGTTCTTCGTATGGCTGGCCCGGCCCACCCGAATGTCGTTGCTGGCCGGGGCGCTGGTGATGGTGCCGGGGCTGGTATTGCGCGGGCTGGCATCCGGCCACGTGCAAAAAGACAAACAGCTCACCACCAGCGGACCCTACGCCTACACGCGCAATCCGCTCTACCTGGGATCGTTACTGTTGGCCGCGGGGTTCGCCATCGCGGCGCGGAGCTGGTGGGTTGTCGCCATCATGCTGCTGACGGTCATCGTTATTTATGTGCCGGTGGTGGCGGCCGAGGAGCGTTACCTGCGCGGCGCTTTTCCGGAATACGACGACTACGCGCGTCACGTGCCGCGCCTGTTTCCACGGCTGACGCCATACAACGGTTCACAGGGTGCCTACTCCCGCGAACGCTACTGGAAGCATCATGAATACGAAGCAAGCATCGGCTGTGTTGTGATGCTGGCCATCCTTATCGTGAAGCTGGTCATCAGTTAGTGTAGTAATCTGCAATTAGCATTTTGATACAGAGCTAATAGCCGCAGAATCGCCAACAAAAATAGGCAACCGGACCGAATCTTGCTGACCTTCGCTCGCTTAAACCGCGCGCTGTGTGCCGTTGCCTTGGGCGCGCTCCTCTCTTTGCTGGCGGGTGTTTTGTATGGCCATCAAATGCCTTCGATCGGCCCGACTTCGGCTGAGATCACGCCTCCTCGCCCCAATTATCCTTTCCCCGATGGGCAGGGCTACGTTTATTCCGCCGAGTGGCACATGATCACCGCGGGCACGGGCCTGGTGAAAATGGAAACGACTGGCGGCGAGCGCAAGGTGATCGCATCCGCCGAATCGCAAGGGGCGGTCAACGTTATTTTTCCCGTACATGACCGTTTTGAAGCGCACTTCGATCCGCGAACGTTCTGCTCGGTCTCGATTTCGAAGCACAGCGAGGAGGGTTCGCGCAAACGCGAGACTTCGATCCACTTCGATTACGCGCACAAGAAAAGCGTTCTCGACGAAAAAAATCTCAAGACGGGCGAGGCCAAGCACATGGAAAACGACATGCCGGGCTGTGCGACCGACGTGATCACCGGGTTCTACTATCTGCAATCGCTTCCGCTACAAGTGGGCGCCCGGTACGAGTTTCCGATCAGCGACGGCAAGACTACGGTGGTGCGGGCCAACGTCGAAAAGCGCGAGCAGATCAAGGTTCCGGCGGGCACGTTTACAGCGGTGCTGGTCACGGCCGAAGCGACCTCGGGGCCGCTGCAATCGAAAGGTAAGGTCTGGGTGTGGTATTCGGACGACGCAAACCATACGCCGGTGCAGATGCGCGCCAAGCTCGGATGGGGCACACTGCTGTTCCGGCTCCAGAGGATCGAGAAATAAAGCGTCGTCAAGCCGCGGCTCTGCGCCACGTCTAGAACCAGGAATGTTCCTGACCGCGAACTGGAGACAAGTGCAAACGGTTGACTTTGGCCGGTGGGTTCGCTATGGTAAGCGCATGTTGAGAGTTGCTCATCATCACCATCATCACGCGCATGGCGCGTCGGCGGCGGTGTTTGCTGAGCTAGCGTAACACCGAAAAGTTTCGAGCCCGCTGACGCATCCAAGCTCAGCGGGCTTTTTGTTTTTTTGCGAGTATTTTGCATTCAGGACGATGCGACATAATAGGCGACTGCGGAGACGGACTGGGGAGACGGACGTATGAGCATTGAAATCGATTTCGGCAAGATGCAGGGGCTGGTGCCTGCGATCGTGCAAGACGCCGCGAACGGCGAGGTGCTGATGCTCGGATTCATGAATCGCGAGTCATGGGAGCGCACGATGGCAAGCGGCTACGCCACATTTTTCAGCCGGACGCGAAACCAGCTCTGGACGAAGGGCGAGACTTCGGGCAATCGGCTGAAGGTGATTTCGGCGTCGACCGACTGCGACGTGGATACATTGTTGCTCCAGGTCAACGTTGAAGGCGAAGGCGTGGTTTGTCACGAGGGAACGCGCTCGTGCTTCACAAAGAAACTCATAGGCGATGGCGCGAACCATGATCGTGGGGGGAAACAGAACGCGGGCGCACGGGCGGTGCGGCCGTGAAGATCCGGCTGGGCATACCGAAGGGGAGCTTGCAGGAGGCGACGATGCAGCTTTTTGCTCGCGCCGGGTTGCCGGTCTTTGTGACGGCGCGATCCTATTTTGCGACCACCGGCGACACGGAGATCGAATGCATGCTGATTCGCGCGCAGGAGATGGCGCGCTATGTCGAGCATGGGGTGCTCGACGCCGGCCTGACGGGCTTCGATTGGGTGGTGGAGAGCGGGCTGGAGGTGGTCGCGGTTGCGGATCTCGTTTACGCGAAGCAAAGCCGCGGCAAAGTGCGGTGGGTGCTGGCGGTGCCCGAGGATTCAGCCTTCATGCGCGCTGAGGATCTTGCCGGCCGCATCGTTGCGACTGAACTCGTGAACGTGACGCGCAAATATTTTGAGGACAAGCGAGTGACCGCGCAGGTGGAATTTTCCTGGGGCGCGACCGAGGTAAAGCCGCCGATGCTGGCCGATGCGATCGTCGAAGTGACGGAGACGGGCAGCTCTCTGAAGGCGAACCGGCTGCGAATTATCGATACGGTGCTCGAATCGAATACGCAGATTATCGCCAACAAAACGGCGTGGCAGGACTCCGAAAAGCGTCGCAAGATCGAAAATCTGGCGCTGATGCTGCGCGGCGCAATGGATGCGCAGAATCGCGTCGGACTAATGCTGAACGTGCGCAAAAAAGACCTGGCAGCGGTACTTGCCGTTTTGCCGGCGTTACAGAAGCCGACTGTTTCTCCGCTGAGCGACGACGAATGGCTGGCGGTGAACACGATCATCGATGAAACGCTGGCGTGGCAGATTATTCCGCGGCTGAAAGAGGCGAATGGGGAAGGGATTGTGGAGTATCCGCTGAACAAGGTGGTGCTCTGATGCGCGTTGCATCGGGAAGCGAGGCTGCGGCGCGCGTGCGCAAGATGGCGGCGCGCGGCGCGCGCTATGCGAAGGCGGAGGCGGCGGTGCGGCGCATCATTGCCGATGTGCGGCGGCGCGGCGACCGAGCCCTGCGCAAGTATGCCGAGCGCTGGGACGGACTGCAACCGGGCATGCCGCTGCGCGTGTCCGAAGATGAAATTCAGCGCGCGGCAGCGGGAGCGAGTGCGGAATTGAAGTGCGCTCTCAAGACGGCGGCGGAAAATATCCGGCGGTTTTGCGAAATGCAGAAGCCGAAGGAGTGGACGCGTTCGCGCGGGGGAATTTCGCTGGGACAAATCGTGCGGCCTCTGGACTCGGTAGGCTGCTATGTTCCGGCCGGTCGGCATCCACTGATTTCGACTTTGCTGATGACCGTGATTCCCGCGCAGGTGGCGGGAGTCCGGACGATTCGCGTGGTTTCGCCGCAGGCTCATCCGAGCGTGCTGGCGGCGGCCGCCATGCTGGGCGTTCGCGAAGTGTATCGCGTGGGCGGCGCGCAGGCGATTGCCGCGCTGGCTTATGGAACTGAAAGTATTCCGCGAGTAGACAAGATTGTTGGACCGGGAAATGTCTTTGTCACGGTCGCGAAGAAAGAGGTCGCGTTCGATTGCGCGATTGATTTTCTGGCTGGACCGACGGAGGCGCTGATCGTCAGCGATGCGGGTATTGCCGAGTTCATCGCGTCCGATCTGGTGGCGCAGGCGGAACATGATCCGGAGGCGATGGCGATTTTTATTACTGCGAAGCGCGAACTGGCGAAACGCGTGGCGAGTTGCGTGGACGAGATGTGCCGCGAGAACGCAGTGGCGCGCGAATCGATACGTCGAAATGGCTGCGTTCTCATCTCAAATTCGCGGCAGCAGAGTTTTGATTGGGCGAATGAAATTGCGGCCGAGCATCTCACGATTGCCCGCGGCGATCTTGCGCTAGTGCGCAATGCGGGCTCGGTTTTCATCGGAGACTATTCCGCCCAGGCCGCGGGAGACTATGCGTCAGGGCCGAATCATGTGCTGCCCACCGGCGGAGCGGCGCGCTTTCGCGGCGGCTTGAGCGTATTGGATTTTGTGAAACTTATTAGTGTGCAGAATCTTTCGCGGCCAGGGTTGCAACGAATTGGCGCGGCAATTGAACTACTTGCAACTGCGGAGGGCTTACGGGCACACGCGCAATCGATCCGTGTGAGATGCGAAGGCACCGCTCGCGGACTAGCGAGGACCAGCCATGGTTAAGGCGCGCGAGGCGGTGCGAAATCTTCCCGCGTATGATCCTCCGCTGGTGGGGCGCGCGGGCCTGCGCCTCGACCTCAATGAAAATACGGCAGGCTGCTCGCCGCGCGTGCTGGCGCGGCTGCGAGAACTCACCGCCAACGAGATTGGTTACTATCTCGAGCGCGAACCGATGGAGGCCGTGGTCGCTGAACATCTCGGGATAAAAGCGGGCGAGGTGTTGCTGACGAATGGCGTGGATGAGGCGATCCATCTGCTGTGCGAGACGTTTCTTGACCCGGCAGATGAAGTCCTGCTGGTTGTGCCGACGTTTGTGATGTACGAGATTACGGCGGCGGCCACGGGCGCGCGTGTCGTCAAGGTTCCTGCGGGAGAGGACTTCTCCTTTCCATTTTCTCAATTGCTCGCGCAGATCAATTCGCGCACGCGGCTGATTGCGATTGCGAATCCTAACAATCCGACAGGGATTGTGGCGGACGCCGAGCGGTTGATCGAGATCGCGCGCCGTGCGCCGGATGCAGCGGTACTGATCGATGAAGCCTATTTTGAGTTTTATGGGGAGACGCTCATGGGCGCGTGGCGGCGCGAGCCGAAGCCTCCCAATCTGTTTGTCGCGCGAACTTTTTCGAAAGCTTACGGAATGGCCGGCCTCCGCCTGGGAGTGCTCGCGGGAGATGCCGAGTACATCGAGTTGGCACGGCGGGTGGCTTCTCCTTTCAACGTGAATGCAGTGGCGCTCGCATGTCTTCAAGTGGCGCTCGGGGACGGCGATTACGTCCGCGATTATGTGAGCCAGGTTCGGCGCGGACGCGACGAGCTGCGGCGCGAACTCGGCCGGTGGGGCATTCCATGCTGGGCAAGCCACGGTAATTTTGTGCTCGCGAGAGTTGGTCCGCAGCATGCCGCATTTGTCGCTGGAATGGAGGCGCGTGGCATTCTGGTGCGCGACCGTTCGCGCGATCACGCGTGCGAGGGCTGCGTGCGCATCTCGATCGGAACGATGAAGCATACCGAACAACTGATCGAGGCACTGCATGCAACGCTCGCCGAGATGGGCGCGAAACAGGTGACCGCAAAATGAGGCGAGCCGCGATCCACCGGAAAACGAAAGAGACGGATATTCGCGCGACGCTGGTGATCGAGGGCCGCGGCCGCTACAAGATTTCTACGGGCATCCGGTTTTTCGATCACATGATGGAACTCTTTGCGCATCACGGAGGGTTCGATCTCGAGCTGACCGCGAAGGGCGACCTCGACGTCGATCAGCACCACACAGTAGAAGACGTGGGCATTGTGCTGGGCGAGCTTTTCGACAAGGCGCTCAGCTCGAAGCGCGGCATTTTGCGCGCGGGATATTTTCTGATGCCGATGGATGAGACGCTGGGGCTGGCGGCGGTCGACTTTTGCGGGCGCACGTCAGCGGTCGTGGATACGAAGGTGCGCACGCGCCTCGTAGGCGATTTGCAGGCGGAGCTGGTGCACGACTTTTTCGACGGATTCTCGCGTGGCGCGCGCGCCAGCGTCCATGCCCGCGTGCTCTACGGGCGGTCGAGCCATCACAAAATCGAAGCCTTGTTCAAAGCGTTTGCGCGCGCTCTGCGGGCCGCTTGCTGGCGCGACCGGCGCATGGCGCGCCTGCTCCCGAGCACGAAGGGATTGCTTTAATGACGACGATGATTGCGGTCGTCGACTTTCGCGCGGGTAATCTGACGTCCGTGAAAAAAGCGCTTGAGCACTTGAGCGCCGAAGCGGTGGTGACGAGCGATCCGCGCGTGGTCGCGAAGGCAGACAAGATCATCCTGCCGGGCGTTGGCCACTTCGCTGCGACGGCGGTGCTAGCAGAGACGGGACTGCGGACGGCGATTCAGGAGCGGGTGGAACGAGGCGCGCCGTTTCTCGGCGTCTGCGTTGGCATGCAATGGATGTTTGAGTCGAGCGAAGAAGCTCCGGGGATCGCGGGACTCGGCCTGTGCGCGGGGAGGTGCGAGCGCTTTCCGGAGCGAGTCAAGTCGCCGCACGTGGGATGGAATTCGCTGGCTTGCCGCGAGGGCTCGCGCCTGCTTCGCGGAATTCCTTCGGGTTCGTTCGTGTATTTTACGCATTCGTATCGCGCGCCTGTCGTGGCCGCAACGGTGGCGCGCTCGGAATACGGCGGCGAGTTTTCGGCCGCGATTGAGCAGGGGAACTTGTTCGGCGTGCAGTTTCATCCGGAGAAATCAGGAACGATCGGGTTGAAGCTTCTCGAAAATTTCTGCGCACTTTGATGTCGGGAGTTCTACTTTGGTGCAGATGCTCCGATGCTGACGAAACGAATCATCGCTTGTCTCGACGTGACTGGCGGCCGCGTCGTCAAGGGCGTGCAGTTTGAGCAACTGCGCGACGCGGGTGATCCGGCGGAATTGGCGGTAGCGCATAGCGAGGCCGGGGCGGATGAAATTGTATTGCTCGATATTTCAGCGACCAACGAAAAGCGCGCCACACTGGCCGATACGGTTCGGAGAACGGCGCGACAACTTTTTATTCCATTCACCGTTGGGGGGGGCATTCGGTCGCTCGATGAGGCGATGGCCGTCTTCGACGCGGGCGCGGACAAGATCAGCATCAACTCCGCTGCGCTCGCCGATCCTTCCTTGATCACGTCGATTGCGGAGCGTTATGGATCGCAGGCCGTGATCGTCGCGATCGATGCGAAGCGCGCGAATGGCGAGGCTCAGTCCGAGAACGCGCAGTTCGATGGCGGATTTGAGGCTTATGTCAGCGGCGGCAGAAAAGCTACCGGGCGCGACGCTGTCGCCTGGGCGCGAGAAGCGGAACAGCGCGGAGCCGGCGAGATTTTGCTGACGTCGATGGATCGCGATGGCACGGGCGCGGGCTTTGATTGCGAACTCACGCGCGCGGTGTCTGAGGCATTGAATATTCCGGTGATTGCATCGGGCGGAGGAGGAGACACACGGACGTTTGTCGATGTATTTCAGCAAGGGAGCGCGGACGCGGCGTTGGCGGCATCGATTTTTCATTTCGGGCTGCGCGCGCTTGGCGACCTCAAACGCGAACTTCAGGAGGCGGGTATTCCGATGCGGTGGCCATGCTGATTCCTTCGATCGACCTGATGGGCGGCCGCATTGTGCAGTTGGTGCAGGGTGAGCGCAAGGCGCTCGAATTCGACAATTGTGAGGAATGGATTGCGCGCTTCTCCGCGTTTCCGCTGGTGCAACTCATCGATCTCGATGCTGCGATGGGCAGGGGGAACAATCGAACGCTGATCGGCGATTTTGCGAAACGCCTGCCGTGCCAGGTGGGTGGAGGATTGCGCAGCGTACGCGATGCGGAAGAGATGCTGACCACGGGCGCGAGGCGGGTGATTCTCGGGTCGGCGCTGATTCGAGATGGCGCGACAGATCGGGCTTTTGCGGAGAGCGTTGCACTCGCGGTGGGCTCGGACAAATTGGTTTTTGCGATCGATTCCAAGCAGGGACACGTCGCGATCCGAGGCTGGCGCGAGCTGACGAACATCACCGCGGTCGAGATGATCACGGCGCTCGAAGAATGGTGCGGAGCATTCCTGTACACGCATATCGACACCGAAGGCTTGATGCAGGGCATTCCGCTGGACACGGTTCGACAGTTGCGGCAATCAACACACAAGCAATTGATCGTCGCCGGCGGCATTGCGACCGCCGAAGAGATCGCCGAGCTCGACGCCATGAAAGTCGATGCCGTGGTGGGCATGGCGATCTATACGGGCCGGATGAAGCTGGAGCGATAATCCGGCCTTAGTTCTTCGCCTCGGCCTTGGTGAACCACTCGTCAAACCATCGCAGCATCCGCAGACTGTAGTCGCGCGCGTCCGCTGCCTTGTAAAAGACGTGGCCTTCATTCGGATAAACCACCATCTGCGCGGGAACTTTCATGGTCTCAAGAGCGTGGTACCACTCGAGCGATTGTTCCATGGGCACTTCGCCATCGCTGTCACCGACGAGGATCAAGGTCGGTGTGTTTACGTTTTTGACAAAGCGAATCGGATCCGACTTCTGGTAGACGGCGGGATCGTCATAGACCGAGGCGCCGAAGAATGGAATCATCCACTCGTCGATATCGTTGAGGCCGTAATAGCTCAGCCAGTCGGAGAGGCCCGCGCCGGAGACGGCGGCTGCGAAATGCGTTTGCGTCTCCGCCCACATCGTCATGTAGCCGCCATAGCTGTGCCCGCGTATTCCAATGCGCTTCGGGTCGATCGGATATTGCTTAATCATCTCGTCAATACCGGCCATGATGTCGCGATAGTCGCCTCCGCCAAAATCTTTTACGTTGCCTTGCGTGAAGGCTTCGCCCTGGCCAAAACTGCCGCGCGGATTCGGACAGAGAACAAACCATCCGAGCACCGACGCAGCCGTCATGCCGGTCATTCCGCCGGACGACCACTTGGAAACGCATGCCCAGGAGGGACCGCCGTGCACGCTCACGACCAGCGGATATTTTTTGGCGGGATCGTAATTCGCCGGCAGCATCAGCCAGCCTTCGACGCGGTCGTCGCCGCCCGCCGCTTTGTCGGAAAGCCAGTGCACATTGCGACTCTCGCCCCAGTTTGCTTTTACATTCTGGTTCAGGTGCGTGATCTGCCGCCACGCGCCCATTTTTCCGGCCCACACTTCAGGAGGAGTACTCGCTGCTTGACGCACGACTGCGCTGACGGAACCGTTGCGCGAGAAGGAGGCAGTGGGGACCCACGCGTCGCTCGTGGTGCCGATCATTTCTTCGCCAGTCCAGCTTTGGCTGAATCGGGCGTCGCTAGATCGGTCTCCACCCGTCCCGCCTTTCCAGATTGAACCGGGCGGATAGCCTGATTCCGGAATGATGTCGTATCCCGAGTTGCCATCAACATTGGCGACGACGGCGATGCGGTCGGAGGCGGTCTTTGGCTTTGTTGTTATCCATGCCAGCGAAGAGGGCGATGCCATAATGCCCGGAGTCAGATTGCGCGCCGCGCCGCCGGAGAGTGGCACCACGCAGACCTCGCCTCCAGTCAGGCCTTCATCGCTCATGATGCCTTCGATGAAGGCGACGCTCTTGCCATCAGGAGAA
>Ga0181522_10002701_pt1 | contig 10041 bp, 10 predicted proteins | sample PEATcosm2014_Bin_27_FD_121103 | JGI IMG/M metagenome (GOLD analysis project Ga0181522, IMG submission 121103) | Peatland microbial communities from MTU Mesocosm Facility, Houghton, MI, USA - PEATcosm2014_Bin05_10_metaG | ecosystem: Environmental > Terrestrial > Soil > Wetlands > Peat | place...
AATCTCTTCGACGAACAAAGTCGCGATCGTCAAACGATTCGTCGGACCAGTAAGTGCCGCCGCCCGCTTTCGGTACCTCGTTTGATCCGAGCGCGATAACCTCTCCCGAATCTAAGAAGATAGCTGCGCCGACCTGCCTCGACAGGTCAAGCGTCCTAAGTGCAGCCGCCTTTGCAGTAAACAAGCCATACTCTGCCTTCGTCGGCGAAATTATATTCGAACCAAAAACTAATTCACAAAAGCGACGCACTTGAGCGTCGACTGTTGAGTTCGCATCGAGACTGACTATAAAGTCGGCGTCGTGAAAGATACTCGCTACTCTCTGCCCATGCTTTTCTTCAATTTGATTTTCATCGCGCGCGATTAGCGTCTCTGCCGAATCGCGAAAAGCTTGTGCTACCGGACGATTTTCGCCGCTTGCAAACTTGCGTGACAAATAATCTACACGCGCACCCCGTCTGGAATAAATGGACACTTGGAAAAAGAGGCGGCCATACACGCTGCGCAGCAAGTCAATCTCTTCTTTGCGCTTGAATTGATGCAGCAAGTACGCAACTTTGGCGAATTGGCCCTGACGGGAACGCTTCAAGCGCTTATCCATCACTCGACGGATCGCGCTCGCCGCGAGAATGTCGTCTTGGAAGGTCGCTCGCAGCTGATTCCCGTACGCGATGTACGTTTCGTACCGAGAGAGTTCAGTGGCTTTCGACAGTGGACGGTTTGGCGGTATATATCGCGCCAACACTTTGAATGCGTCGGTTACTTTGATTTCAATGACTTGGTACGCGCGGCTCTCAAAGTACGCCCGAAATGCGGTCAGGGCCGCCTGAATATCGGCACCGATCGGAGCCACGAAGCCAAAAAATAATTCTGGATATGTGATCTTTCCGGTCGAATCATGCATTAATGTTGCGTTATCATTTTTTCGAGCGGAACTTGAGGATCTTGCCATGGCTGGCCTAATGCCCAAAAGGCGGTCGCATCAAGAAATAGAACGAGCTGATAGTATCTTGCTTAAAAAACACGACGCATATCTTGAGGCGTGGTTGCGAAAATCCAAAAGCGGCGAAGACAAGCGCGAAAAGCGCTCTGCGTCGACGAGTTCATCCTCTCGTAAAACGCAGCGTTGAGCATCTGGGATAATACTCGCGCTCACGACCAAGGTCGCAAGTACAGCATAATGAATGGTTAACGACTGCTGGCGGCGAGGACTTTTTTGCTTTGCTCGCTTACCGCTACCAGCCCGTCGATGTTGATGCTGGGACGGTAGTTACGTTCCAGGCTGCCGCGCGACAAACAAATAGCCGAACTTGCTTCCGGTCGGTTCAGGCAATCGACCCTCTAGGTCTTTATGCGCTCTCTCGAAAAGACGACGCATAACCGGATGCGCGGAGCCGTAATCGAGCAGTTCATCGGAATTCGGTGTGCCGGTGTATTCCCGTTGAGTGCGAGCGACGGGGTAGCGACCGGCGCAGAGTGAGAGCTGTGAGAGCGCTTTCAGTACACTCACCTCCTCGGCGTGGATCGCAAACCCAGCTTTTTCGGCCAACTTGATAAGGTCGTGCGACTTCAGCTCTCGGTTCAGTTCCGATTCTTCGATTAGCCGGGGTGCGTTGACACCTCGACGACCGTTAGCCTCGAGAGATCCTCGACCATTCGCTCAAGATCAGCCATCGAACCACTCTGTAAAAACTCCGGCCATCCGCGCTTTACCGACGGACCGGCGTCCCGACTTATCCGTTTGCGAGTGCCGGTATCAAGCGTTGTAAGCGAGAGCGTCGATTTCCGCCCCAGACGCCGACCCTCGTCCCAGTCGCGGCAAGTTCGGAGCCTTATGTTGTCACCGGAATCTCAATAACAGGCCGCAGGGCCTCAAGTGTGCCCGCATATGTGCGAATGATCGTATCGTAGAGGTCACCCAGATGCTTGGCGTGGACGCTGATCACCAACGCATAAGGTAGCCTTTCCTGCGGGGCAAAATCGCGGCCGGCCTGGCGTGCGTTGTAGTGAATGTCGAGCACTGGATTACGCAGGCTCGCGCCCATGAACGTGACCCTCGTGTGCAAACAATTTTCCCACTTCCAGGCGTTGCGGCGCAGCTCGTCTTCGATCAGACCGTTCTGCGTTTTGCCGAAGAAGCTTTTGCTGTTGGGATGTATTTGTTTTGTGTCTTTGCGCTTCTGGTCGTGAGGTCTGAATGTGGGCTCAAGCCCGGCGCGGGTATAATTACCTGGGTGATGCGGATCGACGCCCGTTGGATAGCAAAGCGTCGCTGTGATCATAACCTTCCCGGGAATGGCAGCCGGGGGCATCGGAATTCGCGCCCGAACATAACGGCTCGGCGCTATCTCTCCCTGATAGACGACCCGTACCGTGTCATCGTCGCACAGGACGATATCCTGGACAGATCGCGCGACGCGGCCGCGGCCCACATCCGCGCACGCCAACTCACACGTCTCTGTCGTGTGCACCAGCAACGCGCGAATGGCGAGCATATTCAGGTTTTCACCAAGGTGCGCCCGGATGCCGGCGGCGAGCCGCAGCACCGATGGCGCCGAAAATGACGTACCTTCCGTCGCTTCAAAACCTTCCGCGCCGCCGTCGCTGACCACGATGAATGGCCGTTGCAGACAGCCACCAAAATCAACGAAATCCGGTTTCACCACGCCCGGACTCCGTCCTGGTCCGACGGAGCTGTACACGCAGCGTTGCCATGCTGACTCCGGACTGTCGCATGAGCCCACGGCAAGCGCGTTGACGCAATCGGCCGGAACCTGGATGCGATTGAGGCCGTCCTCGGCTGGTCTGTCGCCGTCGTTGCCGACCGCAATGGTTGCCAGCGTCTCGCCGCTTGATAAACGGTCGTCGATCACGGCGGTCCACGCATGCACCTCATCATCCTCGATCGGCAGTTGCGGGCCGATACTCAGATTGACGAGCTGATGGCTCTTCTCGACGAGAACGCGATCGATGCGATCCAAGACCTCATAAAGCTCGTGCCGGTCCTGGCCGGGCGCGGTGTCGAGGACGCGGTAATGATCCACCGCCGCATAGGGCCTTTCGAGTGGTCGCGACGGGTCGATGTGACCGAATAAGAATGCCGACGTGACACCCACGCCATGCTTTAGCAATTCATTGCTGGCGGCGCCGATACCGGGTGATTCAATTACCTTCACCCATCGCCCGATCGGGTGTCCTTTAGGCACCCCGCCATCGAAAATAGCCGCGCGAATTTTTGGGTCCAAAGGCCCTTTCCCGGGCCACACAATATCCTCCATCGGCACGCGGGAGGCCCTGAAGGTCGGACGCAGCATGCGCAAACTCGGCATCTGGCGGAGCGCCCGCACCGGCGTAAAGGTGGCGATGCGATCCGCCAGATCGACGGGCGCCTCGAGTTCGACGAAGCAGAGCCCAGCTGCAACGAAACGACGGTTGAGCGGCTGGCCGATCCCGATCTTGTCCAAGTATTCGCCAAACAGCGGTACGATGCCGTTGGCTCCTGCGCCGGCGTCGCTGTGCAGCACCACCTCGAATACGGCTTTACCATTCTTGGGCAGACGGCCTTTGATTTTGTCGCGCGCCGCCGGCGCTGCGACGTGCTCAATTGCCGGTAACTCGTCGGCGCCTCTTGCATCTTCGTCCCAATGCGGCAACGACGAACGCCACGCACGAAAAGCGGAGCGAGTGCCCATGACAAAGAGATCAGTCGTGATCGCCTCTTCGGGCTCCCGCCCCCTGGATCGCTTCTCGGGCTTGATCCGCCGTGGCCGACTGCCAACCAGCTCAAGACCGACCGATTCCAACAACTTGTCGGGAAAATATGACTTCGCGATATATTCTGGATTGAGCGTAATGGTGGCGACTGCACGGTCGCTGGGACATGCTTCTTCCGGCAAATGATCGATGCCGCGTACAACCCGCGTCAGCATGGGCGCCAGGCGCTCACGCGCCTGGGCGAAAGTATAAGGATGACTCTTCGGTCCGCCGCCTCGCACGACGGTAACCTCTCCGACCAAGCGCTCGCCTTTACCGATCAGAAAGTTGCGCTTTGTCATGGTGTCTCGCGTCCATTCGATCGCGTTTGTCTCTTCTTCTTGGGCGCTGCGCGGCGAATGGTGTCGCGCGCCACGCCTGTTAACGCGCCGACCTTGCGCTGTGAAAGCATGCCCTGATCGACCATGGTCCGCGCGGCGTGAATGCGCTTCGCCTTGGCGATCGATTTGCTCTTCAGCAATCCTGCGAAATGCTCCTCCAATGGAGTGTCACCCAACGCGGCGCTGCGGCGCGCCGCCGCCAAGTCGCGTTCGATATCGCTGAACGAACGCCCGGCAAACGCGACTGCCAGCAACGAGCTCCACTTCGTCACCGCCGGAGAATACGGTTTGAGTATGCCTTCGATAAATCGGCGGATGGCCGCCTCGTCCGGCAGCGGAAAATCGACATGCAAATCAAACCGGCGCCAGATCGCCGGATCGAGAAGATCCGGATGGTTGGTGGCCGCCAGCAACACCTGAGACGGCGGCCAATCGTCAATCTGCTGAATGAGGACGGTGACAAGCCGCTTGAGTTCGCCGATCTCGCCGCGGTCATCGCGCCGTTTCGCGATCGCATCGAGTTCGTCCAGCAACAGCACACAATCGATGCCCTTGGCGTAGTCCAGAACATGACGAAGATTGGTGCCCGTACGGCCAAGCAGGCTGCTCATCACCGCCGCCAAATCAAGAATCAGAAGTGGACGCTCCAGTTCGCGCGCCAGCCACCGCGCTGCCATGGTTTTGCCGACGCCCGGCGGCCCGACGAAGAGCGCCGCACGCATCGGATCAAGCCCGGCGCGGGTAAGCTTGTGCGGGTGCCGACGCTCCGCGACCATTTGTTCCAACGATCGAGCGAGTGCAGCGGCGAATACGGGCTCATGATCGAGGATGGGCTGCGATTCAACGCGCAGAAGATGCAGCCGCGAATCCAGGTCGACGGGCACAGGGATGTCGGCGTGCCGACGCAGGGGCGACGCCGGCGATGGCGCTTCCTGCAGGAGCTTCGTCAACGCGTCGGCTAAATTAGGAACCGCCGCGTGATAGCGCTTGGCGGCGCGGCGCAAGATAACCTGCACGTCCTGTATGCGCCCCGAAAGTGCGATGCGGGCGAGCTGAAGAAAGTCAGTTGCGATTTCGGTCTTCGTGGTGGTGTCCGTCATGTCGCTTTCGTCGAAAAGGGCCCCGGCCACCACACCCTACGGGGGGTGGACGAGTTTTCAAAGGTCAATTTAAAACTCGTCCGTTTTGATTAATTATGACAATTTTTCAGTAAGTTAGGTATGGGCGAAAATTGGAATCGGTGAAAAATCGAGCTGCCGTTCGACAATTCAGGCGGCACGTCCCCACAGCCGATTCCACGCGCGCTGCCACCACGGCGCAACCGCCGTGGCCGACCTCATGACCGGCCGCGGCCGGAATTTTTGCGCCCGTATATCGAACAGCGGATCGCCGGTCTCGTCCGCGGGGTGATGCGGACAGACATGTGTCTTGAGCAAGTCCATGCGCGGATTACGGCTCACGGTTCCCTTGTTGCCATCGTAATCGAGGAACACGAAAACCGGCGGGTTTGGATACCAAGGCGTCAGTATTTGGGTGAGCAACCCGACCGCCGTCGAGGCCAGCACCCCATTCGCCCACACCACCTGCGGCCGTGATCCCGCCGCGCCGTAGCGCTTTGCCTCCTGCTCCAACCGCTCGTCCGTGATGAAGCCGCAACAGCGCATGCAAGGCCCTCCCGGCATCGATAGGATCACTTGGCCGCTGACGAGAAATCCCTTCTCGGCGAGGTCGTGTACGTCCATGCCGATGTCGATGTAGGGGATGAGATGCCGGCGCGCAAAGCGCTCGAGCTCCTTAAAGTTATCGACGGCCCCCACGATAACTTCACAGCGCTTGAGATCATCGACGGCCGCTACCCAATCGTCCTGAACAGAGATGATCCTCGCCTTAGGCTGCAGCCCGCGAATCAAGCGTTCCGCGATCTCAACCTTGGGCCGAAACGCAGCAACGTCGGCCAGCGTCCCGCCGATCAGACGGTTCGTGTTGGTATCCTCTATTGTATCGGGGTCGACGTTTACGTAACCGCCGATGCCCATATGGGCGAGCTGCTGCACGAGATGCGATCCCCCGCCGCCGAGACCGACGAGGCCAATCGTAGCCGCGTCAAGGATCGCGTCGCTCTCGGCGCCGAGAAAGCTCTGGCGGTCGAGCCGGCTCATGCCGCCCTCCAAGAGCGCACGGGCATGCCGATTTCGCTGAAGGCCGCGATGAATGGCCGCGGCGACGTGCGACCGAACCACACTTGGCCGAAAGCGGCCGTGTCGCTCAGCACGATCGCGCCGTGCACGCATTGCGGCGCAACCGACACGAAATTCGGCACGAACTTCGCATTCTCGCGATTGTCGACGCCGCTGAAGCCGGGAATGCCGCGGCCGCCGTGAGTGTGCACATGGAAGATGGCGACGCGGTCGTCCATCGCCCACTGCCGCGCGCGACGGATCGCTTGATCGCCCATCATGGCGCCGACGGTCGGATCAGGCAGATATTCCTCATCGCGGACCGGCCGGTAGGCCTGCGCCAGGATCAAAAGCTCATCGTGCGCGCTGGCCAATCCTGCGGCGATAAAGCCGACGCGCTCGTGCGCGAACGCGTGCGGCCGCCACAGATCGGCGCGGACGGCCGCCAGCAGCGCGCTCGTAATCTTGAACCGGATTTTCATGCGACGGCCCTCAGGTGAGCCGACACCATCTGCGTCCACCGCATCGAGGGCGGAACGTGATTCCAGGACGGCGCCCACCAATTGCGTTCGACCACCCGGTGTTGTTTCCAGTTGGCGCCGCGTCCCTCGATCTTCCGCTCGAAAAACAGGCGCGTGATGTACCCGGAATGCATGAACGGCACCAGCAACAAATCCATCGTGTGCGATTGATCCGCGGCGACGAACCCGAACGCCGGCAAGAGCGCCACCGGCTGGCCGCCCTCCTTAAGGAGGACGGCCGCCTGGTGCATCGCCTTGAGCGCCGCAAACTCCGCCGCAGGGTCGCTCACGATGAGCCCCCGCAGGGCACCTGCTCGAAGAACTTCATGCCCTCCTTCACGCGGAGCTTGGCGCCGGGCTTGAGCGGGGTGAGCTGCCCCTCCTCGTTGATGAATTCCAGAACGTAGCCGTCCTGCACATCGAACAGCTTCTTGAGCTGCTCCGTGGTGTAGGTCCCGCGCGGGATTTCAAACGGCTTATTCTCGAAGAACACCGTGACGAGACGCTTCTCGGTGTGCAGATGGGCGGTGCCATGATGCCCAAGATCCAACACATCGGCCCGCGTCAGATCGACGTCCGTTCCCTCACGCTCCAGGACCAGCACCTCGTCCTCAGGCACGTGCCCGATACGGCGCAGTTCCGGCTCCGGGATTTTCTCCGCACCCCACTCGTAGCTGTGGCCATTCAGCGTGAAGAGGAAAACCCGATCAGACCTAAACGCGAGAAACACCTCGGTCGCCTCGGCCCGCAGATCGACCGGATCACCAAGGCCGATCAACCGACTGCCGTGACGCAGCAGTTGGATCAACGCATAGTCACCGGCCGGAACCAGACCGGCCTTGTCGAGAATGTCCTCGCCTCTTGTGAGCGGCTCAGCGAACTTTACCGTCACACCATTCACCTTGGTGAAGAACTGCCCGTCATCCCCCGGGGTCCGCGCCCCTTCCTGAGCTTTGATCGGCTCTTTGTGGCCTTCGCCGCCACCAACAGTAGTTTCCATGGTCTTTACCCCTCTGGGTCAATTGCCCCAGCCCCATGCTGGGTCCATTAGTGCTAACATAGGATGGCATGCAAAGAATATCAAGCATACTCCAAGCGCGCTTGACAATTCAAGCACGTGTCGCCAAATTACAAATGGAATCAAATACTTTGGAGGAGAAGCGCTATGCCATCGAACAGCGTGCAGCCCGACACCAAGCTCACGCTCGGACAATATCTCGCCTCAATTCGCACCGATCGCGGCCTATCCCAGCGCGACGTCGAAAAAGCGACCAACAAAACCGTATCTAATGCCTATTTGAGCCAAATCGAGACCGACCAAATTAAGCGTCCAAGCCCAAATATTTTGCACGCCCTCGCCGAGCTTTACGCAGTGCAGTACGAAGACTTGATGGAGCGCGCCGGATTTGTTGTGCCAACACGATCGCGGCGCAGCGCGCAGCAGCGACACGGCCGCGTGGCAACTTTCGCCGGGCACAATCTCAGCGACGAGGAGGAGGCCGAGCTCGTCAAGTTTCTAGGTTATCTGCGCAGCAGGAAAAAAACGGGTGGCAAAAGCTGACGATAGCAGTCTCGACCCCGAGCAGTTGCGCGTCGTGCAGGCCGCTGCACGACGCGCCCTCGACCGCGCCTCTGGCTGGGGCGTATTCCCAACGCCGATTGCCGACATTCTCGAGGCCGCCAAAATCAAAGTCGCGCCGCACAGCGCCTTCGACCCCCGGCGCCTTGTGGAGTATCTCATCGGCAAGGCTGAGCGTACCGCCTCCACGCTCAAGTCTGCCATTTCCAAAGCGTTCGCGATTTGCGACACCACCGCTTCTTTGATCCATATCGATCAGACTGTTCGCGTCTCAAAACAGAACTTCCTCAAGCTCCACGAAACCGGCCACCATGAGCTTCCCACACATCGCAAGCTGTTTCGCTTCTTCGAAGATTGCGAAAAGACGCTCGACCCCGACATCGCCGATCTCTTCGAGCGCGAGGCCAATAACTTTGCCCGCTTCGTGCTTTTCCAAGGCAACCGCTATCGTGATGCCGCGGCGGACTGCCCGTTTGGCATCAAAACGCCGATCAAGCTGGCCGCAACCTTCGGCGCCTCCATTTACGCCTCATGCCGTGAATATGCCCGCAGCAACCATCGCGCCTGCGCGATCTACGTTCTTGAGCCAATCACCGATAGCGCTCATTCGGGGCCCAGCGCCACGGTGCGCCGCATCGAGGTTTCGGCATCGTTTGCGCAGCAGTTTGGCTACCCCGACGACACTGTTGTAACGCCTCATCATTCGCTCTGGCGCGTCTTGCCTGTCGGCCGGAAAATGACCAGACCGACCGCCATCTCGATGACGGATCGAAACGGCCAAGCTTACGAATGCTTCGCCGAGGCGTTTGATACAACCTTTAACGTGCTGATCCTCGTTTATCCCGTTAAAGCGCTGGCAGCGTGCGAGGCTTTTCCGGCTGGCCAAGGATGACATCAAAGCGGTCCTTGCTGCTTCGCCACACGAATCTTCGAACGTCATTGCCGTACGCGGCAGTGCGAATTTGCAACTCTGGCGGCGACACCAAGCCGTTGCCGATTATGAGGCCGTCGTCGCTATGCGCGCCCGCCTCGGTGCATCCCTGAGTGCGCAGGGCGAAGCCTGGACCGAGCTCGGATGGGGTTATTTTTGGCTGTCGCGCTTCTCAAAGTCGCTGGCGGCCGGGACTCGAACCCCTGTTTTCGCCGTGAGAGCGCGTTTGTTCAGTCCATGGCACCGCTGCCCAGTCCCGCACCACGATGCCGCTTATCCCTCGGCATGGGGAGAAAAGCCGGCATCCCTCGGCCGGGCGGGGAGCGCGGCGCTCAGGCGAACTGAGCACTCGCAGCAGCAACAGGCCTGAAATCAAACCTGGCTTGAACAGGGCGAAACAGGGACCTACGCCGCGGCAGCTTTCGCAGTCGTCAATTCCTCAATGTGTTTCGACCATAGCTCGAAGGCATCCTTTACTTCCCTCGCGTAACGGTGCCGTTGATAGATGCCAGCGACGCCCCGGAACGTCCCGCTGCGATGGTTCAGGCACAATTCGACTATGTGTGGCGCAACGCCAAGCCGTTGTAATCCGCTTGCGAAGCTCCGACGCAAGTCGTGATAAGTCCAATGGCGGATTTCGGTTCTGATCTTTTCTTTCCCACCACTGTGATCGCCCAACGGACGGTCGGATCCATTCAAGACATAGTTGCCCGTTTTTGGGCGCGCTGCGAGCACACGG
>Ga0181522_10002703_pt1 | contig 10040 bp, 12 predicted proteins | sample PEATcosm2014_Bin_27_FD_121103 | JGI IMG/M metagenome (GOLD analysis project Ga0181522, IMG submission 121103) | Peatland microbial communities from MTU Mesocosm Facility, Houghton, MI, USA - PEATcosm2014_Bin05_10_metaG | ecosystem: Environmental > Terrestrial > Soil > Wetlands > Peat | place...
CCCGTCGGCAAAAAGAAACTCGTGTGCGCGACGTTGTCCATCAATTGCAAAATCGCAGCGGCTTCGAGCGGCGGGAACGCGAGCAGCAGCAGAAACGCCGTCACGAATTGCGCCCAGACGAACCACGGCAGGCGCATCCACGTCATGCCCGGCGCGCGCAGTTGAATTATCGTGGCGATGAAATTCACCGCGCCCAGCAGCGACGACGAGATGAGAAAAACCATGCCGAGAATCCAGAACAATTGCCCGTGCGTCGGGATCGAAGTCGCCAGCGGCGAATACGAAGTCCAGCCCGCCTGCGCCGCGCCGCCCGGGATGAAAAAGCTCACGACCATGATGAGGCCGCCGATGAAATACGCCTGATAGCTCGCCATGTTCACGCGCGGAAACGTCATGTCCACCGCGCCGATCATCAGCGGCACGACGTAATTGCCGAACGCCGCGAACGCCAGCGGCACGATTCCGAGAAAGACCATGATTGTCCCGTGCATCGCGCCGAAGGCATTGTAGAGGTCGGGCGCCATCGAATAACCAATCACGTTGCCAAACTGGTCTTTGACTGCGGGCGCCATCACATCGCCCGACACCGCATGGATGAGCTTTCCGATGACCGGCAGCGCCGCGCCCGGATGCGCGATCTGCCAGCGCATCAAAATCATCAGGAAAAATCCGAACAGCATGAAGCACAGCGCCGTCAGGCCGTATTGGATGCCGATGATTTTATGGTCGGTGGAAAAAACGTAGGAGCGCAGAAAACCGATGTCCTCGTGATGGCCGTGGTCGTCGTGGCCGTGATGGGCATCGGCTTCGCGGAACGGCGGAAATTGGTGAACGGTCGTGTCCATAATTTATTTCAACTTGTCCCAAACCATCAACACCAGCAGCAGCGGCAGATAAATGATGGACGCAAAAAACAATTGCTTCGCCCGCGCCAATGTCAATTGCCGCGAGAATTGAATTGCGCACCACAAAAATCCCGCGCCCAAGACAATTGCGCCGACGAGATAAATTGTCCCCGCCATTTTGAAAACGAACGGGCACAGGCTCACCGCCAGCAGCGCGAGCGTGTTGCTCACGGACTGCTGCGCCGTGCGGCTGCCGTCGGAATCAATTCCCGGCAGCATCTTGAAACCGGCCTTCGCGTAATCTTCGCGATACATCCACGCGATGGCGAAAAAATGCGGCAGTTGCCAGAAAAATAAAATTGCGAACAGGGCCCAGCCTTCGCCGCCCAGTTCGCCGCGCGCCGCCGTCCAGCCCATCAGCGGCGGCATCGCGCCGGGAACCGCGCCGATCATGGTGTTCAACCACGTCACGCGCTTGAGCGGCGTGTAAATGAAAAGATAGCTGACGAGCGTGACCGCGCCGAGGACGCTCGTGAGCAGATTCACCGCGAGCGCGAGATAAACCAGACCCGCGACGGAACTCATGCCGCCGAAAATTGCGACCGTCGCCGGCTGCAAACGTCCCGACGGCAGCGGACGATCTTGCGTGCGGCGCATTTTCGCGTCGTATTCGCGTTCGAGCCACTGGTTCAACGCCGACGCGCCCGCCGCGACGAGCGCCGTCGCCGCGAGCGTGTTGAAAAACAAAGACCAATTTATCGCGCCGGTTTCACCGATGTAAAATCCGACGGCGGTCGTCAGCAAAACGAGCGTCGTCAATCGCGCCTTGACCAGATCCGAAAAGACCGCCGTCCAGCTTTTTTCAGCGGAAGCGGCGCTTAAAATTTCTGCGGAAAACTCCTTCATTGTTTGTTCGTGGCAAAAGTCCCGAATGCGCCGAACGGCGCGGTTTCCGTCTCCGGCATTTCCGCCGAACGCCCAAAAGCAATAATGCACCAGAGCGCGCCTGTCACGAGCGAAAGTGCGCCGACCAAAACATGCGCGGTCGCGACATCAGCGGCTTTGTTCGTCCAAATCGTCGCCATGCCGAGACCAATTTGAAGCAAGATTAAACCAAGCCAACCTAGTGCAATTTCCGAAGACAAAAAAGAAATCACTGTGAATAACGCGCATGTAATTAAATAAACCGGCCCGACAAACATCAAAGCAGCGTTATTTAGTTCTCCAAAATAAATAGCTGCTCCAACAAAAACTACAAGTTGCACTGCCAGAAATACGCCAATTACAAGTCGTAAATTTTGAATCCATGCGCTGGCAACTTTACTTGCTTCAAATTTATCCAAGCGCTTTTTCCACAAAGCACAAAACGCTACTGATGATAAAATTACGATTGCTACAATTCGGTGAATCATTTGCAAATTGATTTGGAACGCGGTGATAGTGTTTGGATTTGTGCTTTTGGCGTTGTAACGCGCGACGGCATCGGCGCTCGTGTCCGGCCAGATTTGTCCGTAAGCCGTCGGAAAATCAGGAATCGCCAGTCCCGCGTGCTGTCCGCGCATCGTCGCGCCCAAAATCAATTGCAGGAATATTAAAACCGTCGTCGCCAAAACCAGGTTTTGCAAACCGCGCGGAACATTTAATTTTTGTTCGGAAATTTTTTGCCAGCAGCCGCTCGTGAACAGCGCAATCGCGCAGGTCAGAACAAAAAATGTTTGCGCGATGACACCGTGAAAGATTCCAAGGCTGTCCATTTTCATCGTCACGCGCAGTCCACCAAGAACGCCCTGTGCGACAACGCCGAGAAACGCGGCGAGCGCGAGCCATTTCATCCATTTGCGCGAATCCTTCAGCCAGATCCAAACCGCAAGTATCGTCGTCAGAAAACCAACGGCTGAAGCAAGCAGCCGGTGCGAGTGCTCGAAGAATGCGCCGCCTTTCCAGAATTTGATCGGCAGTGCAAACATATTGTAGCCGTAGCTCGTCGGCCAATCGGGCACGGACATTCCGGCCTCATTGCTGGTGACGAGGCCGCCGAGACCCAGCAGCAAAAACGTGGCGGCCGCCGTCAGCACGGCGAACCGGTGCAGCCAGCGGTTGTCTTTTGCGTCGCAATTTTTATTCATCTGCCAGATTTGAAAAGGCAAAGCGCCGCCGGTGACGGTGTTCCTTGCTTGAAAATTTATTTCACCTCGAACGTGAAATTCACGGTCACGTCGGCGTCCTTGACTTCGACATCCTGCGTCTGCGCGCCGAGCTTGCGATGATTCGCCTCGACGGTGTATTTGCCCGGCGGCACGTTTTTGATGACGAACTTGCCGTCCTTGTCGCTGACGCAGAAATACGGGCTGTCAAACACGCTCACCCACGCGAACATCCACGGATGGACGTCGCACTGGAATTTCAGAAACATCTCCGGCTTCGGAAACGTGTAGGTCAGGTCCGCGCCGCCGGGCATCTGCACGTCGTTGAATTCCTTGTTCCCGTCCACGGTGGGCTTGGAATGGACATTGTGGATGCAGGTATCGGAATTTTTGACGGTGATTTTTTGCCCGGTTTGAACCGCAAGAATCGTCGGTGAATAGAGGCAGCCTTTTTGATCCAGCACGGCGGCCGGCGCGCTCGCGCCGGTGGACTGGCCGGTGACGCCTTTCAACGAGACGACCACGTCGGCGAATTCGCCTTTCGGACCGACCACATAAAAATGCGTTGTGGGCATCTTGGCCGGGTCATACATCGCGGCGCAATCCGGGTTGTCCATCATCGGCGTGATCTCCTTTTCGGCGGGCGGCGTGCCTTTGAGCGTGATGACGCCGATGATATCCGCCGCGCGCGCGACCGGCAGAAACGCCAGCGCCGCAATCAAAAGAAAAAATGAGGGAATTTTCATATTTGCAGCCTCGAATTTAACATCGCGAAATAGCGGGTCAAGCACGTTGTGAATTTTTTCACAAGCGTAGTTAATTCGTAGCGGCGGCTCGGCAGAACGCCGCAAATTAAAATTAGTTTTAAGAATTGCGGCTCTCTGCCGAGGAGCCGCTACAAACTTTTCATCACGCGCGCCATTTCCAGCGCGGTCTGCGCCGCTTCCGTGCCGCGATTGTGTTTCTTGCCGAGGCAGCGGACTTTCGCCTGCTTCACTTTTTCAAACACGAACACGCCGTGGATGACGGGAATTTTCTGCGCCACCTGGATTTGCGCCAGCGCGTGCGTGACGCCTTGGCCGATGTGTTCCGCGTGGCTGGTCTCGCCCTGAAAAATGACGCCGAAACAGATGATCGCCGAGTAGCGCGGCTTGTGCGCGAGTTTGGCCGCCACCGCCGGAATCTCAAACGCGCCCGGCACGCGCACGATGCGGACGTGCGCGCCCGCCGCGAGCAATGTCTCCCGCGCCGCGCGCAGCATCGCGTCCACATATTCCGCGTTGTAGCGCGAGGCGACGATGGCGAATTTTCCGCCGCTGGCGCGGGCCGTTTTGGTTTTGATGGGTTTTAACATGATGATGCCATTCCAGAAGAGCCGTCAAAAAATAAACTTCCTCGCTCTTCTTTTTTTATTTTCAAATAAAACTGGTCGAGAATTTCTGAAATTGCTTTTACCGCACGCCGCGCATTTTCAAGAGTGATCTGCTTTTCAATTTCTGATTGAGGATCAGAATGCAGATGCCAAAAATTGTATTCGCTAGCTGGAACTACTTCGTCAGTCTTAATGAATCTTGGTTTGGCGTGTGCAATCGAATTTCTAAAAGTAACCAACCATAATGCCGTTGCCCACGGTTCAATTCCAAAGTCTGGATCAATATTTAATTGCGAACAAACAATTCTCAATTTTGCAATTGGACTGCTGTATTCAAAATCTTTCCACCGCTTAACAAGCTTTTCGCCAAAGGAATTACCAATAGCTTCGAGTGCGAAGGCGGAAAAAGTAATCGCTGTCAGTTCGTGTGGCGTCCAAACTGAAATCCCTTTTTCTTCCTTGGTAACTTCCTCGGCATGTTCAAGCCCAACGCGGGCTGCATAAATTAAAAAATGATGCGGCTTGAAATCTCGCTCCTTACGAATTCGGATTTGTTCAGGATTTTCGTTGGCTTGCATTGCAAATTTTATAACAAATGCCTGACTTTTCCCGCTTCGCTTTCAAATGCCGACGCAGTTGAATTATTTTTTGGAATCGTCCGCCGGTTTCCATTGGCCGTCGTAAGTCGCGACCACCACGATGTCGTCGCCGACCACGGCGTGTTCGGTTTTTTCCGCAGCGGCGGGCTTGGGCGCTTCCGCCGGCGCGGACGGTTTTTTTATCAGGACGGTTTCCTCGTCGAAACGGCGCGCGGCCTCCATCAGCAGATTTTCCCAGCCGCCTTGCACCGTGCGTTGCGGCGGCGACTTGAACGGTTTCAATTGAAATTCGCCGCCGGTCAGCGTCATCAACTGGTTGAACGCTTTTTCGCCGGTCAGCGTCCCGACGGCGGCGTGCGTGATCGCGCCCGCCTCGATGTAAATCTGCCCGCGCGTCTCGCGGTTGCGGATTTCGAGGATCGAGGAATGGCGTCCGAGGCATTCCATCTGGATGACTTCCTGCAAGCCGACCTGCCGCAGCGCGCCGCTGAAACCTTCGCGGTGCGCCCACGAGACGAGGTCGTTCAGCATGTTGAAAACGACCTTGATGCCGTCGGGCGAAACCGGCTTTTCGATGAACATCTCCGCGCCGTTCGCGAGCGAGTCCGCGCGCTTGGACTCCGTGGCGTTGCCGGTCATCACGGCGATTTTGAGTCCGGGATAACGGCGGCTGATGATGCCGAGCAGTTGCAACCCGTCGAGCATCGGCATCCCGATGTCCAGCACGACGAGGTCAATGGAATTTTCCTTCAAGACCGCCAGCGCCTTGTCTGCCGTCGGCGCGGAATGGATTTCCCACGTCTTGTTTGAAAGCTCGGAACACAATTCGGTGAACGTCTCCAGAAACGCCAGGCTGTCGTCCACGAACAACACATGAAATTTTTTTGCAGGTGCAACGACGATTTCAGGCGCGCCGACCGGTTTCGCGTCCGCAACCGGCGCGGGTTTGGGTGGAGTTGCTGCGGCAACGGCTGGCTTTGGCGGTTCCGGCGCGGGAATTTTCGGCGTGGCGGCGGCCTTGGTCGCCAGCATTTTGGTTACGAACGACGTGCCGTCCGCGCTTGCCGCCGCAGAATTTTCAAAACGCAATTCCACTTCGCCCACGCGCAAGGTCTGTCCCGGTTTCACGACGCCCTCGGAAATTTTTTTGCCGTCCGCGAACGTGCCGTTGGTGGATTGCAGGTCGCGGACGACGAGTTCGTCGCCGCGCAAACGCACCTCGCAATGCCGCCCGGAGACCGACGGCTCGACGAGCTGGAACGTGTTGCCGTCGTTGCGCCCGATGGTGATCCACTTCTCGCCAAGTTCGTGCGACGCGGCCGCCAGACCTTTTGTGATGACGACAAGTTTGGCCATGTCGCTTAATGAAACAATCGCCGTCCGCCATTGTCAACCGCGACGATGGCCAGCATTGGCAAAATTTTAGCGTTTGCCGCGCAAATAATTTTGCACCTCATCGTGATTGCCGGCGAAATCAAAAAGCAACAGCCCCTTGCAAGCAACGAATACGAGCCGCACTTTCAAATCCGTCCGGCACTCGAAAGTGTCCGGCGCAATTTTGCGGATGCTCAAGCCGCTGTGAACGTGCGGTTGGCCAAACGCCGATTGAACTTTTCGTAACGTCTCCAATACATCGGCTTCCTTTCCGGCGATGCACTTGCGGAAGCGAGACGATGTTTTAATCTCGCAAGTCACTGATGTATCCGGTGAAGGTTTTCAATGTGCCGCGCTTGCGCTCGGTGGCGAGGCTCTTTTTAATCCGGCGCTCGGCGGCTTTGGCTTCCGCTTCCGTCAGCCCATATTCCTGCAAGGCGTAATCTGCTGAGTGCACTTCCACCGGGCGCAGCGCGACAATTTTTCCTTCAAAAACAAAACCCACGTCCTCGCCCTCGGTCGCTTTCTTGAGCCAATGACCCAACCGCCCGCGTCCTTCCGTAATTGTTAAAGTCTTCATACGCTCATTATACGCTACGCACTTCTGGTTTCAAGATAAAAGCGCGACGCGACGATGGCGAACGTGCCGCCGCTGGCGCGTGCCGTTTTGGTTTTGATGGGTTTTAACATACAAAAATGCGAACTTTACTTAATCGTCAACGACTCGAACAAAACTTTTGTAATCGGTGACATTTCATCTGCGCTTTTCTTGATGCCTTCCAAATAAACAACAACGATGAGACCGGATTTCATCATTAACTTTCCAGCAAACCGTCTTTCATGTGCGCTATCAAATCCAGAAAATTCAACTGAATATCCTCCTTCAATTTGCTTAATTTCAGACTGCGTTATTGAATCGTTCGGCGATAATTCGCGCTTCTCGGCATTGATGCGGTCTTCTAAAAGTTTCTCGAAAACTTTTTTCTCAACCGTTTCAGCTTTGTAATTCAAAACCGAAACCGTTACTTGAAACAGTTCAGTGTTGTGTCGAAAAACAAGTTTGTCAGGTGTCGAGCGCTCTAATTTTTTCCAATCTCCCGGCAAGCTGAAAGCTAAACCACTGTCAGAATAATTAAAATTGGAAGCAGCAGCAATTGAAGCTGCACCGAAAAGAGCCAAAATTGATCTTTTAATTTTCATAAATTATTTGAGCTTTCTAAATTTTACAGCAAGTGTCCAAGTTTCTCCCGTTTCGTCTTCAAATACCGTTCGTTGTGCGGATTGGATTTTATTTTGATCGGCACTTGCTCGGTGATCTTCAGGCCGTAACCTTCCAGCCCGACGACTTTTTTCGGGTTGTTCGTCAGCAGCCGGATGGTTTTCAGGCCGAGGTCAACGAGGATTTGCGCGCCGAGCCCGTATTCGCGCAAGTCCATCCCGTAGCCGAGCTTCAAATTCGCTTCGACGGTGTCCAGCCCCTGCTCCTGCAATTTGTAGGCGAGAATCTTCGGCGCGAGGCCGATGCCACGTCCTTCCTGCCGCATATACAAAATCACGCCGCGCCCGGCTTCGGAAACCTGTTTCATCGCCTGATGCAATTGCGGCCCGCAATCGCAGCGGCGCGAACCGAAGACGTCGCCGGTCAGGCATTCGCTGTGGACGCGCACGAGGACATTTTTCGCGCCGGAAATTTCCCCGCGCACGAGTGCGAGATGATGCTGCCCGTCAATCTTCGAGCGATACAAATGCAAATCGAATTCGCCGTAATCCGTCGGCAATTTTACAACTTCAATTTGTTCAACCAATTTTTCGCGCGTGCGGCGGTATTCGATGAGCGCGGCGATGGTGCAGATTTTCAGGCGATGTTTTTTTGAAAATTTCAAAAGCTCCGGCAATCGCGCCATCGCGCCGTCGTCGCGCATGACTTCGCAAATGACGCCAATCGGACGGCAGCCGGCAAGCTGCACCAAATCCACGGCGGCCTCGGTGTGGCCGGCGCGTTGCAAAACTCCGCCGGGCCGCGCCCGCAATGGAAAAACGTGGCCGGGCTGGACGAGGTCGTCGGCCACGGCGGTCGGCGAGGCCATGACGCAAATGGTTTTCGCGCGGTCGGCGGCGGAAATTCCGCTGGAAATTCCACGCGCGGCGTCCACGCTGACTTGAAAATCGGTGCGGAAACTTTCTCGATTCTGCTGCACCATGCGGTCAATGCCGAGCTGTTGCAACCGCTCGGCGGTGGCCGGCACGCAGATCAATCCGCGCCCGAAGCGCGCCATGAAATTCACGGCGGCGGCCGTGACGTGTTGCGCGGCCATGACGAGGTCGCCCTCGTTCTCGCGGTCGGCGTCGTCCACGACGATGACCATTTTGCCTTTGCGGATGTCCGCGATGACAGACTCGACGGTGTCAAAAGTTTTTTTCATTCAGCGAGCATAGCGTAACCTTTTGCCGCGCGAATTCCAGCCGATTCAACTTGCCTTTTCGCCGGACGCGCCACATTGTGCCAGCCGTCATTTAGTGTTTTGATTTATGTCACTCGAATCAGACAACGCCGGCGGCCCGAAAAAATCCGCGCAGTCGGATTCCGCGCAGTCGTCCGCTGAAAAATTGCGGCGGCTCGACCGGCTGGCCAACCTCGGGATGCTTTCGGCGGGCATGGCGCACGAAATCAAAAACGGCATGGTCGCCATCAAGACGTTCGTGGACCTGCTGCTGGAGAAAAAACCGGACACGGAACTCGGCGAAGTCGTCCGGCACGAACTGGAGCGCATCAACATCATCGTGACGCAGATGCTGCGGATGGCCGCGCCCGGCCCGGCGGACTTCAAAACCGTGCGCGTCCACGCGGTGCTGGACCAGTCGCTGCGCCTGTTGCAGCCGCAGATCAGCGGGAAACTGACCGCGCTCAAAAAAAATTACCGCGCGGAATCCGACGCCGTGCGCGGCGACGACGCGCAATTGCAGCAGGTCTTCATGAACCTCCTGCTCAACGCACTCGAAGCCATGGGCGCGAACGGCGTCTTGACTGTCAGCACGGAAATTTCGCCCGGCGCGGGCGGCGCGCGCGTTTTGAAAATTAAAATCCAGGATTCGGGCGCGGGCATTTCGCCGGAAAACCTGGCGCGGCTGTTCGAGCCGTTTTTCACGACCAAGAAAAACGGGACCGGGCTGGGGCTGGCGATCTGCCAGCGCGTGGCGGTGGAACATCGCGGGACGATTGAAGTGCAGAGCGAAACCGGCAAAGGCTCGACGTTCAGCATTTCGCTGCCGGTGCTGGCTGGGTAGCCGTCAGCCAGCCGAAGATTTTCAATCCCGCCGCGCCGGGATGTCCAGCGGCTCGATGTGGACGAGCACGTCGTTGACGGCGGGCATCGCCGCGCGGATTTTGTCCTTCACCGCGTGCGCGATTTCGTGCGAGCGCAGCACGGTCATCTGCGGGTCAACCTCGACGTGCATTTCCACGAAAAAAAGATGCCCGGCCTTGCGCACAAAACATTTTTCCACGCGCGACACGCCGGGTGTGTCCGCCGCAAGCTGCCGGATGCGCTTCACGATTTTCGGGTCTGGTGCCTCGTCCATCAATTCGCCCAGCGGCGGGCGCAGCAAAAGCCAGCCGTTGACGCCGATGATGGCCGCGCAAAAAATCGCCGCCGCGTCGTCCGCCCACGCAAAATTCTGCCCGCCAATCAAGGCCGTGCTGATGCCC
>Ga0181522_10002704_pt1 | contig 10036 bp, 7 predicted proteins | sample PEATcosm2014_Bin_27_FD_121103 | JGI IMG/M metagenome (GOLD analysis project Ga0181522, IMG submission 121103) | Peatland microbial communities from MTU Mesocosm Facility, Houghton, MI, USA - PEATcosm2014_Bin05_10_metaG | ecosystem: Environmental > Terrestrial > Soil > Wetlands > Peat | place...
ATTGCGATGGCCGCGATGATCAAAATGATCGCAACGACGATCAACAATTCGATTAGCGAAAATCCCTTCTCTTTCTGGTTCTTAATCATGAGCGTGTTTCTCCTTGGCCGAACTACGAGATTCAATCTTTGTTTGTGCCCCTGGCGGGGTACACCACGACTAGAGCACGCTCGACGCCGTTCAGGGGGACAGTCTCAGACATGAAGAAAACACGCTGTAAGTGCAGTGTTCACATATCGGGCCAGACTTATAATTTCCACGCGGGTACTAGAAGATTGCTTTTGTTTTAAACGGGAACGAAAAACGCCGATAAAAGTCGAGTGCAAAGACGTTAAGAGCCCGCACCGAAGTGAAACACTTTCAAACGCCGTGTTTTTTTGCGTAGTGGCGGAACGAGCGGTAGGTCATCTTCAACATTTCCGCGGCGCGGATGCGAACTCCACCGGAACATTCCAGCGCAGCGAGTAAATAAGCTCTTTCGGTGGATCCAATCAGCTTCTCCAGATCCATTCCGGCGTCGGGAATCAGGAAAGCCTTGCTTTCAGAGTGTCCGTTCGAACGAGACTCCTGATAGAAGCTTGTAACGCGCTCCGGCAGATTCTCCACCGATACGCGTTTGGCGGTTTCCAGCGCTACGGCGCGCTCGATGGTATTTTCCAGTTCGCGCACGTTGCCCGGCCATTCATAAACTTCGAGACGCCGGAGCGCTTCCGGCTCAATGCCCTCGATCTTCTTCCCCATGGATTTGGAATATCGGTCGAGAAAAGCGCGGGCCAGCAGCGGGATCAGTGATCTGACAGTTCGATCTCACTCAGGGACTGGACCCGTTCCAATCGGGACCGCGGCTAGCTAACACCAGTCTCTTTTACGCCTGACCGCAATACGTGGGCAAATTGCGCGGCGCCCAACGGCAAGCTGAAGAGGTAGCCTTGTCCTTCCGCGCAGTGCTGGGCCTGAAGGAAAGCGAGTTGTTTCTTCGTTTCGATGCCCTCGGCGATCACGCGAAGCTTGAGGTTTTTGCCCATATCGATTATGGCGCGTACGATTGCTGAGTCGTCAGGATCGTCGGTTATCCGCTGGACAAAGGACTGATCAATCTTCAAGACATCGATAGGAAACTGACGAAGATAGCTGAGGCTGGAGTAGCCAGTGCCGAAGTCATCCACGGCCAGCTGGATGCCCATGGTCTTAAGCGTACGAAGTATGGCGCCAGTGGATTCAGCGTCCGCCATAAGGACTCCTTCGGTGAGTTCTAGGTCGAGATAGCGTGCATCCAAGTCGGTTTCCGCGAGGATGGTCGCGACATTTTCGACAAAACTTTTATCGCGAAATTCGGCGGCTGAAACGTTAACGGAGATGCGCTTGAACGGGAGGCCGGCGGCTTGCCATTTGCGCGCCTGCCGGCATGCTTGACGCAACACCCAGCGGCCGATGGGGACGATGAGACCACAATCTTCTGCGATGGACACAAACTGGGCGGGCGGGACGAGTCCGCGATCCGGCTGCTGCCATCGGATCAAGGCCTCGACGCCCGTGATCTCACCGGTGAGGAGATTTACCTTAGGTTGATAGTACAACAAGAACTCATCTCGCTCGATGGCGCGACGCAAGCTGCTTTCGACTGATTGCCGGTGTACAGATTTTAGATTCATTTCCCCGGTGAAGAACTGGAAATTGTTTCGCCCGTGTTCCTTGGCGTTGTACATGGCGGTGTCGGCATTCTTGATTAGCGTCTCCGCATCCACGCCGTCGGCCGGATAGATGCTGATGCCGATGCTGCCGTCTATATGCAGATCGTGTCCGGCGATGGAGCAGGGTGCGCTGAGGGAGAGAAGTATTTTGTGGGCGCTGGTGGCCGCGTCTTCCGGATGGGCGATCTCCGAGAGTAGGATGACGAATTCATCCCCACCCTGCCGGCTGACGGTGTCTGAACCACGCACGCTGGCCAGCAATCGTTTTGAAACGGACTGAAGAAGCTGGTCCCCTACGGCATGGCCCAGCGAATCGTTGATGTATTTGAAATGATCCAAATCGAGGAAGAGCACGGCGATGGATCGGTTCTGGCGGCGAGCGAGGGAAATCGATTGAGCGATGCGGTCGTTGACCAGCAAGCGGTTGGGCAAATTGGTAACAAGGTCGTGTTGCGCGGAGTACGCCATTTGGAGCGACATAGCGCGCGTAGCGCTGACGTCATGGAAGACAATCACTGCACCGATGACGCGGCCTGACGAGTCGTGGATCGGCGCAGCCGAATCTTCAATGGCCGATTCCGATCCGTCGCGGCGCAAGAGGACGCAATTGGCAGTAAGCGCGACGGCTCGATTTTGCGCGATGGCCAGCTCCATCGGGTCCTGAGCGGGCCGACGTGTGTCGCCGTCAATAATTGGGAAAACCTCGGTAATGGGGCGCCCTACCGCTTCTTTCCACTTCCAGGCAGTCATTTTTTCCGCGATGAGATTGAGGAAGGTAATATTTCCCGAGATATCCGTGCAAATGACCGCGTCGCCAATGCTGTTGAGAGTGACTTGGGCACGTTCTTTTTCCAAGAACAAGGCATCCTCTGCAACCCCGCGTCTAGAGCTGGCGCGTTGTACGCTCCAGCTCGCGGCGGTGGCAAGCAACAAACTGAGGCCGACTCCAAAGATTAGGACCGCTTTAGACTGCGCTAAACGCCGCTGCAGATCCGCGCTCCGCAGTGCCAATAATCCCAATTCCTCATCCTGCATCTCGCGAAGTACCCTTTGGAATTCGTCCATGATCCGCTGACCCTGTCTTTCGCGAACGGCATCGGCGGCGGCGGCAATTCCCTTGGCCCGTCGTAAAGCAATGACGGTCTCGGCAAACTGGATCTTCTGATGGGTCAAACGTTCAAGGGTGGTAATCTGGCGTTGCTGGACGGGGTTACCCGCCGTCAGATCGCGAATGAACGTTTCGTCATGGTCGAAGCGCAATATGCTTTCACCATAAGCAGTGAGGGACCGCTCGTCACCGCTGATTACAAACCCGCGGTAACTGGATTCGGCGTTATTCATTGCCGAGAGTAAATCCTGCAGATTCAGAAGAACCTCGTAGGTGTGGCGCACCCAGCGGTCGCTCTCCCGAGACGTAACCATGCCACGATAGGAGACGGCGCCCACGACCAGTATGGTCAGAAAGAGAAAGGCCAAAATGATGGGCCCGAACGCGAGATGGACCTTGCGATTTGATGGGGGGCTATTCAACGAGACCGAATTATTCATTTGACACCAAGTTGAGGAATGGAAGTTAAACTCCGGACACGTCCCCGGAGGCTGAAAAGGGCAGCCCCTGACGTGCGCCGTTGTTTTTTGGAAGGGAGCACAATTCTATCTGAGAATTATCTAAGGCCATACGCGATTCGCGGGCCGGTGCCGAATAGACTACGGGGAGAGAATTCTTGCGTATTTGGAGAAGGAAGACCGCCCTGGGCCCAAGTCGTGGCGCTGTCCACGCGATGGGTGCTGGTAATCATACAGGCAGAAAAAAATTACATTTCCTCATGCATCTTGACGCGGTACGGAATATCTCTAGAGAAAGACGCGGTAAAGGGGCAACGCAACTACAGGCAGACGTTACTTATCGACATGTCTTGATCAATTCTATCGGCTTCGACGCAACACCCGCCTTAGGTTTACTCCCAGGAGTCTTGAATCCTAAAGTCCTTCCGGGAGGTCGATTCAAGCGCACCGCTGGAACGATCCCACGGTAATGAGCCAACAGACACAAGATTGCTGCACGGGGCACGCGCCAAATTGACGTGAGAAATACTCCAACCGCAGGAATGTAGTATCGTGACCTCACGCTTGTCACGCCTCGCGTATACTAAAAGCGATATGACGGTCACAGCACGCGCGCGAGACATCGGTGTTCCTGAAACGCTCGATATCGAACCAACTCGTATCCTTGCGATCGATTACGGACGAAAGAGAATCGGTCTGGCTCTTTCTGACGCGCTGGGCCTCACAGCGCAACCGCTTGTCACGCTCTTGCGCACGAACCGCCGCAACGATCTGCGGCGCCTGCGCGACATTTGCCGAAAACACGGCGTCGCGCGTATCCTCGTTGGCAATCCTTTGCACATGACCGGCGAACCCAGCCCCATGGCGGAGGAAGCGGCGCTTTTCGCGGCTCGATTGCAAAAGGACCTCGGCGTCGAAGTAGAACTTGTGGACGAGCGGCTAACTTCCTGGGAGGCAGCGCAGACCATGGCAGAAGTAAAATCTTCTTCGCGACGAAAACGCGTTCCCATCGACGACGTAGCCGCCGCTGTTCTGTTGAGGGATTACCTCGAACATAAGAAACAAATCACGCGTCCATCGCTCCCCAGCGGCGAGAGGACCCAGTCATAATGCGTCGACTCGGCCTTATTGCCCTGCTCTTGATCGCCGCCCTGGGCGCGGGAGCTGGATGGCTCGATTCCCAAATCAGCCGCCCCTATCGCGGCCATCGTCCCGAGAAAATTTTTGTCGATGTCCCCCATGGCGCCTCCCGCTTTGGTGTGGCTCGCATTCTCAGACGAAATGACGTGATTCGCAGCCAGCTTGCCTTCGAAATTTTCAGCATGTGGCATTTTCGGAAACCGCTGCAGGCGGGCGAGTATTATTTCGACCACCCGGTGGATTCCCGCGAAGTCTTTTGGCAAATTGCCGGAGGCAGAATCTTCGTTCGCACCGTGACCATCCCCGAAGGATGGAATATGTTTGAGATGGCGGCGGAACTCGATCGTCAGGGGGTTTGCACTCGCGAAGGATTTCTGGAAGCGGCAAAAAATACTTCTCTTATTTCTGACCTAGCGCCCGACGCCTCGGACCTCGAAGGTTTTCTTTTTCCCTCCACCTATCAATTTTCACGGCACGCTACCTGCGAGCTGATCGTCAAGAGAATGGTTCAGAATTTTCGCGCGGAGTTGGAATCGCTCGATCCATCTGGCTCAAGAAGCTTCCCGCAAGGCTTAACCCTAGGTCAAGTCGTGACCCTTGCGTCGCTCGTCGAACGCGAAACTCCCAAGTCGGAAGAGCGACCTATGGTGGCAGGCGTATTTTATAACCGCCTGCGTCTCGGCTCTCCGCTACAATGCGACCCCACGGTGCAGTACGCGCTGGAACTTGAGGGCCATCACACCAAAAACGTCCGTCCCGCAGACTTGCACGTGGATTCCCCGTACAACACCTATCTACATCCGGGTCTGCCCCCAGGTCCCATTGCAAATCCAGGGGAAGCGTCCCTGCGCGCCGCCATTTCGCCGGCGCAAACCGATTACATGTTTTTTGTAGCCAACGATCAGGGCGGACATTTTTTCGCCAAGACTCTCGCCGAACACAATCGCAACGTCGCGCGCTACCGTCGCCTTCTCTCAGGCAATGCCGCGAATGTGGAACCATCCAAGACCAGGCACCGAGGTCCCTCTTGAACGAAAGCAATCCAACCGCGAGTCACGAGAGCGGCTCTCCCACCAAGAAGGCACTAATCTTGGAAGTCGCCGAAGGTCTGGCCAAGCCGCGTTACACGCCTGCTGAAATCGAACAGATCCGGCGTCAACTCATCGCGCATCTGGGAGAAAAAGGGAAGACCTCGGCGGACTACATCGTCGCCGTGCTCGAAGAAGCCGGAATGCGCGTGGTCTGGTCCACGCGCTCGGATACCGAGGGACGCTACGAAGAAGAATTCAGCGATTTACTGCATTTTTCCACTCTCGACGACGCGGAGATGTGCTTGGTTCGCCTCGACGAGTTGTTGCGAAAATTCCTTTTGGAAGCCGATTCGCATGCCACGGAACGTGTCCGCGAAGTTGCGCGGCTTGGCCGCCGCCGCGCGGAGATGATCGCGCGCAACCACAAAGTCGATGCCCGCAAGCGCGCCGAAAAAGAAGAAATCGGTCACTGGTTCGGAATCTGGCTGGAAACTCCCGACGCCTTCTTCGACTGGCTGGAAGTCCGCAAGCAGGCCCCCGACTTCCAGAAAAGATTTCCGCGTTCTCTGGACGAGGAAGCCTAGGTGCGCCTCCTGGATGTTGAACCTCTTGACCTGGGCACCGATGTTCGCGCGGTTGGACTGGAACTGACCGAGGCCGACGAGAACCGCGAGCCCGTTCGCGGCATCGATGCGGCCCGAGTCTGGAGCCGCGTCCTGCGCGCAACCGCGGCGAATGAAATCTGGGCCCTGGATTTTTTCAGCCATATCGATCGCGTGCGTGAATATTGCGATCAGCATCAAATCAAATATCGCGAAGCCGGTAAACGCTCCGTCGTGATTCCCGCGCCCGAACTTCCTGTCCTCGAATCCTTAATCGATCGTTTTCAGAGTGAGACTTTTGGCGCTCGTGCCGGCGCATTAGTTGCCGAAACGGATAAGGTTCTCGAAGGTGATTTAGCCCGCCGTGGCGCGGACGCTTACCACACCGCCTTCCATAATTATTTTTTCTGCGCCATCTGCGGATTTGAGGATGGCTCCCTCGTTTTCCTTAGCGATAAGCTGTGGGCCAGCGAAGTAATTCGCCGCGTCCGCCCCGCTCTCGAAGGCCAGGACGTCGAACTCCGCCTGCCCTCCTGAAGAATGAAGGCGTCAGCGTTTGCTCACCGCTAGGATTCGGGCGCGTCTAACACGCCAATCAGGGGTGGGTAGTCAGGGTGCGTTTCAAATAAACCTCTTGATAATGCACGTTGATCGGAACTTTGACGGGAGGCATTGCAATATGAATCGAGCAACTCTGCGAGAATTTCTTTTCTGCCTGCTGATGGCAGCCGTGTCCGGTATCTTGCCGGTTGTAACTTCGGCTCAATCGTTCGTGCTCGATCTGCCTCTCGGCAGCCAACGCGCCGAAGTCTCACAGAGGATCGGGATCACTGATGTCACCATCGACTATCACCGGCCGCTCGTGAACGACCGCAAGATTTGGGGTGACCTGGTTCCGTACGGCAAGGTATGGCGCGCCGGCGCGAATGAAAACACCACGATTACATTGAGCGATCCGGTCTTGATCGAAGGCAAGCCGCTCGACAAGGGTATCTACGGGCTGCACGTGATCCCGAACGCCGACGATTGGACCATCATTTTCTCGAAGAACTCCACATCTTGGGGCTCTTTCACCTACGACCCGGCGGAAGACGCCCTCCGCGTCACAGTGAAACCCAAGCCCGCGGATATGCACAATGCGCTCACCTACGACTTCGACCAGCTGCAGCCCGATTCCGCGGTAGTTGTACTGGAGTGGGAGAAGGTCGCGGTCCCGTTCAAAGTCTCGGTGGACGTGCACGAGGTGGTGCAGGCCAGCCTGCAGAAGCAACTTCGCAACCTTGCGCAGTACACCTGGATGAGTTGGGACGACGCGGCCAATTACCTGCTCGCGGAAAAAATCGCCCTGGATCAGGCGCTGGCATACGCAAACACCTCCATCCAGAATGAAGACCGCTACGAAAACGAGCTGACCAAGTCCAAGGTTCTGGCAGCGCTCAATCGCAAAGACGAAGCCGCCGCCGCGCAAAAGAAGGCGTTGGATCTGGCCAGCCCTCTGCAGGTCCATTTATACGCTCGCCAGTTGCAGGCTGAGAAGCGCGGCGAAGAAGCGTTGGCGATCTTCCGCGAAAACGCCCAAAAACACCCCGACCAGTGGTTCGTGCATTCGGGCCTGGCTCGGATGTACTGCGCCCAGAGCAAGTTCGACGATGCCGTGAAGGAAATGAAACTGGCTATGGCAGCAGCTCCGGACAATCAGAAGAGCTATCTGGATGGCCTGGTGAAAAGGCTTGAGGCAAAGCAGGACATAAATTAGTAGCTCGAAGACGGTGGCCAGCGGTTGCAAATAGACTAACAAGCCATCTTCCTCGCTGCTTTCGACCTCCCGAGGCTCCAAAACCGCTATTCCTGCTGGAGTTTCGTGTTTCCTGTGCTGTACCCCACTAGACCTTTCGTACCATTTCCCTAGACCTTAGTCCTAGTACACTGTTTGATGGAGGCCTCATGTCTGGCCTCAATGCGAAATGACACTATCCAACCAACCCAGAGTGCCGAATGCCCGCGCGTTCATTCGCAGCCTGAATATCCTCCTTAAGTACGCTCGACTCTATGGTTTAGACCACACTCGTTCCGTACGGCAATTTGACTCCGCCTGGACCGAGCTTCAAGACGCCGTGGACGCCGTGGGAGAAGGCGGCCTCTTGCTCGGGGCTTCAGGGTCTCAGCTCTTGCTCGATGGCGTGCCTTTGGAATCAACTCCAGCAGAGCGCAGCTTCGCTGACCTGCTCACAAATTCAGGCGTGGCCAGCATCGGTTTCACCACCGGCGTCACTCGCGATGACTTTTCAAACCTGGTGAAAGCTTTCATGGAGACCGGCCCTAGGGCAGCCCCTCTCTCCGAGCGCCTCGAGCTCTATTTCGGAAATAGAAGTATTTCAGGAATTCGCGTGAACGAGATCCGGTTCGTCGCCGAGGACTCAGGCTTCTCCGAAGCGCGCGTTGCCGCCACCCTCACCGCAAAAACTCTTGGCGCTGACGCTGAAATGATCCAGGACTGGTTTCGCAGCCCTGAGAAAATGATTCAACTCATCGCTGCCGCAGAAGGCGCCCACAGTGGTCCTGGTGATCAGGGAGCCGGCAGAACCGGAGGTGCTGGATCTGATGTCGCTGGCACGCCCGGTGCCAATGTGCCCGGCGGAGGCCTGAGCGCCGAAGTCTCCGGCGCATTCTCCCGTCTGGAAGAGGGTGAACTCCAAAGTTTGCTCAAACTCCTCGTGCAATTTGGCGAGGCGCAGAACTCCAAGACTCCCCAGCTCGATCAAAAGTCCTGGCAGCACAAACTCGCCGGTTTGCCGCAGAACGCCCAGGGAACTCTGCGCCAAGCTTTAGCCACCGTAGCCGCGAAATCCCCTTCGACAAAAGTAGACGAGGCCATGCTCCTGCGGTTGGCCGAAGATTTGGCCATCAAATTCGCCATGGATCGCTATCAGCGCGGCGAAGTGCAGGTCAATGCCGTGCGCCAGATGCTCGACCGCATGGGCCATGAACTCGACACGCTGCGAAAGCTCCTCCGTTCGCGCGAAGACAAGATGGCCAGCGCCGGAATCGCCGTGGAATCTCACGCCGACGTACTCGATCGCCAGTTCTGGGCTGCCGTCCCCGAATCCGGCAAGAAACAAGTCTTGATGTCCAGCGAAGCCTGGTGCATTCCTCCGCGCAACGTACATCAATACGTCGAAGAACTTCTCGGCCGCGGTGAAGCGAACATAGCAGGAGACATCCTCCTCAAATACGCCACCTGCGTCCGCCACAAAGACTCCGAAGCCCGCAAGAAAGCAGCCATCGGACTTGGCCAGCTTGCTGACCTTTTCAGCAAGGCCGCCAGCCAGCGTTTGCAGGATGCGCTGATCCAAATCGGCCAGCAGATGGCTGCGGAAAAAGATTCCGAACTCCAGACGCTCTTGAGTGCAGCGTTCGTCCGCCTCAGCCAGGAGTCGGCCACGCGCCGCTATTATCGCGCGATGCAGCAATCGCTTGATTCCCTCTCCGACCTTGAGGAATCGCGACCCAGTTGGGTCCAAAGTTTGCGCCCGCGCGTTGGTATCGATAATCGCGTTCCGGAATTTATCGAGGAAGCCCTGGCCGCCGAACAGATGCCCGAAGGCCTAGTTGGCGTCCTGATGCGCGTCCCACAATCTTCGTCTGAACATCTCGCCGTGCGCTTGGCGCGCTCCGGCCGCCGCACCGAGCGTGAAAGCATCGTCGCGCTTGCAAAGCTGGTCGGCTCGCCCTGCACGAGGTATCTGAAAGAAATTCTAAAGAACGAAGTGCTTGCCAAAGCTGCCACGGTCGTCGGCCTTCTCAGCCGCATGGAGCCAGAGGCCGTCGAGGAACTCCTTCCACCCCGGCTTCGCGACGGCGGACGCAGCTTTCACGATGCAATCGTGCGCCAGCTATCCATTGCCGGTGCGCCCGAGCGCGGCAAGCTCCTCGCCGATTCGCTCGAATTGTTTGACACCATGATCATCCCCTTGGCCCTCGATGAAATAGGCTTGTGCGGCGACAC
>Ga0181522_10002705_pt1 | contig 10035 bp, 10 predicted proteins | sample PEATcosm2014_Bin_27_FD_121103 | JGI IMG/M metagenome (GOLD analysis project Ga0181522, IMG submission 121103) | Peatland microbial communities from MTU Mesocosm Facility, Houghton, MI, USA - PEATcosm2014_Bin05_10_metaG | ecosystem: Environmental > Terrestrial > Soil > Wetlands > Peat | place...
ATCACACAAAAACATGAGCACCAAGTCACCCGAATGTTGGGCGATTGACCCGCAAGTGGACGGGCTTCGCGTTGAAACAGCACCGGGGCGCGCAATCACGCTGCCCTTTAATCAATTCGCCTTTGCCGAATCCACGATTGACGACAAAGAGCATCGGTTGAAATTGGTTTTTGCCACACATGAAATTTTGATTGAGGGTCATAATTTGCGACGCATAGAAATTGCGATGCAAAAAAGGGAGCTGTCATTTGTGACAAAGGTGTCAACCAACTATAAGCCCTTGGTCAATCAAGGCCAGCCGGTGATTCTTAAAATCGTGGTGATTCAATCAACGTCCAAATCAGAAAAAGATAATTCTTCAACCGAAACGCAGAAGACTTGAGAGAAAAACAAAATATGCGCATCGGTTACAGCACACCGTTGTGCTTCGATGCTGGCGAGGATGTTCAAGGTGATGGGGCATCCTGCCAATTGTAGTTTGGCAACCAATTCCGCTTTTATCCAACCTCGCTGACGGCGGAATTTAGCGACGTTCCGTCCGATTATGTTGGGGCTATGCTGCATGGCGGAGCGTGAAAGTTGAAAACCCGAAGGACTAATGAGGCAGCGGGGAATTTAATTGCGCTCGCCAAATGAAACAGGCGGGGAGACAAAAAAGTTCGAGACCCAATGACCAAGGCCAGCTTCGTCATCTGTTCTGCAACCAGATCAGGATTGATAGCTGCACGCATTTGGGTCAGTGGGGCTGCTTTAAGTCGGGATAGTCAACATAGCCCTCCGGTCCAGAGCCATAAATTGTTTCCGTTCTGACATCGTTGTTGAGCGGTGCGTTCGTGGCAAAACGCGCGACCAAATCAGGATTGGCGATGTAAGGGCGGCCAAAGGCAATCAAGTCGGCGATGCCTTCAGCAATGAGTCGGTTGCCCCGCTCACGATCCATTTTCACATTGGCGATGAGCGGGCCTTTGAATATGGGACGGAAGTGCTGGAACATGCCATCACCGGCCAGTGCCGCGAGCGGACTGCCGGAAAAGTCTGTGGAAGCACCCATCATCAGCAGGTGCGACAGACTGTAATCGTTCAGTCTGGAGATGACATATTCAATGGTGGGCAAGGTCTCATCATTCGCCGCGAATGGGCCGGCTTCGTGCATGGGGGCAATCTTGATCCCAACCATTTCGGATTCCAAAACTTCCAAAACACTTTCCAGCACCTCGAAAAGAAACCGGGCGCGATTTTCGATGGAACCGCCGTATTCGTCCGTGCGAAGGTTTGTCATGCTATTCAGGAATTGTGGAATGAGATAAAGGTAATTCGCTTGAATCTGAACTCCATCGAAACCTGCCTTCATCGCATTTAGGGCGGCTTCGCGATAATCCGCGACTGTCTGACGTATTCCGATCTTCGTCATGGGCCGGGGTTTCACCGTGGGTTTCCTCCCGGTTGGTGTGACACTTTGCTGCAAGGGATTCACATCGAAGGCGGATACCGGCATCGCGCCGTTGAGCAAATCTGGATGGGATATTGCGCCGGTATGCCAGAGCTGCGCAATGATCCGACCGCCTGCTTCATGGACGGCATCGGTGACAACCCGCCAACCCGAAACCTGCTCCGCATTCCATAAACCCGGAGTATCCGCCCATCCAAAACCTTCCGGGCTGATGGCCGTGCCTTCACTAATGATGACTCCGGCTGAAGCGCGTTGTGCGTAGTATTGTGCCTGAAGTTTTGTCGGAACGTGTCCCGGATTGGCCGCGCGCTGTCGCGTGAGGGGGGCCATCACGATGCGGTTCGGCAGCACCAGCTCTCCCATGCGGAATGGCGTCAGGAGAGGTTGTGGTGCTAAATCTTTCATAGGGACATCCATCGCGTAATGTTTGTGACCGTATCGCCGTAGAATATTTGGTAGAGTTCTTTGGCGACATAACCGGTATGCGGTGTTGCAAGGACGTTATCCAACAATCGAAACGGGTGATCTGGTGGTAGCGGCTCAATTTCAAACACGTCAAGTGCCGCGCCAGCGATTCTGCGCTCACGCAGAGCCTCGATGAGCGCCGGTTCATTAACGATTGGCCCACGCGAAGTGTTAATGATCCTGGCCGATGGTTTCATCAATTGCAGTTCCGACGCTCCAACCAACCCTTTGGTTCTTTTGCTTAAAACGAGGTGAATCGTTAATATGTCAGCGTTCTGAAAAAGTTCTTCCTTGGAGACGAGTCTAGCGCCGCATGCTTGCGCTTTGTCTGCGGTGAGGTTCTGACTCCATGCGATTACCTTCATGCCAAATGCTAGGCCGATCCGGGCGACTTCCGAGCCGATGTTTCCAAGACCGAGAACGCCCAGCGTTTTGCTGTGAAGGCTTTCTCCAACAGTGCATTGCCAGCCGCCTGCACGTAGGTTTGCGTTTTCTCTTGCGACCTGACGTGAGCTCGCAAGAATGAGAGCCCAAGCCATCTCAATAGCAGAACGAGGATTGTATCCTGTGTGCGCGACTTCGATGCCTCGCTGGGCCGCCGCTTCTAAATCAATAGATGCGTTACCAAGGCCGGTTGATGCAATCAACTTCAATCGTGGTAACCTCTCGATGATTGAGCGGGTCAACGGTGTGCGTTCGCGCATGACGCAGACCACATCGAACGAAGTCAGGCGCTCGACGATGGCGTCTTCGTTGGACAGATGGTCGGCGAAGACCGTGATCTCTGCCCGGTCGGAAAGTGGCGACCAGTCTGCCATCTCCAGAGCCGCGTTTTGATAGTCATCAAGAATGGCGATACGAATCATATTTATCCATTTTTGCGGCATTACGCAGGATTCATGGATATGCCAGGGCTTTTCGAAGTGGCGCGCCATTCGGGTTTGCGTTCATTCACCGCTTCTTTCAACGCTCGGCGGACTCCAACCGCGTCAAGATCCGTGGCGTGCACTGGCATAGCGGGTTGCAGGCGCCATGATTCGTCTAAGCTCCCTGCGTCCACGGGATCAAATCCGATCTCATCAATTAGCTGCATCACTAACTGTTTGTGTTCCGTGCTATCCCCTGCTACCGGCAGAGCTATGCGTCCGGGTGTGCCCTTCGGCTTGCCGAAATCCATCAGGTGTTGAGCAGCGATGTTGTTGAACGCTTTTACAACGGGCCGGCCAATCTCTTGTTCCACCCAACGACTCTCGTGCATCCCGGATTCTATTTTATCAATCCGACCGTCGCGTTGTCGGGGGTAATAATTTCCCGTGTCTATAACGGCTACGTCTTCGGATACTCCCACAAACAGGTCCTTAGGAAGACGGAGAACATTGATTTCGGGTATCGCTACCACCACAACCTCCCCAGCGCGCGCCGCCTCGTGCGGCGTTACAGCGTGTGCACCGGTCTCCGCGCATAATTGCGCGAGTGTTTCGGGTCCATGTGAGTTTGCCACAAAGACCTCGTGGCCGACTCCGGTGAACCTGCGGGTTAGGGTGCCTCCGATCTGACCTGCTCCTATGATACCAATCTTCATAATTTATGAGCTTGTAAATGTTTCTCCCATCGAAAATGCCGAAAGTCGGTCATGCCGGGAATGTGTCTCCCCACATCGGGCTTCTACCGTTTGCCTCTTCCCTGGTTGCCTCGGGCATCGCAACGTCCCAATGCTCCACAAAAACACCGTCCTGCAATTGCAGTATGTTCGCCACAATGTCTGCTCTGGGCTTTCCATTGCCGGTGATGCGCCCGTGAAGGACGACTAGATTTTGCGACGCCATGGCGAGACCGAACTCATAGCGAAGTTTGGGCGTGCTCTTAACCTGATTGAAGAGCCCTTCGCGGCCAGGCGGCGTGAGCGCGCTGTGCTGGACGAACTGAGGGGACCAATACTTCGTTGCGGCTGCAAAGTCCCTCTTGTTAAAGAGAGTGTCGAAGGCCTCGATGGCCAGGGCTTTGTTCGCATTTTGTCGCTGTATGTCCGACCGGCCCGGACCATTGGGTTCACGCATCGCGGCTGCGCCATACATTGGGCGCTTGCTCAGCGACTCTTTTTCGGAAACCTCGTTCTGCATTACGTCCCAGTGCTCAATAAAAAGTCCATCTTTGATGCGGAACCAATCACCCGAAACGAAGGGGGGTGCGCCTTGGCCCGTTGTTCGACAATGGACGAATACAACATCGTCGTTGCCGACGGCATGATCGAACTCCAAGCGCATCGTGGGTGGTATCGTCGGAACCATGTTAAAAAGACCATCCTTGCCCGGTGGAACCCAAAGGCTTCGCTGCACATAGTTGGGTGACCAGAGCTTCCTAGTGGATTCATAGTCCCTCTTGTTGAACAGCGTATCCAAAGCATTGATGACGGACTGCATGTTCTTTTCTTCCTGTGCGGTATCGCCAATGTTGCCACTCTTCATATTTTACCTCATTTGTTTATTCTATTCTGTTCAATCGGTTATTTGACAAATCTGTCTATTGAGAATGTTTCTGACTAAACGCGTTGTTAATTTGGATTGGCCAAAACAATTCGATACCGCGCCTTGCCTGAACGCAAATGCTCAAGGGCATCGTTGACCTTTGACATCGGAAAGGTCTCGACGACGGGAGCAATCGAATGTCGTGCGCTGAATTCGAGCATCCGGTCAATTGCGGTGGGACTGCCGGTCGGGGAACCTGAAATTGATTTTTGGCCCATGATCATTCCGAAGGCGGGCACCGCCAGCGGCTCAAGCACCGCACCGACGACGTGTAGGCGTCCCAACGGAGCAAGCGCCCCCAGCAATCCGGGCGCATCCAGCGGGGCATTGATCGTCGAAATGATTAAATCCAAACTTCTGGCGATTTTCTTCAGATAGCCATCATGTTTGGTGTTGTGAACCACATGTGCTCCGAGACGGCGAGCCTCCGCTTCTTTGCTGTCGCTGGTCGTGAAAGCATGAACTTCGCAGCCCCATTTGTTGGCAAATTGCAGAGCCATGTGACCCAATCCGCCAATGCCGATGATGCCGACTCGTGACGTTGGTGAAATGTTGTAGGAGAGGAACGGAGCAAATACGGTAACACCGCCACACAAGAGAGGCCCGGCCTTGGCCAGATCGAGCGCATCCGGGATTGGACGCACCCAGGTCCATTGAGCGCGCAAGCGGTCGGCAAAACCGCCGTGGCGTCCGACGATGGTTCCCTGATTGGTCGCGCAAAGGTTGTGATGGCCGGACAAACATTCGCGACAGGAAAGGCAACTGTAAGCCATCCAGCCCACGCCCACCCGTTGCCCAATCTTGAGGCTCTTGACGTTTTCGCCGAGCGCGAGCACGGTTCCAACCGCTTCATGTCCGGGAACGAACGGGAACTGCGACATGCCCCACTCGTTGTCGAGCATGGAAAGATCGGAATGACAAATTCCGCAGTGCGTAACTTTGATTTCCACCTGATCAGAGCCTAATTCGCCCGGCTCAAATTCAAATGGTTGCAGTGAACCTTTGGAGGCTTTCGCCGCGTAAGCATGAATCGTTGACATATTAAATTTTGGTGGGTGAATCGTGGTCGAGTTACAACTTGGAACCTCCATCAACGGGGATGATTGCGCCGGTTATCCAGCGCGCGTTCTCCGAACAGAGAAAAGCAATCACGTCGGCGACGTCCGAAGGCTGGCCGATGCGTTTCAGCGCCTGCATGCCGAGCGCGATGTTGCGGCCCGATTCGGTCTTGGTGAAATTGGACATGTCCGTCTCAATCACGCCGGGGGCGACGGCATTGACGCGAATCCGGCGTGACCCAAGCGCTGCGGCCCAATGTTTAACCAAGGTGTTAATCGCTCCCTTGGTCGCGGCGTATGCCGACATCGAGGGCGCGTCTGCCTGTGCCGGATTTCCGGGCACGAACCGTGCGACCACTGAAGAAACCAGCACAAGGCTGGCACCCTCGGCCAGAATCGGCAGCGTCTGCTGAACCAAAAAAAATGGACTGCGAACATTGATCGCGAACAGCCTGTCGAAATCTTCTAGTTTGTGATCTTCCAAAGGAGCAGCTTTGGACACACCGGCGTTGGAAACGAGAATGTCCAAACGTGTGTCCACCAGTTTTTGAACTTTTTTGGCGAGTTTAGTTGCGCCGTCTGTCGCTCCCAGATCAGACTGAACGGCATCCGCCTGCCCGCCAGCAGAACGGATTTCTTCAACGACTTTATCCGCCTCCGCTTTCGAATTACCGTAATGCACGATGACACGCGCGCCAGCTTCAGCCAGCGCGAGCGCGGTGGCACGCCCAATGCCTCTGGATGCGCCGGTAACCAAGGCCGTTTTGTTCGATAGGTTGGCCATAATGTTATCGTCGTCATCCTATGCTCGTCTCATTGCTCGTGAAACATGGGTTGAATCCCATTTTGGTTCAGAGGGTTTGACTTGGGTTCTTTTGACGTTCAGCCAGCAATTCTTTTTCTGCTTGAAGCCAATGGGCTACGTCGTCGCCATGACTACAGCCGCTAGACAGCCAGATTTCATGAGCCCGCATCTCGATTTGATGGCGCAGGTTGGCGTCGAGCAATGGTTTGACGGCTTCGTTGCCGGTATTTTGAGTTTTGGATTTCTTTGTTTGTGTAGGCATTTGTTCAAACTCCTTGCAATCACTTTTGTTTACATTGGAAAGTGGCCTTGGCTGCCTCTACTTGCTCATCTGCTGCAAGGCAGTCATCCAGTTCTCGATGTGATAACAGGACGCCAGCTTGCCATTTTTCACCGTGAATATATCAAGCGCCATCGTCTTGAAGCCCTTGCCAGTGGGCTTCGCGCCCCAGAACTCGCTTATGGGTGTGCCGGTCGCTTCGCCACGCACAATGACTTGATCGCCGTTGGTCTGGATGTCCTTAATTTCCCAGCGCAGATCAGGAACAGTCACGCCCAAGTTCTTTAATACACCGGCCAGTTGGTCGCGTGTCAGAAATTCTTCGTTCGTATGATATGAGTGATAGTCGGGATGAGCGGCTTTGGCCAATAAGGCGTCCACATCTTTCTTGGCAGGCTGGTTAAGGGCGTCATACAGCGGCCACACGATTTCTCGCGCTTGCGCTATCGTCAGTGGCGTGGCAGCGGGTTGACGGTCTGATGATTTAGGGAACGAGGTGCCAAACATTGGGAAGCCGCCATTTGATTCCTCCTTTGCTGCCTCATCCTGCAAAACATCCCAATGCTCCACAAAGGCTCCGTCCTTGATCTTGAGAATGTCAACGCCGATCATGTTTTTTGGAGTTCCGCGTCCCGAATAGCGACTGTGGATCATTACCATGTCCTTGTCAGCCATGATGACACCCTGTTCCCAGCGGAATTCCTTGGGAGCATTCTTCACCAAATTGAACAGCCCGTCGCGTCCCGCTGGCACGACCGCGCTGTGCTGAATGTAGTTGGGTGACCAGAATTTTTCCGCAGCAGCGTAATTGCGTTTATTGAACAAGGTATCGAACGCTTCGATCACCAGCTCTTTGTTAATTTCTTGTTGATTTTTCATAGAGTTTGTTGAATTGAGTTACTTTGAGGAATAGAGATCACTGGATGGCAATTTCATGGAAATCAATGGCCACTAGCACCGGCTTCTCAACCTTCCGACGCCCAGCGTCCGCAGGGTGAACGCGCCGTTTCATCGGGAACATGATTCCATTTATCTCGCGATATTCCGTCGCGTAGTTGAGGCCCTTGGCACCGCCAAGGACATCGACCGCATATTCGAGTCGGCGAAGAAGGCCGTCGTGTCCGAAGTAGGCGACCTGTTCTTTGGTATGAGTGGCGATCCTGTCGGGAAATGTGACTTTCAGAGGACGCCAATGTTCTCCGTCCTCATCCCATTCGGCAAGTTCCTCGCAGTTGTAACCCGGCGACGCGAACTGAAAGGGTGCGGTGAGATAGTTCCAAAGCGCATAGCTATTAAAATACGCGACATGAACGTCCTCCCACGGTGTTGTTTGGCTCATCTCCGCAAATGCTTTGCGAGGATTCTCATACTCGGTTCGCTTTTGTCTCGATTCCGACTCAATGACGAGCAAATCGGGTTGAAAGATGAAGCGTTTCTTTCGCAATGGTAGGTTTGTGACTACCTTTTGCTCGTGAATCCACACCTCGATTTCAATCCCCTTCAGAGAATCAGCCATCCCCTTGGATTCCCAAAGTGCTCCCGTTACGGACAGGCTTGACCGGATCGATCTCAACTGCTTCCAACGATCTTGACCGCCATGTCCCGCAACTGCGGATTTCAAGAGGTTATTCATTCTATATCCTCCTTGAATCTCTGGTTCATTCACGTCGTTGAAATTAAGGGTCATCGTTTCAGGCCGCTGCTCACATGGTCAGGACGATTCGAAAGCGCGCTTTGCCATTCATCATTTTCCGATAACCTTCCTCTGCCTTCTCCAACGGAAATGTTTCGATCATCGGTTTGATTCCTTTCAGGAGGCTAAAACCAAGCGTGTCTTCGTTATCAATTGGCGAACCGGTTAAAGCTCCTTCTACGCCGACAGCACTAAAGAGAAGTTGAAGCGGCGAGACCTGAATGGCTTCCGCGCCCACTCCAACTACAATCATGCGCCCGCGCGTCGCGAGACCGCCCATGATTGCCGACATTGCTTTGCTGTCAGAAGCCGTTGCCAGAATGAGTTGTGCGCCGCCCAGAGCTTTGAGCGCGGCGGCAGGGTCTCCAGCACTGCTGTCAATATAGTGATGAGCGCCGAGCTTCTTGGCCAATGGCTCCTTTTCAGCGCCGCGTGCGACCGCCACGACTTTGAAACCCATGTGGGCTGCGAATTGGATTGCAAGGTGGCCCAAACCACCGATACCCAAAATCGCCACAAGTTCGCCCGGCTTCGCGGAGGATTTGCGCAGCGCGTTAAAAGTGGTTAGCCCTGCGCAAAGGAGCGGCGCTGCCTCAACTGAACTCAATCCGTCCGGGATGGCTACGAGACCATTGGGGAAGGCCATCATTACTTCGGCGTAGCCTCCATCGAAATGAGCACCAGAGACTGGCTGATTTGTGCAATTAACAAAATCGCCGCGCCGACACGACGGGCATTGTCCGCAGTGTCCGCCAAGAAATCCTACACCGACGCGCTGGCCGATTTTCCAACCGGAGACTCCCTGGCCTACGGCGTCAATTTTTCCGACCACCTCGTGACCCGGCACACGCGGAAATGTGATGCCTGGCAGGAGTCCATCCACGGTGGCGGAGTCCGAGTGGCAAACTCCGCAAGCCTCAACGCGGATGCGCACTTGGCCGGCGGGCGGATCTACAAGCGGACGATTTACGAATTCAAATTTTCCGGGGCTTGATATTTGAACAGCACGATAAGTAGGCATATTATTTTTGTTCCAAGGTTTGTTTCTTCACACGCAAAACTAGGAGCGACTGTAGCTGGCTGTTGAATTATTTGGTATTGCCCAAACGTCCTGATTTTCACGATTCCGAAGGACTGGCGTAAAATAGTTCTTTTGAAGGGGTGCTTGTTTGGGCAGAAAGCAGCTCGAAAGGTCAAAACGGAGTCAGGCCAGACATTCGGAATCTTAATCAGGATAAATAGTCGTGTTCAGACTGTTGACCATATAGAGAAAACCTGCGTGCAATGATTAGAACTGAACCAGTCCCCGGCGACTCGCTGCTGCGATGGCTTCTGTGCGACTCAAAACATTCAGTTTGCTGAAAATACTTCGTAGATGGCCTTTCACGGTGAATTCACTGATGGAAAGATTCGCGCCGATTTCCTTGTTGCTCCTGCCAACGGCGAGTAACTGCAAAACCTCCGCCTCGCGGTCAGTCATGGGTTCGCTGCTGATGCCCGTTACCAGCTTCTGCATGAGCGCCTGCGGTATGCGGGTTTCCCCGCTGTTCACTTTACGGATGCAATCCAGTAATTCCTCGCGTCGCGCGTCCTTGAGCAGATATCCTTTTGCTCCAGCCTTGACCGCTCGAAGAATATCAAGGTCGGCGTCATAAGTAGTCAGCACAATCACCCGGGCAGACTGGTCCCGCTGGCGGATTTCATTGAGGGTGCTGACTCCATCCATTTTGGGCATGCGCAGGTCCAACAAAGTTATATC
>Ga0181522_10002706_pt1 | contig 10034 bp, 13 predicted proteins | sample PEATcosm2014_Bin_27_FD_121103 | JGI IMG/M metagenome (GOLD analysis project Ga0181522, IMG submission 121103) | Peatland microbial communities from MTU Mesocosm Facility, Houghton, MI, USA - PEATcosm2014_Bin05_10_metaG | ecosystem: Environmental > Terrestrial > Soil > Wetlands > Peat | place...
CGAGCCACCAACTGGCGGCCAGCACGACGGCTTCGAGAATCCTTGAGCTCCACACAGCCCCTATCGACGGGGCCCGCCAAAGTCTTGAGCGTCGAGCACCAACCAGCACGACTGACGCCGACGCGGGCGCTTCCGCGTCGGACGGGTCAGGCGGGAGTTCGGTCCCAACCCCGTTCCCCGCTCGCGCCCACCAACACCGGAGTGCCCGAAACTCGAGGCGCTCGCTGCTCAGTGGGCGATCCAGGACTCGAACCTGGGACCTCTTCCTTATCAGAGAAGCGCTCTAACCGACTGAGCTAATCGCCCGCTGGCGCGCCTTTTGGCGCGGCGAGGGCCATGTTAGCGACCGTGCCTGTGGGCGCGTCGATGCCTAGCCGCGCCCGTTGTGGGCGCGCTCCGCGAGGTCGAGCGCTTCCTTGGGCGAGCTGAAGGTCAGCTCCGCGCGGTAGCTGCCGCCGCGAGCGACCGAAACGCGAACGTCGGCGCCGAGCGCGGCCGACAGCGCGTCGGCGATCGTCGCACAGGCCTCTGCCTGGTCAGGATGGACCGCCGGGCCACGGCCGGCAGCGCCGGCCGCTGGGCGCCCCGAGATGCCGCCCGCGCTCTCGCGGGCGCGCTGCTCAAGCGTTCGCACGGACCACTGTTCGGCCGCGGCGCGACGGGCGAGCAGCTTTCGTGCGCTGTGATCTCCGGCCAGCAGCAGCGCTCGGCCGTGACCTTCGCTGAGCTCGCCGCGCTCGAGCAGCTCGAGCGCTTCATCGGGTAGGTCGAGCAGGCGCAGCAGGTTCGAGACCGCGACGCGACTCCGGCCCACCCTGAGGCCGACCTCTTCGCGCGACAGGCCGAGCTCCTCGACGAGTGCGGCGCAGGCACGTGCCTCCTCGACTGGGTTCAGGTCCTCGCGCGCCATGTTCTCGATCAGTGCGAGTTCGAGCGACTCGGCGTCGTCTCGCGGGCGGACGAGCGCCGGGATCGAATCGAGACCCGCGAGCTGCGCGGCGCGCAAGCGGCGCTCCCCCGCGATGAGTTCGTACGTGCCCCCGGGCTTCGGACGGACGAGGATCGGCTGCAGCACGCCGCGGACGCGCAGCGAGGCGGCGAGCGATTCCAGAGCTTCGTCGTCGAAACTTCGGCGCGGCTGGTGCGGGTTCGGCGCTATCAGTTCGAGCGATAGATCGCGCAGGTTGTCGCGCTCGCCATCGCCGCCGTCGGATACCGCTAGGATCGCCGAGAGGCCACGGCCCATGCCGCGCGGCCGTCCCCCGCCACCGGGCGACGTGCCGGGCCAGCTAGCCACCCGCCGCGACCTCGCGTGCGAGCGCAACGTAGGCATCCGTGCCAACGCAGAACGGGTCGTGCAGCGTTATCGGCACGCCGAAGCTGGGGGCCTCGCTGATGCGGATGTTGCGTGGAATCACCGTGTCGAAAACCAGCCCCGGGAAATGTTCGCGCACGTCGCGCTCGACGTCGCGGCCGAGGCGCGTGCGGTTGTCGTGCATCGTCAGAACCATGCCCGCAACCGTCAACCGCGGATTCAGCTCGCGCTGTATGAGTTCGATCGTGTCGAGCACCTGCGCCAGGCCCTCGAGGGCGTAGTACTCGGTCTGGACCGGCACGATCACTCGATCTGCGGCAACCAGCGCGTTGACCGTCAGCGGCCCGAGCGACGGCGGACAGTCGATCAGGATCAGTGAAAAACGCTCACGGAGCGGCGCCAAGGCGTCGCGCAGCAGGCGCTCCGAGCCGGCGACGGTTGGCAGTTCAACGGAAGCACCCACCAGCCCGCGCCCGGCCGGCATCAGCCAGAGGCTGTCGACGGTGGTCGGGTGCACCGCCTCCTCGGCGCTGCAGTTGCCGCAGAGCACGTCGTAGACGCTCGGAGAGAGGTCTCGCGGCTGCCCGAGTCCGACCGTCGCATTCGTCTGCGGGTCGATGTCGACGATCAGCGTGTTGTAGCCGGCTGCGGCGACAGCCGCGGCGAGGTTGACGGCGGTCGTTGTCTTGCCGACGCCACCCTTCTGGTTGGCGATTGCGAAGACGCGCACGTCAGACACGCTAGCGGGTCGATGCGACGCGACATGCTGCTCCTGGCCCGGAGCATCCGCCGGTGCTCGCACGGCGGGTCGCACATTCATTCCCGGGAGCGGACTCTGCCGCCGCGCGAACAGTGCGCCTGCGAGCCCGCGAACCATCAGGACTCGGCTCCGAGCGGGTGCTTACGCGCGACGCCGGGGCGACGCGGAAACCTGCTCGGCGTGTCGGCTGTCTTGAGGTACATGTACAGGTGATGCCCGGTGCTCCCAGTATATGGCTCGGTTCTGAGCACCGTGCCCGGCTCTAGACCGAGCTCGCGGGCCGCGCGCTCGCCCGCGGCGCGCTCGCCGGGCGATGGGGCTCCCTTCCAGGCGACGAGCGTGCCGCCAACCGCCATTAGCGGAGCCGCATACTCGCAGAGCAGCGCAAGCGACCCCACCGCCCGTGCGGTCACCGCGTCGTGGAGTCCCAAGCCGCGGGGCCACGCTTCAGCCCGCGCGCACACCACGCGGGCATTGCGCACGCCGGTCAGCGCCAGCGCCCGCTCGAGGAAGTCGCACTTGCGGGCGTTGCTCTCGACCAGTGTCACGTCCGCGGCTGGCAGTGCGACCGCCAGAACGAGGCCTGGAAAGCCGGCGCCAGAGCCGATGTCAGCGATCCGGCGTGCGTTGCGCACCGCGGACACACCGAGTGCGCTCAGAGAGTCCGCGACGTGAATGTCAACCGCCTGATCGATCGCGGTGACTGCGCTCGGCGCCCTGACGTCCGTGGCGAGCAGCTCGAGTAGCGCGGCGAGTCGGGCATCCGCACCCGGCTCGAGCAGGTGGCGCCCGGTCAGCTCCCGCAGGCGCTCGAGCGCGCTCACGCGGCACGACGGACGCGGGCGATGTAATCGCTGTAGCGCTGGCGCATCTCGTCGAGCCGCGAAGCGGCGTATGCGTCGAGCGAGGCCGAGAGGTGGCGCTCGAGCACGGGTAGGACATCATCCACCAGCGCGGGGCCCCGGGCCATCCACTGGAAGTAGCTGCGACCGCCATGGCCGTATGGCCCGTAGAGGCGCGTGCGGGGAAAGCGTTCGACCAGCCAGCGGAAGAGTTCCTCGTGACGTACGTGCATGCGCAGCGTGATCTGGGGCTGCTTGCCGTCCCCGCCGAACGAGCCCTCACCGATGAGAATGCCGACAACGAGTCCTTCCTCAAACGGCGTCAGTTCAGGCACAGGGCGAGTGTCGCATGCCAGCCGGATGCTGTTTCACCGTCGACAAAAACGTGAAACACCCGGCCTTGATCGCGCCGCGATCCGTCGGGCCAGTTCAGAGCGGGGCGACGATCAGGTGGCGACGAGGCTCCTCCCCCTCGCTGTGCGTCTCGACGTCGCCGCGCTCGCGGAGGTGCTCATGGACGTAGCGGCGCTCGGCGGCGGGCATCGGCGGGAGGGACACCTCTCTGCGTTCCGCCACCGCCTCGTCCGCGGCGCTGTCGGCCTCCGCGCGGAGCTCTGCCTCGCGCCGGTCGCGGTAGCCGCCGGCGTCGACGAGCACTCGCAGACCGCCGCCGCCGCGCAGGACGATCCGCTGCGCCAGGTGCTGAATCGCGTCCAGCACGCTTCCGCCGGCGCCCACCAGCGCTTCGACATCGTCACCCTTGATCGTGCCGCGGAGTACGCCTTCGCCCTCGGCGACGACGATCTCCGCCTCGAGAGCAAAGGCGCCAACGAGCGTTTCGAGCAACTCGCGCAGCACCTCCGGCGCGCTCGGCTCAGCTTCGTCGTCGAGCGTCATCGCGGGCCTCGCGGGTTCCCTCAGCGCCGGCGTCCCGAACGCTTCTTGCGCTTTCGCGGCGACTGCGGCGGCGGTCCGGTGCGCGACGGCCGCGCCTGGCTCGCGGCGGCCTTCGGCTCGGACGCGGCGGGCTTGGCTCTCTGCAGGGCCGCGCGCGCGGCGCTCGGTTTCGCGGCGCCATTGCCGGCGATTGCCGCCGGCGGCGCGACCGGTGGCGCCGTGCCGACGCGGCGGCGCACGAACCATTGCAGCGGCAGCTGCGTCAGGTTGGTCGTCACCCAGTAGACGAGCAGGCCCGCCGGATAGCGATAGATGACGGCCGTGAAGATCACCGGCATCGCCAACATCAGATAGCGCTGGCTGCCCTGAAGCTGCGCGGTCGAGAAGTAGGACGTGGTGAGCATCGTCGCGATGTAGAGGACGACGAGCACGATCAGCGCCACCCCGGTCGCCTTGACCGTGATGTCGTTGATGAAGAGGAAGCTCGCGGAATGCGGCAATACGGTGCTGCAACTCGTGGTCGCAAGCGTCGCGTGGTGATGAACATGCAGGTAGGCGTTCATCGACGGCCCGCAGATCTTCTTCTTCAGATCGGTGCGCAGCATGTAGAACAGCGAGATCAGCACCGGGAACTGGACGAGCAACGGCAGGCAGCCGCCGAGCGGGTTGACCCCCTGCTCCTTGTAGTACTTCATCATCTCTTCGCTCTGGCGCTGCTTGTCGTCCTTGTAGCGCTGTTTGATCTCGTTCATCGGGCCTGCGTGCAGCTGCAGCTTCGCCATGTTGCGGAACTGCGTCAGCATCAGCGGCAGCGTGACGATCCGGATCACGATCGTCAGTCCGACGATCGCCCAGCCCCAGCTCCCGCCGACGACGCTGTGCGCGGCGACCAGAACCGCCTCGAAGACCGTGATCAGCGGTCCGAACGCGCTCTCGATTATGTTCGCGAGGATCATCCTGGGGTTCGGTCAGCTCAATGCTCGTGCGGGTGTGATCGGAACAGGCGTTGCGCCGCCAGCGGGTCAAAGCCGCCGCGGCTGAACGGATGGCAGCGGCCCAGACGCCAGGCGGCAAGCACGAACCCGCGCAGTATGCCGTACTCCCGAACAGCTTGTACCGCGTAGCGCGAGCAGCTCGGCTCGAACCGGCACCGCTGGCCAAGCGCCGGCGATATCACCCGCTGGTAGACGAGCAGCGGTGCCACCGCGGCCTCGCGGATGGCTCGTCGGCTCACGCGCGAACGCTCCCGTCGTTGACCGCCTTCGCCAGCAGCTCCGCGAGCGCGGCGCCAATGCCGTCGAGGCCGCGCTCGTCTGCGAGCTGATGCGCTTCCGCTCGGGCCACGAGCACGACGTCGTGCCCGCTGGGGAGCCTCTCGGAGTGCAGCGCACATGCCTCACGCAGCAGGCGTTTGACCTGGTTTCGCGCTACCGCACCACCGACCTTGCGCCCGACGGAGAGGCCGACGCGCGCAGGCTCACCGCCTTCGCGGGGGAAAATGTACAGCACGAGGTAGCGATTCGCGACCGAGCGACCGGAGCGGTAGACGCGATCGAACTCGGCGCTTCGCGATAGCCGCGCAGGGCGACGGCGCCCGGCGCCGGCGTGCCTAGCCTCGGTCACTAGACCGTGAGCTGCTTGCGCCCCTTGGCGCGGCGGCGCTTCAGCGTCAACTGTCCGGCGCGGGTGCGCATGCGGCTGCGGAACCCGTGAGTGCGGGCGCGCTTGCGCTTCTTCGGCTGATAGGTGCGCTTCATTGCCTGACGGCGCGGGCGCTCTAGCGCGGGCCGCAACCGACCAGCGAGTATAGCGGGCGCACCACCCACTTCCGCCCCTCCGGGCCGCCCTCGTTTTTCCCGCCAAATGCGTTCTGGGCCACCGGCCGAGCGAACTGGCGTTGCTATATTCGCCCGCTCCGGGGATGCCAGTCCCCCTCTCCGAGGCTTTGAAACCAACCCTCTGTGGGAGGAATGCGCGCGGCGTGACGCCCAACATCGAGCAATCGTGGCAGGACATCCAGGTCGCGCTCCGCGAGCGGGTTGGTGAGCGGACCTACGGTCTCTGGCTCGCACCACTGCGGTGTGTCGGCCTCGACGGGGACACCCTCGTGCTCGCCGGTCCCGCCGAGGTCTCCAACTGGGCCTCATCGCGCTACGGCGGCGCTCTGCGCGAGGCTAGCGCTGCCGTCCTCGGACGGGAGGTGACCATCGCGGTCAAGGCAGACACTGGACTGGCCGCGGGTCAGGCCGAGCCGCTGCTCGCTCCGGCCGCACCCGCCGCCGCGTGCGAGCCCAACCCCAAGTACACCTTCGAGCAGTTCGTCATCGGGGAGTCCAACCACCTCGCTCACGCCGCGGCGCTCGCCGTCGCTGAACTTCCAGGACAGGCTTACAACCCTCTTTTCATCTACGGGCCGCCCGGTCTGGGTAAGACGCATCTCCTCCACGCGATCGCCAATTATGTACGCGCCTTCGGCGGCGGGCTGATCGTGCGCTGCTCGACGGCTGAGGAGTTCACTAACGGCTTTCTCGCCGCGCTCGCATCGCGAGATACGGAGCGCTTCAAATCACGATTCCGCCGGGTCGACGTCCTGTTGATCGATGACGTCCAGTTCCTCGAGCGCAAGGCGCGCAGCGAGGAAGAGCTTTTCCACACGTTCAACGCCCTGCACGAGGTCGGCAGCCAGTTGGTTGTCAGCTCGGATCGCCTGCCCGCCGACCTGGCGGGAATCGAAGAGCGACTCCGTGAGCGCTTCGCCGGGGGCCTCGTGACTGACATCGCGCGACCCGACCGTGCGACCCGCCTCGCGATTCTCCGCAAGCGCGCCAGCTATGACGGCGTGCGCATCAGCGATGACGCCCTCGGCGTGATTGCTGATGGCGTGACAACTAACGTCCGGGCGCTTGAGGGCGCGTTGATTCGCGTTGTGGCGCTCGGATCGCTCGAGCGACGCCCGCTGGACGTGAGCCTTGCCAGCGACGTGCTCGCGCGACAGGGCTTTGCGGCCAAGGCGCACACCACCGTCGATATTCCGCGCATCCAGGCCGTTGCGTGTGAGCACTTCGGCGTCGAGCGGTCCGAGCTTCTGTCCCGCTCCCGGGCTGCGGACGTCGCCTGGGCGCGACAGGCGGCGATGTACCTGGCGCGCGAGTTGACCGACCAGTCGCTGCCGCAGATCGGCCGCGCCTTCGCCGACCGCGACCATACAACCGTGTTGCACGCCTGCCGTCGCGTGGCGCGCGAGCTCGCAGCAAATGCGCAGGCCCTGGCGGACGTGGAAGCGCTGACGACCAAGCTATCGTCGTAGCGCCACACAGGCTTGTACCCAAGTTACGCACAGCGGTCGTTCGGGATCGTCCCCGCAAAGTGACAGCATGGCCCGAGCAACCCACAAGCTGACAACACCTACAACTACGAGAAAGCAAGTCATAGCCGAATGAAAGCCACTCTCTCGACTGCGGCCTTGCTGAACGAGCTTCAGACAGCCGCCCGTATCGCGAGCTCGCGGAGCGCCGTCCAAGCGCTGTCTGGCGTCCAGCTCGACGTTTCTGACGGCGCGCTCGAGCTCCGCGCCACGGATATGGAGGTTGGTCTGCGGCTGCGCGTACCGGCAGAGCAGATATCTGCCGGCGTCGCTGTGCTGCCGGCGCGGCTCTTGCTGGACGTCGTGCGTGCCCTGCCGAGTGCGGACGTCTCACTCGAGCTTCATGTGGCCGAGCAGGCCGTCAGGCTCGTCTCAGGTACCGCGGTGTTCGAACTGCGGACGCTCCGCAACGAGGATTTCCCGCACCTTCCGCTCGCGCCAGCCGACGGCGGCGTGATGCTCGACGCGCCGGCTTTCATCGACACGGTAGCCCGCGTCGCTCGGTCGGCCTCGCGTGACGATACGCGGCCCGTGCTGACTGGAATCCTCGTCTCCGTCTCGGATTCATCGCTGAGGATGGTGGCCACTGACTCCTACCGCTTGAGTGTCAAGACGACGCAGCTGGAAGAGGCAGTCGCGTCACCATTTGAGGCGAACGTACCGGCGCGGGCGCTGCAGGAGCTGGCGCGAATCGCCCAGCAGACTGCTGCCAAGCAGATCGGCGTTGCACGGCTCGACAACCAAGTCGTCTTCACGCTCGCCGGCGCGGGCAGCGATGTGAGCGATGCGATGCTCTCGTCGCGGCTGATTGATGGCCAGTTCCCAAACTTCCAGCAACTGCTGCCGGAGAGCTCCGAGCACGAACTGCTGCTGCCACGTGAGGAACTGGCCGATGTCGTGCGTCGGATCAGTCTGCTCGCGCAGAAGAACTCGCCGCTGCGCCTGGGCTTCAGCGAGGGCGAACTGCGTGTGTCGGCCCAGACGCCGGACGTCGGCGAGGCGCACGAGACGCTGCCGCTCAGCTTCGCCGGCGAAGCGTTCGAGATCGGCTTCAATCCGGAGTTCCTGCGTGACGGACTCGAGAGCGTCGAGTCAGAGGAGATCCTGATCAAGCTCAGCAGCCCGCTGCGGCCGGGCCTGATCGAGTCCGCCGACGGCAGCGGCTTCGTCTACCTCGTGATGCCGATCCGCCTGGGCACGTGAGCCGCCGTGCGGGTCGAGCGCCTGCGTGTGCGCGACTTCCGCTCCTACGAGGCGGCGGAAGCCGAGTTCGGCGAGGGGCTGACGGTGGTCCACGGCGCGAACGGCGCCGGTAAGACGAACCTCCTCGAGGCGCTCTACTTCGGCTGCACGGCGCGGTCGTTTCGTACAGCCAACGAGCGTGAGCTGGTGCGCTTTGGTGCCGGCGCAACCCGCGTAGTCGTTGAGGCGAGCGACGACGAGGGGCGGCGCCATGAGCTCGCCGTAGGCTTCAGCCCGGGCGAGCCAAAGCGCCTGTCGCTGGACGGAGCGCCGCTCGAGCGCCTGCTGGGCGCCGGGCAGCGCCCGCTGGTGAGCGTCTTCTCGCCGGACCGCCTCGAGCTCGTCAAGGGTGCGCCGCAGCTGCGCCGCGCGCACCTCGATCAGCTTGTCGCGGCGCTGTGGCCGACGCGCGTGGCGACTCGCCGAGGCTACGGCGAAGCGTTGGCGCAGCGCAATGCGCTGCTGACGCGGATCCGCGGTGGCCGGGTCGAGGCGGCGGCGCTGCGTCCATGGGACCTTGAGCTTGCGCGGCTCGGGATCGAGCTCTCGGCCGACCGCGCGCGCGCCACGGCCCTGGTGGCGGAGCGCTTCGCGGGTCACGCCGACGCGCTTGGCCTCGGTGGCCTGGTGCGGGTTGCCTACCGTGCCCGCTCCCGCGCTAGCTCCCCGGAGGAGCTCGCGCAGGAGATCGCCGCGGCGCTGGCGGTCGACCTCATGCGCGGCTATACGACACATGGCGCGCACCGCGACGACCTCGTTGTGCGCCGCGATGGACGCGACCTGCGGACCTACGGCTCGCAGGGTGAGCAGCGCCTGGTCCTGCTCGCGCTGCTGCTCGCCGAGCGTGACGCGCTGGCGGCGGAGCGCTCATCTCCCCCGCTCATGCTGCTCGACGACGTGATGAGCGAGCTCGACTCCGGGCGCCGCGCGCGGCTCGTCGAAACGCTGGCCGGCTATGGCCAGAGCGTTGTCACGACGACCGAGCTCGAGCACGTCCCCGGGGCCGACCGCGGCGGTGTCGCGAAGATCGCCGTCGCCGACCTGGTACGGAGCGCCGCTCGGTGAGCCGGCGCCATGCCCCGCGTCCGCTCAGCGAGGCGCTGGGCGCGCTGAGCGAGCGCCTCGAGCCGGCGAGCACGCTCGGCTCGGTTGAGCGCCTGTGGGCGAGTGTTGTGGGTGAGGCGATCGCGCGCGTCGCGCGACCCGTCGGCGAGCACGACGGCGTGCTCCAGATCGCCTGTGACGACGCCGTCTGGGCCTCCGAGCTCGAGCTGATGGGCCCCTCCCTCGCGGGTGCGTTGAACGCCGCGATCGGCCGCGACGCGGTGCGCGCGGTGCGCGTTCGCGCGGATGGCGCGAAAGGGCCTCGCGGAGGGCGCTGATTCGACGCATTTGCAGGTATTTTGTGGCGTTGCCGCGCTCGCTTCAGGGGTCCCGATGTGCTATTGTTTTGTCAACCACCGAGAGCCGCCCCGGACCGGCGATGTAGGACCGGCGCCCGGGGCTTTCTCACGTCATTGGAGTGCGTTTGGCCAAGAGCAACAAGCGGACCGCAGCCGACTACGACGCGCAGGACATCACCGTCCTCGAAGGGCTGGAAGCGGTTCGCAAGCG
>Ga0181522_10002707_pt1 | contig 10029 bp, 6 predicted proteins | sample PEATcosm2014_Bin_27_FD_121103 | JGI IMG/M metagenome (GOLD analysis project Ga0181522, IMG submission 121103) | Peatland microbial communities from MTU Mesocosm Facility, Houghton, MI, USA - PEATcosm2014_Bin05_10_metaG | ecosystem: Environmental > Terrestrial > Soil > Wetlands > Peat | place...
CCCTCGATGCGGCGCGGGCGCACTTTGCGCGCGGCGACCATCTCGCGCGGGAACTCGATGAGATTGGCATAGATCGGCTGCGCAGCTTCGTTGGAGAAAACTGCGCGAGCGTCTTCTTCGGAGGGCGCGGTCCAAGCCGGCTCCTTTTCGGTCGCGGCATGGGCTTCAAAGATGGACGGTCGAGATTGCCTGAAGCTTGCGCGCGTTGGCGCTTTTTCCGCGGGGTGCTCCCGCATTTCCGCGCCGTGGCTCGAATTGAACGGAGCGGTTTCGTCAAAGCGCAAGCCCTCAGGCGGTGACTGCGGCGAAGCTGTGCTTGCCGTCTCGCCCGTTTGCGCATGGCCCGTTTGCGCATGAATCGTCGCTTCGGTTTCTTCTTGCTGCCATTGAGCCTCTTCGGAGGCCGCTTCAAGACCGTCGAGAATGGATTGAGCGGCCGCGTGCGCCTCCAGTGCGGCCCTTGAGGCCGCCTGTGCAGCGCGCACCGCGGCGCGGGCCTCTTCAGCGAGCATCTCGTTATAACTGGGAGCGTTTGCGTACCGGGCGGCCACACGCGCGGCAGCCTGTGCGGCGGCTTGCGCGGCGCGTCCAACCGGTGCGGGACGAGATTCCCTCGATGCGCCCGCCTCGTCCGCCGGCGGCGTTTTGCGATGCAGATGCGCGGCGACGCGCTCGTTCACTTCCTGCTTCCACGACGGAAATTGCTTTGACGTTTTATTCACTCCGCTCAAATTTCCCGCGTCCCTTCTTTTCCTGCGGCGAGCCAGTACACGATTTGGCGCCGTCGATTTCGTCTGCATGCATGCCCGTGACCCAACCCGGGATTTTGCAGACGCCGCTGCTGAATTGTGAGGAGAGAGTCGCGGATGGAGGCGGCGCGTGACAAAGGGGTGTGCCCGTGACCGTGCAATCGACCGAGTTTGTGTGTTACCAGAGCTGCGAGGTGCGCGTCCCATACCTTGTGCCCGGCTTTGCTATTCTGAGCCTTATACCAGTCATGGTCATCGGATGCATCCTCGTTACTTAGTTTTTATCACGCTGCTCGTCGCCTGTCATCCAAGACTGGGTGCGCAGGCGCCCGAAATATTGACCAACGCGTTACCTTCGTTACAACCGGCAGTCGGAAGCAGCTCGAGCAGTGGCTCCGGCAGCCCCGGCGCCGCGGATACCGCCTCGCTCCCCGACGACCCCGGGCAGGAGTTGGTGCCGCTGGCAGTTCCCGAACCGACACCGCCAACCGGAACCCCGGTCACTTGGCAGGCGCTTCGCCAACAGTGGCAAGGCGATGTCTTAACCCTCACCGGCGACGTTGTAGTCCACTACAAGGACTACGTAATCCAGGCCGATAAAGTGATCTACAACCGGACCACTACGGAGCTCGAAGCCGACGGCAACCTGCAGCTTTCCGGCGGGCCCAACGACGTTCTCATCAACGCGGCGCATGGGGATATGCGGCTGAACATGCACACCGCCCGCTTTTACAACGTGAATGGTTCGCAGGGCGTGCGCTCGATGGGACACACCGTGGTTTATTCGACGCCGACGCCGCTGCTCTTCTCTGGCCGGGTGCTGCTGGAGATGGGGGAAGGCAACTACCGCATCGTCGACGGATCGATCACCAATTGCCGGCTTCCTCATCCCGACTGGCGGATCATCGCGCGCGCCATCAGCCTGAACAACAACGACGCGTCCACGACGAACGCGTTCTTCGAGTTTCTTGGGTTTCCCGTCTTCTACCTGCCCTTCCTGCACCATCCCGCCAACGACACGGGCCGCGCCAGCGGGCTGATGACGCCCGTCATCAGCAACGGATCTTCGATCCGCGGCTACACGTTTGGCGAACAATACTACTGGGTCATTAACCGCAGCATGGATATGATCGTCGGCGCGGAATACTACAGCAAGCGCGGATGGGCGCCGAATGGCGACTTCCGCTACAAGGGGCCGGGGCTGGACCACTTGATCGCGCGCTGGAATGCGCTGCTCGACCGCGGTATCGAAGAGCAGGTGGGCAACACACTGACGAGCTCGGCTGTTGCTCCCTCGGCGCGCCTGGCTGGGCCGGTCGGCTACGAACTCGTAAATCAGGGCGGGGTCGACGTCACTGTGCTGGGACGACAGGACCTCTCGCCCAATACGCGCGTCGCCGGCACCATGGAGTATCTATCGAGCTACGTCTACCGGCTGGTCTTCGACGATAACTACTCCCAGGCCATTAGCTCTGAAGTTACCAGCGAAGTGGTGGCGACGCACGAGCGTAACGGGATTGTCCCGTCTCTCTGGCTCGACCGTTTCCAATCCTTTGCCAACACTTCAAACGGAAACGAAGTCAAGATCCTGCGCCTGCCCTTGTTGCGCTACGACATCATGGATCGGCCGCTCCATGACTCGCCGCTCTATTGGGGCTTTCGATCGTCGTTGGGCTATTTGAACCGCTCTGAGCCCAACTTCCATTCTCGCAACGTGGTCCGGATGGACTTTTACCCGCACCTTTCCATGCCCATCGAGGCCGGAGGCTGGAGCATTCTTCCCGAGGTTGCGTTCCGCGACACCTTTTACACGATCAGCCAGATCCCCAACCTCTCGACGACTCGCGAGATTCCGACTATCAGCCACGACCCGGTTAATCGCGTAGACCTTGAGGCGCAGATCGACGTTCGGGCCCCTGTGTTGGAGCGTGATTTCGAATTGCCCTTCTGGCATAGGGAACTGCGGCATGTGATTGAGCCTGAGTTGAACTACCGCTACGTCGGCGGCATCGGCGCCGAAACCAGGAACGTGCTTCTGTTCGACACCACAGACAATGCTACGGATGTGAATGAAGCCGGCTTCTCGCTGACGCAGCGTTTCTACCTGAGGCCTACGGGCGACCGGCCTTGCGGGGCCGGATCCGCGAAGGACGCCGACGACGCGAGCGAACCGGACGACGACAAAGCGCAGAAAAACGAAAACCCGAATTCCTGCCCGGAACCGCCACGCGAGTGGGCAAGCTGGCAAATTGCGCAGGAGTACTTCATCGACCCCAACTTCGGAGGCGCCCTCATCCCCGGACGGCGCAACGTTTTCGATTCCACGCTCGACATCGCTGCAGCAACTTTTCTCACCGGTCCGCGCAACATGGCGCCCATTACATCGCGCTTGCGTTTTGAGGCCGTCGACAACCTGCGCGTCGAGTGGGACCTGGACTACGATGCCGAACGCGGACAGTTCGATTCGGACAATCTCTTCGCGGGCTACACCCTCGGCAAAACAACGTTGGGAATCGGCCACGCGCTGCTCAACGCAGTCGACGAGAGAATCTCGAGCGGCGCTCCCTCAGTCATCAAAAGCCAGCAGTTGCAGCCTTTCCTGGAATTCGGCAAACCGAGCAGCGGCGGTTTTGACCTGGCGCTCAACGGCGGCTACGACTTTGTGCAACACCAGATTCAATACGGTGGCGTGCAGGCCGTCTATAACTGGAATTGTTGCGGTCTGACCCTCGGTTACAGGCGATTCGAGCTGGGCACCATTGGCTCAACCAGCCGCGACGAAACACAGTGGCTCTATAGCTTTACGCTGGCAAATTTCGGAGCCGTCGGCGACATCCGGCGCGCCAACTCGGTCTTCCGCGATCCCACTCTCCCGCCGGCGTATTGAGCGCCCATTTCCTGAGCGGTCCGCTGGTTTATTCTTTCGGGAGAGGAAATCACTTTGCCGCATCTTCGCATTTTGGCTGGACTGCTGCTTCTTAGTCTGGCTGTGGGCTATAGGGCCCAAAGCGTTTCACCTGCCGCACCCGACCCTGCGGTGAACCGCCGCATTGAAGTGCAGGTGCGTTCGCAATACGAGATGCCCCCCGACGTTGTCGTCAGCATCGGCGCGCGAACCCCGAGCCAGTTTACTGGTTATGAGACGCTTCCCATTACCGTCACGCACGGGGCCAAGTCTCAGGTCATCAACTTTCTTATCTCGGCTGACAGCACGAAGCTGATCCACCTGGAGACCTTTGACCTCACGAAGGATCCCGCCGACGCCATCCCGATTTCCGGACGGCCCATCCGCGGCAATCCTGCTGCCAAGGTGACGTTGATCAACTTCGACGACCTCGAATGTCCTTTCTGCGCGCGCATGCATCAGGAACTGTTTCCCGCGACGCTCGCCCATTACAAGGACCTGGTGCGGATTGTGTACAAGGACGATCCGCTCACCGATCTGCACCCCTGGGCGATGCACGCGGCTGTCAACGCCAACTGCCTGGCTGCACAGAGCCCTGATGTCTATTGGAAGTACGTGGATTATCTCCACTCGCACGGGCAGGAAGTCACTGGCGAGGGCCATGATCCGGCAAAGAGCTTTGCCGCATTGGATCGGATTGCTCGCGAGGAAGCCACGCTCGGCAAGCTCGATAGTGCCCGGCTCGACCCTTGTTTGGCGAAACAGGATGAAACTCAGGTTCGTGCCTCGGCGAAGGAGGCAGACGATCTTTCGATCGACGGAACGCCGGCCGTCTTTGTCAACGGCGAGCGGGTGAATGGCGGCGCCGTTCCTGAAGATCAGCTTTGGATGGTGATTGACCGGGCTTTGCGGGACGCAGGTGAGCAGCCTCCGCCCCAGCCGCCTCAGCCGGCGCCTTCGCCTGGTGTGGCCGCTCCCGCCAAATAACCAGCGGGGACTATCCCCGAGGCGGTTTCGGGATTTATCCTTGAATGCTGGGGGTTCCATCGAACTCCGCAGGAGAGTTCATCTTGCAAGTCCCATTTGGTTCGCGTGCGCACTTTGGTTTTGCCGCCCTTCTTATTTTGGGCGGCGGTCTCATTTCCGGTGTCTCCGGCTGTCATCGCCCCCCTTCGGCCGACGTTGTGGCCACCGTCAACGCCAAGGAAATTCAGCGAGCCGACCTGGAGAGAAATTTCCAGATCAGCCTGGGAGACACTCAGCAGGCGCGTTCCACGCAGGACACCGACATCCGAAGGCTCAATGTGCTGCAGACAATGATTCAGGATGAGATTCTGCAGCAGGAGGCAGCCAAGCAGAATCTGACCGCGAGCGACGAGGACGTAAACGCAAAACTGACAGAGATCAAGGCGCCCTACACCGAAGATCAGTTCAACAATTTGCTCAAGCAGCGCAATCTCTCGCTCGACGAATTCAAGCGCGAGATTCGCCGCGGGCTGACGCGCGACAAACTTTTCAATAAGCAGATCGAGTCGAAGATCAACGTCACTGATGCCGAGATCGCCAGTTTTTATGCGGCGCACAAAGCGGAATTCGACTTGATTGAGCCGCGCTACCGTCTGGCGCAGATTGCCGTCTCCGATCTGCCTTCTCAGCAGCCCGGCAACATGCAAAACAACAAAGCCACAACTGAGGCTGACGCAAAAAAGAAGATCGACGCACTGCACAACCGGCTCGAAAGCGGTGAAGATTTTGCGACGGTCGCGGCACAGTTCTCAGAAGACCCAAACACTGCTCCGAATGGCGGTGATATGGGCTTCGTGATGGAGTCGCAGCTTAAGAGCGATCCGGAAGTCTACGCGGCCCTCAATAATCTCAAGCCGAATCAGTTTACCGATGCCCTTCCCGTCTACGACCAGGGACACAAGGTCATCGGATTCGCCATCTACAAGCTGATTTCACGCGAGCCCGCAGGGCAGCGGGAATTGAACGATCCGCGTGTGCAGCAGGCCATTCACCAGCAGCTCCATGACGGACAATGTCAATTGCTGCAAACTGCTTACCTTGAAACGCTGCAGGACGCGGCGAAAGTCCGCAACTACCTCGCGGAGCAAATTCTGAGTAGGAGCGGGCATTAGAGCCGCTTCGAGCAGCCAACCGCTCGAAAGCAGTCGTTAGGACCCTGCCTAGTTAAATTTCGCGTCAACCCTATTGAAATCTCGACTCGACGCTTGCGCCGGAGTACGAGATCGTCTTGTCTGCAGCGGTAGTCGCATCCCCCCCCGATCCGTGCGCCCCGGAAACAATCACGACGTTGAACGTGTGGCTTTGCGTCATGCCAGGAAAACTACCCTGGCGCGCGCCCACAGTGAGGGTTCGTGTGGAGTCATCCCAGTGAACCGGGATGGTCGAGTGCGCGCCCTGTTCATAGCGGTAGCTATCACCCTCGTCCTCATAGAGCGTGAAATCGCCGTCCGCCCCGGGATACACGCGCAGTTCGATGGGGTCGGTGGCCTGGCCGGCATATTCGATCACAGGTCCGAGAGGCAGTATCGATCCCGCGCGAACATGCAGAGGAATCCGCTCGATCGGCGCCTGCACAGTGATGGATGCGCCGCCCGGCGTGCGCTCTCCTGTCCAGAAGTCGTACCAGGCCGTCCCGGCAGGCAAGTAGACCGGCCGTGAACCAGCGTGCTCTGTAAGCACCGGGCTCACCAGAATGGCAGGACCGAACATGAACTGGTCGCCAATCTCCAAGGTTGAGGGATCCTCGCGGAAATCCATCACCAACGGACGCTGGATGGTGTAGTCCTCGCTCGTCACCTTCCACGCCAGCGAGTAGATATAGGGCATGAGCCGGTAGCGCAGTTGATCGACAGCCAGGAGCGTGGGGAAGACCTGGTCGTAGGTCCACAGCTCGTTGTTGTCGCGATGACCATGGGTGCGGAATACCGGGCAGAACGCGCCATACTCGAACCACCGCGCATAAAGCTCCTGATAGGCAGCCTGGTTGGCAGCCCCGGGGAATGGTTGATGGTAGCCGCCAATGTCGGTCGTCCAGTAGGGAAACCCGGAGAGCGCAAAGTTAAGGCCGGCGGGAACCTGGTGGCGCAGTGCCCACCAACTGCTGTAAACGTCGCCGGACCACACCGTGTCGCCATTACGCTGCTGCCCCATGAACGCCGAGCGCGTCAGTAGAAAGACGCGCTTGTCCGGGTTTGCCTGCTTCCAACGCTGTTGTACGTCGCCTGTGTGCTCCAGCGGAAAGATATTGGTGTATTCCAGTCCGCTGCCAATGTGGAGCTGCCTGGAGCGCAGCACTGCATCCCCAATGTGCGGCCACGCCTCTTCGGGCTCCGAGCTGTCGAGCCAGAAAGCGTCCCAACCCTGCGCAAAGAGTTTGCCGACGAACTGGTTCCAGAAAAAATCGGCCGCGGCGGGATTGGTGGGGTCGTAAATCTGCGCGCCGGGAACCTCGAAGCCTTTTTGGACGATCTGCTTGTAGTTCTCAGCAGTCGAGTCCATCATGGCCCAGGCCGATATCATCGCGTGCACGTGCTCGTCGTGCAGGGTTTTCAACTCCGCTGGTATGTCGGTGTAACCGGAGTTGAAGACCGGATCGCCCTTACCGCCTTCTTTCCACCAGTACCAGTCCTGGACCAGGGCATCCATGGGAATATGCCGGGAGCGATAGCCGGCTGCAATCGAGAGCATCTCGTCCTGCGTTTTATAGCGGTCCTTCGATTGGAAGAGTCCGTAGGCCCACTCGGGGAAGAGCGGGACGTGGCCTGTCATGGCCCGGTATTGGTGAACGATACTGTCCAGCTGCGGGCCATAAAGCACGTAGAAGTCGATTCCCGGCGCAGCCATCGACTCCATGTTCAGTTCAAGCGGGAAACGGTTATCGATGTAGCTGAAGGAGGCAGTGTTCCATAGGATGGCGTATCCCTTGCTCGAGACCAGCAACGGGATGGCGATGTCGGTGTTGTTCTGGCCAAGCTCAACGATGCTGCCGCGATAGTTGAACATCCCGCTCTGGTGCTGGCCGAGGCCGTAGAGAGCCTCGGTGGCGTCGGGTGAGAAGCGGTCTTCAATGCGGAAGAGTCCCGGCGCTTCAGACGGCAGATAGGTCCGCGCCAGATTGGATCTTTCGCGGACAAGGGTTTCACCCTGGAGAGTTTTGACGGTAAGGTTGCCGTCACGCTCCGACAGCGAAACGGTGAGCTGCGCCGTCGAGAGAGTCGCCACGCCATTCGCCTGGCTGAACTGGAAGGCCCCGCCGGGGCAGACGGCGGTTTCGGAGAGCATCCAGGGCTGGACCTCGGCGGAAGCCTTTGCGCCCAGCGGCCGCGCGGTGACGTGGAGCAGTGAGTTGCCGCAGACCGTCACTTCAAGCTGTTCACGGTCGTTGTGCGCCGTCAGCCCTGTGGACGATTGAGCAGCCTGCATCGCGGCAGGATGCGGAACCTGCCCTGCGATCGACTGAGCAGACGCCCAGAAAGGAGCGAATGCAAGCGTGGCGACAAGCAAAATGAAACGGCGGGCGAATAGCCGGCCAACAAGGACAGGCCTTTGCATGGTGCTCCCTCAAGTACGGTTGGAATTTCGGCCAAAAAAGAGACGGCCTCTGCGGATGGCAGAGGCCGTTTCGTGTGTGAAGAATGGATCACCCTCGGCTAGTGCATCTGCCCGGTATTATCCATGGTGATACCGCCAGGCCCGGCGTTCTTCTTCGCTTCGTTAACCTTGCGGGCATCCATTGCTTTATTGGTCCAGTCCTGAGCCATGGCCAGATCCTGGGTTACCGCAGCCGTATTGCCGTAGTCCACATCCGCCTTGTTGCGGTAAATCAAGTTCAGATACGACATGGCCTCTTCATAATTGGGACGATTGTCAACGGCCATCTGCAAGTACTTCAGGCCCTCGTCAACCAGCGGCCCGTTCTGCGCCGCCAAGGGCTCCATCACTTTCTTTGGAGCCTTCTCGTTCCCCTTGCCGTCGTCGTTCAGGCCGGCGGCCTGAAGCGCATTCAGCTTGTTCTGGTGAGCCTTTTTCCAGTCGATGACGCCGACCGTATAGGCCGCCTCAGGATCCTTGGGATCTACCGCAAGAACTTTTTTCTGCCACAGCTCGGCATTATCCATGTCGTTAATGCTGAAATAAATGCCGGCGATCTGCTTCATGCTGTTGACGTCGTTGGGATTGCCATTCAGAACATCTTTGAAGATCTCGATCGCCTGGTTGGCGGTCTTCAGGTTGTCGGGCGTCGTCATTCCCGGCACCACGTTCTGGGCCAGCGCGGTGGCCAGATAGGTCTTCGCCATCGGCAGGGTTGGATCGAGTTCCGTCGCCTTCTGGAAGTGCTCGATCGCTTCTTCGTAGTGAGCGCTCTTGTAAGCCTCCACTCCCTTGTTCAACTGATCGCGGGCTTCAAGTTGGCTGCACCCGCTCATGGAAAGCACCATGCCGGTTAAAGTCACCGCGAGCGCCCAAAAACGTGCGGGTCCATTCATGTTCGTCTTCTTCTCCTTCAGGCTGGGACCAAAGGGCCGCGCCTGGAATCTCATGTGACTGGCTGCGGGTGGGAGGATCCGTTACCAGGGTGCAAAAATTGTACTCTTCCACGCATCCGGAAAGTGTGCCTCCGGACACGGCTGGCCTACTGGCCCGCCTGAATCTTGGGCGTCATCAAGCCGATGTGATCCACATCGGCGGCCCTTCCGATATCGATGACATCGGCGATGTAGGCAAAGTTCAGGTCGTCGTCGCCCTTGACGAACATCACTTTCTCGGCGCGATTGGCATAGATATCAGTCAACTTGGGCAGCAGATCGGCATGTTCCACGTCGGTTTCGTTGATCTTGTATGCGGGGGCCTGACCTGGCCGATAGAGCACCTGGACCACAATGGTGCGGTCGTTCTGCGGCGGCTGCTTCTGCGGATCCTTGGGCGGCTGAGGCACCAGCGCATCCAGGCCCTTGGGGGTCACCGGCACGATGACCATAAAGATAATCAACAACACAAGTAGGATGTCGATCATGGGCGTCACGTTGATTTCGCCCATTGCGCCACCACCGCCACCAGTTGAAAATGCCATGGTTCAAACTCCTCGTTTCGTCAAAATCGTTATCGAGACAATCCGGGCGTATCTTACTCGCCGCCGGCAGCTCCGTTTTCACGCTTCTGTGTCAGAAGGCCCACTTCTTCCACTCCAGCCGTGCGTACATCGTCGATGGCATCTTCCACCGCACGGTACTGCGCGCGCGCATCGGCGCGAACAAAGATTGTCTTGTCTGTCTTGTCTTCAAGCTTGTCGCGTACCAGGCTGCCGAGCTGGCTGGGGTCGACCTTGTTCTGGCCGAGGAACACAGCGCC
>Ga0181522_10002709_pt1 | contig 10027 bp, 5 predicted proteins | sample PEATcosm2014_Bin_27_FD_121103 | JGI IMG/M metagenome (GOLD analysis project Ga0181522, IMG submission 121103) | Peatland microbial communities from MTU Mesocosm Facility, Houghton, MI, USA - PEATcosm2014_Bin05_10_metaG | ecosystem: Environmental > Terrestrial > Soil > Wetlands > Peat | place...
AAAGTCGGGAGGGACGAAGATGCCGTCAGGGCACAGCCGCTCCGCATAGGCGGCTGCCATAGCCGAACGCACGCCGAAGCGCCGGGCTTCATAAGAGGCTGCGCAGACGACGGAACGCTTGCCGCGCCACGCGACGATGACCGGCCTGCCGCGCAGCTCAGGGTGATCGCGCTGCTCCACCGATGCGTAGAAGGCATCCATGTCGACGTGAACGATCTTGCGCGCGCTCATGCTGCATCCATGTTAGGGCTGCGGCGCAGGCCGGCGGCAACGGGCGTAGCCGGTTTGGCCAGGCTTTATCAGCCCGTCTTCGCTCGTCACAATTTTTCGCCGGTTCGCCGCTGAATCGCTATGCTTCGTTGCATCGTGGTCGACCGGGAGCGCGATCCTCTGAAAGCCTGAAAACGGAGTGACACTATGCCGCAATTCCGTCTCCGGGTGAACAATGCAGACCACGCTGTGGACGTGGATGCGCGCATGCCGCTGCTGTGGGTGCTGCGCGACGTCCTGAATCTCACGGGGACCAAGTACGGATGCGGCATTGGCCAGTGCGGCGCGTGCACGGTGCATCTGGATGGCCGAGCGGTGCGTTCGTGCCTCACGCCTGTCGGCGCCGCGGGGACGAGCCAGATCACCACGATTGAGGGCCTCTCGCCGGACCGCAGTCATCCCGTGCAGCTTGCGTGGATCGCCGAGCAGGTGCCGCAGTGCGGCTACTGCCAGCCAGGGCAGATCATGCAGGCCGCGTCACTGCTGGCGCAGACGCCGCACCCCACGCGCGGGCAGATAAACGACGCCATGAACGGCAATATCTGCCGCTGCGCGACGTATCAGCGCATTCGCCGCGGCGTGGAGCGAGCCGCGCGGGAGCGTGTGTAATGAGCCACGCGGCCCAAATCAATCGCCGCGATCTGCTCAAGTCGAGCGCGGCGCTCGTCGTCGGGTTTTACCTGCCGCCGCAGGTGGGCGCGATGGCTCAATCGCCCGCGCCCGGCGCGGAGTTCAAGCCCAATGCGTGGATCACCATCACGCCTGACAATCGCGTTACGCTGCTGGTCGAGCGGCCTGAGCTGGGCCAGGGCCCACGCACAGTTGATGCGATGATGCTGGCCGACGAGATGGAGGCGGACTGGTCGACCATTCAGGTGGAACAGGCGCCGACCATTCCCGAGATCTACAAGCGGCTGAGCGCGGGGGGCAGCGGCGGCGTGATGGACTCGTGGGTTCCGCTGCGGACGGCGGGCGCGCAGGTGCGTGAGACGCTGCTGGCTGCGGCGGCGCAGCAGCTCAACGTGGATAAGAAAGACTGCCGTGCCGAAAACAGCACGGTGGTTCACGTGCCTAGCGGACGCCGCATGACCTATGGCGAACTGGTTGAGACCGCGTCCATGCTGCCGATCGCCAGAGCGGAGGGGATCGCGCTGAAACAGCCGGCCGACTTTCGCTTCATCGGCAAACCAATTCAACGCGTGGACACCCCGGCGAAGATCGACGGCTCGGCGCAGTTCGGCATCGACGTTCGCCTTCCCAACATGCTCTTCGCCGTGATTGCGCGCTGCCCGCACTTCGGCGGCAAGCTGCTCACGTGCGACGATGCTGCGGCCAAGGCTGTTCCCGGCGTGCGCCAGGTGTTTGTTGTGCCGCCCATCGAGCGCATGCCGGTGTGGGGCGTGAATATCCGCGTGGCCGGCGGCGTGGCCGTGGTGGCCGACACGACGTGGGCCGCTATGGAGGGACGCCGCGCGCTGAAGCTCACCTGGGACAAAGGGCCGGGCGGCACTGAATCGACGGCGAGCATTCGCGAGCAGATGGAACAGCAGTCGCTCGCGCCTGCGACTTATGTGGCCGCAAGCCGCGGCAACGCTCAGCAGGCGCTGGCTGGAGCCGCGAAAACCGTGGAGGCCACTTACGATCTGCCGTTCCAGGCCCATGCGACCATGGAGCCGATGAACACGACCATGCATGTTCGGGAAGACGGGATCGAGGTCTGGTCGCCGACACAGATTGCCGCGGAACTGCAGGGAGAGATTGCCGCGCTGTCGGGCGTGCCTGCGGCAAGGATCACGGTGCACATGACTTATTCGGGCGGTTCTTTCGGCCGACGCTACATGTGGGACTACGGGGCCGAGGCGTGGCAGGTGGCGAAAGAAGTGAAGCAGCCAGTGCAGCTGGTGTGGACGCGCGAAGACGACATGCAACATGACTTCTACCGGCAGTATTCGTTCCACCGGCTCTCAGCGGGGCTGGACGCGAAGGGGAATCTGCAGGCGTGGAAGCACCGTATCGTCTCGACGCCGATCCGCGCTGTGTTTGACTCGCCCGAAAGCCTCCGCGACCCGAAACACGTGGCCGCGCAGGAGATTTCGAGCTCGGACTCGTTGCCGTATGCTATTCCGAACTTCCAGGTCGATTATGCTCCTGTGCTCTCGGTGGTTCCACGCGCGTGGTGGCGCGCCGTTGAGAACTCCTACAACGCCTTCGCGACGGAGTGCTTCATTGACGAGGTTGCCCACGCGGTTGGGCAGGACCCGTGCGCGTTCCGGATCAAGCTGCTCGAGCACGAGCCGTACGCGAGCGCAAGGGCCGAGGCGCCGAGCGACGCGAAGGCCGATGCCGCGGCGCACCAGGAAGCAGCGAAGAGTGAAGCCATCGCCAACAACAGGAAATTTGTGGCCGTGCTGCGCCTTGCGGCGGAGAAATCGGACTGGGGCAAGCCGATGCCGGCCGGCCAGGGGCGCGGCATCGCGTGCTACTCGTTTGCCGGCACGGCCGTGGCCATCGTCGCCGAGGTTGCGGTCGAGAAGGACGGAACGGTCGACGTGCTGCGCGTGGTGACCGCGATCGACTGCGGCACCGCGGTCAATCCGGACGGCGTGCGGGCGATGGCCGAGGGCGGCATCAACTACGCGCTCACGCCGGTGCTCACGGGCGAAGTTACCATCAAGGACGGCGCGGTGGTTGAGAGCAACTTCCACGACTTTCGCGTCCTGCGCATGCGGCAAGCGCCGGAGATCGAGGTCCACCTGATTCCCAGCACGGAAAAGCCTACCGGCATGGGCGAAGCCACCGTGCCGCCGCTGGCGCCGGCCGTGGCCAATGCCGTCTTCGCTGCAACCGGCAAACGGCTGCGCAGGCTGCCGATTGATCCTGCATTCCTGGCTGCGAAAGCGTAGACCGGAATCAGGACGGGCTTGATCGCGATGCCGATATTTGTCGGAACAGCACGTCAAGTCGGGTGTAAAATGCTTTGCCATGGAGCTTCCCTGGCCAGCGCGCATCCTGAGGGCGTACGGATTTTCGATCGGAATCTGGTCGGCCCTTTCGCTGCTCACGGGCTGGAACTATCTTGTCTTCGATCAATCGGCGAGCATCCACTCCACACTGCCGGACATGCTCACGCTCGCCGAGGCGCGGGGCCTGGCTTATGCGTTGCTCACTCCGCCCATCTTCTACATTGTCAATCGCTATTCGATCGGCGCGCGCTGGCGGCTGAGCTACCTCTTCGCCTTCGTCTTCGGCGCCTTTCCTTTCATGGTGATCTGCGCCACGCTTCGCTGGCTTATTTGTCCGCCGTGGAGCGCGATCGAGCTACGCTTCCTCGACCGCAGCGCCACCAGCCCGCTTCAGCTCGTCCACGACGGGTTCGCGGACATGTTCAATATATATGCGGCCACCGTGCTGGCCGCGTATGCCTACGGCTACTTCGAGCGCGTCCGCAAGCAGGAGCTGGAACGGTCGAAGATCCAGGAAGCGCTGGCTGCGAGCGAGCTGCAGGCGCTCAAGATGCAGCTCCACCCTCACTTCCTCTTCAATACGCTGCATGGCATCTCCACGCTGATTGACAGCGACAAGAAGAATGCGCAGGAGATGATCGTCAAGCTCTCGAACCTGCTGCGCACCGCGCTCGAACACAGCGGCACCGACCTGATTCCGCTCCAGGACGAGCTCAAATTCGCCGGCGAATACCTTGACATCGAGCAGATGCGCTTCGGCCATCGCCTGACCGTCACGCGCTCCATTGACCCAGCCAGCCTGCGCTGCCAGGTGCCGCAACTGATCCTGCAGCCGCTGGTTGAAAACGCCATTCGTCATGGCATTGCTTCGTCGCGCGAAAACGGCTGGGTGGAGATTTCGTCTAACCTTGGTGAAGACACGCTCGAGCTGCGCATTCGCAACAGCGTGGGGGCGAGCCGTCCCAAGGGCTCCGGCGTTGGCCTGCGCAACACCACGGCCCGGCTCAAGTACTTTTACTCCGATGAAGCTTCGCTCAAGTTCACGCTTGATGACGATCAGACCGCGACGGCAACGCTGGTGTTGCCCAGCCTGGCCGCGAAGGCGCTGGCCGAGGACGATCGCGGTCCAGCTTACGAGATAGAGAACAGGGACCAAGACTATGCGCGTGCTGATTACCGACGATGAGCCTCTCGCCCAGGTGGCCTTATCCAATATTCTCTCCAAGCGCGCCGACGTTGAGCGCTTCGATCTCGCCAATGACGCGGTAGAAGCCCTGGAGAAGCTCGCGCGCGACAACTACGACGTGTTGATGCTCGATATCAGCATGCCCGAGGTCTCCGGCATCGAGCTTCTTGACCGGTTGCGGGAGCAGGACCGTCCCATTCCTTCCATCGTCTTTGTCACTGCGTATCACGAACACGCCATTACCGCGTTCAAGCGTCACGCAGTTGATTATGTGCTCAAGCCGTTCTCGCACGAGCGCATCCACGAGGCCCTCGACGTCGCGTTCCGCCGCACCACGGGCGAGCGCGCCGCGCGCATCCTTGAAGACCTGCCGCGCTTCCAGAACCTGATGCAGCGCGCGCCTTCGCGCATAGCCATCAAGGCCAACGGCAGGATCCTCTTTGTTTCGCCCGCCGATATCGTCACCGTTCGCGCGGAAGGGAACTACGTTTTGCTGCAGCGCGAGGTTGGTTCGCACCTGCTTCGTGAGTCCATCTCGGTGATGGCCGATGAACTGAAGGCCTTCGGCTTCATCCGCATCCATCGCTCGGTCCTCATCAACGCGGCTTTCGTTGAAGAGGTGCGTCCGCTGGCCACCGGCGAGTATCGCCTGCGCATGAAAGACGGGCAGGAATATACGGTCACGCGCAGTTACAAGAGAAATCTCGGCGACCTGGCCGCATCCTGGATCGGCGTCGACAGTTTCGCCGAGTAAGTGCCGAAATCCGACATTTCACCCCAGCGCGGAGACCCGTCAGCCGTCACACAAATTGATCGTTCACCTGCCGCACACCCCCAAAACTCCCTCCGGAATCGCCTTCTGTCACTCGAATTACTACAATTTCTGGAATTTACGAGCTTTCCGGCGCCGCCTGGGACCAGCCGACAGCGCATTGGGACGGGGTTACAGCAAACCAATCCAGGAGATGGCCGCGCCGTTTCGAGGCCTCTGCATGGCCTTCCCAAAAGGCATAACTCGCTTCGCCTAAATCTAGCATAACTCTTTAATATTCAGCAACTTGTAATTTGGCTCCGCAAGTGCAAAGTACTTTGCACGGCCTCACCCCGCCGCGCGTCAAGCACGCATTCCCCAGGAGGCTACCATCATGGGCAACGGCTGGATGCAGTTCCGCTGGGCCGCCAAACTCTCTCTGCTCGCCGTAGTTTTCACATTCGTGGTTCTCACTTCCGGTAAATGCGCATTTGGCCAGGGAATCATCACTGGTTCGATCAGCGGAACTGTTGTCGATCCGACCGGCGCCGTCATTCCCGGCGCCACCATCACCGCGGTGAACGACGCCACCCAAGTTACCTTGCAGGGTAAGGCTGCGGGCGAGGGAAGTTTCTTCATCTCCAACGTTCCGATTGGCACGTACACGCTGGTCTTCGAGGCCACTGGATTCGGCAAAGCGACCGTCAGCAAAGTCCAGGTCGAGGCGGGCAACGCCACCTCAATCGGCAAGCAGGTGCTCTCGGCCGGACAGGCAGCTGCTGAAACGGTGCAGGTGGAGGCAGGCGCAGGCGAGCTGATGAACACGGAGTCAGCGCAGGGCGAAACCATTCTCGACAGCGCACAACTGCAAACCATCCCCGTCAATGGCGCGTTCGACAACGTCACGCTCGTGGTTCCCGGCGTGGTGCAAACACACATGGACGCCTTTTCGAACACCAACGGCGTGAACTTTTCAGTGAACGGCGAGCGCGGCCGCGCGAATAACTCGGAGATCGACGGCCAGTCGAACAACGATAACTCCATCGGCGGCCCCAGTTTCTTCTTCTCCAACCAGGACGCGCTGCAGGAGATTCAAGTTATCACCAACGACTTTGGCGCGCAGTATGGCCGTAACATGGGCGCGATCGTCAATTACATCACCAAGGCGGGCACCAATAAGTTCCACGGCTCCGGCTTCGAGATGTATGTCGGGTCGTGGCTTTCTTCGCTGTTGCAGACCCAGAAGGATCCGCAGTTCGGATTTTGCCCGTCCGGCGTGAGTCCGACCTCAAGCAACCCGTGCACGTCTGTGTTCGTTCCCCGCTTTGTGCAGAACAACTGGGGCGGAACGCTGGGTGGTCCGATCCTCAAGGATAAGCTCTTCTTCTTCGGAAGCACGTTTTGGGATCACTCCTACACGAGCGGCGCGGTCGACACCACGGGCGCAGCGGCATTGCCCACCCCCGCCGGTCTCAAGCAGCTTCAGGCTGCATTCCCGGGTAACGCGGGCGTGAATGCGCTGGCGCTGAGCGGCCCTTACGCCATCAGTTTTGGCAATCCCGCCCCGATTGCAAGCACCATCACGACCATTCCCGTCACTAATGGCACGACCACCGCGAACATCCAGGTGGCCGGAGTGCAACGGACGCTTCCTTATTACGTTCAGGATCAGGAAGAGACCGGACGCCTGGACTACCAGATGACGGCGAAGGATCGCGTTTATCTTCGCTATAACTACCAGAACAATCCGTACATTCCCGGCCTCTATCTCACGCCCGCTGCCACCAATGCCGAAGGCGGGTTTGTGGATGTTACCGGAATTACGCATGAGACCGGCGGAGACTGGACTCATACTTTTACGCCCAGCATAACCAACCAGCTTCGTTACTCATTCCAGCAATCCACCATCGCATTTCAAAGCGGCGGCGTACCCACCTGCACCATCGCCAACTTCAGCTCGTGCCCGTCGTCGGTCGGACTCGGCGCAGGGCTGGCCTCGTTCGGCTATCAGAACAATCTTCCCCAGGGGCGCGTGGTCAAAGTCAACCAGGTACAGGACAACGCAAGCTGGAACATTGGCCGCCACACGATCCTCTTCGGGGGAGAGTTCGATCATCAGGACTCACCCAATGCTTTTCTACCGGGCGCATCGGGCGTGTTCAACTTCGGCTCCAACACCGGGCTGCCCTATCGCAATCCGACCTCGAACGCCGCTTATAACAACGGCCTCACGCGGCTCGTGGAAGGCGTGACCGAAACCGCACTGGTGGATGGCAATCCCACCATCCCCTTCCGCGAGCCCGACTACGCGCTCTATTTCCAGGATAACTGGAAGGCGCTCGCGAACCTGACCGTGAACGTCGGTCTTCGTTATGAATTCTTCTCGCAGAGCATCAACCTTCTGCATGACGAGAGCGTGAAGCAGCAGACAGGCTCCAATCCTTTCTGGAACACGCACCTGCCGCTCTCCGCAACGACTTTCCCCAAGATCAACTCGTTCTATGGCAACGTCGAGCCCCGCGTCGGCCTTGCTTACACGCCGAACTTCCTGCCCAAGGCAGTCATCCATGCAGGGTTTGCGATCGACGTCGATCCCGAGTTTTACAACATCTTCCTCGACATGGCGGCCGGCGCTCCGGTGGTGAATGCCGGCAACTTCGCCTGCAATGGGACTTCGGTCAATTGCGTGCCCTCGAATGGACTCACCTTTGCCACGGCACAGGCGGCCGATGTCAAGTACCTGCCCGTGGGCGGTGATCCGCGCACTGAGCCCATCGTCACGGTTCCGACCAACTTCCGCAATCCCATGGCCGAGAGCTACACGCTCGGTGTTCAGTACCAGGTGCTACCTTCCGCGGTTGTAGAAGTGCGCTACGTCGGCAATCACACATTCGACCAGTTCCAGGCGCTCAACTCGAACCCCGATATCCTTGACGTGCAGAGCGCCTTCCCCGGCTACGGCAGCGGGTCCACGGTATGCTCGACGACAGGCGCAGTGGGTTACACACGTCCCAATTGCAGTAACGGCCTGGTGGAGAGCATTGGCAACACGGCATTCTCCATTTACAACGCGCTGCAGACATCGCTCACATTCCACGAGCTTCATCACTTCACGGGCGAGGTCTCCTACACCTACAGCCGCACGATTGACAACACCAGCGAGATCGACGCCACGCTCTCCGGCGGCAACACCAACGAGTTTGCGCAGAACCCCCTCGATCCAAATGTCTCCGAACGCGGTGTGAGCGGCAACTCCTATCCCAACGTGTGGGGCGCGCAACTGGCTTACAACGAGCCGTGGTTCACCGGCCAGAACGGGATTCTCGGCCGCATTCTTGGCGGATACTTCATCAACAGCTTCTATCAGTTCAATGGCGGGCAGCCATTCAGTCCGTTCCAGGCATCCTCGACCGAGTCGCCGTTTGTCAACTCCAATGACCCCAAGGCGTCGACGAGTTTCTGCGACAATGCCTTTGCTTTGGAGTTCGGCTTCGGTGGCTTTGAGAGTCAGTGCCGTCCCATCCTCTCCAACCCGCAGGCGCCGCTCTCGTCGGTCGGTATCAACACCGGCAAGGGCTACGTCGACTACGTCACAGGCGCCTCCATCCAGCCGTCAGCCGTTCACTGGCTCTGGAACAACCAGTACGAAGCGATCGCGCGCGGCAACCCGTTCCCCGGCGTTGGCCGCAACTCCTTGCGCGGCGACAGCTTCAATAACGTGGACCTCACGGTGGGCAAGAATATCCATCTCACCGAGCGGGTCAACATGATTCTGCAGGCGAGCGCGTTCAACGTGCTCAACCGTGCCTACTATGGCACGCCCGACCCAAACCTCGAGGACAGCCTCTACCCGACGTTGTATGGGATTCCGAACAGCTTCCTCAGCAACTACTACGGCCTCGGCACTGCGACCGGAAGCTCGGCAGGCGGCGGCGCATTCTTCCAGGGCCTGGGCAACCGCAACGTTCAGATCAGCGGCAAGATCACGTTCTAAGAGATTTGAGAGCGCCTCGCTCTCGCACAAGTCGCGGCCCTACCAATCGGAGGCGCGAAAAAGCATCACGGAAGGCTCAGGGGTGAACCTTCCGTGATGCCCAACTCCCTTCTTCAGGCCCTCCCCCGGCAATCTCTGCAACTGCGTAGTGTCCCTCCCGCGTTTATCCTGCATCATTGAGTAAGAGTCTTTCTTCGGCGGCGCTCGAGCGAGCGCCGTCGCCATCCGTCGCGTCTCAACCGCATCCAACCGGTTCGGAGAGCCCCCGCGTGAAGAAACTGGCAAGTGCCACTGATCCTCTCTGGTACAAGGATGCGATCATCTACGAGCTTCACGTGCGTGCCTTTGCCGATTCCAACGGCGACGGCATCGGCGACTTTCCGGGCCTCATCTCGCGCCTGGACTACCTGCAGGACCTCGGCGTCACCTGCATCTGGCTTTTGCCGTTTTTCCCTTCGCCGCTGCGCGACGACGGCTATGACATCGCCAACTACGTCGACGTCAACCCCTCTTACGGCACGCTGAACGACTTCAAGCAGTTTCTCGAGGCCGCTCACCAGCGCGACATGCAGGTGATGATCGAGCTGGTCATCAACCACACCAGCGACCAGCACCCCTGGTTCAAGGCCGCGCGCCTTGCGCCGCCCGACTCGCCTGCGCGCGAGATGTACGTCTGGTCAAACACCGACCAGCTCTACAAGGACGCCCGCATCATCTTCACCGATACGGAAAAATCCAACTGGACATGGGACGAAGCGGCGAAGGCCTATTACTGGCACCGCTTTTTCTCGCATCAGCCGGACCTCAACTTCGACAACCCGCGGGTGATCGAAGAGGTGCTCAAGGCCATGCGCTTCTGGCTC
>Ga0181522_10002712_pt1 | contig 10024 bp, 6 predicted proteins | sample PEATcosm2014_Bin_27_FD_121103 | JGI IMG/M metagenome (GOLD analysis project Ga0181522, IMG submission 121103) | Peatland microbial communities from MTU Mesocosm Facility, Houghton, MI, USA - PEATcosm2014_Bin05_10_metaG | ecosystem: Environmental > Terrestrial > Soil > Wetlands > Peat | place...
ACTTCCACGCCACCCTTCAGAATGGCGCCCTCTTCAACGCTGATACGATGCGTGATCACATCGCCCGAAAGCACGCCCTCGCTGCGAATGTCCAGCCTGTCTTCGCACGAGACGTTGCCCTGCACCTTGCCCATGATGACGACTTCTTTGGCAGTGATGTTGGCGGCAACGCTTCCATTGCGGCCGATCGTAACGCGATTGTCGGGAAAGTTGAGAGAACCTTCGACGCGTCCATCGATGAAAAGCGATTCTGAACCCGACACTTCGCCCTTGATGACGAGCGAGCGTCCGATAGTGGCCTGATCTACGGGCGACGTGGACGGCTTCACCGGAGTGTAGCTGGGGGTGGAGGCCGCATTCGGAGAGTACTTCGGTTCCGGAGACTGCAACATGAATAAACCTCACTAGTGTTCCGCTAACTGGAGCGGGAGTTAGCCCTTCAATTGCGCTCAATGGGCTCAATGGCAGGAAAAGGATCGCACGAAAGGGGGTGTTACGACAGGTTACCGAAGAATGTGCCGCATTACCGAAGGGAGTGACCGTTGGGTCGCTCTTTGTTTGGGGAGACTTAGAGAGTATGGGGAGACTTAGAGAAAGGTGTTCGGCCCGAGACAAGAGCCATGGCTTCACATACGACCCTCCTCTGAGCTGAGAATCCCTACTGCGAACCGAGAACCGAAATTTGAGAACTTGCTTCCGGCAACCTGGCGGTATGCCAGGCGTCGAAGCCTCCAATCAGGTTCATCACATCGCGATGGCCGGCGCGCTCGAGCAGACTGCAGGCGATCATGCTGCGATATCCGCTCTTGCAGTGGACGGCCACTGGTCGCTGGATGTCGATCGCGGGCAGTCCCTGTGGAAAGGTATCGAGCGGGCGGCACTGCACTTCGGCGATGTGTCCCGCTTGCCATTCTCCTTCGCGACGCACGTCGAGAACGTCGAGTGGGCGCAGATTCCCGCTGAGCAATCTCTCGTTCAACTCCTGTGGAGAGATCTGAGCCGTTGTCGCCAGGGGGAGCCCGGCATTCTGCCACGCCGCCAAACCGCCCGCCAGATAGCCGCGAACATCTTCAATGCCCACGCGAGCCAGCCGAAGCCGAGCTTCTTCAATCTGTGCAATACCATCGCCGATCAGAACCGGCCTGGAGTGGATTCCGAGAATCCCCCCCGCCCAGGACGCGAATTGTCCCGCGAGCGCAATGTTGATCGACCCCGGCACGTGCCCCGCTGCGAACTCATCGCCCGATCGAACATCAAGCACATTGGCGTTCTGTTGCAACCAAGCCTGCACTTCGAGCGGGGTAAGTTCCGGAAGCGGCGGCAGCTCCGTTAACGCCCCAGCACCTGACCGATTGATTTCGGCATCCTCTGCAAAATATTCGGGACGAGTCGGAAGGTTATTCGTCAACTGGGCAATAAATTCTTCCCGGCTGCCGATCTGCAGCGCATAGTTCGTGAGCCGCTCCTGGCCGATCGTGGACGAGCGTTCCGCCCGCATGGCGCGTCCGCAAAGCGAACCGGCACCGTGCGCCGGATACACCATCACCGTATCCGGAAGTGTCAGCAATTTCTGATGCAGGCTATCGTGGAGCAGTCCGGCAAGTTCCCGCGGCGTGTGGGTGCGTGAAAGATCGGGCCGTCCAACATCGCCGATAAACAAGGTGTCGCCCGTCAGCACCGCAAACGGAGGCTCGCCATGCGATTCGCTTTCATCCGTGACAACCAGACATACGCTTTCCGGAGTGTGGCCCGGCGTCTCGAGCGCCCGCAACCGTACCGCTCCTAGGTTAACTTCGAAGCCGTCGATCAACGGTACGTGCGAGAATCCCGCATCCGCCCGGGCACCAATGTATATTTTCGCGCCGGTCCTGGCCGCAAGTTCTTTGTGACCTGAAACAAAGTCCGCGTGCAGATGAGTTTCGAAGATGTGCCGAATTTCGAGATTTTGCTCCGCGGCCGCCTTCAAATAGATGTCCACATCGCGCTGAGGATCGACCACCGCCGCCTCGCCCTCCGAGCCAATCATGTACGAAGCGTGGGCCAGACACGTGAGATAGAATTGTTCAAAATACATGACCGCCCCCGGTTGAGATTGAGATTAACACTTTCGCCTCTCGCTTTACCCACAATGCAATTTTTCGTCCAACCCTGAACGTCGCGCCGGGCACGGCAATCAGAAGTTTTTGCACTGAGGTCAAGGAATTGATGAAAAAATATCCGATTGAATTTCGTCAACTGATTGAGCAACCTGCGGTTAAGGGGCGCACCGCCTGCGTACTCCTTTTGTAACTTGGACTTGCGCCGCTGACGGCCTAGAGTCAGGGGAACTGGATCGTGGGGTTTTTCGGCCCTATTCGTGCATCGCATTGGTTGAAGGTCGGTGACAGCATCGGACTCACGGGCAGGGCGACAGAAAATGTTGAAATACAGCAAAATCAGGGCATTCGCGACTGGATTGATATTGGGGTTTTTCTCGATAGCCACCGCCCTGTCTGTCGCCGGTTACGCACAGGCCCCACCCTACGCCATGGCCACATCGGACGTTTTCGCCGGTGTCTCAGCCTGGTCGGCCGACACTACATCGGCCGACGCTACGAGTGAGCCGAACGAACCAATCCTCACCATTAAAAAACGGGTTGATGAGGTTAATGTGCTGTTCATCGCGACCGACCGCCATGGCAAGTTTGTCCGGAACCTGAATCAAACCGATTTTGCCATTCTTGACGACCACAAGCCGGTCGAGTCGATCCTGAATTTCCGGCGCGAGACCGATCTACCCATCGAACTGGGACTGCTTATCGACGTCAGCGGTTCTGTCGAGGGCCGCTTTGAATTTGAAAAGGATGCAGCCATCGGCTTTCTCCAACACCTCGTACGCCCCGGCTACGACCGGGCATTTGTGGTCGGATTCAACAAAGAAAGCCGTCTCACCCAGGATTTTACGGACAAGGTTCCGCTCCTCGCTGCCGGAGTACAGCGCCTGAATAATGGCGGCGGCACCGCACTTTATGACGCGATTTATAAAGCCTGCAAGGAAAAGCTCCTGCATGATGAGGAATCGTCGGACCATCCCATCCGCCGCGCCCTGGTCATCCTCAGCGACGGCGAGGACAATCAAAGCGACCACACGCGTGCCCAGGCGATTGAAATGGCACAACGCGCGCAGGTTCTCGTCTACGCTATCTCCACCGACGACAGCGGCCTGATCCTGCGTGGCGATAAAGTTCTCGAGGACATAGCATCGGCCACCGGCGGACGCGCCTTCTTTCCCTACAAGATGAAAGACATCACCCACTCATTTGCATCGATCGAAGACGAACTGCGCAGCCAGTACGACGTCTCCTACAAACCGACCGACTTCGACGCCGACGGACGCTATCGTTCGATCCAGATCACCGCCCTGAAAAAAGATCTGCAAGTCCGAGCCCGCCGCGGATACTACGCTCCCAGGCAGTAGACAAGCACCGGGGTCTAACGCTTCAGAGCTGTTACAACTCTTGCAGACTCTGAAAGGTCTGCAAGGCCTGAAATTTTGAAACTCGCCCTTTCTGTGCTAACGTCCCCTTTGAATCCGCGTTGAGGAGTCTCCCATGGTCCTAGCCCTTCTCGCAGTCATCGTCCTGTTGGGCATCTTCATGATCGCGATGTACAACAGCCTGGTTCAGCTGCGCGTACGCTCCGAATCGGCCTGGTCAGACATTGATGTTCAGCTCAAGCGGCGTCACGATCTGATTCCGAACCTGGTCGAAACCGTAAAAGGCTACGCCACCCACGAAAAAAGCACGTTCGAGGACATTGCGAAATTCCGCTCCATGGCGATGCAGGCAACCGGCCCCGTCGCTCAAGCCGCCGCCGAGAACCAACTGACAGGCGCGCTCAAAAGCCTCTTCGCTGTAGCAGAAAATTACCCGCAGCTCCAGGCCTCACAGGAATTTACCCAGCTGCAAAATTCTTTGAGCGAAATTGAGGATGCCATTCAAAACGCCCGCCGTTACTACAACGCCGTGGTGCGCGACCTGAACACAAAAATTCAATCCTTCCCGACCAACATTCTGGCCGGGATGTTTGGCTTCCAGCAAAAACAGTTCTTCGAAGCGGCTGCCACTGACCGCGAACCCGTCGCCGTAAAGTTCTAGGCATGTCCCGTCGATCATCCCGTCGGCAAGAGACTTGCGGCGTTGCTACCGCGCGCAAGTCTCCTTTGTCCCACCCTGGGGTAAGGCTGTTATTTTGTCTGATCCTCGGCCTGCCACTAACACCGAGTTTCACCTCGGCCGAAGCTCACAGCTGGCGGGTAGCCGATTTCAAAGACACCATCTCGATTGGCCGCGATGGCGAGGCATTGGTCAGCGAACAAATCACCCTCGCGTTCGTCGGCGAGTGGCACGGCATTCACCGCACCATTCCCGTCGAATATCCCGGGCCGGATGGAACCAACTACACGCTTTTCCTCCGTGTGATCAGCGTGACCGACGAAAACGGCAACAAGCTGAAGTACGATTCCGCCAAGTCGGGTCACTACCGCGACCTGAAGATTTACATTCCGGGAGCCATCGACACCACACGTGTGGTAAACATCGATTACTCCGTGCGCAATGGCGTCCGTTTCTTCGACACAAATAACGGCGGTTACTCCGAGTTTTACTGGAACGTAACCGGTAACGACTGGCCGGTTCCAATCGACCACGCTTCGGCCTTCGCGACCCTCCCCGAAAACGCCGCTGGAGGACTGCGCGCCCAGGCCTTCACCGGCACCTACGGTTCCCGGCAAAGCGAAGCAAGCGCCGAAGTCAGAGGCGCTGACGCTCTCTTCGAAACCACGCGACCGCTTTCCATGCGCGGCGGCCTGACGATCGACATTTACATTCCGCCGGGAGTCGTCACGCCTCCCTCGGCGCTCACGAAGTTGGGCTGGTTCCTGGGCAGCAATCCGATCGTCTTCCTGCCGCTTTTCACCTTGGCCGTGATGTTCACGCTGTGGTATTCCGTTGGACGCGATCCCGATCCCGGCGTATCCGTGGCGCCGCAGTATGAGCCGCCCAAAGGCTTCTGTCCCGCCGAGGCCGGGACATTGCTCGACGACAGCATCCATCCCCGCGATATCACCAGCACCATCATCGATCTGGCGGTACGCGGCTATATCAGGATCGAAGAAAAAGTCGACACTTTCCTCGTCTTCCATCACAAGGACTATTTATTCACGTTGCTGAAGCCCCGTGAGCAATGGGGCGCCGATCTCGTGTCGCACGAGCGCGTGATGCTGGAGAACATTTTTCTGAGCGGAACCGGGACACGTCTTTCCGATCTCAAGAATCGTTTCTACACCGTGATTCCCATTGTGCGCGAGGACATTATGTCCGCGCTCAAGGGCAAAGGCGTCTATACCCTAGACCCTGAATCCGCCAATGGCTATAGCATCGTCGCCGGTGTCGCCATCGCCCTGGCCGTGATCGCGGCCCAGGTCATGGGCTGGATGAACCTGTTGAATTCCGTTCCAGTCCTGATCGGAAGCGTTCTCGTGTCCGCTCCCATCTGGTGGCTCTTCGCGCGCCAGATGACGGCCAAAACCCTGACCGGTGTGCGCAGCACGATCGCTGTCCTAGGCTTCCAGGAATTCATGAACCGCGTCGACAAAGATCGCATCCAGCGCATGCCGCCCGATACGTTCGAGAAATATCTTCCTTACGCCATGGCGCTGGGCGTCGAACATCACTGGGCACAAGCCTTTGATGGCATCATCAAAGACCCGCCCAGCTGGTACGTTTCGCCAAACGGCTACGTCGGATTCAGTCCGCTTTTCTTTTCGAGTTCCATGCACAGCATGGCATCCGACATGCACCAGGTCTTTACATCCGCTCCCAGGGCCAGTTCTGGCGGATCCGGGTTCAGCGGAGGAGGAGGCTTTTCAGGCGGAGGATTTTCGGGAGGCGGATTTGGCGGCGGCGGCGGAAGCGCCTTCTAGAGACTCATTCGGAAAGGCCCCCCACGGGAAGGATGTTCCAACCAGTCCCACGGCTTTCCCAGGAAGACCAGGCGGGACCGAAGATCGGAGCGATCCTTGCGGTGGTAGAACGCCTGCCGCAGGTTGAAGCGGTGCGAGTATCGGCGCGCTCCCGATATGGCAGCACCTGTGCGCACGTCATATCAGGCGCCCCAGCATTTTTCCACTTCTTGCCACTGCCGCAAGGGCAGGGGCACCTCGGATTGCAATAGTATTGGTCGTCGTTCAGCCAAGGTTCCTCGGCATGAGTGAACTCAAGCCGCCCGGCATACGGAAAAACGTCTGCCTATCCGACCATGGCGCCAGTCAGAGCCTCGGGTGGAAACGAGGTCTCGACCCGCTCCAGGTCCGTGGGTTCCGTCCAATACTGTTGGAGTTCCCAGTAGATGCGTTTGAGCCGAATCCATTCTTCTTCGCCACTTTCAGCCGCAACTGCGGTCGCCAGATCCCGTGCCGCGGGATCGGCCTTCAGTTCCTGTAAATTGGTCATCTTCTGTCGTTCAAGATCCATCTCGAGGCTCACGACGAGGGGAGCACGAAGGCTCGCTTCGGGCATCTCCGCGAAGCACTCGAGGGTAAGGTGGTCGCACTGGCAGGTGGGGTTCTGGCAAACGATGGCTTCAAAACGATGGCTTCAAACTGATACTTGCGCCCAGAGAGCTCGCCCTGCTGTATGAGCAGTTCGCCTCTGCTACTGGGGGTCGTCGATAACATAGGGCACATTATAATTTCGAATGGACCGGGAATATGGTGGGTGCTTCGAGCGTGGGACCGAATGGCGTCGGGCAAGCGAATCGACCTCGCCAACGAGCAATCGAATCGCACCCATGTGCACGGTTTGCTTTTCCTCGGATTCCACGAGCAACTGGATGGATGTCGGATCCGATTTCGCTCGCCACTCGAAAAACCGGCAAGCATCGTGCGGACCGAAAGCGCTCGAAATCCTAGCTATAGCTAGCTCGCAATCGCTTCATCCAGCCGGCACTCCTTCGCCGACTTATCGGCCCGAAGCCCCATAAACACGGGAGCCCGCAGCTTTACCCCGCCCTCGGCGGTCTCATGTGTCCACTCGGAATATTTGACTTCAGCGACGAGCTCGGGACGGACAAAATGAACTCTTCGCAATCCGCCAATCGAACCATAAAACGGAGTCTCTTTTGTCTCCAGTGGTTGCAGGCGGGCAAACATTTCTTTGAGCCCCTTCTGGTCGAAGCCGGTGCCGACCTGTCCCACGTGAATCAGCCGTCCCTGGCGATCGTATAGACCAAGCACGAGCGCGCCCAAGTATTGACGACTGCCCTCCGGATCGGTATACCCGCCAATCACACATTCCTGCCTCTGCGTGATTTTGATTTTGAGCCAATCGCTCGACCGCTTTTCCTGATAAGCGCCGTTGCGCTTTTTGGCGACGATCCCTTCCAGTCCCTGCTGGCGGGCGGCTTCGAAAAGATCACGACCTTTTTCCGCAAAATGGTCGGAATAGTGAATCAGCCCGTCCGCCTTGATATGTTCCCGCAACAACTGTTTGCGCGCTTCGAGCGCCACCCGGCGCAGGTCGAATCCATCGAGATAAAGCAGGTCGAACGCGTAGTAGACAATCGGCACGCCCTTGCGCCCTGGCAGCCGATGTTTGCCGGGGTGAAATCCGGTCCGCTGCTGCATCAGGCTGAATGAAGGACGACCCTTCTCATCGAGCGCAACGATCTCTCCATCGAGAATGGTGCGTTGAGCTCTTACGAATTTCGGCAACGCGCCAAGTTCAGGAAACTGCGCCGTAAGATCATTCTGACTCCGCGACACCAAACGCACGCGTCCCTCCTCGATGAACGCAACCGCGCGGTAGCCGTCCCATTTAATTTCAAAAACCCAGTCAGGATTGTCGAAAGGTTTAGCAATCGGCGTGGCGAGCATCGGACGAACGATCGTGGGCATCGGTACCTGCGCGGCGCCAGCGATGGCTTCAACCGTCGAGGCGATGCGAGAGTTTGCGGAGGATTTCTTGCGTCGAGTTTTTGCGACGGTGTCGCTCGACACAATTCCTCCAGCCTTCGCACTTCCGCGTGGCGCAATCGGTTTTGCTTTCTTCGCTCCATTCCCAGCCGGGTCATCAACGCTCTCTGCGGTTAGAGCCCGCCGCTTTTTGTCGGCACGGGCGATTGCCTCCGCCAGCCACGGCGCCTTCGCCTTGCCCCGCGACGCCGGACGGCTGCTCTTCCATTCCGCCGATCCCTCGTCACCCGCAATCTGCTGCATCGTACGATCGGTGAGAACAGAGGTTTCATAAGCATCGATATCAAACCCCTCGATCACGTTGTCATCTTTTTTCTTGATGAGCAGCCACTCATTCCCCTTGCTTCCCGATCGTCGGGCCTTGATGTGGATGAGGGCGAAATCGCCCTTCAGCCGCTTCCCTTTCAGGCGAAACTTGAGGTCGCCTTTCTCCAACATCGCGTCCGCTTCTTGATCCGTCCCCGGAACATATTCGCCCTTGACCGGCACCGGCGAAAGCGGCTCCCAAGTCCCAACGTCCCACACCATCACCGTGCCGCCACCATAATTGCCCTGGGGAATGGTTCCTTCAAAATCGTAGTACGAAACAGGGTGATCCTCGACCTGCATGGCTAGACGCTTGTCAGCCGGATCGAGCGACGGTCCTTTCGGCACCGCCCAGGACTTCAGCACCCCGTCCATCTCCAACCGAAAATCGTAATGCAGCCGGGTGGCGGCGTGCCGTTGCACGACAAACCGATGTCCGGATCGTTTCTCGATTTTCGGTGGAGGCTCTGGCGTCTCCTCGAACCGCCGTTTCCGTTTGTATTCGTCAAGTAACATGGGCGCTATTGTAATTCCGGATTACTGTTTGTGATTCCCCACTTGAGACTGCAAGTCTCGGCCAGCGGTTGCCGGCACCAGGGTCGCCAGGCCGTATACTGTTTCGTTTCGGAGGATTGGCGCATGAATTGTCCGATGCAACCCGGAAATCTGCGTATTGTTCTTGTCTCCATTTTGTTCGCCAGTTTGTTCAACGCCTCGCTCCTCGAGGCGCAGGCACCGCCGATTCCAGCCCGGCTGCGGGAGAAAGTGGATGCGCTCGTCCAGCAATCGGTCACCAGCACAGGCATTCCAAGCGCGTCGATCGCGATCGTCGAAGCCGGAGCGATCGCCTACCTCCAGGCCTATGGCCAAGGACGCGTCGACCCGCACACACCCGCGCTTCCGACAATGCGCTATAGCATCGGTTCGATCAGCAAGCAATTTACGGCCACCGCTATCCTCCTGCTCGCCGAACAGGGCAAGCTTTCGCTGGACGATTCGGTCTCACGATTCGTTCCCCATCTGACTCGCGGCAACCAGGTCACGATTCGTGAGCTGCTTTCGCATACGACCGGTTATCAGGACTACTGGCCGCAAGATTATGTTCCACCCTTCATGTTGCAACCAATAACCGCAGACAAAATTCTCGACCAGTGGGCGCGCAAGCCGCTCGATTTTGATCCCGGAACCGACTGGCAATATAGCAACACAAATTTTGTGATCGCGGGACTGATTGTCGAAAAAGCCAGCGGCGAACCGCTGCTGCAATTTCTGAGCGAGCACATCTTCACGCCCCTGGGGATGAAAAGCGTCATCAACATCGACCAGAATCGACTCACCGAAACCGACGCAACCGGCTATCTGCGTTACGGTCTCGGACCGCTCCGACCGGCTCCGAAAGAGGGCAAAGGGTGGCTCTTTGCCGCCGGCGAACTGGCCATGCCAGCCGAAGATCTGGCGAAATGGGATATCAGCATGATCAATCAGAGCGTGCTCCAGCCGGCCTCCTACGCCGAGATGGAAAGAGAAATCGTACTCCAGAATGGCCTCGGAACGCGTTACGGCCTGGGAGTCGACGTGCGCCAGGAATTCGGGCAGCGGGTCATCGAACATGGCGGCGAAGTTTCCGGCTTCACCGCGCAAAACATGGTCTTTCCTGATGCGCGCATGGCGGTGATCGTTCTGGTCAATGAAGATTCAGTTGGGGCA
>Ga0181522_10002713_pt1 | contig 10020 bp, 8 predicted proteins | sample PEATcosm2014_Bin_27_FD_121103 | JGI IMG/M metagenome (GOLD analysis project Ga0181522, IMG submission 121103) | Peatland microbial communities from MTU Mesocosm Facility, Houghton, MI, USA - PEATcosm2014_Bin05_10_metaG | ecosystem: Environmental > Terrestrial > Soil > Wetlands > Peat | place...
GGCCTTCGACGAGAACAATCTCAGGGCACATGCGCTTGGCATCTGCAACGATCGTTCCGGTGCGCACGCCAAAGGCCTTGGCCTCGTAGCTGGCGGCGATGCACACTGTGGTGTCGGCCATCATGGGAACCACACCCACCGGACGCCCACGAAGCTCGGGCCGCACCTGCTGCTCGACAGAGGCAAAATAGGAGTTCAGGTCGACGAAGAGCCAGTTGAGCATTGGCCCCTGAGCAGAATCGCTCGCTGGAGCGGGATCCGCAGCATCGGGGGCCGCTTGGGCCGCAAAGCGAAGGTTCGCAAGCTCCTCCGGCCACTCTTCCGCAGAGAATGAAGGCGCCGGGTTGAGGTGAGCAGGCATTTGTCTCCCTTCAATAATTTTCGCCTTTTGTTTGCTATTTTGCAATCTCGTTTTATTCCCGGATTGGGGCTTCATACCCCGAAAGCATCAGGGACTAACACGGAAGGGTGTATTTTCGTCTAATATCAAGATCGGGTAGCATTTTTTGTAGATACGAAATCGGCCCGCATGACCGGATCGTAACCCTGGATGGTGACCGAAGATGCAGACCCTCGGACATTGGATCGCGGTGAATGGAAGCGTACTCGCCGTCCTGGTCACGCTGGGTGTAGCGGTGCTTCTGGTTGCATGCATGGAGTGCACGCACTGCCCCAAAAGCAAGAAGGACGAAATCTTCAATCGCCACGAAGTCTGATTTTGACTAATTCCCGTCCGCAGCCTGCGCGCCCGGCTTCAGATAAGTGTCAAACTGGGCCAGGATCCGGCTGAAAAGTTCAGTCTGTGCTGCTGGTCCCGCGAGTGAGTGCGTCTTGCGTGGGAAGATCTGCAGATCGTAGGGAACTCCTGCATCAATAAGTCTCTGCACGAACTGCACGGTATTTTCCAGGTGCACGTTGTCATCGCCGGTCCCGTGCACCAGCAGCAAACGCCCCTTCAATTCCGCGGCTGAACTAACAACCGAGAAGTCGCGATAGCCGTCCGGATCTTCCCCGGGCAGGCCCAGATAGCGCTCGGTGTAGATGGAGTCGTAGTCGCGCCAGTCGGTGACGGGGGCAACGGCAACTCCCGCGCGGAAGCGGTCCGAGTGCGTCATGGCATAAAGCGTGAACGTACCGCCCCAGCTCCAGCCCCACCAACCGAGGCGCTTCGGATCCAATTGCGGATATTGGGCGAGCGCCGCGTCCATCACCGTCAACTGGTCCTCGAGCTGCACGGGGCCGAAGTCGCGACAGGCTGCCTGCGCAAAAGCTCGACCGCGGCTGCCCATGCCGCGATTGTCGGCATGAAGCACGGCAAATCCGTGTTGCGCAAGCAGCTCATCAAAAAGGAACGCGCTGCTCCATTGGTTTATGACGATCTGGTCGTGAGGCCCTCCATAGGGATTCACGATCAATGGCGTGCCTGCCGGGTTGGTTGAGCCTTCCGGCAGCAGCAGCGTGGCGTAGAGCGTGGTTCCATCGTGCGCCTTCACCTCGAGCGGCAGCGGCGCGTGCAGATGATAAGAATCGAGCGCATGTGTTTCCCAGAAGACCCGGCACGAGCTCGCCACGGTGGACGCATCTTGCGCGCGGCAGACGCGCATCACCGGTGGCGTCATGCGAGAGGAGAATTTGTCGGTAAACGCGCCGCCCTCGGGAGAAAACGTGGCGAGATGGAAGCCTGCGCCTGTGCTCAATTGCCGGCGCTCACCGGAAAACTTCACCTGCCAAAGCTGCTGCTCCAGCGGATTGCCCTCGTTCGACGCATAGTCAACGACTTTGCGCACGGTGTCCACGTTGTACACGACGCCGACTTCGAAATTGCCGCTGGTGAGTTGGCGATCGAGCTTCGCGTCCGACGCGAGAGGCTTGTCCTTGTCGTAGCTGTAGAGATAAAGGTGATTGTGCCCATCGCTCCAACTCGTGAGCACGATCGCTCCGTCACCCACCGTCACGTCGTAGTCTTCGTCGAGGAACTTATCATCGCTGATCTCGAGCATCGGTCGCGCGTCTCCGTAATCGGTGTCGGCAAACAAAAGCGCGCGGTGCTTGTGATCGCGGGTCAGGGTTTCAATCCAAAGAGTCTTGCTGTCGACCCAGCCGAAGCGCGGAACGTAGTCGTCGCCTTCGTGAAATGGAATCTTCATCCAGACGGTTTTCCCGCCACGCACCGGCACTACCCCGACGTGGACCTCGGGATTGGGGTCGCCCGGCTGCGGATAGCGCTGCCAATCCACCGTGGCATGATTGGGAATCAAGTCGGTGAGCGGATAACGCGGCACATGGGTCTCGTTCATCTGCAGATAGGCAATCTTCTTTGAATCCGGCGACCAGAAGTAGTTGCTGCGCACGTCGAGCTCCTCCTCGTACACCCAGTCCACTTCGCCGTTCAGCAAGGTTTGACCATCAACTGAGGAAGAAATGGGCGCGGGAGCAAGAGGGACGGTGGGCGTACCGGGCTCGCGGAGCGGTATGACGGCGAGGCCGTGATCCTTGATAAACGAGATCGAAGCGTTGTCGGGAGAAAATTTTGGATCGTCGCCTGAGAGAAGGCCTGAAAAGCCCATTTCGACTCCAACGCCGTTGCGCAGATCGTAGAGCCACAATCGGCCGTTCGAGTCGAAGAGAATGTGCGTGGAGTCCGGAGCCCAAATATAGCTGGCCAGGTTGTAACGCTGGCGATGATCGCGGTCCTGCTCGGAGCCGTTGCTGCCGTTCAGGTTTTCCATCTTCGCCGCGCTTACGAGCACGTGAGTTTTGCCGGTGGCGGGATCCACGTCCATCAGCTCGCCGCCATCCAGATAAGTCAGATGCTTTCCGTCGGGCGACCACGTCAGTTGATCGGGCGGCGCGCCGATCAGCGGCCCGTGAGCAAAAATCGCGTCGACAGACAGCGGCTTTTCGGGCGCTTGCGCGGCCAATGAAAGGCCAGCCAGGGCGATTGCGGCGACGGCAGGAAACAAGAAGATGGATTTTCGCGTCAAAGAATCCTCTCCTGGAGCGGGAGTTCGGCCCGGAACGCAAGACATCGACCGCAGAGATCGGAGGTGGGCCGGTAGATCCGGATGACTCAGTGTAAATCACAATGTTTGGTGGCGATTCGTCGTTCCGCAAGCAACTTCTTCTGGAAATAAGTGCTTGCTTGACGCCCGCGAAACCACATACAGTCAGGAAATCCCCTGGGAGGAAGAAGCATGTCGACAACGTACGATGTTGCCATCGCAGGTGGTGGCGTGGGCGGCGCAGCACTGGCAAAAAACATGGCGGAACAAGGCGCCAGGGTTCTCGTCATCGAGCACGAGCGCCAATTCAAGGATCGCGTTCGCGGCGAGGTGATGTTTCCCTGGGGTTACGCTGAAGTTCAGGCCCTCGGAGTCGCCGATTGTCTCGCGGAAGCTGGCAGGCACCACCTCGACTGGGTCGACTCTTATTTTGCGAGCAACCTCGTAGAACATCGCGAAGTTGTTCCCAGCACAAAACATCGGCTACCTTTTCTTACCTGCTATCACCCTGCAATGCAGGAGTCGCTGCTGAAAGCCGCGGCAGCAGCAGGCGCCACGGTGCGACGAGGCGCGGCGGTTCGCCAAGTGCAGCCGAGTGCGCGGCCGGGTTCGCCGCCGGAGTTGGTTGTCGAGGAAGATCGCCACGTTGAAACAATCTCCGCGCGCCTGGTGGTGGGTGCCGAGGGACGATCATCCGTCGTGCGCTCTTCGGCGCGCTTCACAGTCGAGCGCGATCCCGAAGACATGATGATCGCCGGAATTCTGCTCGAAAACGTTCCCGCAGCGGATGACACCCTCCAGGGCATCTACAACTTTGCGTTGGGGCATCTCGTTGTCGTTGCGCCGCAGGGTGGCGACCGCGTGCGAATGTATCTGATCTACCACGATGCGACGCAAGCGCGCTTTCAAGGGCCCGCCGACATGGCAAGATTTTCTGACGGCTGCAAGAAATCTGGCGCGAATGCCGCGCTCTTCGAGGGTGTGAGACCGATCGGCCCACTGGCCACCTTCAGTAGTGCTCACAGCTGGGTCGATCACCCGTACCGCGACGGAGTGGTGCTGCTGGGCGACTCGGCCACGTCAAGCGATCCCACCTGGGGACAGGGCCTCTCGCTTACCATGCGCGATGCTCGTGTGCTGCGCGATCACCTGCTGCGCACCGACGATTGGAACGCCGCCGGGCACGCTTACGCTGACGAGCACGATGGCTATGCAGGCCGGTTGCACACATTCCACCAGTGGATGACTGCGATGTATCTCGCCACGGGACCGGACGCCGATGCACGCCGCGCACGGGCAATGCCGCTAATAGGGCAAGACCCCAGCCGGCAACCGGACGCACTTTTCGTCGGACCTGACTTGCCCGTTGATGAAGCGGCAAGGAAACGCTTCTTCGCGGAAGACTGACTGCGGGTTTCGACTGCGGTTCGTTGCGGCTTGAATTGGTTGCATAAATGATGTTTTGAAAGGGCACGGCTTAAGCCGTGCCTCAATTTCGCCCAAAAAAATGAGTGGGCTTTAGCCCCTGAAGGATGGTTTGTAGAGGATCGGGCGACATTTCTGTAACCAGTTCTAGGGCTTCCAATGCGATTTCGGAAGCGACTACGCCGTTTGTCGCTGCAAGGGTCGACAGGTATGTTGCGCGACGCGGTTCTACAATTGATCTACCCTGGAACCGCAGACGCTCAGCGGCTTCTCCCTCAAGGAAAAGCCGCCTTGAACGAAGCTCTCAAGGGCAAGTGAATTGGAGAACCGCCAGTATGCACTGGGCAACTCCTGAAGAACGGCGCGCACTTGGCCAGGCGCGGCGCAAACAAGTGGGCCGTCACCAGCATGAAGCGCTGCATCCTAAGGCGCGGCCGGCAACTGCTCTGGAATTGGTTGCGCGATCGATGCGCGGACGCGTGCCGGATCTGATTCAACTCAAATACCAGCTCATGGCCGAGTCGCCATTTGGCTACTTTCGCGGCGCAGCGCCGGTGATGGCTGCGGACCTGGCGCAGCTTCCATCGACCGGAATCGTCAGCCAGCTTTGCGGCGACGCCCATGTGCGCAACCTCGGCGCATTCGCCGCGCCCGATGGGCGGCTGGTCTTCGATCTCAACGACTTTGACGAGACCATCCGCGGCCCCTTCGAGTGGGACTTGAAGCGCATGGCCTCTTCGTTGGCGCTGGCGGGACGTGCCGCAGGGCACAAGGACGGCACCGCGCGCAAAGCCGCCGCGGCCTGTGTCGAACGCTACGCCGAGCAAATGCGCGCGTTTGGCCGTATGACGCAGCTTGAAGTGAACCGGTTTCAGGTGCACCGTATCGACCTGGCCAAACCCGTGCACGACGCCCTCAGCAAAGCGGAGCGCGCCACACCGCAGCACACCTTTGAGCAGCTCACCACGCCTGTCTCTTCACGGCCTGGAGCGTGGCATCGCTTCAAGGAATTGAAGCCGATGCTTTGGCGCGTCACAGGCGCCCGCGCCGCGGCCGTGGTGGCCTCGCTGGCGCCGTATCGCGAAATGCTGGAGCCGCAGCGGCAACACCTGCTGGACTTCTACCGGCCCATCGACGTGGCCTTCAAGGTAGTGGGCACCGGCTCGGTGGGGCTGCGCGACTACTGCATCTATATGGAGGGCAACGGCCGTGGCGATCCACTTTTTTTGCAGATAAAAGAAGAGGTTGCGTCAGCCTACGCGCCGTATCTGCCCGACGCGAGGCCCGCCGCGCACAATGGCCGGCGTACCGCCGAGGGGCAAAAGTACATGCAGATCCAGACCGATCCGTTCCTCGGTTGGACGCACATCGGCAGTCGGCAGTATCTGGTTCGCCAGCTCAACGACCATAAGGGGTCGATCGCAATCGAAGACCTGGCCGGAGCCAATCTCAAAGCATACGCTGAGGTTTGCGGCGAACTGCTCGCCCGCGGCCATGCGCGATCGGGAGACGCACAAACCATCGCCGGCTACATCGGCGCCGGCGACGCGTTCGCTCAGGCGATTGCCGAATTCGGCATCGTGTACGCTGATCAGACGGGGAAAGACTGGGAAGAGCTGCGGCGGTCCGGCAGGGCGAAGAAGAAAGCGTAGCCCGCGCCGAGATTGCGGCTAGCGCCGGTACACGTCGTATCCGCGCAGGTGGGCGGCCAGGGTGAATTCGCCCATCAGCGCTTGCATGGTTTCGGCGCGGTTCGGCGTCGGGTCCACGACCATCTGCATGTCTCGCTTCACGATCAGCCAGCGGATGTTGAGCGAACGCGCCAAAGCGGCTGTCTCTGCGGGCGAATAGGGATCGGTCGTGGGATCGAACAATAGAACCGGAAACCTCGGTACTCGGCCGGTGGCAAAGTAGAACGGATCCTCGCCCGGGATCAGGATCAACCCGTCATCCTCGGGAATATTGGCCGCTGCATAGCGCAGCAACTCGTCGAACTCCGTCAAATACGGCCCCGGCGTGGCCATGCCGGCAAGCGCGGGAAAAGCCGAGTGCTCGACCGGTGCGTCTGGCAAATTGATGTAGGAGAGGCGATCCTCGCTGGCCGTGTAGAACCCTCCGCAAATGAGAAGCGTGATGGAGATGAGGGCTGCGAGCGCGGGTACGAACCACCGCGTGGCGGCGCTCGCAATGAAGCGATCGAGAAACTCGAGCAAAGCTGCTATGAGCAGCACGAACAACGGCCAGATAGCGTATGTGGAGCCCCATAATTGCTGGGACATGAATGTGCCGAAGATGGCGGCGAGTACGATCATCGGAAAGAGTGCGCGCAATGAGAGCTCTCGCCGCAAGCGAAGCAGATTCAAGATCGCCAGCGCCGCAGCGAGCAAGAGCATCAACGGCCAAAGCGCCAGCAGCGTGTCGCCGCGCTCGTCCGCATCGTCGTAGATGAGCAGCGAAGCGAGCGTGAAGAGAAACGGCGCCGCGAACAGGGCAAAGGCTGCAATTCTCGTCCAGTGAAGTCTCTTCGGCGCGAAGCGCAACAGCGCAAGTGCAGCGACAATGCAGGGCAGCGTCCACAAAAGCGACGGATCGCGAAATACGGATAGCATCAGGCCAAAGCCCGGCAGGCGGCGTTCACCGGCGAAGCGGACCGTCCAGTTGACATAGGTGTGGATGCCGACGGTCCGATGCAATGCGAGAGCGGCTGCGAAAAGAGTGACGCCCGCGCCAGCCAGAACAGAAAGGAGTGTGCGAATATGGGCCACCTCAGCCGGAGCTTGCCCCCGCCGAATCGCCGCGAACGCGAGCACGAGCAGGACGGCTGCGATGGCGGCAGCCAGAAAAGGCAGACCCATGTTCTGCTTCGAGAACAGTGGCATGCATAGTCCTACTCCGGCAGCAACGCCGCTCGCGATACTTCTTTTTGCGTCGGCACGCTGCAATAGCCAAAGAGCGATGAGAATCCAAAACGTACAGTCTCCGTCGTATTCGGGGATGGGGATGATGCTGTAGACGCCGAGGACGGTCAGCGGCGCGGCCACGAGCAGAGCGACTACCCACGCCGCTCGAGCGCGCCCACGCAACGATGCCAGTGCGAGCCGCCATGTGAGAACCGTACCGAGCCCGCCCACCGCGGCGGCGTAGAGCACGTGATGAAAGAAGACGCGGCCCGTGAAACGGATAATCGCGGCCTGAATGAGGAAGCTAAGCGGTGGATGAACAAAGGGGAAGTGACGGTACGGCGCCTGTCCGTCTGCGAAACGGACCGCGCTGTCGAGCACGTAGCTCGTGTCCCATAGAATCGCGACGTGCGCGTTCTGCCATAGCACCACGCACGCCGTTGACACAAAGAGCACGAGGCCGGCGAGCCAGTCGCGCAGTTCCCAGCGCGGCGCACTGGACTCGGCTAGCGTCCTCACCATCCGCGACGATAGTAGTAGGGGGCGCAGTATGGCATCGAGAAGATCGCCATCAGAAGCGCGGCGAACCAGCCGATCACAGTCCAGCCAAGGAAGAGGTTCAACAACAGGATTCCCATGGAGTTGTGTGTGTGCCGCACCGCCGCGATAATTGCAGGAAGAAAATAAAGGCCGATGCCGAAGATCAGGAAGTGCATAGAATCTCCCGCTTAACTCCAATTGTAACTACGGAGATTTTACCGCCGCAGTTCCCGCGTTTCGCGCGCTAAGATCGCTAATCCTCTGAAAATACAGCGCATATTTTGATTGCGCATCTGTTTTCCCGTGCGTATACTCCGTTGGTTCCACAAAATCCACCAAGGAGCGCATCATGGGAAAGATCAACGTGGGCCGCCTGATCCTGGGCGGAATTGTCGCCGGAATTGCCATCGATCTGCTGGATTATTTCGTGGATGGCGTTTGGCTTGCGCAGCGCTGGGCCGATGGAATGGCTCAACTTGGTCGCACCGCATTCTCGCCAACCCAGATTATCTGGTTCAACATGATTGGGATTGCAACCGGGATCATGGCCGTCTGGATCTATGTGGCGATTCGGCCGCGATTCGGCGCCGGCATAAAAACGGCGATCTCTGCCGGGGTGGTCGTTTGGCTTCTGTCAACCCTTTTCCCGAACGCTGGCTTCATGTACGTTGCGAAGCTGTTCTCGAGCCATCTGACGCTATACACGACGCTCGGTGGGCTGGTCGAGGTTGTAGTTGGGACCGTTGCTGGAGCATCGGTCTACAGGGAAACCTAGCCCGGCAATCCATGTAGAAACCTGGCTGCCACGCGCCGCGCAGGCCTTCCAAGTGCCTGCGCCCGCTTGGGTTGTGTGCCCCCTCCGTACCTGTTGAGCGGGACGGAAAGCGAGTTCGCAACAGCCGGGAGGGCGTAGCGTTGTGCACGGGAAGCCACCTCCGCATGCCGGTCGCCTACACCCATCTCCCACTACAATGATCCGGTATGCCGACCGTCGTCCGCTCGCACGCCAAGATTAACCTGGGTCTGTTCCTTGGGGCCCCGCGGAACGACGGGTTCCATGCGCTTGCGACCGTCTATCAAACCCTGGAAATGCATGATTTGGTGACGGTTATTGCTAGGAAAGCGCCGGCGACCGCGTTGCGTGTCAGCTCGAACGATCCTCGCGTCCCGACCGATAGTTCAAACACCGCCTGGAAAATGATCGTCCTCGCGCTCGAAGCGCTTAGCGTGACCGCAGAGGTGGAAGTCTATATCGATAAAAGGCTTCCGGTGCAGGGTGGGTTAGGTGCTGGGTCGGGTAACGCGGTCGCTGCGCTGGTGGGACTGGACGCTGAGCTTGGCACGCAGCTCCGAAGCCTGTTCACGCAAAAGCTCGAGTATCCAGCCAAAGTTGGCTCCGATGTGCCGCTTTTTCTCATCGGCGGAACGGTTCTGGGTGTGGATCGCGGCCAGGAGGTTTATCCGCTCAACGACATTGAGCCAACGTGGTGCGTGGTCGCCGTGCCGGAAGTCGGCATCTCCACGCCGCAGGCCTTTCGCGATTGGGACGCCCTCTGCGCGTCGGAAGGTTTGACCGCGGAGGCAGGTGCCGTTAGACTAGAGAAGTTGAGCCGAAACTACGCCAGCGCCTTTCGGGGAGAGATTCCCGAGGGTGGGTTTGGAGCAGGCTCCTCCGGTGTCTTCTCCTTGGGAGAAGACCTGGCCGGACCTCAAGAGTCCGCGCTTGTCCGCACCGGGATCATGAGCTGGATCGAGAACGACTTCGAACGTGTGGTCTTTCCCCAGCATCCCTCCCTTGCAGAGATCAAGCGTCTTCTTTTGGGTTCCAGCACACCGGAGGCAGCCCTCTTTGCCTTTCTGTCGGGTTCTGGTTCGGCGCTCTTCGGGTTGTACCTGACCCGCGGAGATGCTGAGGCGGCACAGGAACGGATAGGAAACCAGGTGCAGGGATTGAACGTGAGAACGACCATCACACGCACCCTTCCGCGATCCGCTTACTGGGATCAAATGTTGAAAAGAAGCTGATTGACAGTCCACCGTTGGGCAAGCGAGACTCACCCTCGGCTGACCGACATGCTGGGCGATCGTTCAATGGTAGGACAATGCCCTTTGGAGGCATTTATCCAGGTTCGAATCCTGGTCGCCCAGCCAGA
>Ga0181522_10002714_pt1 | contig 10020 bp, 7 predicted proteins | sample PEATcosm2014_Bin_27_FD_121103 | JGI IMG/M metagenome (GOLD analysis project Ga0181522, IMG submission 121103) | Peatland microbial communities from MTU Mesocosm Facility, Houghton, MI, USA - PEATcosm2014_Bin05_10_metaG | ecosystem: Environmental > Terrestrial > Soil > Wetlands > Peat | place...
CCCTCGGCGGCAAGCGCCGCGGCGAGGTTGACCGTCAGCGTCGACTTGCCGACGCCGCCCTTGCCCGAGCCGATGCAGACGATGTTCTCCACGCGAGCGAGTGCGCCCTGCGGCAGCTCGGCCCGCCCAAGCGTCTGGCGAAGCGCAGCCTTCTGTGTGTCGTCCATCACATCGAAGCTCACGTTGACGGCGCGAACGCCATCGAGCGCCATCACCGCCTCGCGCACGGAGCTTTGGAAGTGGCCGCGGATCGGGCAGCCGGCTGTCGTCAGCGTGACAGTCACGGCGACCGTTCCGTCCTCGCCCGGCTCGATCGCGCGCACCATGTCGAGCTCGACGATCGAGCGGTGAAGCTCAGGGTCGATCACGACCTCGAGCGCGCGGCGGATCTCCTCTACGGATGCCATCAGCCGCAATTGTCTCAGACGGCGCGCGGCAGGGCCGGCGGCGCAGCGCGCGACTTCGTCCAGCTGTGGCCGGCACTCAAACGCGCTGATCCTCATGCGTCTGATCACGCTCCCGCCGCACTTCCTACGCCGACGTTGGACCGTCGGCGGGGCGCGAGCGTTCCACTAAAGACATCCGGGGCGCCCTTGGGAGGCGCCCCGGAAGCCGAGGGAGGAGAGGGTCCTACACTGCCGGCGGATATGTGGCCGACAGATTCACCCGCTCAGCGGTCTCTCCGAGCCGCGCGGGGGAAGCTCTTTACGAATGTTTCGGCACGTGCGGCCGAATCCTTGACGTAATACCCTTGCCGTGGGAGGCAAGGTCATCGACCCTGCTGCGGGTCTGCTCGATTTGCAGCTCGAGACGGTCGGCGAGCCGGCCGCGGTGGTGGTGCACCAGTCCTTCGACGTGGGCGCGCGCTCTCATGCCGCGCTCCTCGAAGTGCAGCAGTTCGCGCCCGGCCTTCTCGGCGTCGGTCAGCGTCGTCGCGACGGCGACGACCTCCTCGAGCGCCAGCAATGCCGCGCCAACCGGCACGAGCAGCGCACGCTCCAGCGGCCGGCGCCGATCGGCGCCCGCTTCCGGCTCTTTCACCGCAATGTCGTCGTGCTCGTCCATCGAATCTCACCAACCGCAGTTCGTCCATCCCAGGATAGCGGGGCCCGTCGCCTTGCCTAGTGGATTTACCGACTTGTAACGCTGCACATAACGTCGCCGGTATGCAGGCTTACGCCGCCGTAGCGCCGCGTGGGTCAGCTCGTGGCGCCGTGCGCTTCGGGCATCGCGGTGCGCGCGAGCCACAACGCCGGCTCGAGCAGCTCGGCACGCGACGGGAGCGCGTGCTCGTCCGCCCAGACGCGGTCGAGTGCCGCGATCCCGCCGCGGCCGACAACGAAGTCGCAGAACTGCTTGCCTTCGCGGTACTGGCGCATCTTCAGCTCGATGCCGAGCAGCCGCTCGATCAGCCGCAGCGGCGTCGAGCGCGTCGCACGTCGCTGCTCGAGGCCCGCCCGGAGCTGCGCCTGCGAGGGGATTATCTCCTCGCCGATCACGTCCATCACGTGCTCGGCGTGGCCTTCGACGATCGCCATCGCCCCCTGGAGCTGATCGACGAGCGCGCGCCGTTCGCGCCCGATCACGAAGGTCACGAGCTCGCCGCTGCGAGCGCTCTCGAACAGCTGCCGCAGATCGGCCGCGGACGGGATCCGCATCGACGGCGGCGCCGCGACCTGGAGCTCGAGCGAATCGAGCAATCCGCCCAGCCCTCTTGCGAGGAAGGGGCGCAGCCAGTCGACGGCGCCGAACTGCACAGCGTGCGTGACCTCGTGCAGCGTGACCCAGCGCAGCAGGTCGTCGCGGTCGGCCTGCATGCGCTCGGCGGTGGCGACGAGGTTCGGCACCACCAGCAGCAGCCGCGCCGCGCCGCTTGCGTCCAGCAGCGGGATGTCGTACTGGCCGAGCACGCGCTGGGCGAGGTAGCCGGTCATCGCCCCGACCTGCGCCGAGAGGACGGCGCTGCTGGCCTGGTTCGCCAGCGGCCCGAGCGGGCCGGCGGCCAGCCCGCGATTCGGCAGCCGTCCCGCGAGCTCGTCGAACACGGGCCGCATCGTCTCGATGTTCGCGTCGATCCAGCCGCGGCGCGAGACGAGTTCCGGCGCGGGCAGCGACGAGCGCGGCTCGAGCCCCGTGTACGCGGTTATTCGCTGCGCGGCATCGCGCGCGAGCGGCCCGAGCCCTCCGGTGGCGAACTCGACCCCGGGCGCTTCGCCCGACAGCGAGCCGGCGATTCGCTTGACGAGCCTCCAGTCGATCATCACGTCGATGATCGCAGGGCGCCCAGACCGGCCTGAAAGCCGGCGAGCTGGGCGAGCGTGACCGGCGTCCCGGCGGCGACGATCGGCGAGCGCGCCGCGAGGTCAAGCGTCAATCCGAGTGGGTCATCGCAGGCTGTGAACGCGACGTGGCCGCCGCTCTCGCGCACGATCAGCTGTGCCGCGGCGGCGTCGACCGAACGCGAGCTCAGGAGCGTGATCATGCCGTCGACGCGGCAGTCTGCGAGCTGGCAGAGCGAGAAGGCGATCGAACCAAAGACGCGCAGCCGGTGTGCCAGCTCCGCCAGCCCGGGCAGCCCGCCGACGACCCGCTTCGGCCGCGCCGATTCGACCGCGACAAGCTCCAGCAGTCCCTGCGACGTGCGCCGCTCGCCACCCGCAAGGCTCAGCTCCCGCCCGTTGAGTCGCGCCCCCGCTCCACGCTCGGCGCTCCACTCCTCGCGCAGGCCGAAGTCGTGGACGAAGGCGAAGCCGACGTCGGCCATGCTCGGACCGTCGGCAACGGCGATCGAGACGGTGTACGGCCAGAGCCCACGCTTCGCGTTCATCGAGCCGTCGATCGGATCGACGACCACGCGCAGCGCGCCGCCGCCGTAGGAGACCTCGCCGCGCTCCTCGGAGATGACGGTGAACTCGTGGCCCTCCGCGTGCAGCCGCTCGAGCTCCTCGAAGATCAGGCGCTCGGCGGCGTCATCGATCATCAGCGTGCGATCCCCGCCGGCGCCCCGGCTCAGTTCGACCGCGCGCGCACCGGTGCTCGGGTGCGCTTCGAGCATCGCGCTGATTTCGGCGACGATTCGACGACACGCGCCGAGCCAGTTGGGAGCATGCTCCGCGGCCTCCATGCGGCCATATCCTAGGTGCGTGGCGAATCCGCTCGACGCCCTGACCGATCGCCAGCGCGACGCGGTCGGCCAGCCGGCGACGCCGCTGCTGATCGACGGAGTGCCGGGAGCGGGTAAGACGACGGCACTCGCCGCGCGCTTCTGGTTGCTCGTCGAAGCCGGCGTCGAAGCGCACCGCCCACTGCTGATCGTCCGCGACGAAACCGTCGTCGAGGCGGCGACGGCGCGAGTCGAGACGCTGCTCGACCGACCGCACGAGGCTCTGTCGGTCCACAGCATCGCCGGCCTGTGCGCCAGGCTGCTCGCCGAGCACGCCTCCGCGGCCGGGATCGAGGAGCCGCCGCCGGTGCTCACCGCGGGTGAGCGGCTCGCGTTGCTGCTCGAGAGCTCGACGCAGCTCGAGTTGCGCCACCACGACTTCCGCGGCCGCCCGCTGACGCTGTTTGCGGCCTTCGTGCGACGCATCGACCAGCTCAAGGCGCAGCTGATCGACGCCGAGCGCTTCAGCCGCACGGCGGCCGACGGCAGCGAGCGCGACCGTGAGTTCGCCGCCGTCTACCTCGCTCACGACCGCCTGCTCCGCGAGCGCGGGGCGCTCGACGCGGGCGACCGGCTGATCGCCTGCGTGCGAATGCTCGAGCGCGAACCGGCGCTGTCGCAGGAGCTGGCTCGACGCCACCAGCACCTGCTCGTCGACGACTGGCAGACGCGCGGCGCGGGTGAGCGCGAGCTGGTCCGCGCGCTCACCGCGGGCGGCATCGCGCTGACCGCGGCCGGGGACGACCACGAGGCGCGCCTGCGCGAGCGCGAGGCGACGGTCGAGCACCTCGCCACCGAGCATCCGGGCGCGGCGATCGTGCGGCTCGAGACGAGCGTCCGCTGTCCCGACAACGTGCTTGCCGCCGCACTGGTGGTGGCGGACACCGGCACCCGGCCGGCGACCGCGCGCGGCGGCGACGCCGGCGCGACGGCCGCCTTCTGGCGCTGCGCGAGCTTGCGCGCGCAGGCCCAGCACGTTGCGGCCGAGCTCGAGCGACTGCTGCGCGACGGCGTCGCGCCGGAGCGCTGCGCCGTGCTCCTACGGTCGGTCGCCGCTGACGCCACGGCGGTGATCGAGGCGCTCGACGAGCGCGGCATCGCCCATCGCCTCCTCGGGCCCGGCGCGTTCTTCGAGCGGACCGAGGTCCGCGACGTGTTGGCCTGGCTGCGGTTGCTCGTCGACCCGCGCGACGCGGCGGCCGTTGTGCGAGCGCTCGCGCGACCACCGATCGAGCTGCATGCGGTCGACATCGCGCGCTGCGTGCAGCTCGCGCGGCGGCGCAAGCTCGACATCGTCAGCGGGTTGGGGGCTGCGCTCGAGTCCTCGCAGCTGCCGCCCGAGGCGCGCGAGCGCGTCGCGAACTTCCTCCAGATCCAGCGAGCGTCGGCCGCCGCGCTCGACCAGGAGCGGGCCGACCTCTTCGTGCATCGGCTGATCGAGCGCCTCGGGCTGCGCCGCCACCAGCTGTTCAGCGCTCGCGCCGATGTCGCCGAGCGCCTCGTCAACCTCGCGCAGCTGAGCGAGCTCGCCGCGCGCCACGCGCGCGCGGTGCCCGGCGCGACGCCGCGCGAGTTCGCAACCTACGCTGCAGCCGTCGCCGAGTCCGGCCTCGGCGAGGAGGAGATGATCGCCGATGTCCACCCCGCGGCGGTGCTCCTCGCCGGTGCCACCGAAGTCGGCGGGCGGGGGTTCGACCACGTCTTCGTGCTCAGCTCCGGCCCGCCGATGACCACGCGCGCGGTCTACGTCGCGATGACGCGCGCGCATCTGCGGCTCGTCTTCGCGGACGTGCCGGCCCGCGGCGCCGGCGCCGACGGGCTCGCCCCGGCGCCGGCCGCCGTCGAGCTGGCGCGCGCGACGCTCGGCGGCAGCTGGGAGGACCGCGCGGAGGAGCTGTTCGGACCGTCCGAGGCGCTCCACGCCCTGTTCGGCGAGCGGCGCGAGGAGCTGCTCGACGCGGTCGCCCGCGTCGGCGCGCGCCTCGGCGAGCTGCGCTTCGACACCGATCTCGACGTGACCCACGCCGTCGTGCGGCTGCTCGAGCTGATCAAGCTCGCCGCGCTGCTCGAGCGCCGCGACTCGACGCGGGCCGCCGAGCAGACCGTCAAGGACGCGATCGCCGACGTCAACGCGAGGCTGTCCGCGGCGGCGACGCCGCTCGAGCGCGAGATCCTGCTCAGCTCGCCGCTCGACGATCTCCTGCTCGGTGGCGGCGAGAGCACCCGGCGCAGCGCGCTCTGGCCGGCAACGCGCGAGGAGCCCTCGCTCGCGGCGTTCCTGCCGCGTCGCGGTGACGGCCTTGTGCTGTCGGCCAGCGACGTCGACACCTACCGCGCCTGCCCGCTGCGCTACAAGTTCGCCCGGGTGCTGCGGATCCCGCGCGAACCGACGCTCAACCAGCGCTTCGGCATCGTCGTGCACCAGGTCCTCGAGCGCTTCCATGAGCACGCCGGGGGCGCTCCCGGCCCCAGCCCCGGCCCCAGCCCCGGCGACGGCGCGGGCGGCGGCGCGGAGCTGATCCTCAGCCTGCTCGACGTCGCCTGGCGCCGCGGCGGCTTCGGCGACTCCGGTGAGGAGCTCCAGCTGCGCGAAAAGGCGCGCAGCGCGCTGCGCCGCTACGAGCAGCGCTTCGCCGCCCTCGCCGGCAACGGTCCGACGCCGCGCTGGTTTGAGCGGAGCTTCAGATTCCCGCTCGGGCCGCACCTGATCCGCGGCCGCGTCGACCGCATCGACGAGCTGCCCGGCGGCGGCTACGAGCTGATCGACTACAAGACGAGCCTGCCGCGGCGTGCCGAGCAGCTCCGCGAGGACGTCCAGCTCGCCCTCTACGCGGTCGCGGCGCGCCAAGCCTGGCAGCTCGAGGCGACCGAGCGCACCTACTACTACGTGCTCGACGACGAGCGCGTGAGCCTCGGTCCCGACGATCAGCGCGCCACCTGGATCGCCGAAACGGTCGCCCGCGCCGGCGAGGGAATCCTCGCGCAGGCCTTCGAGCCGACACCCTCGCGCGCGGTCTGCGCACTCTGCGACTACCGCATCGCCTGTCCCGCCGCCGAGCGCTGAGGCCCCGGCGCATGCGCCGGGGCTCCGATCGGTGCATGCACCGATCGGCCGGGTGGCGCATGCGCCACCCGGAAAACCGAAACCAGCGGCCAAGAAGCGGCAGCCGGCCGCTAAACGCCTAGCCCGCCTGCGCGGAGCCCGGGCAAAGCCCGGGCGAGCACAGCCGGGCTACCCTTGCCCGCCGCGCTGGCGCAGGAAGCGCTGGAACTCGCTCGCCAGCCGCTCACCGGAGGGGATGTCCTCCGGCTCGCCGCTGCGCTCGTCCTCGGCGAGCTGCTCGAGCCGCTCGACGAAGGCCTGGACGTCCGGGTCGCTCTGCACGGCGATCCCGACCTGGCGCTCGTAGTCGGCGGCTGCGGCCTCGAGCTCGCTCGCGTCGACCGCGACGCCGACGATGCCCTCGAGCCGGCGGATCAGGGCCAGCGCCGCCTTCGGGTTCGGCGCCGCCGCGACGTAGTGCGGCACGCTGGCCCACAGGCTCGCCGACGGCAGGCCGCGCTCGGCGCAGGCGGCGCCGAGCACGCCGTTGATCCCGGTCGGCCCTTCGTAGCCGCTCGGTTGCAGGCCGAGGCGTTCGATCATCTGCGCGTCCGAGCCGCTGCCGCTGACCTGGACGGGCAGCGTGTGCGGGACGTCGGCCAGGAGCGCGCCGAGCGAGACGACCAGCTGGATGTCGAGCGCTTCGGCGAGATCGAGCACCAGCTGCGTGAACGCGCGCCAGCGGGTCGACGGCTCGGGGCCGCCGAGCAGCACGAGGTCGCGCGGCGCGCGCGGCACGCGGGCGGCGAACACCTCGACCGACGGCCAGACGATCTCGCGCTGCCCCTCGGCGCCGAGGGTGACCTTCGGGCGCGTGGCCTGGAAGTCGTAGAACTCCTCCGGGTCGATCCGCGCGAAGCGGGTCGCGCCGAGCGCGCTGCCGACGAACGACAGTGCTGCCGACGCGGCGTCGGCGGCGTCGTTCCAGCCGGTGAAGGCGCATACCATCGCTGGCGCTCTGAGGCCGTCCGGGCGGTGCTCCCACAGCAGCGGCTGCATCCGCTTCACCGTACATCATGCAGCGATGACATCGTCCAGCCTGCTCACCACCGCCGGCGCGCCGCTGGCGACGCTTCGCGCCGGCGACGCGGTCGACGGCGTCTTTGCCTGCACCCGCAAGGAGCGGCTGTTGACGCGCAGCGGGTCGCCCTACCTGGCGCTCGAGCTGCGCGATCGCAGCGGGGCGCTGCCGGCGCGGATCTTCCGCGACGCCGATCTTCACGGCGGGCGCTTCGACGCCGGCGAGCTGGTCGCGGTCTCGGGACGCGTCGCTCGCTTCCGCGACGCGCTCCAACTCGAGCTCGAGCGGGTCGAGCGAACGTCCAGCGAAGGCGTCGAGGCGACGAGCTTCCTGCCGGTCGCCTACCGCGACCTCGACGAGCTCGAGGGCTTCCTCGAGCATCTCGCGCGCGAGGTCTACGAGCCCGGCTACCGGCGGCTGCTCGAGCTGATGCTGTCCGACGGCGAGCTGCGCGCCGCCTGGCGCTTGGCGGCGTGCACGCGCGGCGGCCACCACGCCTACCTCGGCGGTCTGCTCGAGCACACCGTCGCGGTCGCGACGCTGGCGGCGGAGCTCGCCCAGCAGCATCCGCGGCTCGACAGCGACCTGCTGCTGTGCGCGGCGATCGTCCACGACATCGGCAAGACGCGCGAGTTCAGCTACGGCGCGACGATCGAGCTGAGCGACCAGGGGCGGATGCTCGGGCACGTCCAGATCTCACTCGACCTGCTCGCCGGCTACGGCGCCGCCGCGGCGCTCGACCCCGCGCGGCGCCTCGCGCTCGCCCACTGCGTCCTCTGCCATCACGGCGCCGACGCCGCGCCGGCCGGCCGCTTCCAGAGCGTCGAGGCGCTCGCCCTCTACCGCCTGAACGCGCTCGACGCCGGCGTCAAGGGCGCGCTCGAGCACGGCCTGCCTGCCGCCCGCCCGCGCTAGATCGCGCGCTGGATCGTGAAGCGGCCTTCGCCGACGAGCACGGCGGCGCCGCCGACCTCGACGCGCCCGATGTCGTGGGCGGTCGCGTGGAGCGTCGCCGGGCGGCCGATCCTGATTCCCTGTCGCAGGACGTGTCGGTGAAGACGTCGAGCAGCTGATAGTCGAGGCTCATGGTTCGCGTTCGTTGCGCAGTCCGGTGATGATCGTCTCGAGCCCCGCGCGGAAGCTGCCCTGGCCCGGCTCGCTGGTCAGCTGGCGGGCGAGCGAGCGGACCGTCGGGAATCGCTCGGCGATCGTCCCCTCCTCGAGCGCGAAGCCGGCGATCTCGGCCAGCGCGTAGCCGCGCGTGTAGGACGCGACGAGCCGGTAGGCGGCGACCGCGCGGGCGGGCGTGAAGCCGCTGGCGCGCAGGCTCGCGAGCAGGTCCTCGACCGGCTGCAGCGCGCTCGCCCCGCGCGGTGCGACGAGCGCGAAGGCCCGCGGATGGGCGCGCGCGAGCCCGCGCACGCTCGAGGCGTACCCGCGCACGGCCGCCGCCCAGTCGGTCGATACCCCGCGCGGCTCGATCTGCGCGTAGAGCTGGTCGGCGATCCCGTCCAGCAGCGCCTGCTTCGATTCGACGTGCCGGTAGAGCGACATCGCCTCGACCCCGAGCGCGGCGGCGAGCGAGCGCATCGTCAGCGCCTCGGCGCCGTCGCGGTCGATCAGCGTCATCGCCGCGGCTAGGATCGCCGGCCGCGAAAGCTTCGGCGGACGCCCGCGCCGCCGGCGCTGCGGGGTGCTCACGGTCGCGGCGACGGCGTCGGGCTGCTGCGGGCTCATCGGCGCATCGTCGCTCAGATCGGCGAGCCTCGCGTTGCCGTCCGGTCCGGGGAGGATGCTGGGCGGCCCGATGTCATCCGACCCCTCCGATCGATGCAGATAGTGATGCTCGCCATCGGCCTGTGCGTCGGCGCCGGGCTCGCAAGCCTGTTCCTGGCCGGGCGCCTGCGCACCGAGCGCGCTCTGCGAGGCGCGGCCGAGACTGCGCACGCCGACCAGCGGCGCCTGCTCGAGGCGAGCCGCGCCCAGCTCCGCGACGAGATGAAGTCGATCTCGGCCGACGTCCTGCGCGAGACCGGCGAAACGCTCGGCCGCGAGATCGCCGCCCAGCGGGGCGCCGACGCCGCGCGCGCCGCGGGCGAGATGGAGAAGCGCACGCTCGAGCTGCGCAGCCTGATGGAGCCGATGCGCGAGAAGCTCGGGAAGGTCGAGAGCGAGCTCGAGAAGATCGAGCGGGAGCGGCGTGAGTCGCAGGGCCAGCTCGGTGAGATGTTCCGCCAGGTCGGCGATGGTCTCCAGGCGCTGCGCCTCGAGACCGGCAGCCTGGTTGGCGCACTCAAGCGGCCGACGACGCGCGGAGCCTGGGGCGAGATCCAGCTGCGCAACGTGATCGAGATGGCCGGAATGGTGTCCCACTGCGACTTCACCGAGCAGACGACGATCGCGACCGACGACGGCCGGTTGCGTCCCGACGTGCTGGTTCGCCTGCCCGGAGGCAAGCTGATCGTCGTCGACTCGAAGGTGCCGCTCGACGCATACCTGGCCGCGACCGAGGCGACCGACGACGGCGAGCGTGCGCTGCATATGGCTCGGCACGCGCGCCAGACGCGCGACCACATCACGAAGCTCGCCTCGAAGGGCTACCAGTCGCAGCTCGATTCGACGCCCGAGCTCGTCGTGATGTTCGTCCCCTCCGACGGCATCTACCACGCCGCGCTCAGCGAGGACCCCGCGCTGATCGAATACGGCGTCGACCAGCAGGTTCTGCTCGCAACC
>Ga0181522_10002715_pt1 | contig 10016 bp, 7 predicted proteins | sample PEATcosm2014_Bin_27_FD_121103 | JGI IMG/M metagenome (GOLD analysis project Ga0181522, IMG submission 121103) | Peatland microbial communities from MTU Mesocosm Facility, Houghton, MI, USA - PEATcosm2014_Bin05_10_metaG | ecosystem: Environmental > Terrestrial > Soil > Wetlands > Peat | place...
ATCAGTAGCAGCATGAAAATCAGCACGAACGGCAGCACCACGCCATTCACCACCTGCGATAGCACTGCAATCTTCACCAGCGGCAGCCCCGGAATCAACAGCACCGCTCCGCCCGCGACAATCAGCAATGTGTAAAGCCAATAGAAGAATGGGGCGTCGCCGAACTTCTGATCCACGCCCGATTCAAATCCCAGCCCCTCGCAAACCGTATACGCCGTCGAAAGCGGCAAAATCGACGCCGCGAACAAGGACGCGTTGAACAGTCCCACGGCAAACAAAATGTAGGCATACTGCCCCGCCAGCGGCTTCAAAGCCTGCGCGGCATCGGCCGCGTACTTGATGTCCCTGAACCCGTGGACATACAACGTCGCGGCGCACGCCACAATAATGAACCACGCCACCACGTCCGTAAAAATGCACCCTACAATCACATCCCACCGCGAAGCTTGCAGTCCGCGCCGCGAAACTCCCTTTTCGACTATCGAAGCCTGTAAATAGAACTGCATCCACGGAGCGATCGTCGTGCCCACCACTCCAATCACCATGTACAAGTAAGTCTGCTCGCGAAACGCCCGAAACGACGGCGGCTTAATGGTCGCCGCCAGCGCATCTTTCCACATCGGATGCGCCAGCACGCCCGCAAAAATATAAGTGATGTAAAAGAAGGACGCGGCCAGAAATACTTTTTCGACGCTCTTATATTGTCCCTTGACCACGATCAGCCAAACGATGACCGCGCAGATCGGTACGGTAGCGTAGCGCGAAAGCCCGAACAACTCCAGGCTGGTGGCAATCCCAATAAATTCCGTGACCACGTTCCCGAAATTCGTGATCAGAATTCCCACCATCATTAGAAACGTGATGCGAAACCCGAACTCTTCGCGGATCAGGTCGCTCAGCCCCTTGCCCGTCACCGCGCCCATTCGCGCACACATTTCCTGCACCACGATCAGCGATAATGTGACCGGAATCATCGTCCACAGCAGAAGATGTCCGAACTGCGCCCCCGCCTGCGAATACGTCAGGATGCCGCCGGCATCGTTGTCGACGTTCGCCGTAATAATCCCCGGTCCCACTACCGCCAGAAACAGCAGGGTCCGGCCTTTCCATCGTTTCCAAGGCTTCATGCGCGCATTTCACAGACATATTGCGGGATTCAATCGTTCATTCGTTTCCTGGGAGGCAAATAATGAACGCGCTAAGCCGCACTAGGATAAATGGATTCAGCGAGCCGGGACAAAGGAAAAAATAAAAAAGTAGTGAGGGAGCTATCTAGTTTCTGAAGATTTCTTGGATTTAGCGGCAGGCCACAATTGCTGCACCGCAATCGTGGTAATCAGGGTAAGGAAAAAGCCCGCAAGCTGAGGGTGCCCGGGCCAAACCATTCTTGTGAGATTTAGTTCCCAGGCCCAAAAGCCAACCGCGGTTCCGATTGCGGTTGCTATGAGTGCGATCTTCCAGGCTGCCATGAACGCCCCCGTTCGAGCCAATCCGTGATAACCCCGAAATGGGTTCCCTTCGCGCGCCCTTCGCGTCCTTAGCGGTTAAAGTCTTTCGCGCCTTGATAAAGCGGCCGTGTCCTACCGCGCAGCCACCGCCGACGCTATCCTCTTCTCCATGGGCACGAACTCGCGCGTGTCGTAGCCGGTATAGATTTGCCGCGGCCGCGTGATTTTCTGCTCGGGATCGTTAATCAGCTCCTGCCACTGCGCCAGCCACCCCGCCGTGCGCGGAATCGCAAACAACACCGTAAACATTTCGGGCGGAAAGCCCATCGCCTGGTACATGATCCCCGAATAAAAATCCACATTCGGATACAGCTTGCGTTTCACGAAGTATTCGTCTTCCAGCGCAATGCGCTCGAGCTCCAGAGCAATGTCCAGCTTGGAATTGCGTCCCGTCACCTCGAACACCTGCTCCGCCGTCCACTTGATGATCTTCGCCCGCGGATCGTAATTCTTATAAACCCGGTGGCCAAATCCCATCAGTTTGCCGTGTCCTTCTTTCACTCTCTTGATGTAGGCCGGGACATTTTCTTTCGACCCAATCTCATCCAGCATCTTGAGCACTTCTTCATTGGCTCCGCCATGCAGCGGTCCGGCCAGCGCCGATGCCGCCGACGCGGTCGATAGATACGGATCCGTCTGCGCGCTCGCTACTGACCGCATGGCGTTGGTGCCGCAGTTCTGCTCGTGGTCGGCATGCAGAATGAACAGAATATCCAGCGCCTTCGCCAGTGTAGGATTGGCCACATACTTGGGCTCAACCTTCTTCCACAGCATGTTCATGAAATTTTCCGTATAGCTCAGATCGTTGTCGGGATACACATACGGAAGTCCCATATTGTGCCGGTACGCCATCGCCGCAATCGAAGGCACTTTGCCAATCAGCCGCTTCACCTGCAGCATGCGTTTGTCGGCATCATGTACCTGCCTCGATTCGGGATAAATACTGGACATCGCCGCCACCGTACTCACAAACATAGCCATGGGATGCGAGTCGTAGCGGTATCCCTCCATGAACTTCTTCACCGACTCGTGCAGCATGGTGTGGTGAGTGATCTCATGCACCCAGGTCTTCAATTCGCCCTGCGTCGGCAACTCGCCGAACATCAGCAGATACGTCACTTCCAGAAAGGTGCAGCGTTCGGCCAGCACTTCGATGGGATATCCGCGGTACCGCAGAATGCCCTTGTCGCCATCGATGTAGGTGATGCTGCTGCGGCACGATGCCGTATTCATGAATGCCGGATCGTACGTCATCAGCCCAAAATCTTCCGGGTCGGTCTTGATCTGGCGCAGCCCCATCGCCCGGATGGTGCCATCTTCAATGGGCACGGTATAGGTCTGGCCGGTGCGATTGTCGGTGATGGTAAGCGTGTTCTCAGGCATGAAAATCCGCTCCTTAAAGGGTGGCGATAAAGGGTGACAACGATAGCGTAACTTACCCTATCCCGCTGCGACAACTCCGGGCTGTGACCGAGGTCACATAATTCGGTGAGTTAACGCTTATTTCGGAAACCGTTCCCGTGAAGGGCGCGCGGCGCACAAAAAACCGGCGGCCGCAGCCGCCGGTTCTTAAAAACCACATCAACTAATTGGACGACGAATCATCCCGCCGCTTCAGCGTCGGACGATCGTCGTCACTCTGCCCATTTCCAGTATTGTCGCCGCCGTTGCTGGTAGTCGAAGTTCTCCGCAAACTCGGCTTGTTGCCATCCTTCTGATCGACCACCTTGTGCCGGTTTTCGATCGAGGCCAGCCGCGCCTTTACGTCGTCGAACTCCGAGGTGGTCACAATGTATTGTGGCTTCGAAGGCAGTATCTTCCGAATCTCTTCCTGCGATTTTTCAATCCTGTCAGGAGTCTGCGGATGTGTATCAAACGCCTTGGCCATCGATCCCGGCTTCTTCTTTTCCATGGCCTGAATCTTTTCAAAGAATGAAACAAAAGCCGACGGATCATAGCCCGCGCGGTACATGTACTCCACGCCTAGATAGTCGGCCTGCGCCTCGAAGTCGCGCGAGAACTTCAGAATGCCAAACAACCCGGCAAATCCCGAAGCCTCATAGGCGCCATAGCCAATGCCGCCGCCTACAAAAATAAGTGGAATCGAAGCCATCTGCAGTAGGGTGTAGCGGGTCTGCTCGCGCGCCGCGTGGCACGCCGCGACGTGCGAAATCTCGTGCGCCATCACTCCCGCCAACTCGGCTTCCTCATCCGCCGCCAGAATCAGCCCCGAGTTCACATAGAAGAAACCGCCCGGCAACGCCATGGCGTTCACCACATCCGAATCGATCACCTTGATGGTGAACGGCACCTGTGCATCCGAATTCCGCACCAGGTTCTGGCCCACGCGGTTCACATATTCCGTGATCACCGGATCGGTCACCAGCTTCACCTGCGCCTCAATCTGCTGCGAGTAGGCGCGGCCCATCGCCACCTGCCGCTCCACGCTGTACCAGTTGCCCACGCCGCGTCCGCAGCCTACGTTGCGGTTTCCCACGGCGTCCACGTCGTTGATGGTGCCGTCGTGCTTGATTTGGTCATCATCCTTGGTGGGCAGTGCCGCCGGAGGCTGTTTCGGCGCATTCTGCACATCCACCGCCTTCGGCTGTCCCGCATCCGGATCGCTGGTTGGCACCGGCTGGCCCTGCGGAGCTTGACCTTGAGTCGGAGTTTGACTTGGACTTTGCGTGGGTGCAGAAGTCGGGCTCTGCGTCGGACTCTGATTCGGATCTTGTGTCTGCGCCTGCGTCCACGGTGCCGCACCGAACGCCGCCATCGCCACCGCCATTGCCAGCCATCTCGATTTCATTGGGAACTCCTTAGTGGCCAGATACTGCCGCCATTATACGCCCGATGGGAAGACACCTCACCCACGAATGTGGCCCAGTGGGTTAGACGCCTCTAGTTCCCGCGAGGTTACCTGCAAGATGCGATTTAGCGCGGCACGCTGGGCGAAAACCGCGGCGAGTGGGCCAACCTCGGTGGGGATACTCATGGGCCAACCCCAAAGAGCTGGTTTGTCGCAGGAACCGGTGCGGCAGAAGACGGCGATGAATTTCTGATCGCGGGTGTGATGCCCACGATGAACATCGAGACTGCCCACCCCGAACAGGAGGAGCGGGCAGCTCAGTTCGTGAGTTTCTAGTGGCGCAACGTGCAGTTTTTCACCATGTCGGCCTCGATGGCATTGAAGCCGCCCTCGTTGCTCAGCGCGGGGACGATTCCGTTCTCCACGCCTTCCTGTCCGTTGCACTGGTCGACGCGGTAGACGTTAAGAGGATCCGCGGTTACATTCACGTAGAAGTACTGCCCTTGCGCCGCAGAATTGTTCTGGCAAACTGGTTGTCCGGTGCCTCCGCAATTCGTGTTTCCTTTATCGCTGCACAGCCAGCCAGTCATTCCCGTCAGGGAGTAAGTGAAAGTGGAGTCGCTCAACCCGTCCACGATGCTCATCTGCTTCCACGCGGCATCTTGCGCAGTGGTTGGATTGTTGGCGCAGGTATTGATCCCCGACCAGTTGTCGATGGCGGTGGCATCACCGTCAATGTATTGCGCCGAATCCGACCAACCGCCCTCGCCTCCGGTCTGGCAATAGGTCTGGCTCTTCGGACACACGGTGATCGTGGGAGGGTCTGCCTCGCAACCTTTTTCGAGGTCGCTTAACACGGGACCCGATAGCAATTCCACATTGTCCAGGTACGAGCCCCCTCCATATTCGGCGAGCGCATAGCCGACGGCAGCGGATCCCGCGCTCGAGCCTTGCGCGCACATGCCTCCCTGCTTATAGATGTTCTGATATACGTAACTCAAAACTGTGGCAGGCCGGCAACCCGCATCCTTAATTGAGTCGGCTTCAATAGAGGATGGGAAATCGATGAGCACGTCGCTATATTCCCAGGCGGTATTCCAGACGACCTGGACTACCTGATAACCCGCTTTGACGTAGTCATTCGCAAAATCCGTTCCACCCGGACCCTGATCCCCGGCGCCTCCGTTGAAAAACACGATCGTGCCCTTGGAGTTGCTTACCGTGACCTCCCCGTAGATAAATCCAAGATCCACGGCGTTGGTGCAGCCGTGCACGGTGGCCGAGTAACACGTGGCGCCTGTAGCATAGCTGCCATAGGAGTTCGTGCACGAGGCCGAAGCAACGTCTATGACACTTCCGATGCTCAAGGCCGGCCGCTGAGCCCACGCCGTGTTCAGCCCCATCAGGATGGCAAGAGCCGTCACCATGACGGCTACGATTTCTAGCCTGATCTTCATAATCTTAATCCTCCCTTTTTCCAGGTAACTAAGTTAGTTCTCGAAGGTTTGGTCTCGAAGTTAGTTCGCGAGGTACAGTTTTCCAACCTCGGAGCCGAGACTAATGGTTGAAGCGACGTCCACTCACCCTGTTACAAAGCGGGCAAGCTTGACGTTGTGGCAGGTCAATCTAGAAGAGATATCGGCCACTTACTTGGTGGCAAGGCTTGGGAGATATTAGGCTAGCTGCCGGCCCGTGTCTTTCAGGAAATTGACGTTATATCAAGGGATTGATGTAATCCGTGGGCCTTGCGATATTCGCTGGGAGTCATTCCCAGGACGCGCTTGAACATTGCCGCCATATGGGCATGGCTGCTGAAACCCGCGCTTAACGCCAGATCTGTCAACGAGACAGCATCCTTTCGCGGGTTCGCGAGGTGCGCCGCCACAAATTCCACCCGCAGCTTCCGCATGTACTCTCCAATGGTCATTCCATAGACACGATGAAATTCCCTGGCCGCATGCGATGGATGCACACCCGCAGCCTGAGCGACCTGGTTCAGCGAAAGAGGGTCACGAAAAGAATCTTCAAGCAATCCTTTCACATGGCGCAGCCATGATGGCGCGCTGCGATCGTTGTGAAACTTCTCTCGAAACCAGCGGCCCACCAGTTCCAAAAACGCTCCTTCCACAATCAAATCGGAAAGCGCGTCGGGGCATCGGAACTCGCGATACATTTTCAGCGCTAACTCCTGTAGGAAGCCTGCGGGGGCAATTCTGGGCCTCTCCGCCTCGGAGCTTACAATGTCCAGCCGATCGCCAATCCATGTGTGATCGATGGCTGTGATGAAAACGTGGGCGCCCTGGGAACCGAAAACATTGGCATGTTCCTCCCCTGCGGGGACATAGAGCAAACTTCTCGGGGTCAGCAGGTTCTCGCCTGAGCGCATGGTCAGCGCGAAAGAACCAGTGAACGTAAATACCACCCATGTGTTGTCGTGGAAATGGCGCTGCCGCAAGGTTCCGGCCACGTAATGCGACTGTCTGCAATCGATTTTCGCATTAGAGAATTGAACGTGCGCGTGCGTCATCGTGCGCGGCCCCAGTTGGACTGCGAGTCTAGCGGACAATGCACAGGGAGGCAAGTTTTTTGCCGCGCGGCTTGATTGTCACGCTGATCCAGCGAAGCGCGGCGCAGGGCGTAGTTGGCACCGTAGCAATCGCGCGGCTGACTCACTTCTTTGCGGCTAGCGGTGACGAAAAAGGGCGGGCGAACCATAGGTCAAGAAACCGGCGTTTCGACCAGAATTTCTTCGCCCATAAACCGCAGCGGACTCAGCGCCCTTCGCGTCTTCCTTCGCGCCCTTTGCGGTTAAAGGTTTTTCGCTCTCCCCAGAATTTTCGCCCCAAACCTTTTCCACAGCCCCGTGTGACAACTGACCTTGCCATCCACAACCCGACAAGCCCATCATTGACTAGCACCAGGAAGTAGAAGCGCGAACCAAGGCGCCAACGCCGTCGACTTACAGCCGAAGCGTAAGTCCTTTATCGTGCGGAATTTGACCTCTAACCCCTTTGCGCTGCGGAATTTGCCGACCAAAATTCGCTAACCCGCTGATTCCACATACGGAGGGATGGGGGGGAGGGGTACTGAAAAAGTATACACCCACAATATGTAGTACCGCTTTTCGCCAATTGGGTCAAAAACACCACAATTCGGCCCCTCAGTCAGGCCGCGAACGTCCACAAACCGACGCCGAACGGCCACCGACGGCCGCATTTCGACGCGAAATGGCTGCAAATGACCGGTCATGCTGAGCGCAGCCGCGACGCGAGTCGCGGCGGAGTCGAAGCATCCCTATTAGCGTTTGTGCTCTGAGTGCTCGCTTGACTGTCCGCACTGCTCAGTTCCCGCCGTCCGCCGAATCGCCTATAGCGATCCTTCGACTGCGGAACCGCTTCGCTTCGCTCGCAGTTCCTCCGCTCAGGATGACACATTGGAGGCCATGACGAATGTGGAGGATGGCTCAGTCGGCGCGCATGACGGGTGAGGCGGCGAGTACGCCGGCAGCCAGTTCCAGGTCGTGCAGGTCTTCGCGGCTGAAGTCCTGGGTGAAGCGGGGGTCGTTTCCCTTACGCGAAATCTGGATCACGCCCAGCACGCTCTGCTGCTGGTCGAGGATCGGCACCGACATCAGCTTCTGAATCGGATCGGGCTGCGCGGGAGTGTCGTCGGTTTGAACTCCGGCGGGCTTGATCGTCTCAAAAATGCTGGCGTGTTTTACGCGCGCAAAGTTATTGAAGATTTCGGCTTTCTTGCTGAGTGCGGTGTGCGCGGCCACGGCTTTGCTGGAAATGGGGATGGCGCCGGTAGTCCGGAGGTGCTCGGGGAAAACAAATTTCAGCAGGCCGCCTTCCAGCCTGAGCAGCGCGACTTCGGCATGTTGCACGCGAAACACGCGCGCCAGAATCATGCTGACGTCGAGTGGAGTGACGCCCTGACCGAGCACTGAGCCAAGCGGCAAAAGATTCTCGGGGAGAATAAATTCGTCGATGGCGGAATCGTCGGGATTATGGGTCATATCAGTTCTCGCAGCGAAAATAAATGCGTTTGCACTCCCGCACTTTGAACGCCAGAAAACAGCTCAAGAGACATCCTACAAGCCCTTTTATTTCAGCAAAGTAGCTTACGTTCATGGACTTCCGCGCGAGAGATTTCCAGAATTTCAGACAACAAAATCGCAATGAGGATGACAAATTCTGTCAGCAGCGAAAGCAGATTCCCCCTGGCTCGCATTCTCTCGCTGGCGTCGGAATGACAGCGAAACAGGACTTCGCATGCATTTTACGGACGCCAATGGGTTTCGTTCTAATTTTCCCCTTGGCGGCTTTCCTTCGTGGCGGCAAGTCATTACACTGCCTGTGTATGAACCTTCCAGCACAACCCAACGTCAAGCTGATCAACGGTTCCGATTACCGCGAGTCTTACGCCAACAGCGTGCAAATGCGCGTGAATGTCTGGGACTTCTTCATGGTGTTTGGAACCCTGCAGCAACAGACCGAATCGCAGGTCGAGATCCGCAACTTTCAGGGCATCTACCTTAGCCCGCAACAAGCCAAGGCGCTGCTGGGGCTTTTGCAGCAGAACATTGTGAGCTATGAGAGCGCGTTCGGCGAAATCAAGCTGGATCCGCGGCTGACGCCGACCGGGCCGGTGCATTAGAGCCGAGTGACCGCGAGCTTTTGTTTTGCGCTGATCGTGTCTTAGATTAATAGACCACTGAGGCGACTGGTACACGAAGGTTCTGGAGAAAGACTCTCACGCCGAACTCGTCTGACCCTCGCGGAGTTTTGCAGTGGTTGGGCAGGTATCCCGCGGTGGTTTTCGCGGCGATCTTTATCGTCATCTTTCTGCTGCACGCGCGGCTTCTGCAACTGCCGTACTTCTGGGATGAAGCCGGGTATTACATTCCCGCCGCGCGCGATCTGTTGCTTACCGGAAGCCTGATTCCGCATTCGACGGTGTCGAATGCGCACCCTCCGCTCGTCATGGCGTGGCTGGCGCTGTGGTGGAAAGTTGTGGGCTATGCGCCGCTGGTGACCCGCTCGGCGATGCTGATGGTTGCGGCATTCTCGCTGCTGGGCGTGTTCCGGCTGGCTGCCCGCGTGGCGAACCTTCAGGTTGCCGTTGCGGCCACGGTGTGCGTGGCGCTGTATCCTGTGTTCTTTGCGCAAAGCACACTGGCGCACGTGGACTTGGCCGCTGCGGGGCTAACTTTCTGGGCTCTCGGCTCATGGCTGGAAGGTGAGTTCGTGGGTGCGGCCGTCTGGTTCTCGCTGGCGGCGTTGGCGAAGGAGACGGCGATTATTGCGCCGCTTTCTTTACTTGGATGGGAGATTATTGGGCCAATGATCGGCCGCTCGAAACTTTGGGGCGAGGCTGATCGCGAGCGCTTCAGGTTGCGGATGGCATCGCTTTTCGCGCCGCTTGTCCCGCTCGGCATCTGGTATCTCTATCACTACCGCCGAACTGGATACGTGTTCGGGAACCCTGAGTTCTTCCGATACAACGTCGCGGCGACGCTGAATCCACTGCGGTTTCTGCTGGCGCTGGCCATGCGGATTTGGCAAGTCGTGGGCTATCTGCACCTGTGGATGTTGACCGTACCTACGCTGTTGGCAATATGGCTGCTGCCGCCGCTGCGGGATGGAAACCGAGAACGCGAGCGCATCGACTTGCCCATACAGATGACGTTCTACTCA
>Ga0181522_10002719_pt1 | contig 10007 bp, 8 predicted proteins | sample PEATcosm2014_Bin_27_FD_121103 | JGI IMG/M metagenome (GOLD analysis project Ga0181522, IMG submission 121103) | Peatland microbial communities from MTU Mesocosm Facility, Houghton, MI, USA - PEATcosm2014_Bin05_10_metaG | ecosystem: Environmental > Terrestrial > Soil > Wetlands > Peat | place...
GGGGGCGGGGCTGGCGCAGAAGATCAAGAACGACCCGCGCTTGGCCAGTGTCCCAGTCGTCTTCGTCACGGCCAAGCAGGGGATGGGAGAAGTCGTGGAGGGGGTCAAATTGAGTCCGCGCTACACGTTGCGGAAGCCGTTCAAACTAAAGGACTTGTTGGACAAGGTCGCCGCGATTATCGAGAAGCCTTGGTGACCGCGCGGCGGTAAGCATGAACTCGAGGGAGGCGCGCTCGCAACCTATTCTTTCGGCACGAGGGTCCTATGATGGGCTCCTGAGGCATTCCTTCCCGGGGTTCGCCAAGGCTGCGAACCTCGTTGCTCTGCTCGTCACCGCCTTCGCGGCGTGCTCATCGCCATCGGTGGGAGACACGTGCCCAGGGACATGCCCACCGGAGACCCTATGCGAGGTCGTGTGCGCGTGCGGAAACGCTTCGTGCCCGGCGTATGCGTGCGTCGTTGTCTCGAGCACGGGCAGCTACGAGCTCGAGGACGACGGCGGTCTGGTGGCGAGCTGCTCGACCCCCTGACCCTGGTACTCTCGGTCCCGCTGGCGTGTGTTACTCCCGCCAGATGCCGACGACGATCGAGATTCTCGCCGAAGTTCCCCTCTTCGCTCTGCTCGACGATCAGGAGCGCGCTCTCGTGGCCGAACGCATGGAGGTCGTGCGCTTTCCGAAAGGCGAGATCCTCTTCCGACGCGGCGAACCCGGAGGCTCGCTCTGGGTCGTACGAACGGGCCAAGTCGAGCTCTTTTTCAAGAACGATACCGGCGACCGGATCCTGCTCGAGGTGGCGAACCCGGGAGACTTCTTCGGCGAGGTCTCTTTCTTGGACGGCGGATCGCGCACGGCGAGTGCGCTCGTCACCGAGGAGCTCGAGGCGCTCGTCATGGAGCGCGACGACCTCGACGAGTTCCTTCGCCGTCGCCCCGCCGCCGCGATGGACCTCCTCGCCGCCACCGGACGTCGCCTGCGCGAAACGGTCGGAGCTCTCAGCCACACTGCTTCTCGAAACGTCAACCTCCAGGTCGAAGACCGGCGCACCCGCGTGATGAAGGCCGCGGACTGGATCAGCGCCTTCAGCGGGAGCATCCCCTTCCTCTTGATCCACTGTGTTTTGTTGGCGATGTGGATTGGTCTGAACACGGGACCGCTCGCGACGACGCGTGCCGGCGGCTGGGACCCGTACCCCTACGGCCTGCTCACGATGGCGGTCTCCCTCGAGGCGATCATCCTGTCCGTCTTCGTGCTCCTCAGCCAAAATAGGCAAGCCGAGCGCGACCGCCTCCGCAACGACGTCGAGTACGACGTCAATCTGAAAGCGGAGCTCGAGGTGGCTCACCTGCATGAGAAAGTCGATGCGATGCACTCGGAGATCCTGATCCGTCTAGCCACGTTGCAGAAAGCGAAGGAGCCGTCCAACGCGACTTCCCAGGGCTAGCGCGCCGACCCGCGAGCCGGATGGGGGCGGTTCTCGCCCTTAGAACCGAAGCCAGCCCGCCCGCACGGCCGCGAGGACCAGAGCAATGGCCAGCGCCACTTCGACCAGCAGGTGCAGCGCGCGACGAGCGATTCGATAAGCCAGTACGAGAGCGATTGCCGCCACGACCGCCGGAATACCGGTGTGTCGAGCCGCCAGCGTGATCGCGCGCAGCGGCCCGCCCGAAGCGCGTCGAATCCACGCCTCCAGGCCCATCGCGACCCACTGGAGCACCCGCAGGAGACCCTCCCCCCCCCGCGGCCAGGGCGTCGCGACCTCGAGCCAAACCCTCATCGCCGTATCCAGCCACGAGGCTTGCCGCGTGGCCAACCTTTCAGGCTGGGCGTAGCCGTTCCCCCGCGACACCGGGAAGATCGTCAGCTCGATGAGGATCGGGTCGAGTTCGCGGGTCCGGGGGAATTTCGCGTGTCCGAACTTCCGCTCGAGGTGGTAGCTGAGACGCTCCCCTCGCCCCCATGCGCGACGCCGTCTTCCCGACGAGGCTTGCACGCCTTCTCCTCGCCGTCGCGGTGACGGCGGGAGTCCTTCTGTTCTGGATCTTCGACGCCCTCCCCTACCAGGATCTCCCGGCCCATGCCGGACTCATCGCGATCCGACATGCGTTCCATGAATCATCTTTTTATCCGCGCTATTACAACCTCGGGTCGTATGTGGGACCTTATGCGATTTTCCTATGGCTCGGGGAGGCGTTCGGCCGCGTCCTCGGACCGCTTGGGGCGGTTCGAGCGCTCGCGAGTCTGCCGGTCCTCGCTACGCCTCTCGCCCTCCTCTTCGCACGAAGGAGGCTTCAGGGCGATCGTTCACTCTGGGCGGGCTTTCTAGGGGTAGCCCTCTCCTTCGGCTTCATGACGATTCTCGGGCTGGCGAGCTACCTCCTCGCCCTCGCGCTCCTCCTCGTGGCACTGACCGTATGGCTGGAGCTGCTCGCCGAGGTCGACGACGCTCGTCGCTCGGGTCCACGTGAGCTCTTGTTCGGCGCGGCCGCCGTGGTCGTGTGCTTGGCCCACGGGCACGCCTTTGCCGTACTGGTCATGCTGGCTGGCCTGACGGCGCTCGCAGGACCGAACCGTCGCCAACGCATCGTCCCGCTGCGTGCTCTTCTCCCCGCCCTCGGGGTCGCGGCCTGGTCAGCCCTGAAGGGAGGCACCCCCCCAGGTTCTTCGTCCAGGGCGTTCGTGCTCGCCGCGTCCCCCGATTACCAGACACCTCTCGACAAGTTGAGCCTCCTCCTGACGCCGACGCTGATGACGCGCACCGGGCTGGATGCCGCGGTCGGGGTCGTCGTGTGGGGGGTGATCCTCGCGGCCTCCGTGGCCACACTGCACGACCGTTCCCCCCAAGCGAAGGGCGGCGATGTCGCCTCACGAGCCAAGAGCCGGGCCCTCGCGTGGGGCGCGGGGGGTGCCGCGGTCGCGTTCGTCGCACTTCCGCACGCCTTCCTCTGGTTCGGGTTCATCGACGGAAGGATGGTGCCGGTCTTTCTCTTCCTGGCGATTCTCTGCGTACGCCGTCCGGCGCTCGGAGCACGCCTCGAGCGCGCGCTCGACATCGTGGCCCCCGTAGCGGCGTTCGCGATGATCGGGATCGTTGGGTTCGCCTCGTCCCGGTTCCAGGCCGAGGCGGCGGGTTATCGGGAAGTCCTCGGTCGAGTGCCACCCGGAGGCAGGCTCCTGAACCTTCCCATCGACCCCGACAGCGAGGTCTTTACGGCCCATCCGTTCGTCCACTTCGACAAGCTCGTCGCGATCGAGAAGCCAGTGCTCCTGAGCGACGTCTGGGCTGACCGAGCCACAGCACTCTACCCGACCCCCGAGAACCCTTCGGCGCGCCTGCCGCGCGACTACAATTCCGCATCCTTGAAGACGCTCGACTGGCCGGCCTACGATCTGCGCGACTGGAGCCACGTACTCGTCCGCACCCGACCTGACGCCCTCCCCCCCGCCACGCCGAGAGAGCTCTCGCTCGACGCGCACGTCGGAGGGTGGTGGCTCTACCTGAGCAAATCCTTTCGCCTCGAGGACCTGAAAGACCTCCGCGAGGATGGTCCCTGAAGAACCGTCTTCTCCCGTCCGCTTTTCCCTTCGTGCTCGCTCAGCGCGCGATCTGGGGATGGATACGCGATCGCACGATGGGCCGGCTGGGGCGGAGGTAGCCGGAGAGGTAAAGGCCTCCCATGACCGTCGTCCAGGGTTTGAAGTGCTGGAAGGTCGTGTACCACTGCAACATCTTGGGTCGATCGATGACCGGACGAATCCCGGACGCGGCCATGTGATCGTGCGCATGCAAGAAGGCGTCGGCGAGCTTCTTCTGAATCACGAACGGATGGGCCTTCGATCGCGCCTTCCTGGCCGCTGCGCGCCCGAGGCTCGCGCGCGCCTCGGGGTCCCGGAGGAGCTCCACCACCGCTCGTCCGAAGGCGGCGTCCGCCTCGAGCTCCGCCCGACGCCCCTTCCCCGGGGCGAAGAGCAGGCCATTCACGCCGTCTTCGATCTGCGAGGAGACGCCCATGCCGTCCGCATACGCGACGGTGGACGTGCCGCACCACAGAGCCTCTCCGAGGACGTTGCCATACGTCTCGCTGAGGGACGCATGCAAAAACACGTCGGCATACGCGTAGTAGTCGGGCATCAGCCGGTAGGGAACCTCGCCGACGAAGAACACGCGGCCGAGCACCCCCTCGTCGCGAGCGACCCTCTTGTACGTTTCCGTGTCGGGTCCCTGGCCGATGATCGTGAGCGTCGCCGCCGGGTCGGCGATCGCCACGTGGCGCGCGAAGATTCGGATGAGTCGGTCTTGCGACTTTTCTCGGGTGTGGCGTCCAGCGCACAAGAGCCGCGAGCCGCGCCCACGCGACGTCAGATGATCGAACGGATCGGCCCCCGCGGGCCGCTCGAAATTGTCCGTCGGCACGACGCGCGGGATCACGTGAATAGGAGCCGTCACACCCCGCTCCTGCCAGTAGGTCCGTAGCCCTTCACTCAGCACCACGAGTCCATCGCTGTCGTTGTAGATTCCGGCGAACGTCCGCTCGAAGGGGCCGCGGAGAGCTGCCAGGACACCCGTCTGCACGAGCTCGTAGTGGGCCAGCCTCTCCGGAAGGAGGACCTCGTAGGCGGCGACCAGATGCGTCGTGTTCACGCATAGGAGCGGAATGCCTTTCATCCTCCGCAGCCACGTTCCGAACTGCATGAGCATCGAGGTGGTTTGAGCGAAGACGAGGTCGAAGTTCCAGCGACCGGCGTCGTAGACCCAAGACGCGAGGGGGAGCGGGATGTGAACGCCCGGATACGTCTTCAGAGGTACACTGGGGAGCGCGATGGTCCCCGGCGCAAGGTCGTCCGGGTGCGCCTCGGGATCGTCGGGACCGATGATGGTCACTTCGTGACCGAACCGGCGCAATTCCTGGTACAGGAAGCGTGTCTGGAAGGCCGCGCCGTTGGCGTACGGAATGCGAACGAAGTCGCTGAGAATCGCTACTCGAAGCGGGCGCCCCCACCGCGCGGCGAGCCCCGCGAAGGCCGAGGCCTCCGCGGCGGCCCCTTGACGGGCGAGTGACCCATTGGCTGCGGGTATCGATGCCCACGTGTCCCCCGCATCGCCGGGGAAGCGGACCTCCCGGCGCGCCGGCCCGCCCGCGCGAGACCGCACCCCCGAGGGCGGGATGGGCGTGATGGGCGCAACGGAGTCCGGCGCGACGTCATGAAGGTTCTGGACGCTACGGAGTTCTATTCTGAGCGGGGAGGAGGGGTCCGAAGCCATCTCACGCAGAAGGGTCAAGTTTCATGCCAGCTCGGGCACGAGCACGTCGTGGTCGCTCCAGGCCCTCGCGATAGCGTCGAGACTGGCCCGAACCGTTCCTTGTCTGCCATTGGCGCCGCGCCGCGCGTCATACGGATCGCCGGACCGCCCCTTCCGTACGACCCGACCTACCATCTCCTGTGGCGTCTCGACAAGCTCCGAAGGATCGCCATCCGCGAATCGCCCGACGTCCTGGAGATCGACTCGCCTTACGCCGCCGCAGCCGGCTGTCTTTCCTTATCACGAAAATATTTCGGTGTTCGCACCTTCATGTGGCACGCCGACTTCATCGATACCTATGTGCGCGTCAAGCTCGAACGGGACGCGGGCGTGTCGACACAGCTTGCGACGATCGCCCTCGAGCCGCTCTGGTCCATGGTCCGAGGCATCGCGGCCCGCTGCGACGCCACGTTCGTGGCTTCCAAGTGGACGGAGGAGAAGCTCTCTTCGCACGGCGTCGCGCGCGTCACGCGGATCCCATTCGGCATCGAACGCTCGGCCTTCTCCCCGCGAGCGAGGAGCGAGGACACCCGACGCGCACTGCTGGGTAGCCAAGCGAGCGCGCCAGGGGTGGCCCTGCTTATCGGCGTCGGGCGTTTCGCCGTGGAGAAGCGATGGGACGTCGTGCTGGACGCGTTCGAATCTCTGCGTCGCGAAGCGCCCGTCGTGCTCGCCCTTTTCGGCGACGGGCCGGAGCGTCCGGCCATCGAGGCGCGCGCCCGTTCGCTCGGCGGAGATCTTCGGCTTCCGGGCTTCGAGCGCGACCGCGGCAAGCTCGCCGCCGCGCTCGCGAGCGCAGACGTTCTCGTGCACGGCTGTCCCTACGAAACGTTCGGCTTCGCGGTCGCCGAGGCGATGAGCTCGGGTCTCCCTCAGGTCCTTCCCGACGAAGGGGGAGCGATCGAGCTCGCCGACGCTTCGTGCTCCGAGCGATACCCCTCGGGGGACGCCGCCGCGTGCGAGCAGGCGATTCGGAGGATGCTCGCGCGCATCCACGCCGACGAGCCGTCCGTTCGAGCCGGGGCCGTGCGCGCCGCGTCGAGAATCCCGAGCGTCCGTGAGCAGTTCGAGGCGACGTACGAGGCCTACGCGCGCCTCCTTCGCGACCGCGGACCATGGAAAGCGCATCTTCGTCATTGAAAACGGCGCCCGACTTCGTGTTCCGAGGCCATCGGGAGGTCTTCCCCAGGACGTCGGCGGCTGCGCCGAGGTCCTGGGAAGTCGTGCCGAGGACCTCGAGGATCTCGCCGAGCCCATGAACATGAAGATGCGCTCGCCCTGGACCTGGCCGCTTCCCCGATAGCCGAAGCCCCGCGGAGCGGATAACGTCCCTTCGTGCCGAGTCCACTGCTGCGGCGATCCATACAGGCCGTTCGGGCGCGCGCGGCGTTCGCCGGGGACCTCGCGCGTGCGCTGCTCGTGTTGCTTCCCGTCGAGCACGGACGTCGTCGGAGCGAACCCGGGGCGCTTCTCGCGGCGATGCGGGCGCGGGGGCGAACCCGGCGTCCCCGGTCGGATCGCTGCGGCGCCGGGCTCGCCCGAGCGATCGGGTGGGTCGATCGGATCAGCCCCGGCGGTCCCAACTGCCTGCGAAGGACTCTGCTCCGCGTGGCGCTCGACCCTCGGGCGGCGCGCGAGCCGGTCGTCTTCGGCCTCAACGTCCACCTGCGAAACGAGCGGGGGGGCGTCACCGCCGAGGGGCACGCGTGGGTGGAGAGTACCGAGGCCTCGGGTCGATTCGACGTGGAGTTTCGCGTGTAGCTCAGGTTTCCCTTTCGTCGCCGCGCTAGCGGTTGCCGTGGCCGGCGGTTGCGCTGTATACCGCCGCCCTGCCTCAGCCCTTCGCCTTCTCCGCCATGAACCCCCTGCGCGCCGTCAAAGGCATGAACGACGTCCTCCCTGGCGAATCGGCTCGGTGGCAGAAGCTCGAGACTGCCTTCGCACGGACCATGGCCCTCCACGCGTTTCGGGAGGTCCGGACCCCCTATCTCGAACCGACATCGCTCTTCGTGCGCGCCATCGGCGAAGGCACGGACGTGGTCGAGAAAGAGATGTACTCGTTCGTCCACCGAGACGAGCCCTTGACCCTCCGCCCGGAGGGGACAGCTGGCACGGCTCGGGCTTACGTGGAGCACGCGGTGCACAATTCGGAGCCGGTGAGCCGTTGGTACTACGTGGGGCCGATGTTTCGTGCCGAACGGCCGCAACGCGGTCGATACCGCCAGTTCTCGCAAGCAGGGGCGGAGATCTACGGGGACCCGGGGCCTGCGTGTGACGCCGAGATGATCGATATGCTCGTCGGCTTCGTCCATGCGATCGGGGTCCACGACGCACGGGTCGAGATCAACTCCCTCGGCGCGGCGGGGGCGCGCGAGAAGTACAAGGCCGCGCTCGTCGGGCATTTGACTCCTCTGGCAAGCTCCTTGAGCGAAGAGTCGCGTCGGCGTCTCGCGACGAACCCCTTGCGCATCCTCGACTCGAAGGACCCTCGCGACGCCGAGGCCGTCCGCGGAGCCCCGACGATCCTGGAGGCCCTCGACGCGGAAGATGTCCGCCACTTCGACCGACTCTGCCGCGCCCTCGACGCGCTCGGCACACCCTACGCTGTTTCGCCGAGGCTCGTGCGCGGCCTCGACTACTACACGCGCACGCTCTTCGAGATCAAAGGGGCGACCGAAATCCTCGGCGCGGGCGACACGCTCGTCGGCGGGGGGCGTTACGACCGGATGATCGAAGAGCTTGGAGGGCCTTCGGTGCCGGCCATCGGCTTCGCCGCCGGACTCGATCGGCTCCTTTTGGCCAGCGCCGCCGACCCGGCGCCTCGTGGGGCGGAGGTCTTCCTGGCTCCGCTCGGAGAGGACTCCTCCGCGCACGCGCTCGTCCTCGCCAAGGAAATTCGCGGTGCGGGGTTCGCCTGCGAAGTCGACGCGCGGGGTGCCTCGCTCAAGGCGATCCTCCGCAGGGCCAACGCGCTCGGCGCCCGTCTCGCCATCATCCTGGGTGAGAACGAAATCGGTGAAGGTACGGTGCAGATCAAAGATCTCGCCGCGCAGTCGCAAGACAAGGTGCCGCGAGAGGGAGCGGTCGCTCACGTCGCGGAGAAGCTTCGCGGGGCCCGTTCGTGACGCCTCGCGTCGCCGTGGTGTGGCTCTTGTTCGCGCTGTCCGTCGCGTGGAGCGGGAGCGCTGCCGCCCAGCTCGGCGGGGTGGGGGGAGGGGGGTTGGGCGGGGGTGGCGGAGGGTTGGGCGGCGGTCGAGGACAGCAGCAGCCAAGCAAGACTCAATCGGGACCGACCAAGAGCAACACCGTCGGCCCGCGCAACGCCCAGCCTTCGGAGGAGGAAGAGCAGGAGGAGATCAGCGCGCAGGTCAAGCAACGGACCGAACCGACGTTGGCCCCTCCCGCCGATCCGCTCCTCATCGCCCCCGAAATGCGCGCGCGCATCGGGAGCGACGCCGAGGGGTCCGTCCCCTCCCCTTCCGGGAGCTATAGCCGCTCGTTCTTCCCGTACTACGAGGAGTCCCGGGGTGACTACCGGTTCCGCATGCTCCCCCCCCTCTGGCTCGAGCACACGCGCGGCCTGCCCGCAGAAGCCGGCTCTAATCCCTCGGGCGAGGACCGCGAATCGCTCTACGGCCTCCTCTACTACCAGCGGCGCTCGCCGCATCTCGCCGTCGACCTCGCGTTCCCTGCCTTCTGGAACGTCTGGAACAAGGACACCGGGAGCCGGACGCTCGTCCTCGGCCCCTTCGTCCACCGAACGGCCCCGTTCGAACACGACAATTGGCTCGCCCCGCTCTACTTCGAAGGGGCTCGCAAGGACGGCGGATACCTCGACATCCCTCTCCTTTTGACGTCGACCCACTGGGGCGCCAAGAGCGCCTTCACCTGGAGTGTCCTCTACTTCCGGAATCGTACGGACAAGGACGTCGACTGGGGTGTCGCGCCCTTCGTCTTTCACGGCGACAACGGCAACGAGGAAGGCGCACGGAAGACCTACTCGGTCATCCCGCCGCTCATTTTTTATCACGGAGAATCGGAAAGCGACGAGAGCCAGCTGACCGTCGTCGGCCCGGTCATCGCCGCCAGCACGCCCAAGAGGAGCGTCTTCGATGTCGCTCCCCTGTTCTTCCACATCGAGGGCAAGCCGCAGACCGGGGGCGTCCAAGAGACGCACACGACCCTTTTCCCCCTCTTCCACTACGGGAAGAGCCCCGATCAGACGCTCTTCGTCCTCCCTGGCTATCTCCGACGCGTCACCCCCACCGCCGACACGATGCTGACGCCCTTCGTGTCGACCGCCACGACCCGGACCGGGTCAACCAGCATGGTTGCGGCCGGACCGATCCTCCCGCTCTACTATCACTACGTCGACCACGACATCCACCTGACGACCTGGTACGCGGCCCCGTTCTACCTGCATTCCTCGAGCCCCGAGGGGACGATGTCGCTCACGCCGCTCGCCGGGCGCTTCGAGTCGTACGGAATCTCGCGGACGTGGTGGTTCTTCCCCTCTCTCACGACGACCAGCGACCGCAGCGGCTGGTCGACCAACCTTTATCCGCTCGTCTTTCTCGGACGAAGCGATCAGTCGTCGCACACCGTTCTTGCCCCGGTCATCTGGGATTTCGCTTCGCCCGAGAAGCGAACGACCATCGTCGCTCCCCTCTTCTGGCGTTTTCAGGACAACACGGACCGATCGATCA
>Ga0181522_10002720_pt1 | contig 10004 bp, 7 predicted proteins | sample PEATcosm2014_Bin_27_FD_121103 | JGI IMG/M metagenome (GOLD analysis project Ga0181522, IMG submission 121103) | Peatland microbial communities from MTU Mesocosm Facility, Houghton, MI, USA - PEATcosm2014_Bin05_10_metaG | ecosystem: Environmental > Terrestrial > Soil > Wetlands > Peat | place...
AGAAGCTGCAGGCAGCCAGAGGAGCGCGGCAAGCCATTTCTCACGGGCATGAGAAAAATCACCCTGCGCCTCAAAACTCTTTGCGTCGGCCGCGAGCGTCTCGAGTTCCTGCGCGTGCGTCAGCGCGTGGCAGTGCTCACATTCCAGCGCTTCAAGCGCAAGTGGCTGCGAGCAGCGCTGGCATTGCCGATTCAGCTCTGGGTTTGAAGTAGACACAAAATGGGAGATGCAGTGGGATGCGGCAATGACTCAACTCGCGGCCGGAGAATCGGCAAAAGGTCCGTAGACTTCAAACGGTTTCCCAGCCGCGATGCGCCAGGCGATTCTCATTCCAAAAAATAAAATCAGCAAACCCATAACGCCCCAAAACGAATTGCCGGAAAGCTCGATGAATGGCGAAGCCAGTCCCAAGAGTGCCAGCTTTCCGAACGAAATCAGGATTTGCGAGGGGCTGGGAGTTTGCCGGGCGGGGGTGGGACGGCTTGTCGAGGGCTGCCCACCCGGAGACGCCGGCCGTTGCCCGTACTCCTGTTCGAGCTGGCGCTGTTCTTCGTCCAGATTCTGTCGCTGAGTTTGCCGAGGTTTGTGCTGGTCGGCGAAGTGAATCCAGATCGGAATAGCAGCCAATGAAACCGCGGCATAAGTGAGCACCGTGGCCGCGATCTGATAACGCCGGCCTCCGAATCCGTTGGAACCTTTCATCATGGCGGTGCCCACCAGCCATCCCACGCCGATCGACATGTAGCTGATCACCCAGCCTTGCAGCAGGATGGCGATGACGGCGTAGCCGATGATTCCCAGAACCGCCGCGCCGATGCCGTAGGCCAGCGCCCGCACGAAGGCAGCGTGACGGTCAACCGCAATGTCGGCGCGCATTTTCTCGACGCAGGAGGGGCAGGCCGTCGCTGAGTTCACGCGATAATACGTTCCACCGAGCGCTTGCTGGCAGAATTGGCAATGGCCGGCCGAGGTGGTGTACTCAGCCGTGTTGAACTGCGGCGTAGTCAGGCCGTTACTCATCGGCGAAACGATAACATAAGGGTTCAGATGAAAACAGAAGAATTAGGCTACTGCTGGTGGGCGGAAGCGCCGGCAGCGATATCGCGTAGGGCGCTGACGAAGCCGGAGCAGGCGGTGGGGTCGGCAAGAGTTTCCAGATGCACGGTTGCCGAAAACTGCGGCGACTCGGGATTGAAGCGGACCTGAAAAATATCCTGGCGGCGGGAGGACATCAAGGCATTGAGTTCCGCACTGGGATCCTGCTTCCAGTGGGTTCGCGTGGTCAGAATAATCGGGCCGGGCTGGTGTACTTCCCACTCGCGCTGGTCGTTTTTGCGGGAGAGGCCGCCGCGGTTGTGAGCGCTCCAGCGATGGCGAGTCACTTCCAGATGAAACGCCGGAGAGCCGCCCAGGTCGGCTTCGAAGGTGAGCATTTCTTTTTGCTTGTGCCAGCAGCTCACCATCCATTGAATGGGCAGCGCTCTTGGCCGAAGGCTGACGGTCACGCGGGCATTCTCAAACCAGCGTGAAGGAAAGTGTATCCGCGCCTGCAAGCGGGAGCTTCCCATCCAGCGGGATTCCACGATGCGCCCCTTGCCATCGCAGGCCGATTGCACCCAGCGGAGAACGGCGGCGCCTTTCTTTCGGTTGTAGCTGAAAAACACGAGATACCATAAGCCCAGAACGGCTATGGAACTCGCCACGTCGATCAGCAGAAGGCGCCCCACAACGCTTCCTCTGATGCTTATGGTACGTCCGAGGTTGCGGAGAGGGCAAGGGGCGGTGAGGGAAAAACTGGACTGCGGGGAAACCGACGGGAATGGAGCCTGTGGAAAACCGGCTGAGTGTCAGATTGGGCAAAGGACGCCAGGAATCAGGTGCCTCTGTCTACCGCTACAATAGCGGCGTGCCTTATACAATTCGGGAGTTCCGTCCCGGCGACTTTGAAGTGCTGTGGCGTATCGATCAGACGTGCTTTCCGGCGGGAATCGCTTATTCACGGGCGGAGCTTAAGACCTATATTCGCGGCCGGCAGGCCTTTACAGTGGTGGCCGTCAACGGCCGCGACAGCGCAAAGTCGAAGATTGAGTCTGGCGCGTCGCCGGCAAATTCCGCCCAGTCGGTCGCGGGTTTTATTGTGGCCGAGTGTAAACCCCCGCTGGGGCACATCATTACTATAGACGTGGTACCCGAGACGCGGCGATCGGGCGTGGGATCCTTACTGTTAAGTTCGGCGGAACGGCGTTTGCGCGTTGCCGGCTGCCATGTTGTAAGTCTCGAAACTGCGGTCGACAACCTCTCTGCTCTCTCCTTCTATAAGCGCCAGGGATATACGGTTGTGGGAACGTTTCCGCGATATTACTCGAACGGCGTGGATGCGCTGGTACTGGAGAAGGAGTTGGGATCGGTTGCGAAATAGTAGGCGCGGCTGACATGGGGTACGGGGCTACTTTGACCGCGGCCTTGGTGATCCCCCAGTGGAAAAGCAGATTCCTCGCGCCGGAAAAAATGCGCTCGGAATGACGAAGTTAAAGGAGCCACTGTCCCAGCGCAGCAACAAATGGAAAAATCGGCTGCGCCCATGGTGCGCGGCGCGGCCTCCCTTTAGTAATTCTTAATCCTTATTGGAACAGCGGGTGCTTGGCAGTAACGCATGGCTGTTCTATGGCTGCGGCCGCGTGCTGGCCGGGCGGTGCAGCCCATCAAACAAAATTGCTTTCCATCATATGGAGGTTGTATGCGCGGGTTCGCCCGAGTGTTTTTTTTGACAGCGTTTTTTGCGGCAGGGTTTTTGGCATTGGTGAATCTTGGCGCGGCGCAGGATCGAGCGCCAGCCACTCTGCCGGCATCGGTTTCAAGTACCGGCGCCACAATCGCGTCGGCTTCTCCATCCAGCGCCACCTCGTTCGATGAGGTGATCGATCGCGTGGTCGAGCGCGAGCATCAGCTTCTGGCGCAGATGCGCAATCTGCGGCCGCTGGTTGAGACTTACGTGCAGGATCTGAAGCCCGACTCCTCCGGCGCTTCGGTTGCGGTCAGCGATCAATATTTTCTCGGCCGTCTCGATATGAGCAACGGCCCCGAAGATATTGCCTTTGCCGGCCAGAGGCAGAGCGGGCGCAGCCGCCTCAGCAAGCTGACCTCTATCTTTTCCACCCACTTCGAACCGCTCGGCTTCGCGCAGATGGTGGTCCCCGACACTGATCTGTACAAAAAATATTACGACTTTATCTTCGTGCGCCGGGAATTTTTAGGAGAAGTGCGCTGTTTCGTGATTGACCTGCAGCCCAAAGCGGATGCCCCGCCGGGGCGCTTCCAGGGGCGCATCTGGGTGGAGGACCGCGATTACAACATTGTGCGCTTCAACGGAACCTACTCGCGCGTCCCGGGCAATAACGTCTACCTGCATTTCGATAGCTGGCGTCTGAACATGAAACCGGGGCTGTGGCTGCCTGCCTACATCTACAGCGAAGAGTCGGACGTTGAAAACGGCGCAGGCCGCTCCCGCCTGAAAGCGCAGACCCGGCTATGGGGCTATGACCTGAAGAACCTGGCACGCAACCGCAACGAAGAGTTCACCCAGATTCTGGTCGATTCCGAAGATTCGATCAAAGACCAGAGCGCCGCCCAGGCCGATGCCACTCCCGTCGTCGCCGAGCGCATGTGGGAGCATCAGGCCGAAGACAATGCCATTGAACGGCTGCAAAAAGTGGGATTGCTCGCCCCAACCGGCGAGGTCGACAAAATCTTGCAGACGGTCGTCACCAACCTTCTTTTGACCAACAATATCGATCTGCAATCCGATGTGCACTGCCGCGTGCTGCTTACCGCGCCGCTCGAGTCATTCACCATCGGCCACACCATTGTGCTCAGCCGCGGCCTGCTCGATGTGCTGCCCGACGAAGCTTCGCTGGCCATGATTTTGGCCCACGAACTTAGCCACATTGTGCTTGGGCATCCTTTCGACGCCCGCCTGGCTTTCAACGACCGCATGTTTTTCCCTGACCAGCAATCGTTTCAACGGCTGGATTTCAAGAGCCGTCCCATTGACGAAGACGCTGCCGACGTCAAGGCGCTGGAGTTGTTAAAGAATTCTCCCTACAAAGAAAAACTGGCGACAGCCGGACTCTTCCTGAGAGAGCTGCAGCAGCGCGCGCCCGAACTGCCCAACCTGATTCGTCCGCATCTGGGCAATGGCCTGGCAGCCGGCAAGAGCACACGCATGGCAGCACTACTGGCAACCGCCCCGCAATTGGACGAACACAGAATCGATCAGGTCGCCGCTTTGCCCCTGGGCGGAAGAATCAAGCTCGATCCCTGGACGGACCGGGTTGAACTGGTGAAGGCGCGGGCTGTGCCTTTGGCCCTGGCGCGCGAAAAAATGCCCTTCGAGATCACGCCGTTCTTTCCTTTCCTCACTCGAATGCCGAATGAAGGCGCCGACAAAGTAGCCAGCGTAGGTTCGGGATCGAAATAACACCTCGCGAGTTGTCATAGTTCTTTTTATGGCTCTGAAGCGGGCGGGCGAGACGCCCGCTCGGCAGCCCCCGAGACCCTTCGACTTCGCTCGCGGCAGGCTAAGGATAGTGGTGCGGTTTGGCTAGCGCGTTGGGCCGGTTAAGCGGGAGATCCCTTCGCCGTCCAGCTCAGGGCAAGCTCTTCGCTCCGCCTGAAAAACGGCTCCGCTCAGGATGACAGGCATCGTGTAATACCTAAACAGCACCACTACCAGGCTAAGGCGCTACTTGCGCGCTGCCGCCCTCTCAGCTACCTTGCCTTGTGATGAGAGTGGCGATTCAGGGCGAGCTGGGATCTTTCAGCCACGAAGCTGCCGAGCGCATGTTGCCGGGCTGCGCGGTTGTACCGTGCGCGCGTTCAGCGGAAGTATTCGACCGCGTCCAAAACGCAAGCGTCGCCGCGGCCGTCATTCCCATTGAAAACTCGCTGGCCGGGACGGTGGCGGAACATGCCGACCTTCTAGTGTCGCGCGAGGTTTTCGTGCAGGCAGAATACCGGCTGCGCATCGTCCACAACCTGATTGCTGCCCCGGGCGTGAGGCTAGGTGCCCTGCGAAGAGTACTGTCGCATCCGGTCGCGCTCGAGCAATGCCGCGATTTTTTTCGGAAGCACCCCCGTATCGAACCGGAGCCGTTCTACGACACCGCCGGCAGCGTGAAGCATGTGGTCGCCGAGCGCATGGCTGACACCGCAGCCATCGCCGGACGCCATGCGGCGCGGCAATACTCCGGAAAAATTCTTCAGGCGGGCATCGAAGACGACAAACGCAACTTCACGCGTTTTTTCCTGGTGCGCAAATTGGCCGATCCGAAATCGCGCGTGTCGCGGCGAAAGAGGCCAGTCAATTCCTCTTTATCTATCCATTATGGTGCTCCCGTCCCGCGCGGAGCCAATAAAACTTCCATAGCCTTCAAAGTCAAGAACCTTCCCGGAGCCTTATTCAAATCTCTGAGCGTGTTCGCACTGCGCGACATCAGCCTGAGCAAAATTGAATCGCGGCCGCTGCGCGGTCGACCCTGGGAATATGTGTTCTATGTCGATTTTCTGCGCGGCGATGACGAGCCCGCGCGCAACGCCCTGCGACATCTGGGAGAAGTGGCAGAGTTCGTCAAAGTGCTGGGAATTTACCGGGCGGCATGACGGTTCGAATAACCCGGAACTTACTAACTGCCGTACTTGATTGAATAGGACCGGAGGGCACGCTGAAGCGCGATAATTCTTCAACATATAATTGACCTTCTTTTCGAACTGTTGTATTAAGGTGTGCCAATGAGGTTGCGGGTTGTCCAGGTTGGTCCGCCAACAGTGGAGGGCACTTAGTCTGGAGTATTACTTAACTTTTCTTTCGTGACGAAGAGGTCTTCAGTGCAGTCGCATGATTCCCATGAGCAGAAGTTAATGTCGATCCCCATCGCTCTGATGATGGCGGTGGTAGCGACCCTTGGCGCTGTAGTGGCTTACCGCGCTGCCCGATCAGAGCAGGATACGCTGCGGTCAGAAAGAAGACTACAACAAGGCAAACTCATCGAAATGGTCGAGCGCCACGAAATGCTGAACAAATTGGGCAACCGATCCCGGTATCTAGACTACTGGGATGTGAACTCCGCCGAAGCAAGCGACGATGTGGAGGAAGCGCAATCTACGACCGACCGCCGACGGGCGGAGGTGCTAATTTTACAAGCTCAGGAAGATCATGCATTGCTGAGAGCGCTGCAGCCCTATCTGGATTTTTTCTATGTGGGACTGTCCAGGGACTCGCTTGAAGAATCCCTGAATTCGAATGCGGCAGGGCAACTCCGCAATTATGGATTCAATGCTCGTTGGGAAGCACCCGCAAAACAGGGCGACCACCCCCGCTCCATCTGGGAAGAGGAAGAAGAGAATGTGCAGACGCTGCGGAAGAGGACGGTGGTGCTGGCCGGCGCGGTTGTCTTATTCGTGGTGGCCCTTGCATCGCTGACCTTCGCACAGCTTTTCCACTATTGGCGACTGAAAGGCTCGGTCGTGGGAATGCTTATCGCAGCAGCCGGACTGTCCATTGCAATTTACTTTGATCCCAACTCCTGGCAGAGTCTTCTGTGCTACAGCGTCGCTTTCATCGTGCTCAGCATTGTAGGACACTTATTAGCCCGCAAATTGCAATTCGTGCCTCTGAAGACAGACAAGCCTGCTGAACCCGGCGGAGCCGACGTTGAGGAAGCTGAACCGGTCCATCCCAGCGAAGTCGACCCTACGGTTTTTCCGGGTGTGCGTCTTCACACCGCTCCGGTGTCCCATACCTTTGGGCGCTTCACCATTGCCATGATCGCAATTACGGCGGTGCTTAGCGCACTCAGCGGTTTTCTCTATAGCCGCGCCACGGCGCGGTCCGCCGGAGCCTTCAGCCAGACCCTGGAGGAGCAAGCTGCGTTGTTTAAGTCCAGATCGCGCGCGGAGACGAGGGATTTTCGCTGGATTGGCAACATCGCCAGACTGGAGAGATATATCCGCCGCTATCAGGCCGCTGACCAACGCGCCGCTCTCGCCAAGGCGGACCACTTGCTCGACCTGAAACGGGCGATTGACGAAAGGAACCACTGGAGCCAACTAGTTCAAAAAATGAAGGCTGAAAAGGGGCTGCCCGAGATGTATTCCAGCGAATACGGCCCGGAGCAAGACCGCAACTTTCCCCTTAAGCTGGTAAGGCTGGGGCTTAAGGACTCCGAGGCGGCGTTCGCGTTATCCGATGCGAACAATGAGTCCAGCCTTCGCTGGCAAAGGAAATCGACGATTTACCTGGCGATACTTACCTTCTTCGCAATTTCGCTTTATCTCTTCGGACAAGGGCTTAGCATGGGACGTACTCACGCTGCCTTCATCCTGGTGTTCTTCAGTTGCTGCCTGGTGGCATTTGCCTTCGGCTACGGCGCATTCATGAGTTGGGAGATCCGCACCCCAAAAAGACATGCCGCCAGCAAGGAATGCGAGGCACTGGATGTGGCTGCTGAAAATAAAAAACCAAACAAACAGGCATCCGAGGAAGATGCCGACGAGGATGTTGCCCGCCACTACGCGGAGGGCAGGATGTGGTACGAGACTTCCGACAATCCGGACGGACTGGAGAAAGCGGCCAAACAATTCGCCTGCGCCATTGATGTTCGACCTAGTTTCGCGATGGCCAATCTCTATAGAGCCCGCTCTACTGAACTCGCGGGAACTCCGCAGATCAACGAAAGCGGTTTTGTCAGCATTACATCCAAGGACTCAATCCCCAACATTGTGAACGATGAAAGACAAGCCCTGGAAATGCTTCGCCAACAGGATTTCATGCCCCCAGCGAGCTTGCAGATAGGCTACAGCTTCCAATTTCTAATGGAGGGATTGATTGGCAAGGACCGCGCCCAGAATCGGAGCATAGTCGATGCCAGCGTAGCAGAAATTCAGAAGGCGGTTGCGGTCGATGAAACCCCGGTCAGTAAGTTCAATCTTGGTCTGGGATTGCTGGCCCAAGGAAACACCAAAGCTGGAATGGCCAATTACGAAGAAGCCCGAAACAGAATAAAATCGGCGGTCAACAAAGCTCTCGAACTCAACCAGGATGTCGATAACGAGCGGTCTCTGGTGGCCGGGGCCATCACCGACCTGGAAACCCTAAGCAAGTATTGCGAGGGAGTAGCTCAGAAACCAACCTGCGACGACATTAGAGGGCAGGTCATACCCATGTTAAAGTCCGAACTAGTCGCGGCAGTCTGGCCGCCGAAGACGCCTGCCGGACCCTCCGCCTCGCCCACCCTTGGCGACGTAAACTTGACGGTCACTGAATCAGGTTTCGGCTGGCAGGCGGCGGGGCCGAAGATCGAGAAGCAGCAGGATGTATTGTCGGTGCTCTGGTACGCTTACAGCCCCGAATGGCAGACCTGGCGTGTGTTACCCACAGTCTCCGGCGCGCCCGACTGGAAATTGAACGAGCAAGGACGAGCCGCTGACTTTGTATCAGTCTTGCACGAAAGCGGGGGCCGGAACTGTGTTGCTCACGGAGACTATCGGGCGGAATTCTACGTTAATGGGAAACTGGCTGACACAAGGAACATCAGCGCTCAACATGGAGACCTTTTCCCTGTGGCTTTTCCTGGCATCAACCTGGCGCTGTGCTCTCCGGCGTCCTGGAAGCCGTGGAACTCTGAAGAACTGCCTCCCGATTCTCTGATTGAGGGTTACACTGACGGGAATCGAGAGGGAATTTTTCTGTTCGCTTATTTCAATCCACGGCATCAGCCCGACGGCAAAGCAAGGCACGATTACGTTCGCGTCTCCTTAGCTCTCTTGATGCAACAGGGCCTTATACCGCGTGTTTCCGCTTTTATGCCTTTGAAGGCCTGTGACGGGCAAGCCGCGAATGCCGGGGACGACCTGGAAAAGTACACAGTGGAATCCGGAGACGTGATAGCCCGGTCGTGGTTGGAGAGAGACGGGCTTGCCCATGTCGCTGTAGTGTTCAGCAGGCACGACATGAAGGCAAATTGCGGCGCGCTGATCTCGGTTACAACCTTGCCGGATTGGAGCGACGAAGGATCGAGACCAGTCCAAGATTGGATCGATGAAGCATCCATCCCGACTGAATGATAGCCGCGGCCATCGGCCTCCGCATTAGCCGCAGCACCTCGGATATCATGTGCAACCGGGGGATTTGCCGATAGAATCCAACAGCATCGCAATAAGGCGGGCGGCCTGAAACCTTTCCCGCGAATTCTCATCTAAGCTTGAGTGAGTTACACTCAAGGAGAGCCAATGAGTCAACAACCGCTTTCCGATCAGCCTAAACCTCGGGATTCCAACGATGTACGGGCACTGCCCGTGCTGCCTGTGCGGGATACAGTCCTATTTCCGCATGCCGTTCTGCCCCTCACGGTTGGTCGAGAAAGTTCTGTCCAACTAATCAATTCGCTCGGCGAGGATAAGACCATTGTGGTGGTGGCGCAGCGCGAGGCGCGCGTCGATAGTCCTCAGGCCAGCGATCTTTATACCGTCGGCACGTCGGCGGTTGTCCATAAAGTCGTAAAAATGCCCAACCAGAGCCTGTTCGTGTTCGCCGAGGGCCTGGAGCGCGTGCGTTTGGGCGAGTTTACCCAATTAACCCCATTTATGCGGGCGCGCGTTTCGCCCATTCCCGAAGCTGCGCCGCCCGACAGTTCGGAAATCGAGGCGCTGCAGCGCAATGTTCTAACCTTGTTCCAGCAGATTGTGGCCGGTTCGCCGACGCTTTCTGACGAGCTTTCCACCGTCGCCATGAACATCGACGAGCCTGGACGGCTGGTGGACTTTATCGCTTCGTCTTTGCCCTCGCTTTCTACGCCCGATAAGCAGGACACGCTTGAGACGCTTGACGTTCGCGTGCGCCTCGAAAAAATCAATCAGCATCTGGCGAAGGAACTCGAAGTCCAGCAACTGCGCAACAAGATTCAAAGTGAAGTGCAGGACCGAGTCCAGCAGACCCAGCGCGAGTACTA
>Ga0181522_10002721_pt1 | contig 9998 bp, 7 predicted proteins | sample PEATcosm2014_Bin_27_FD_121103 | JGI IMG/M metagenome (GOLD analysis project Ga0181522, IMG submission 121103) | Peatland microbial communities from MTU Mesocosm Facility, Houghton, MI, USA - PEATcosm2014_Bin05_10_metaG | ecosystem: Environmental > Terrestrial > Soil > Wetlands > Peat | place...
GAACTGTATGTTGATGATCGAACTTTCTAACCGGGGCGCAGTGTGCCGTGACTGCCGCAAACTGAGATGCATTGCGTCACGTTCGACGCGTTATTGTGGATTTTCTTTCTCCGGCACCGGCACGCGGTACCGAACGCGCAAAGTCAAACGACGACATCATCTTTCCGGCGACGCCCATCCGCCCGCCATTCGCCAAATGTGGTATCGGCATCGGATGATGCGCGCGGCATCAGTGTGCTTCTCTTGTGCGTCCCTTCAGTCGTCGCAAGCGGGCAGTAATCTGCTACTCCCGGCGACAGCAACCATCAGCAGGGCGACAAACAGGAATGCGATCGGCAGGGTACTGTGCTGAGCAATGAGGCCAATGCCTGCGGGACCCGCGAGAATGCCCGCGTACCCTAGAGTGGTAATGGCCGGTACCGCTACTGATTGCGGCATGCTCTTTTGCCTGCCCACTGCGGTGAACAGCACCGGCACGATGTTGGAACAACCAACGCCGACGAGTGCATAGCCAATCAGGGCGACGACGCGAACGGTGCAGAAAGCGGCCAAGGCGATGCCGGCTGCCGCCAGTAGTCCGCCACCGCCCACTACGCGGGCCCTGCCGATCCTGGCGACTACTCCATCGCCAAACAACCGACCCAATGTCATTGCCACAGAAAAACTGGCAAAGGCAAAACCCGCCTGAGCCGGACTCGTGCTTCGCTGCTCGGTCATCAGGACTGCGCTCCAGTCCAACATCGAGCCCTCGACGAGAAAAACCACGAAGCAAAGTAGGCCGAGCAGAAGTACTTCGCCTCGAGGAATCGCAAATGCCGGCCCTTCGGCCGGGTTTCCATAAGGCAGCAAACCCGGGTAGGCGGTCACAACTGCCGTGGCCATAAATGCGAGTGCGACCAACATGCTATTGATCGGCGTAGCCCCCATCGTCAGCAGCGTGCTGATGCTCACGGCCCCACCGATCCCGCCGAGGCTGTAGCAGGCGTGGAACCCTGACATCAGAGGCTTGGTACTCGCACGTTCCACGATGACCGCCTGGACGTTCATTACGCAATCTGCAGAGCCCAAAGCGGCGCCGAAAACGAAAAGCGCAACCCCCAGCAGTTGCGGGGACGGGACGGTCACCAGCAGCGGCAACATGGCACAGGCGAGAAGGGACGATGCTATGAGTACCACTCGACATCCATGCCGGGTACTGAGCGCGCCGGCGGTAGGCATCGCGAGAATCGAACCTGCACCCAGACACAACAGCAACAGACCGAGCTTCCCCTCCTCCAGTTGCGCATTGGTTTTTGCGAAGGGAACGACGCAGGCCCACGAGGCCGCGATGAAACCGACGACGAAGAATACCAATCTGGTTGCCCGTCGTTCCTGGGGTCGGCCCACTATTATGATCCAATTGCTACATCAAAAAGCCAGTCTAGTTGGACGGCAGCCTGGCGGACAATTGTCACAGCACGAATCTCCAGCCGGCGACGCAGGCGATCACGGACAGCGCACCAAGAATGAATGCGAAAGCGAGGTGTGCGGATAAGGCGCTGATCCCCAGTGAGAGTAGCCCCACGCCGATCACAGGCAGGGAATTAGCCGTGTAGCATACCAGCAGGTAACTCGAGACCAATTCGGCACGCTGTTCGGCCGGCGCGATTTCGTTGACGATCTGGAGGCTGCATCGGTAGCCGAGCGCAGTGGCGGCGCCGCTGATGACCGTGGCAATCACGAGTGTGACGATCGATCGCATCTGTTCTGCGGCAATCAGCAGTGCCAGCCCAACCAGCAGCATGATTGTTGAGATCAACATCGCCGTGCGGGGAGTAAGTGTGCCGGTCCTTGCAGCAGTTACGGCGCCGGTGCCGAAGAACAGCGCAACCAGCGCGCCGACTACCGCAAGATTGTGCTGCCCCAGTCTTTGCGAGAGCAGACCCGGGGTCAGAGCGGCATAGAAGCCACCCAGCGCAAATGTGGCAAAGGCCATCGCCGCCGGTGCGATGAACGCGAGTCGGATATTGCGCGGCACTCCGATACGCGGGCGCAGTGACAATTCGCTTGCTTTGCGCACGATGTGATCGACGCCCTCGGGCATGGACAGTGTCAGGAAGGTAATAGTCAACAGCATCAGCAGGTAAAGCACATAGCTCGTACGCAGCGGCCACGGACCGTACTGCGCCAGCAAACCAGCGATTATTGCCCCGGCGCCCAGCCCTGCGAGATTTCCCGCGCTCGCAAGCAGGGCAGCGCGAGCTTTGCTGTGCCCGGGCTCCAGCTCGGCGATCCAGGCGGTGAGGGCCCCTGCCCCCAGTCCTGCAGCGAGTCCATTCAGCGCTCTGGCAATGAATAACCAGCCGGTATTGGTCGCTGCGAGAAAACACAGGACGCTTGCAAAAAGCACGGCAAATGCAATGAGCGTCGTGGGGCGGCGGCCCAGTTGATCGGACAGTCGCCCAAATGCAAACAATGCGGCCAGGTTTCCGATGACATAGCTGGCATAGATCACCGTTACCATGAACTCGGAGAAGCCAAATTGCTGGCGATAAAGCGGATAGATCGGTGTTGGTAGTGTGCTACCAATATACAGCGACGCGATGCCTGCGACGCCGACCCACATCGAATTGGACCCGTGGCGGCTCAATGTACCGACCTGGCCGATGGTTCGCCCATGTGGACTCCATAGTGGAAAACCCGCCAGCGACGAGCAGCGGACAATGGAACAGGCAGCTCAGGAGTCAGCTTACGCTACGCTGCAGGATATTGTTCCGGTGAGGGTCTTGGCGAGCTAAATGACAGCCTTTACGATCGCATTGCTTTTTACGCTGGCCCAGATGACGGAGGCCTTCGCTGCGCCGGATTTGAACGTGCCGGCAAGCTGAGCAGGAATAAGAACCCGGCTAGCTCATCAACGACCTGATCTTCTCCGCGTCGGCGGGTGTCGCCGGATTGTAGACGACCATGTTGAGATCTGGCCGGCCGTCAACTGCGAATGCGGAATATTCGAAGGCGAGCGGACCGAGTACCGCGTGCAGTATCTGTTTGACGACCTCGCTATGGGTTTGAACATCGTTCTCGCCCCACATTCGTTTGAATTCTGGACTGAGGCGGGAGAGCTCATCGACCAGAGGTTCCACCTCGGCCGCCGCTCCCGCGCGTGCGGCGTCCACGCGGAACGCCCCCACTACGAACCGTGCCACGCTCTCCCAGTCGTGCTGGGTATCGCGCGCGCGAGGGTCCAGAAACATGAAGCGCAGGATGTTGCGCTGCTGCCGAGGCAGCGAACCGTAGTCGATCAGCATCACCGTCGCCGCCCGATTCCATGCGACCACATCCCAAATGGCGGTCCTGATGAGAGCCGGGCTCGGCTCAAGCGCATCGAGAACGCGCTGCAGCCGCGGCGTGACACCTTCGTCCTTTCGATAGCGAACCTCGGGCTGCCGCCCCAGCCCCAGCAGAAATAGGTGCTCGCGCTCCACATCCGTCAGCATCAGCGCCCGCGCGATTCGATTGAGGACGTCCGCAGAGGGTGCGCCGCCACGTCCCTGTTCCAGCCATGTGTACCAGGTCGGGCTGATGTGGGCTCGTTGCGCTACTTCCTCCCGGCGCAGTCCCGGCGTGCGCCGACGCTTGGAGGCAAAGCCAAGCGCTGCTGGATCGAGCTTGGCGCGCCGATCCTTCAAATAGGAGCCGAGCGGGCTCTCCGTCGCTGTGGATTGGCTCATCGTATTAGTCTATATACTAGGATAATGTCACTGCTTTACCACGATAACATGTAAGCAGACACTGTTCTCCACGACATTCAAGGAGACTTGTCATGCGCGTATTCATCACTGGAGCCACCGGCTGGGTCGGCTCGGCCATTGTGGAAGATTTGATCGGTGCCGGCCATCAGGTAGTTGGGCTCGCCCGCTCGGACAAGGGTGCGGCAGCGCTGGCGGCGGCGGGCGCCGAGGTGCATCGCGGTACGCTCGCCGACCTTGAGAGTCTGCGCAGCGGTGCGGAGCAATCGGATGCCGTCATCCACGCGGCCTTCAACCACGATTTCTCGAAATTCGTTGAGAATTGCGCGGAGGACCAGCGTGCCATCGAGACCATCGGCGCCGTGCTCGAGGGCACCAACCGTCCGCTGCTCGTCACCTCCGGTGTGGGCCTTCTCGCCCAAGGCCGCATCTCGACCGAGGAAGACGTGCCACCCTCCTCCTCCCCATTTCCCCGGAAATCGGACGCGGCAACGGTTGCGCTCGTCGAGCGAGGCGTGAAGGCATCCACGATCCGACTCGCCCCGACAGTCCATGGTCATGGCGATCACGGCTTCGTTCCGACACTGATTGCGATGGCACGCGAGAAGGGCGTATCTGCCTATATCGGCGATGGGCTCAATCGCTGGCCGGCAGTACACCGGCTCGACGCTGCCCGGGTCTACACGCTGGCGCTCGAGCGCCACGTAGAGCCAGGCCACTTCCATGCCGTCGCCGAGCAGGGCGTGCCATTCAAGCAGATCGCCGAGGTGATTGGACGACGCCTCGGCATCCCGGTCGTCTCGAAGACACGCGAGGAGGCGGCCGAGCACTTCGGTTGGTTCGCCATGTTCGCAGCCCTGGACGCTCCCAGTTCGAGCGAACGGACCCGCGCACTGCTTGGCTGGCAACCCCAACAGCCGGGGCTCATCGTCGATCTCGATCACCCGGCGTACTTTGCTCGGTGAACGTTCGAGGCTGCCACGTCTGCATCCCTACCTTGGCGGCGGCGAGCGTTGCTCTCGGGAGCGTTCGCCGTCAGCCCGTTCTGGCGCGGCTATTACCGCATCAGTTGCAGCGGTTGCGGGAGTGTCTTGAGCAGGTCATCGCTGAATTCCGCCTCGATGTGGAAGAAGGCAATCGCCGCGCGCGCCCCGGAGCGGTTCTCCCATGCGTGGTCCGTGCCGCGCTGAACCACCACATTACTTTTCCGCAAGCTCACTTCACTGTCGTCCAGTATCAGCACGACCTCCCCCTCAATGACGATCACGTAGTCCAGTGTCTGGGTCCGGTGCATGACGGTGCGCTTCCCGCCCTCGCTGAGCGGATAGATCTCGATGATCCGCAGCAGGTGCCCACTGGTGGGCATGATGGTGAATTCGCGCTCGTTTGGCTCCCGCGGCTCCGCAGCGGTGAGCATTGGCACCGCTCTGGCGACGCTCCATATCTCGTAGAAGTCGGCCCCCACCGAAGATCCCAGCATCGAATGGTGCTGCGGGGGCGGTCCATCCGATAGGACGATGGATCTTCCCTGCGCGTCATGCCCGGTGACGACGCGCCTGATGGATTCCGTCATTGAACTGCCTCGGCTATATACTGGTGCGCTGCGGCGGCTTCACTTGGCTGCGATATGGCGAAACAGATGCTTACGCGCTTCGTCGTCCATTTCGGCCTTGAAGACGTATTTGTCTTTGAGTGCTTCCGCACGCTGTGCAGCCGGTCGGGCAGTCACGAGGTCGAACCAGCGCTTGAGGTGCGGCAGGCTCTCCCATGCTTTCTCGCCCAGCACGTAGGGCACCGCGCGAGCCCAACCCCAGGCGGCCATATCGGCGATCGTGTACTTGTCGCCGAGCAGAAAAGGACCTGCCTGGGCTTGCCCGTCCAGGATCTCCCAGTGGCGTCGGGCTTCAAAGGCATAACGCTTGACCGCATAGTCCAGGCCCTTTGGGGCGTGATGGCTGAAATGCACCGCCTGACCCGAATACGGCCCAATGCCTGAAGCGATGAACATCAGCCACGACAGCAGTTCGCCGCGATTCTTGAGACCTTGCTGGGGCAGGAACTGGCCGGTTTTCTCGGCGAGGTAAAGCAGAATAGCGTTGCTGTCGAAGACTCGGATGTCCCCGTCAAGGATCGCCGGCGTCTTTGCGTTCGGATTGATTGCCAGGAACTCGGGCTTGAACTGCTCCCCCTTTCGCATATCAACCGGCACCACCTCGTACGGCAGGCCACTCTCCTCCAGAAAAAGCGCCACCTTCATGGGATTGGGAGCCGGATGGAAATAAAACTTGAGCACGCCAATTCTCCTTGGTTAGCGGCTCAGAATATCGGGCATATATCCCTGCCACAACGGGATTCGTGCCGCTGAGGCTGCCGACGCGCAAGTACTGTCGGCCGCATGCGCAGCGCGCGGTCACTCCGGCGCGGCAAAGCGCCAGGGGGCCTGGGCAGCTGACTCATCGGCGTCGAGGTCGCCCGCCATCGCCACCAACGATTCGGCGTTGGCTGCCAGCAGCCGTTGAAAATCCGCCGATGGCACGGCGCGGCTGAACAGAAACCCCTGCCACTCATCGCATTGAAACCGGCGCAGGATTTCCAGTTGCGCGATGGTTTCCACGCCCTCTGCAACCACCTTCAGGTCCAGCGAGTGGCCCAGCGCGATGATTGCCTTGGTGATGGCGAGGTCATCCGGATCGGCCGCGATATCACGTACAAAGGTGTAGTCGATCTTCACGCTATCGACCGGAAAGCGCTTGAGGTAAGCCAGGGAGGAATGCCCGGTGCCAAAGTCGTCGATTGCGAGCGTGATCCCGTAATTCTTGATCTGCTCGAGCAGGTGCAGGGCTTTCTCGGGATCGGTCATGACGACACTTTCGGTAATTTCGAATTCCAGCAGCTGCGGGTCGCATCCGGTCTCGCGCAGCACCCGGTTCAGATTGTCCAGCAGTCGCGAATCGGCAAACTGCTGGGCGGACAGATTGATGGCCACCCGGGTCGGCGGCAGCCGCGCATCGCGCCACTGTGCAATATCGGTACAGACGGTCTCCAGTACGCAGCAGCCAATGGACGAGATCAGGCCGGCCTCCTCTGCGACGAAGATGAAATCGCCTGGCTGCAGCATGCCCCGCTGGGGATGCCGCCAGCGCACCAGCGCCTCGGCACCGGCAATGCGGCCGGTTTGAATATCCACCTTCGGTTGGTAATGGACCTCTATTTCGCGCCGTGCTACCGCCTGCCGCAGTTCATTCTCGAGTGACAGCCGATCGACGCTGTGGACGTCGATCTCATTCGAATAGAACTGGAAGGTATTGCGCCCGGAGGCCTTGGCCCGGTACATGGCGATATCAGCGTTCTTGAGCAGTGACGAGCTATCGCTGCCGTCCTTTGGATAGACCGCGATGCCGATACTTCCCGACAGATGGTATTCCTTGCCCCCGATCTTCAACGGCCGGGTCATGGCCGTGAGCAACTTTTGGGCGACCGCGCTGAGCTCCTGGATTTCCGCAAACTGCTGGACGATCAGAGTGAATTCATCGCCGCCGACGCGCGCCAGCGTATCGCCTGAACGCACGCATTCGCGCAGATGCTTTGCCACCTGGCGCAGCACATGGTCGCCGGCATCGTGGCCGAGAGTATCGTTGATGATCTTGAACCGATCCAGATCCAGGAACAGTACGGCGACCGGTCCGCCGGCTCGTTGCGCGCGCGCGATTGCCTGCAGCAGCTGGTAGCTGAACAGCAGGCGATTGGGCAGCCCGGTCAGGTCATCGTGGTGCGCGAGGTGACGGATGCGATCTGCGGCCCAACAGCTTTCGATGGCAATGCCGGCAAGATTGGTACAGATCCGGATGAGGCGCTCGTCCATCGGCCGCGGGTCCGCACCGCGGCGGCTGTACAGGCATAGAGCCCCGAGCGCCTGATCCTTGCTGCCGAAGATGGGCCACGCACGCGCCAGCTGCAGGCCCGCCTGTCGCACCAGGGTCCGCATAGTCTCGCCTAAGGGATATTCGTCCAGATCGCGCACCATCACGGGTGCGCCATGACGAATCGATTCGATGCACGGCGTTACATCCTTGCGATCGGAGGCTTCCGCGATCGCCCGATCGAATCCGGGGGGCAGCGAGGGTGCGACGGCCATGCAATTTCGGGCGCCATTGGGATCGAGGGCCACCAGCGAGCACAGGCACCCATCGGACTGCGCTTCGACGAACTGCGCCAGGGTGGTGAAGATCACCTCGAGCGCGGCGCCCGATGCAATCAGGCTCAGGATCCGGTTCTGGTCCGCCAGCAGCGTCGCCTGATGCCGGCGCTCGGCTTCCCGGTGCAGGCTCTCCAGCGCGAAGGATGCCTCCATCGCCAACTGCTCGAGCAGCTCGACGATGTCCTTCTGAAAATAGTCCTCTTCGCGCGAGAACACACACAGCAGTCCGACGACTTGCTTCTGGCAGAGCAGAGGAAATGAAGCTTCCGAGCGAACCACGCCGCGGGCGGGACGAATGCCATTGATGACGCGGGGCTTGCCGGTGCGCAACGCGATGTGCAGCACGTCCGGGCGCTCGTTCGGAGGCGCCGCGGACGCCAGCAATAGTTCGTCCAGGTGCTCCTGGTGTTCGCCCTGGAAGGCCAGGAACTCGACACCGGATTGGTCACGCTTGAGCATTCCCACCGCGGCCAGCATCAACCCACTGGTGCCGACGCAGATGCGGCACAACTCATCGAACAGTTGCTTGCGGTAGCGAACGCGGGAAATGAGCTGGCTGGCCTGGCTCAATGCCGCGTAAAGTTCGGTCAGCCGCGCCAGGCCTTGTTCCTTGGCATCGCGCTCACGCACCCGCGCGCGCGTGATGCCAATGCACAACAGGCCGGTGATCAGCGTCCCGATCGCCAGCGCGATGATCAGCAGGCTGCGGGTCCACCGCGCCAGCTGCCCGAGGGTGGATGAGAATCGCGCCGACAGTGGAGTGAGTTCGCCGTTGATGCGGTTGAGTTCGGATCGCGCCGCGATCAGTTCACTTTCCGGAACCACGCTGCCATCGGCCGGGTGGATGCGGGCCGCGACGGAAAACAGGCGTAAGGTGTAGGAGTCCCCCTCGGTCCAGATGTCGATCGCACGCCGGACCAGACCCACCTCGCCGAACAATCTGAACAGCAGGATGATGCTGCCAATATCAGCCGGATCACTGCCGCCCTGCTGGAAGCCTTCCCAGGCAGCCTTCAGATCCGCGGGACGGCGCTGCAGCGCAAGGCGGGCCCGCAAGTCACCGAGCGGAAAAGCAATGGCCGTGAGGTATCGGTTGAAGTCCTCTTCGGCGTGGGTGACGGTGTACTGCGAGAGGTAATAGGTCGCGTTCTTCTGTCCCTTGGAGTACAGCCCCTCGCCGCCCACCCAGGCGCGCACGGTCGATAGCACCTCGATGCTGACCACGGCGGCAATCAACATGACGGTCAGCGATACCAGCACGGGCGCTACGAAACGCAGCGCCGATCGTGACATCGCATTGGACCCGAGGGGGCTGCTGCGTTCGGATCGCATCATCCCTGGGATCACCGAAGGTAAAGGGAGTTGACAGAGAGCTTATCGGGCAGAAACGCGCGTTACCGAGAGAGCGGTCACGGCTATGGGCTCGCCAAAAGCAACTGTTAAATAACCGATAAAGAACCGACGGCGGCGGCTCCGGACGACCCCGGACACCTCACCAGCAGTTGCGCAGTTCGACACTCCCCCGTAGACTCGACATAATCTGCCAAAAAACGCAGAAAGATCGATAAAAACCAAAGGGTTAAGCGATGCGACATATGCAATTTCTCGGAAACAGGGCAATTTAAGCCCGCTTGAGACCTCTGGCTCGCCCGCGCGGTGATCTCCGTCACGGCGGCTGGGCCCGGTCTGTAACAACAACCAGCATTGGAGCTGCAATGGACCACAAAAACCAATCACTGGCCGATGATCATTGGGTCGAAAGTCTCCATACCTATGTGAGACCCGACTGGAATGATCTGGTGTCGGGAGAATTTGCCACCAAGGTCATCAACGGCACCTGGTCGCTCGAGGCCATGCGCGGCTGGATTCTCCAGCTCTACCCCTTCATTCATGCTTTTCCCAAGTTTCTGGCCGAGGCGCTGATCAAGGTCGAGGATGAATATTCGCGCTCCTTCCTGATCGACAATATTCGCGTCGAGAAGGCGCACGCCGACCACTGGCTGTGGATGGGTGAAGGTTTCGGCATTCCACGAAAGGAGATGATGGCGCTGGCCTCGGGAGAACGAGCCCTA
>Ga0181522_10002722_pt1 | contig 9996 bp, 9 predicted proteins | sample PEATcosm2014_Bin_27_FD_121103 | JGI IMG/M metagenome (GOLD analysis project Ga0181522, IMG submission 121103) | Peatland microbial communities from MTU Mesocosm Facility, Houghton, MI, USA - PEATcosm2014_Bin05_10_metaG | ecosystem: Environmental > Terrestrial > Soil > Wetlands > Peat | place...
GACGCGACACTTCGCTGCGCAGTAGGCCGGCCGCTCGCGAGAGGCCGACGAGCGCCTCTCGCCTCCTGTCCGGGAGCTCGCCATCCTTGACGAGGCGCACGAACACGCGGGCGCTCCTCAGATCGCCCGTGACCTTTACGCCCGTGATGGCCACGAATGCGGCGCGAGGATCGCGCACCTCGCGCGCGAGCAGCCAAGAAAGCTCCTTCACCAGCATCGCCGCGATGCGGTCCGTTCGTTTGACGTTGCCCGGCACCTATCGAACTCCCTCGCCCGTGTCTCCAAGCTCGTCGTCACCGAGCGGGATGAGCTCTGTCGATCGGGAAGTGAGAACGGCGTCCTCCTGCACTTCGGCGGCACGCGCAACCTGCGCGAGCACGGAGTCGCACACCTTCGCATCGCCCGAAACGACGCTCACGCCGAAGATCGCGCGCTGCAGCAGATCCTGCGCGTCGACCTCGGCGATCGATACATCGAAGCGCGACCGTATCCGGTCGCGAAAGCGGCGCACGACGCTCCTTTTGTCCTTGAGCGTACGCGCGTGCGGGACGTGGAAGGTGAGCTTGAGAACGCCTACGAACATGGGGACGCGTCGGGCGACGTGGCCAAGCTCACAGCTTTTGCTTCACTTCCTCGATCTCGTAGCACTCGATGATGTCCTTCTCCTTGATGTCGTTGTACCCGTCGAGGCTAATCCCGCACTCGAAGCCCTCCGGGACGTCCTTCACGTCTTCCTTGAAGCGCTTGAGCGCCGCGAGCTTGCCGTCCCACACCACCGCCCCATCACGGACGAGGCGCGCCTTGGCGGTGCGCTTGATGACGCCTTCGAGCACGTAGCAGCCGGCGACCGCGACGCCCTTCACCTTGAAGAGCACGCGAGCTTCGGCCTTGCCGTTCTGCTTCTCGATGAGCGTGGGAGGGAGTAGCCCCTCCATCGCGCTCTTCACGTCATCGACCGCGTTGTAGATGATGGAGTAAAGGCGGATCTCGATCTTGTTCTCTTCCGCGAGCGAGCTCGCCTTGCCGGCGGGCCTCACGTTGAAGCCGACGACGATGGCCCGCGCCGCAATGGCCAGGTTGATGTCGCCTTCGGTGATGGCACCGACTCCCGCGTGGATGATGGAAAGGCGGACCCTGTCGCTGGACAGTTTCGCCAAGGCGTCGGCGACCGCCTCGACCGAACCTTGAACGTCGCCTTTGATGATGACACGGAGCTCCTGTTGATCGCTGTCCGCGATCCGTTTGGAGAGCTCCTCGAGCGAGACCTTGGCCGTGGACGGGATGAGGTTCTTGGCCATCTTCCCGCGGCGACTCTCGGCGATCTCTTGCGCCTTCTTGGGATCCTTGACGGCGTGCATGGGATCGCCCGCTCCGGGCACGTCCGAGAGACCCAGGATCTCGACAGGGGTCGACGGGCCGGCCGCCGCGACCGGCTTGCCGAGCTCGTTCGTCATCGCGCGGACCTTACCGAAGCCCGGACCCGCGAGCATGAAGTCGCCGACCCTCAGCGTTCCGTCCTGAACGAGGACACGAGCGACCGGTCCGCGCCCTCGATCGAGGAGCGCCTCGAGGACGGTGCCGCTCGCAGCGATCGCCGGGTTGGCTCGAAGATCGAGTACCTCGGCCTGCAAGGCCACCATTTCGAGCAGATGAGCGATCCCTTCGCCGGTCTGCGCCGAGACGTTCACGAAGATCGTGTCGCCGCCCCACTCTTCGGGTTGGAGACCGACTTCGACGAGCTCGCGGCGGACCCGCTCCGGCTCGGCGTCCGGCTTGTCGATCTTGTTGACCGCCACGATGATGGGGACGTGAGCCGCCTTGGCGTGGGCGATCGCCTCCTTGGTTTGCGGCATCACGCCGTCGTCGGCCGCGACCACCAGGATGACGAGATCGGTGACGCTCGCGCCGCGCGCGCGCATCTGCGTGAACGCCTCATGGCCGGGAGTGTCGAGGAAGACGATGATCCCGTGCGGGGTCTGCACCTTGTACGCGCCGATGTGCTGCGTGATGCCGCCCGCCTCCCCCCCGGCCACGTTCGCTTTGCGGATCTTGTCGAGCAGGCTCGTCTTCCCGTGGTCGACGTGCCCCATCACGGTCACGACGGGGGGACGCGTGACCAGGCTCGGATCGATGCCCTGGTCCGGCGCCTTGACGGCCTCTTCCCCTCGAGCCGCGGCGATGCTCTGTTCCTCGCTGACGGCGACGTCCTCGATCTCCCAGCCGAACTCGGAAGCGAGGATTCGGGCCGTGTCCGCATCGAGCGTCGTGTTGATGTGCACGCCGGTCATCCCCATCGAGAGGAGCTTCATGAGCACCTCCGTCGATTTCAGGCTCATCCTCTGAGCCATCGACTGGAGGGTGACGTTCTCGTCGATCCGAATGACCTTCTTGTGGGCGCTCATCTCCTGCGTGGAGACGATGCCGCTCGGCTTCCTTTGCGCCGCCGCGCCGAACATCCGGCGCGGTCCCGCCCCACCGGTCCCGCGCATCATCGAGCGCCCCTGCTGGGGGCCGCTCGCCCGAACGTCGCGCCGTGCCTGCACGCCGGTCGCCGCGCCCGCCCGCGGATCGTACTGCACACGCCGGGGCATCGCCCCGGTCGACCCGCCCCCGATGGCCGTGCGGGGCGCGCTGACCGGCGTTGGCATCGGAACGCCCGGTCGACCCGCCCAATACTCTACTCCCGTCTTCGGCACGGTTCGTCCCGCGCGATCCGACGGTGGGGGACTTCCGCCCCTCCGGTCACGAGACTCCTCGGGGGCGGGCGCCGCCGCCGGAGCGGGCTGGAGCAACGTCTGCTTCGCTTCCGCGACCTCCGGCGAGGATCGCGCCGCCACGGGCGGAGCCACGACCTCGACGGACGCCGTCGCGGCTTCGACGGCGATCGGCGCCTCGAGCTCGCGGCGGTCGGCTTCGTTCGAAGGCGGGGCAACCGGCGCCACCTCCACTTCGGGCGCCTTCTCCACGGGCGGAGCTCGCGTCGGCTCCTGGTCGCGCGTTCGTTCCGTCGCCAGGTCCGCCGCGCTCTTCCGATCCTCCGACCGCTCGGGCAAAGTCGGAGCCGTGTCGCTCTGCGGCTCCGACAGAGCCTCGACCTTCTCCCTGGGCACGACCTGAGCATGGCCGTTCTGCCGCTCGACTCCGACGGGTGCCTCGACGGCGACGCGTGGAGCCTTGGCGGCGATTCGTCGCGGAGCCGGCTCGAGTCGCGGGGAGCTCGGGGGCGCCAAGCCCGAAAATCCGCTCCTCGGAACGACGCTGGGCGCGCTCGGGGGGGCTTCGGCGACCTGACCGGGCTTGGCGATCGCGCGCCGCTTCACGACTCCCGGGCGAACCCGCTCCTCGACCACATCGTGCGTCTTGGTCTTCTCGAGGTGCCGCTTGACACGCTCGACGGCCTCGGGGTCGACCGAGCTCATGTGGTTTCGCACCTCGTTGATCCCCGCGGCCTGGAAGAGGGTCACGACCGCCTTCGGGTCGAGGTTCAGCTGCTTCGCTACCTCGTAAACGCGCACCTTGCTCATCGAACCTCCCGAAACCTGCATCCGTGACTCCTCGAAAACGCCAGCATGTTCAACCCTTCGCCTGTTCCGTCGGTGAGGCTAGGAGTCGGCCACGCCGAGACTCTCCGTTACGCCGCGCGCGCGTCGCACCTCACGCGCGACGGACGCGTGACGAACGACAACGATCGCCACGAGCTCCCTCGAAAAAAGGGATCCCAGGGTCTCCTCTGTCCCCCATGCGAGGACCCTGCCAGAGGCAATGGCCTGCCGAACGGGGCCCCGCAAGACGCTCGGTCCCGCGTCGCGCGCCACGACGACGAGCGGCGCGCTCCCCGCCAGACCGCGCGCTTCCTCTCCGAACGCGAGGAGACTCGCACGCCGCGCGCCGAGGAGGAGCCCCTCGATCCGTCGATCGGCCGCGGCAGAGAGGTCGCGCTCGAGGCGGGCCTTGTCGACCACGACGTTGCGGCGAAAGGCTTTCGAGAACCCGCCCGAGCACGCCTTTGCGAGACACGACGCCTCGGCGTGGAGGTGTGCCCCGCGTCCGAACGAACGACCTGCGAGGTCGACGGCCACTCCGTTCCCTCCAGCCTCCGCGAGCCCGAGCACGACGCGGAACGCGCCCTCGGGCGCTTGACCGAGGATGGGCGCGCGGCACCCCACACACGTGCGCGACGGCTCACGCTTCCGGGGCGACCTCGTCTCTCCTTGCATGGTCAAAGCTTCCACGGGTCGGTCTCTCCCCTTCCGTCAGGCCTTCTCGACCTCGCCGACTTCACCGGCAGACTGGGCCGACAGACTGGCCTCGGCCTCGCGATCCTTGGCCGCCCTGGCCGCGGCCCGGCGAGCGGCCTCGATCACCTTCGACTCGTTGCCCAAGAACTGCTCCGCACCCTGCTTGATGGCCCGAGCCTTCTTGATGCCGAGACCGGTCTTGATCGCGAGCTTGTCCTCGTCTTCGCGGAGAATATCCTCGACGGAGCGGTAGCCCGCCTCTCCGAGCAGCTGGATCGTCCGGTCGCCGACCCCTCGCACGAACAGCAGCCGCTCCTTCTCGGTCAAGGGCTCGATGCGATTGCTCGCCGCCGCGATGCGCTCCTGCCGCAAGCGCTCCATCGTCAACTCCGCGCTTTCTTTGATGTGCGTCGCCGCGTCGGCCCCTGCGACGCCGGGGATACCGAGCAGCTCTTGTTCGGTCGCTTCCGCGAGCTCTTCGAGCGCCCGGAAACCGAGGCGGTACATGCTCCGAGCGATCGTGTCGGTTACCCCGTCGATCTGCTGCAGCGCCGTGATGGCTTCTTCCTCCATCTGCTTGAATTTGCTCTCGCTGATGATGTCGAGCTTCCAACCCGTCAGCTGGGCGGCCAGGCGCACGTTCTGCCCTTTGCGCCCGATGGCGAGGCTCAGCTTCTCGTCCGGCACGACGAGCTCCATCCGCCCGTCCGCCTCGTCGACGATGACGCGGTTCACCTCGGCGGGCTGAATCGCCGCGCAGACGAAGCGAGCGGGGTCGCGGTCGTAAGGGACGATGTCGATCTTCTCGCCGCGCAGCTCCTGCACGACCGCCTGGACACGCGAGCCCTTCATGCCGACGCAAGCGCCCACCGGGTCGACGTCCGCGTCGCGGCTCGTGACGGCGATCTTCGACCGCGCTCCGGGCTCCCTCGCGCACGCGACCGTGCGAACGATGCCCTCGTAGATCTCCGGCACCTCGGCCTCGAAGAGCTTCTCGACGAGCTTGGGATCGGCGCGGGACAGAATGACCTGCGGTCCGCGCGCTTCGCGATCGATTTCCTTCACCCATGCGACGATGCGATCCCCGGGGCGGTACGTCTCTCGCGGCGTCTGTTCGCGGAAGGGGAGGATCCCTTCGGTTCGCCCGAGGTCGACGATGATGTTGTTTCCCTTCTCGAACCGTCGCACCACGCCCTTGATGAGCTCGCCCTTTCGGTCCTTGAACTCGTTGAAGATGAGGTCTCGCTCCTCGTCGCGTACGCGCTGGATGAGCACTTGCTTGGCGGTCTGCGCGGCGATGCGACCGAAGGCGGCGCGCGCTTGCTTCACGCGCAGGAGATCGCCGTACTCGCGGTCTTGCTCCGCGGCCTTCTTGGCGTCGGACGGGTGCCAGAAGATCTGGAAGCCGAGCTCCTCGCCGAGCTCGGCGTCGAGCCCGCAGTGCTTGGCATCCTCGAGGCTGATCTCGCGATCGTCGTCGGACGGATCGTCGACGACCGTCATGTACTGGAACAGATCGATTTGCCCCGTGGTCTCGTTGAAGCGCGCCTCGAGCTCGCGCATCGGCCCGAAGACGCTCTGGGCGGCCTTGAGGATGGCCTCCTCTACCGTCTTGATGAGCCGAGCCTTGTCGATGCCCTTGTCTTTCGCCACCATTTCGATGGCCCCGACGAGGCTCACGTCGTTGTTGGAGGGCTGAATCTGCTGCTGAATGGCCATGGCGGGGGTTCCTCGACGGAAGCGGGCTACTTCTTTTTTCCTGGTTTGGGAGCGGGGCCGAACTCGAAGACGAGATGACCGAAAGCAACGTCGTCGAACGGGACGTCGTAGGTCCGCGAGCCGACGATCACCGCCACGTGCGACTCGGTGGCGGGGCCGAGGATTCCGGTCACGACCTTCTGCCCCGCAAGGCCGACCTTCAGCCTGAGCTTCGCCTTCTTGCCCTGGAAGCGGACGTAGTCGCGAGGGCGGCGAAGGGGTCGCTCGACGCCCGGCGTGCTCACCTCGAGGTGGTATCTGTGATCGAACAAGTCGGCCACGTCGAGCGCGGGCGACAGGTCACGCGCGACGGCCGCGCATTGATCGAGGCTGACGCCGGCTTCCTCGGTCGACCAGAGCGACTCCCCGCTCCCCCGCTTTTCGAGGAAGACGCGGAGCACCCACCCGCCCGGCTCGCTCTTCCACTCGACGTCGACCACCTCGGCCCCGTGGGCGACCGCGATCGGCTCGAGCACGGCAAGAAGCCGCGAGCGATCGACGTCGGTGGAGCGGAGGGTAGCGAGGGTCGTCATGGCAAAAAAAAACGCGGGCCCCGGATTGGGGTCCGCGATTCTGTGAAACCACCAACAGGGCGGCGCACTTTAGCTCCCACGGGGAAGGCAAGCAAGCGGATCGTCCCACGAACCGCAAACCACCCGGGTCAGGGGTCGCGTCCGAGCGGGGGGACTATCGCGGAGCCCGCTCCAGGACCCGTGGATTCACCACGTTGGTCGGAGAGCCTGCCGCGTAGGCAACGATCTGGTCGAAGATTTCGCCGAATTGCAGTTCGTACTCGTCCCGCGTCACGTACCCGATGTGCGGGGTGCAAACGACGTTCGGCATCGCGAGAAGCGGGTGGCGCCCATCAAGCACGGGCTCCTCTTCGTAGACATCCACCGCGGCCATGCCCGGGTGACCCGACCGAAGAGCTTCTACGAGGGCACCGGCCTCGATCAAGCCCGCTCGGCTCGTGTTGACCAGCAGCGCTCTCGGCTTCATCCGACGGAGATCGGTGGCTTTGACGATGCCCCGCGTCGCGTCCACGAGGCGCATGTGCAGAGAGACGATGTCGCATTCGGCGAAAAACGCTCCCTTGTCGCTGGTGGCGAAGTAGCCATCGTCTCGCGCGCGAGCCAGAGATGCTTCGCGGGCGAGCACGGACACGTTCATGCCGAACGCTTTGCCGTAGCCTGCCACGACGCTCCCGATCCTCCCGTATCCGTAGATGCCAAGCGTCTTGCCTCGCAGCGTGCTTCCGACGCCGACCTGCCAGGTTCCGCTCTTGAGTGCGGCCACCTGCTGGGGAAGCTGGCGCGCGGCCGCGAGCACCAGCGCCCAGGTCAACTCGGCGGCGGCGTACGAGGGGGTCCCTGGATGCTGACTCGACGAGACGATCACGCCATGGAGAGTGCACGCGTCGATGTCGATGTGTGGGTACACGCTCCGCTGACTGATGAGTTTGAGTTTCGGTAGACGCGCCAGCAGCGGCGCTCGGATCTTGGTTCGTTCCCGGATGAGGACCAGCACCTCCGTCTCGCGCAGCCGGTCCGTGAGGACGTCGACGTCCTCGGTGTGGTCGTTCCAGACGGTGACTTCATACGCTGCGAGCTTGGCGAAGCACGGCAGCGTGCGAAGAGTGTCGAAGTAGTCGTCCAAGATCGAAATTTTCATCCAGAACGCTTCGCTGGTTCCTTGACCGCCGCGCTCGGCGGAGGTGCGGCGGGTTGGACGTGAGGCATCGGGTCCTCCAATCGAGACAGGCCGCGAAAAGGCTATGGTTCGGGGGGCCGCCCGTCCAGGCTACAGCGGATTTCAAGACGCTACGACCACCCCTCGTGACTCGATGACCAAGGCGCGACAGCCGTCGTTTCGCAGAACGAGAAAGCCGCGTGAAGAGACCGCGCGACCGATACGGCCAGCGCTCCTGTTCTCGCGACAAGCGCGACTGGCACGAACTATGCGTCGAGATAGCCCATGAAAGTCTCCAAGCTGAGCGATAGGGAAGTGAAAGACCAACTGGAAGAGCTCCCCCGATGGGCGCTCCGCGCTGGCAAGCTGCACCGCGAATACAAGTTCGCGGGCTTCGCCGAAGCGTTCGGATTCATGTCGACCTGCGCGCTGGTCGCGCAGAAGCAGGACCATCACCCCGAATGGTCCAACCTCTTCGACCAGGTCGTGGTGGATCTGACCACGGAAGATGCAGGCGGCATTAGCGCGCTCGACTTCGCGCTCGCAGCGGAGATGGAGAAGATAGCAAGCCCAGCCCACGGCGCAGCCCGTTGAGCTGCGAATAGGCTGCGTTCACCGACGCTCGGGTCACGAGGGAGAAGGACAAATGAAATTCAAGCTTTTCGCCTGCACCACCGTCGTGTGGAGTGCCATGCTCGGAACGGGGTGCAGCTCCACGCCGATGGCGACGGAGAAGGAACTCGACTCGAGCTCCGAGACGGGGAAGCCGTCCGACGCGGCAGGGAAAGATTCCGGAGTCTCTGGCGAGACCGGGCCAGGTTCGGACGCCGGGGACTCCGGGACCGAGCCGAGTCTCCACTGGTATACGACCTGCGGCTATCCTGTCTGCGGCGAGCCCATGGACGCCGGGCCGGATGCGTCCGCTTCGCCCGACGCAAGCGTCACGTGCCCTGCGGTCGGATCCGCGTGCTCGTCAAGAGGCGATACGTGCGGAAAAGCGACGGCAGCCAACTGCGGCGTGACCCTCCTCTGCGATGACCACGACCCGAAGGGCGCTCATGGAGACATGTGCCCCATCTCGAGCCGCACCTTCAAGGATGGCGTCCAATACGTGAGCGACGCCGAGCTGAGCGCCCTGCACGACGAGGCGTTGGGCATCAAGCTCGCGACCTACCGCTACAAGGCCCAGGTCGGGGACCCCGATCCGAAACACCTCGGCTTCATCATCGAGGACAACTCGAAAAGCCTCGCCGTCGACCAGGCCCACAACCGCGTGGACCTCTACGGCTACGTGAGCATGGTCGTCGCCGCCATGCAGGTGCAAGAGAAGGAGATCGCTTCCCTGAGACAGGAGCTCGCCGAAGCCCGCCAGGATATCTGCTTGAAGAGCACGAAGTAGCGATTCCGGTGCGCGCACGGAGCTCATGACGCGGTCCAAGTGTGACTCGCGGGTACACACGCAGCAGAGCCCTCGACGACGCAAGCTCCGACGCCGCCGACGCCGGGTTCCCAGCCGGAATACGCGAAGCGGGAGAATTCACAGGGAGGTCGGGAGATCGGGAGCAGAGATGGACTCGGAGTTCGGGAACCAGGCCTCGGAGCCGGATCTCGATATCGGACGTCGAAATCGGCCGTCGGATCTAGCGGTGGTGGTGCCTCTCGGCTGATAAAACCGCGTGATGGGCAAGGGCCGACTTGAAGCATTCAGCGACGGCGTGCTCGCCGTCATCATCACCATCATGGTGCTCGAGCTGAAGGTGCCGCACGGCGACAACCTCAGCGCACTTCTTCCCATGTTCCCCGTCTTTCTCAGCTACGTGCTCAGCTTCGTGTACGTCGGGATTTATTGGAACAACCATCATCACCTGATGCACACCGTGACGCGCGTGACGGGCGGCATCATGTGGGCGAACTTGCATCTGCTCTTCTGGCTATCGCTCTTCCCCGTGGTCACGGGTTGGGCCGGCGAGCACCCGACCGCGTCGTGGCCCGCGGCGGTGTACGGAATCGTTCTTCTTACCGCCGCCGTGGCATGGCTTCTGCTCCAGCGCGCCATCATTCGTGGCGGCGGCTCGCTCGCCGAAGCGATTGGGTCCGATGTGAAGGGCAAGGCCTCGGCAATGCTGTATATGCTCGGAATCGCAACGGCCTTTGTCCGACCCTGGGTGGCCGAAACGATTTACGGCGTCGTCGCGATGCTCTGGGTCGTACCCGACCGCCGAATCGCTCGGACGGTGCAGCCGTAGTGCGGCGAACTCATGCTCTGCCTTGGAAGCCCGCACCTTCTTGCCCCATGCAGAGCGGCTCTAGC
>Ga0181522_10002724_pt1 | contig 9993 bp, 9 predicted proteins | sample PEATcosm2014_Bin_27_FD_121103 | JGI IMG/M metagenome (GOLD analysis project Ga0181522, IMG submission 121103) | Peatland microbial communities from MTU Mesocosm Facility, Houghton, MI, USA - PEATcosm2014_Bin05_10_metaG | ecosystem: Environmental > Terrestrial > Soil > Wetlands > Peat | place...
ATTCCCGGCTGGAACAGTCCGATGACACCTTGCTTCTTCTCGCCGGTGCGGATGAGCAGAATATCCGTCGTTTCGGCTTTTACTGCCAGCTTGGCGCACGGCACGAGCGGGATTCCACGCCAGGTCATGAACTGAGAACCAAACATGGTGACGGTTGGCGGCGGAACGCCGCGGCGCGTGCACTCGCGTCCGAAGGCTGCAATCGCGCGTGGATGTGCAAGGAAGAAGCTGGGTTCCTTCCACACTCTGGCGATCAGTTCGTCCAGGTCGTCAGGAGTGGGCGTGCCATGTCTCGCCTTCACCTTCATCTCAGGCGCCACGTTGTTGAGCAGACCATATTCCGTGTTGTTGATGAGCGCCGTCTCCTGCCGCTCTTTGACCTTTTCGATCATCAGGCGCAACTGCTCGCGAATCTGGTCGTGCGGGCTGCGGTAAAGATCGGAGATTCGAGTCTGAACGTCGAGAACGCTGGTGACAGCATTCAGGGTGTACTCCCGCGGCTTCTCTTCGTAATCGACATAAATTTCGGGAAGGTCAATTTCTTCGTCGGGACTGCATTCAATGGTCCGTGTTCCCGGACGCGTGGGCTTCACCTTATTAAGGCGGTACACGCCTGCTTCAACAGGCGTCCACGAGAGGAAAGTAATCAGCCAGCGCGGCGTGATCGCCTCCATCATGGGGACTGTTTTCGTGATCGTACTAAGCTGGCGAGCCTGTTGCTCGCTTAGTGTGTGACGTACTTCCGCGGTGTCTGGCATGAAGTTAGCTCCTTAGTGCTGTAAGCGAAGTTGTGCGCACGCGCAACCAAAAGCATCGGGCCACTAGACCCGGTCTGTGCGCCATAGGCGATACGGTATTGCAAGAGTCGTTCGTGTTTCTTTACCGCGCCATGCAACCTGAATTGTTGGGGTGCCGAAAGTATATATCAGAGCAGGTTCTTCCTGTGTGAAGCGGATCGCGGAATGATGTTTCCGAATTGGGAACCAAGAAAAGCGTCACCGAGCGAGACAGGGGATTGACGGGAAGATCGTCGCAAGAGGCCGCCCCGCCCGGAGCAGCCATAATGTCTATAATATTAATTGACTTAATTCGGTCACTGCGCTACTTTGTTGGCTCCTCGTTGTCCGGCTCTAGTCGTTGGGGTGAGCCGGGAACTTGGGGTGCCTGCCGGCGCCACTGTCGGCAGGCTTAATTCCGGCGCCTTCCAGAAGAGAATTGGGAACTGCGGTTGATTCTTCCGCCCGTGGATTTTCCGGGCGAATCGTCAGGCACTCGCCGCAGCGGCCTGAGCCTCGTAAAACTTCTTACGTGCGCGCGAGCGGATCTGATCCAATCCCGCATGCAATTTTCTTATTTCGACGTCCAATTCGTTGAAGCTCGTGCACACAAGGGTCATAGGCTTTGCCGGCTTGGCAACATTGTCGGGCTGGCCGTTCTGCAAGTACACATATGCGGACGGCATTCCGGTGTTGGGATCGCTTTCCGCGTAGAACAGTTCGAGATTGCAGGCTTCCATGATTCGAACGTCCTCTTGCGGTCCGTCGGGAAGTTGCGCGGCATCGCCGTTCGCTGGTTTTAAGACAGCCTCCTGATTCTCAATCAGAAACGGAGTCCTCACAGGCCTTGATTGGCTTGCGCTCTCGAGAGTTCCGGAAGGCATAGTCTTTTCCGGCTCCATCGAAACCGGCTCCGCTACTTTTCGAATCAGAAATGGTTGGGATCCAGATTTGTTTCCCGAACATTCCAGGTTTGTGATCGACTGGTTGGGCTTGCAAGTGACATGGTAGATTTCACCTGCCGGGCTGCTAACTTCAAACTTGCCGCTTTCGCCCCGCAGGGCTAAGGCGACATCGTAAGTGGCAATCGTTTCGCCTAGCTGCATTCGTGGTCCCTCCATGCGAAGCATCACCCGCCGAATCCCCAGCAGACAAGTAGTAATTCGGATTCCGCGCGCTGGAAGTAAGTAGTCAAAAATCAGAGGGGGAGTTTTGCTGCGTCGCACGGGAGGAGTAGCGTGACGCTAAAAACGCGAGCCAGGCTACGAGGATAGAACTTGCGAATAAGCGCAAGTCTCTATTCGTTAGGACAGTCGTTAAGACCTACCAGCTCCGGCGGCCATAGACATAGCCTCGGCCTTGTAAAACTTCTTCTTGGCTTGCGCGCGGATCTCGTCCAGTTCAGCGTAGAGTCTTCGGATTTCTACGTCGAATTCGACGAATGTCAGGCAATGAGAAGTGATTAACTTTTCGGCCTTGATTCCGGCATAGTCCTCGGTGCCACGCGGCTTCAGATAGACACAGGCAGAGGGCTGCTGTGTTCTCGGATCACTTTCCAGGTAGGAAAGCTCCAGACTCAAAGTTTGCATGATGTCGCGATTCTCCCATACGGCGATGCGTCAGGCAATCCCGATATTTCCACAGGGCGGAATCGTCGGTAACACTCCACACAAGAGAATCTATTTTGGCGGAAGCGAGTGTGAGTCGAACACACCGGCGACAGGAAACCTGCCGCCCGCCGGTTTTGAAGACCGGGACGATCACCGGACCGCATGCGCTTCCACGTAGAGACCAATGCCATCTGCACGCCTTAATCGTTTTGCGGCGCGTTCCGCATCGCGCCGACTACTTCGGCTGCGCCACGGTTCGCAGATACGGCTTGTGCGTTTTGAAGCCCGCGGGATACTTCTGTTTCGCCTGCTCGTCGGAGACCGAGGTAGGAATGATGACGTCATTGCCGGGCTTCCAGTTCACAGGCGTTGCCACGCCATGCTTGGCCGTGAGCTGAAGCGAATCGAGCACTCGCAGCACTTCATCGAAGTTGCGTCCGCTGCTCATGGGATAGACCATCATCATCTTTATCTTCTTGTCGGGACCGATGATGAAGACGGTTCGCACGGTGGCATTGTCGGCGGCGGTGCGGCCTTCACAACTTTCGCCTGCCTCGGCGGGCAGCATGTCATAGAGCTTAGCCACGGTGAGCTGGGTGTCGCCGATCATCGGATAGTTGACCTTGTGCCCCTGCGTCTCTTCGATATCGGCCGCCCATTTGCCATGATTCGTCACCGGGTCGACGCTCAAGCCGATGATCTTGGTGTTGCGCTTGGCGAATTCCGGCTGCAGTCCAGCCATGTAGCCGAGTTCGGTGGTGCAGACCGGCGTGAAGTCCTTGGGATGCGAAAACAGGATCGCCCAGCCGTCGCCGATCCATTGGTGGAAGTCGATTTTGCCCTGGGTCGTTTCAGCGCTGAAGTTGGGAGCTTCGGAGTTGATGCGTAGAGACATGATAGATTCCTCACATTTGAAATTTCTGCCATACCGCCAAATAAACCCTACTAATTAAGTAGAGAATATAATATCCAGCCGCGAAAATTGCGTCAACCTTGCCTGATTGGATGATGCACCGGAAGCATCGGTCGCTCTCTGGTGCCCATTCTTGCGCTGTCCCTTCATCGTATCGCAGAGCGCCGCGTTCCAGTTGGCCGCAACGCTTCGCCTCGGTAAAATTCAAGGCATGGCTTCGACGCGAAAACTCTCCCTTGTGCAGGTCGATGTTTTTACTGACCGCGCGCTGGCCGGCAACTCGCTGGCCGTGATTCTCGACGGGCGCGGGCTGACGACCGAGCAGATGCAGGCGCTGGCGCTCGAAATGAATCTCTCGGAAACTACCTTTATACTTCCAGGAGATCCAGCGGCGGACAAGGCGCGCGGCACACGGGTGCGCATCTTCACAGTGCAGGAAGAGTTGCCCTTCGCCGGGCATCCCACGCTGGGCACGGCGTTTGTCTTGCGGGGGCAATCTGGCGCGGCGGAAGTACCGCTCGAATTGAACGTGGGCATTGTGCCGGTGCGCTTCACGCAGCCAGCCTCATCGGCGCTCGCCTTTGGCGAGATGACGCAGATGGAACCGGAGTTCGGCGAGATTCACGATGCGGAGTCAGTTGCCGGCGTCACTAATCTGAGTGCCAGTGACTTCGAGAGCGTCGCGCCCATCCAGATGGTCTCCACCGGCCTTGCCTACACCATCGTGCCGGTGCGTTCGCTCAAGGCTTTGCAGGGCCTTCGTCTGGATGTGCCGCGCGCGCTCGAATACCTGCAACGCTCTGGCGGGAAATTCTTTTACTTCGTGAGCCGTGAGACCGTCAATCCCAAAGCCCGCTTGCATGCGCGCATGATTTTCTACAACGGAGAAGATCCCGCGACTGGTTCGGCGGCGGGCTGCGCCTCGGCCTGGATGGTTGCGCACGGCATTGCCTCGAGCGATGAGCAGGTGATGATCGAACAAGGGCTCGAAATGCATCGTCCCAGTTGCATTTTTGTCCGCGCCACCAAGCGGGATAACCAAGTCGTCAATGTGCGCGTCGGTGGAAATTGTGTAGAAGTTCTTCGCGGAGAGATTACTTTAACAATCTAAGCACGCTTGCTCTGCGCTGGCTGCGGCTCACACCTAATGGCACTCTAATGCCAAGCACTCGAGTGCCATTGGCGTGCGCGCCACTTTACCGGAATCGCGCATGCGATTACGATTCATCTCGCTCTGCATCTCGAAAAATAAAACAAAGTGGCGACAGGTCCCCCGGTACACCGATGAAGCCCAAGAAAACGATTCTCTGCGTCGACGATAACGAACAGGCACTTTCCATACGTAAAATCATGCTGGAAACACGCGGCTATCGCGTCATCCCCTGCAACAACGGCGAAACTGCGCTGGCGGAATTCCGGCGCGGCAACATTGACCTCGTGCTGACCGACCTGATCATGCCGGGCATCGATGGCTCGAAGCTGATCGCGGAAATCAAAGCGCTCTCGCCGCAAACTCCGGCGGTGCTCATCTCAGGACAGGTAAAAATCTACGAGCGCGACACGCGGGCCGACGTTTTTCTTCCCAAGGGCATGTACGAGCCGGTGGACCTGCTGGAAAAGATTCGAGTGCTGCTGGTGCGCAAGCGCGGACCAAAGCGCCCGATGGAAGTGAGCGCGCGTCCGGCGGCGCACGCCACGGTGGCGTGAAGAGTCGGGTTGTCTCCTCTGTGATATCGTTTTCAATGGATGACGGCGACAGCGTTCATTGAAGCCCGGGAACTGCGTAAAACTTATCGCGTCGGCAAAGTCGAAGTGCCCGCGCTGCGCGGCATCTCCTTCGGCGTGGCCAAAGGCGAGTTCGTTACGGTGGTTGGGCCCTCGGGGAGCGGGAAGTCGACGCTCTTTTATATGCTCGGCGGATTGACGCGGGCGGACTCGGGCAGTGTCACCATTGACGGCGTCGATTTCGCCACTCTTTCCGACGGCGAGCGCACGCGTTTGCGCAAAAGCAAGATCGGATTCGTCTTCCAGAAATTCAATCTTCTTCCGACGCTCAGCGCGCGCGGGAATATTGAGATCGCTTCCGACATTGCAGGGCATGGCGCGCCCGATGCCGCGTTCCTCAAACAAATTACCGGCATGCTCGGCATTGCGGGCCGCCTCGATCACCGTCCGAACGAACTCTCGGGCGGCGAACAGCAGCGCGTGGCGCTGGCGCGGGCGCTCATCAATCGTCCGGCAATCGTGCTTGCCGACGAGCCGACCGGTAACCTCGATTCGAAAAGCTCGGCGGCCGTACTCAACATGCTGCGGGCGTCGAACAAGGAGCTCGGACAAACCGTACTGATGATCACGCACAATCCCGAGGCGGCCGAGTATGGCGACCGCATCATTCACATGCGCGATGGCGAGATTGTGGCTCCCGAGCAGGACCCGCAGTGGACGCCCGCGCATTTGGCCGAGGGATTGCGGCCCTGAAAAGCTTTTACTGAGCGGCACAACGCAAGGCAGATCCCAATGGCACATCGCGACGAAGTCACCAAACCGATTCTCCCCGGAACCGCGGCGAGCGACTACGAACGCTACCTGCACACCGACGAATTGCTGGCGCTGCAAAAATCTCCCTCCGATCTTTTGCACAAAGATGAGATGACCTTCATGGTCGTGCATCAGGCGTCGGAGCTGCTGATGAAGGGCGCGGCTTTCGAACTGGAGCGAGCGCACGACTATCTGGAGCGCAGCGACTACGGCAACACTTCGCGCATGATTCGGCGCGCCAATCAACTCATCGAGCCGCCTATAGGGCTGCTGCACATTCTCGAGACCATCACTCCGTACGACTATCACCTCATCCGTGCCGGGCTTGGGCATGGCAGCGGACTCGATTCACCTGGGTTCCTGGCGCTGCTCCACATCGGGCCGCGGCTCGGGCAAGCCTTTCATGACCAGCTCGACTCCGCCGGCCTTACCGCCGACGATCTCTATCGGCGGCACGAAGAATTTTTCGGGTTGCACGATGTGGCCGAGCGCCTGGTCGACTTCGACGAACGCATGCAGATCTTCCGCTTCCACCATTTAAAGCTCGCCGAACGCATCATCGGCGGGCGCGTCGTCGGCACCATGGGCACGCCGGTAGAGGTGCTCCAGCAGCGGATGGAACACTGGCTCTACAAGGACCTGTGGGATGTCCGCAACAAGATCACAGCGGCCAGCAATTCAGCGCCGGCGGGGAAGTCGTATTAAGGCGGGGAAGTCGGATTAAGAACGAGCCTGCCCCGCCCACCGAAGCTTCCGAGCGAGATCAGGCCCGTCCATTGTTGCTTACCGTTTGCCAACTACGTGTCCATGCCCATCGCGGACTTCGTTGCCTTTGAAATGCTGTATGTGGTCGAGACGCTTCCCCGGTTCGGGGTGATCACCGGCGTGAGGCACAGGCCCGTGATAGCCATGGTCGGGATGGAGTCGGTTATTGACATGTCCATGAAAGCCCTCGGAACCGTGAAACCACGGACCGGCTCCAATGAAGACGCCGCCTGAAAACCACTCCGGGCCGTAGTAGCCGTAGGGGGCGCAGTTGTAGGGCGGGACGTCATAGTAGCCATACGGGCATACCGGCGCGACTCCAACTCCAACGCCAACCTCTACCTGAGCTTGGGTATACGGAGTGGCTGCCGCGAAACAAATTGCCACGACGGCGGCTAATGCAAATAATTTAAATCCGTTCATTCGATTCTCCTCATTATGCGATATGCAGTGCTTGTCATTATGCGGTGATTGTCTTCGCTCTCTGTTTCATTTCGAGCGATCCGAGTAGTGCTGTCGGACGAAGAGGGTCGGCAATACGATTCGGTTTCGCGGCGAGCGGTTGGCTCGCCAGAGTCGCTCGAGTTGCAAAAGAGAGTTGCAAAAGAGTGACCGAAGCAAGCCAACCCCAGCCTATCTCCCCCGATCCCCGGTTCGCGCCGCGAGGGCGCGCAACCTGCCGACCGCGGTTCTCTATCAATATGCAGGCAAAGGGTCGGAGCCGTCCGATGAGGCTGGCGGACTCGCATGCCACAATGCCTCCCGCATACCGGCGGCCGATGAACTCATGGTTTGCCCGGCAGGGAGGCCTTCATTTATACTGAGCCAGTTCGAGCGGGAGTAACTCAGTGGTAGAGTGCGACCTTGCCAAGGTCGAAGTCGCGGGTTCAACTCCCGTCTCCCGCTCCAGTTTTACCGAGCCCCGCACCCCGCGAGGGCTTTTCGTTTTAGCGTAGTTTATGATTAACGAAGCGTCTGGCGCGGTAGCCAAGTGGTAAGGCAGAGGTCTGCAAAACCTCTATTCGTCGGTTCGATTCCGACCCGCGCCTCCATTCTTTTTCCCGCATAAAACCTAGCGATTACCTCAGTGCCATTTGTTTTGTGATAATTTTGTGCTAGCGTGGCCTCATGGTTACGCCACTGGTCACGATCTACGTGCGGCACTCGCCGGGCTGCAAATACGCCGGGGATGAGTTTTGCAAGCGGTGCAATTGCCGGAAACATCTCCGTTGGTCAAAGGACGGAAAGCAGTATCGGCAGAAGGCCGGTACCCGTTCCTGGGTTGAGGCCGAAGAGCAGAAAAGGCGGCTAGAAGACGGTTTGGCGGGCCGCGCCCCCAGCACCGCCGAAGCAAAATCTTTGGCCGAGGCCGTCAAGGTCTTTGAGGCCGATAAGAAAAATCAGGGCCTCACCACGGATGTGCTCAACAAGTACACCCGCGAATTGGCCCGGCTGCGGGCCTTTGGTGAGAAGCACAGCGTCTTTACCGTCCCTGGGCTCACCCGCGATTTCCTCATTGCCTATCAGGCCGATTGGCCCACGCTCTACCCATCGTCCAACACCCGCTCTAGCGTGCAAGCCCGGCTGAAGAACTTCCTTCGGTTCTGCTACGACTCCAAATACCTTGACCGTGTGCCTCGGTTGTCTTCCATCAAGGTTGACGCGCCGCCCACAATGCCGCTCACTGACAAGGAATACAAGCACCTGTTGGCTACCATCCCCGATACGTTCTCAGGGCATCACGCCTTTATCCCAAAGAAAGCGGCCAAGGTGCGCGCATTCGTTCAGCTCATGCGATGGACGGGCTTAGCCATCAGTGACGCGGCCTCGCTTGAGCGGTCGGAAATCCATTACGACAAGGCCAAGAAACTGCATCGCGTGGTTACATCCCGGCAGAAGACCGGCACGCACGTTTCTGTGCCGCTGCCGCCCGCCGTGGCTAAAGAAGTCTTGGCCGTGCTGAACGGCAACGCGCAGTATGTCTTTTGGTCGGGCAACGGCCTTGTGTCGAGCACGGTGACCCATTGGCAAGACGATTTGCGGAAACTGTTCAAGGCCGCTGGCATCACGTCTGCGGGCAACATGCTCAGTCACCGGCTGCGCGATACCTTCGCGGTTGATCTACTCGAAAAGGGTGTACCGCTTGAGGAAGTGAGCAAGCTGCTAGGCCACGAATCCATCAAGACCACGGAACGCCATTACGCGAAGTGGGTCAAGGCGCGGCAAGATCGGCTAGACAGCTTGGTCACTAGCACTTGGAAGCAATAATGCACTTGCGTGCTAGTTGCTGAAGAGGTAGCCTTGCCGGACAAGGTTGACTCGATGGCAATTATCATCGCCAGATTCGCGGTGTTGCTGGCACTTGGATCTTCTCTATTGCTCGTTGCACCTGCCACTTCTAGCACCTGTTTAGACGGTCACTGTGACATTTACTGTGGCCTCAAGCCGCCCCCACCGCCGGGTTGTACCACCGACGCCTTTTGCGCGTGCGAAGATCGCATTGAATGTCAGAATTGCCGCTGGGTCTTTACCAAGTGCAATTAGACCCAGATTTCCACAAGCGCATCCCGTGCCCTGTAATTAAAACAGGAGACACAATATGCAAAGGCGCGGAATGTTTGTCAAAACGGTCATTTACGGTCTGGTAGTTTCCTCGGTTCTTCACCCGCATACGCACATGCCCGGCCATCCATCAGCCGGATATATCTTACCTGTGGGCCACGCCGCGAATGTATGGGCGGCCACATCCACGGCTTCGTGTAGTATGTGCATAACAAAGTGTACGTACAATATTGTATGACAATTCAAGCGCGCCCGCTAACCCATTGGAAACAAAGGGGATGGCTTTATCGTATGGAATTAGGGGTATGGGGGTAACTTTCCTAGAATGAATAACTTAGTCGGGCCGATAGCCCGCCCAACTTGTTCACGTGAAGTAATTTTCAGTTTGTGAGACGAATAAAAGGCGAAAGTGTAAATACGTTAACCTTTTAGCCTCAATTAGATAGCTTTTAGGCATGGTTACCGCCCAAGTAGGTATCTGCCAGCAAGCCAAAGCACATGCAAGCCCTGCAAAATTGCGGCAATGGCGGCCATGATAGCGAGTGGCGCGGCAATCTTGCTGTCGCTGATCTTCAAAAACAGGCCGTGGAGCGCCTGAATGTCGGCAAGAGTAAACTGCCGTGGCGCTGACGGCTCATACTGCGACTGTTGCGGTTTTTTCTTACCCGACAAGCTGAATCACCTGGACGATAACCAAATCACTGCCCTCGTCCTGCTGAAGTCGAAGTTCATAACCCCTAACGCGACCCCCCGTGATGTATTGCGTCCTATTCTGAAAAGTAGATATGTATTTCTCCACTTCGGCGCGGTGAAATCGCGTAGCCATTTC
>Ga0181522_10002726_pt1 | contig 9990 bp, 8 predicted proteins | sample PEATcosm2014_Bin_27_FD_121103 | JGI IMG/M metagenome (GOLD analysis project Ga0181522, IMG submission 121103) | Peatland microbial communities from MTU Mesocosm Facility, Houghton, MI, USA - PEATcosm2014_Bin05_10_metaG | ecosystem: Environmental > Terrestrial > Soil > Wetlands > Peat | place...
ATCGCGGCTGCGGCGTCGGCCCACAACTTGGTTATCAGTATAGCAACGGCGCTTACATCTGTCTTATTGACGGCGATATGGTTCTCGATGACGCCTTCATTGCGCGGGGTCTGGAGTTTCTGTCGCGCGCGCCGCAAGTCGCCGGCGTCGGCGGGGTCCTCAATGAAATGAATGTCGTCAGTCTCGAATTTGTTCGCAGGGTGAAAAGATCGGCGCGCAATCTGTCCACCGGACCGATCGATCGCCTCAATGGCGGAGGGCTTTATCGAAGATCGGCGATCGAATCTGTCGGCTACTTCTCCGATCGAAATCTGCACGCGCGCGAGGAATTCGAACTTGCCGCGCGGCTGCGAACCGCGGGATGGAAACTTCACAAACTCGACCAGCCTTTCGTTTCCCATTTCGGCCACACGGAAAACGCTTATCGGCTTCTGGGACGCCGGTTGCTAAACGGCTATTTGCGCGGCTCGGGCGAGGTTCTGCGCGCCGCGCTCGGAAAGCCCCAATTCCGGCTCGTCGTCAGCGAGTTGCGAGAGCTCCGTCTCTGGCTGGCCATCTATGCATCGTGGGTGACCATCGCGACTTGTTTCTTGCTCGCGCCCGATGCATGGACAGCGGCCATGGTCGCGCTGTCTCTGACAACTTTTCCATTCGCTTTGATGGGTCTTCGATATCGCTCGCCGCGCCTCGGCGTCTATGCGGTGGTTGCATGGAACTTTCACGCGCTCGGCTCGGCTTTGGGTTTTTTACACGGGAGGATCCCGCCGCGAAACTGGATTGACAGTCGCCTTATCGAGAATTCGCCCTCTGAATCGGCAAACGCGGGTTCTGAACCCTTTCGCCTCCGAAGCTCCCGCAAATTGGATTTGTTATAAGGAGTGAGCGAATGCAGGCGTCTTTTGATGAGTACACCAACATCCAACGCGCCGTCAGTCATGCGGGAAACATTCATGCCTGGTTCCAGCGTTCCTCCAATCGCGCGATCATGGTCGCGATGATCGCTTCGGTCGTTCCGGCCCGCGCCGAATGGGTTCCTATTCGAGACGAGTCTCTCGTCATTTCCGCCAACAGCGCGCTCGACTTCTCGGCTTTGTGGCCCACGCGGCCCGCGGGAGCGTTGGGACGAGTCGTGGCGTCTTCCAACGGGGCGCTCGCCTTCGAGAATAAGCCCGATGAATCGATCCGCTTCCACTGCGCGTCGCTCGCATGGAATCCAGCGCCGACAGACGGCTTTCCAAGCAAGGAGACAGCGGAGCTTTATGCGGAGCAGCTCCAAATGCACGGCTATAACGCGGTGCGCTTTCATTTTGTCGACGCATTGCTGATGGCAGGTAGCGATAAGGATTTCGACTATGACGCGGTCCAATTGGATCGTTTCCACTATTTCCTCGCCGCGCTGAAACGCCACGGCATTTATTGGGTCATGGACGTCATGACCTCGCCCAACGGCGCATATGGAAATGTTCGCCCCGACCGGTGGGTCCGTCGATACGATCTGAAGCTCGATGTTTATCTCGATTACGAAGCGCGTCGACATTGGCGGCGATTGGCGGAAACCATTCTCGCGACGCGCAATCCATATACCAACTTGAGTCCTCTTGAAGACCCCACCCTTGCTTTGCTCGTGCTCGTTAATGAAAATGGCGTGGAATTCACCTCGATTATTGATCAAGGCTACACCGGCGCCGCATACCCACCAAAGTTAGCGCCGAAATTCAACGAGTGGCTCAATTCAAAATATAAGGGCACGGCTGCGCTTCGTTCCGCATGGGGCGATTTATCGCTGGGAGAGCGCCTCGAAGCTGGCTCCGTGCATTTGCCCGCTTCGCGCGAAGAACGCAGTCCGCGCATGCGCGATGCGCAATCCTTCTTTCGCAGCATCGAGGCCGAGACGTTCCAGTGGCTTACGCGAGAGATCCGCGCTTTGGGATATCCCGGACTGATCAGCCAATTCAACAATTGGGCGACGACGGCGACGAGTTTCAGCCGGATGAACCTCCCAGTCGTGACGATGAACAGTTATTTTGACGAAGTATGGAATTTCGATCCGGGCTTTTCGATTTCGCAAAACAGCTCCTTGGACGACGATGCCAATTATGTGCGCGAAATGTTCAGTGTGCGCTGGCTGCGAAGGCCGTTTGTCGTGACGGAATATGGACAGGTTTTTTGGAACCGTTACAGGCACGAGGCGGGGATCGTCGTTCCCGCCTACGCGGCGTTGCAAGGATGGGATCTCATTTGTCTCCATGGCGTTGCGATCGATCGTCCGTTTTCGCCGCGGCGACCGGGCAATCGTTCGATCATGCCTTACGCCATAGGAATCGATCCTGTCGCCCGGGCCGGAGAGACTCTGTCAGCGTTACTGTTTCGTCGAGGCGACGTTTCGACCGCGCGAACCACCGTTGCGATCCCCTTCGGTCAGGAAAGCGACATGCTGGACGCAGGCCAAGGCCAAATTCCTTCAAGTCTAATCACTCTGGGACTTCTTGTTCGCCTCGGCTTAATGCAGAGAGACGATGCTGAAATTTCGCCGGATTCCTCTTCGCCTCCATCGCTCATGTTTGAGAGCCGGGGATCGCGTGCGCAGCGCCCAGCGACGAGATCGGTTCCGGCGCCAAACATCGGAGCCGGAAATTCGCTTATGGGAATCCGTGCTTTCGCGCGATCCTTGTCGAGCGCTGAACCTGATGCTTGGACCCCCCGCCCTATTCGCGCCGGGGGCGTTCGCGAGCTGTCCAGATATGTCTCGAACCTTCGTGACGCCGGCGTTCTCTCCAAGGAGAATCAAACCGATCCCGCCGCCCGCATCTATCACAGCGAGACGGACGAAATCCTCATGGATGCGCCCCGCGGCTTCTTCCGCGTCGTCACGCCCCGAACGGTAGCCGCGAGCTTCGAGCGTATCGCCTCGCCTTGCGTTCTGGGCGCCATGACTATCAATGCCGGCAGCGGACCTGCTCTCGTCGCGCTGAGTTCCTTGGATGGCGAACCGGTCGCGAGAAGCGCGCATCTTCTGTTGATCTTTGCCACGGACGCCCGAAATTCAAACATGAAGTTTCGCGACGATCGTCAACGAACGATCGAAAGTTACGGAGGCATGCCCGTATTGATCAGGCGCGAAAGCGTGCACATTCAATTCCACCCCGAGGTGTCCGGCTCCTGGTCCTTGTCCTCGCTTCATTTGAACGGAACGGTGGGCGATCGTCTCTCAATGACGATGAAGGATTCGCAAGTCGAATTCCGCCTCGACAACGCAGGGACAAGCCACGGACCGACCACCTTTTTCCGGCTCGATCGTTACCCGTGACGACGGCCGTGCGAAGGATAGTAAAAGTGAGGGGGACATGTATCAGCAACCCGGCGCCGAGCAGACAACACCGAGTCAAGCGTCCGACCGCGGAGAAGGAGTTGACCTCGCGGAGGTGGGCGCTCGACTTTGGCGACGCAAAAGTTGGATCTTCATATCAATGGCTTTGGCGGGCGCTTGCGTCGCCGCCTATTTGAATGTCACGCCCCCGGAATATACCGCGTCATTGGAGTTGCTGCTCGACCCGTCAGACCTGCGGGTGGCCGACAACGGCCTGCGCCCTCCCATGCAATCGGGGGAGTGGCAGATCGCGGAAGTCGAAAACCAGCTTCGCCTTTTGACGTCGGGAAATGTGATGAGACGCGTGGTCGGCGCGCAGTCCCTCGCAGAGGACGCGGAATTCGCCAGTCCAGGCGTCGCCTATTTGCCAGGGTCCGATGCGCCCCTTCAAGAAGCAATTCGAAATCTTGGAAAGAAAGTGCGAGCGAGAAGGGCTGAGCGAACCTATGTCGTTACGTTGGAAGTGACGGCGCGCACGCGCGAAAAAGCCATCGCTCTCGCAAATGCGTTTGTTGACGCCTTCACTCAGGAGCGGGCCCAGGCGCAAGCGGAAACGGCGATCCGCGTCGCGAGCTCGCTCAATGAAGCCTTGGAGGCGCTCAAGCAGCAAGCGGCTGACGCCGAGGAACGGCTCGTGGATTATAAAAAGAGACACAGCATCACTCTGGAGGTCAACGCGTCCGGCGCCAGTCAATTTTTCGAGGGCGCCAACGATCTGCTCAAACAGGCCCACCTCCGCACTTCGGAAGCCCAAGCTGCTTATGATGAGGCTCTCGCCCGCCGCTCGGCGAACGATTTCGCCGGCCTTCCAAATACGCTCGGTCCCAACGTCGTGAGTCTACGTGATCAATATGCGCAACGTCTCCAGGCTGAGAACGAGGCGATCAGACTGTATGGCCAGCAGACCCGGCGCGCTTTACGCGCGAAGGCGAGACGTCTGTACTTGGCCAAACTCATCCAAACGGATATCGACCACGCCATCGCGGCGAAAAGCGATAATCTGGAGCGCGCTCGAGCCAACGAAAAGCTGATCGCCAGCCACGTTCCAAACTATGAGGTCGCTGCCAGCGCGCAAGAGCTGGAGCATGAACTTTGGGCCATTCGCACGCTCGACAAGGCATATAAGGTCAGAGAGGTCGAAGTGGCGGGGCAGCAAAAATTGGATACATCCAGTTTCCGGGTCATTTCGCCCGCCATGTCGGTTGGGCCCAGAAGCTGGCCGCCGCCATCATTCCTTCTATTTTTCATCGCGCTCCTCGCCGGAGGAGTGCTCGGAGCCGCCGCCGCTCTACTACACGGTGGAGTAGCCAAGCAATCTGGCCATGGCCGGTGATGGGGAGCAATCATCCAAATGTCGACGGACCTTGCACAGGCGTCGGGACGGCCTTCAAGGGTCGATGTAGGCACGTTCCTGCGCGGCGTCCTTTTTGTCGCCGCCTACTCATACTCATGGATTACCCTCTATCCATTTCCCGACCTGTCCGATCCCATCGTCCTGCAGCCCGCCAAGTCATTGGGATTGATTAATCAGTCCGTGGCGGTCATCCTTGGGATCCTGTCGATCTCGTTTATTTACAGCCATGACTGGCGGCGACTGAAGCCGATTTTCAGCCCGTTGTTCATCGCCGCCATGCTGTGGTGCGGATTCTCGGGGCTCTTGTCTCCGCACGCGGACATCGCGATTCGCCGCTATGTGTTGACGCTTATCATCATGACGATAGCAGCGGCGACTCTCTTGCTTCCTCGGGACGAGCGGCATTTTGGCGGTCTGATCGCGGCGGCGACGCTGCTGGTTCTCTTTGTATGCTATGCGGGCGTGGTGCTTTTCCCGCTTCGGTCCGTGCATCAATTCATGGATCTCAATGAGCCGCAACTCGCGGGAGCATGGCGCGGATCATTCACCCATAAAAACGACGCCGGAAGCGCGATGGCCATGATCGCCTTATTGGGACTTTACGTCGCCAGGACGCGCAATCTGGTCGTTGGCGGCTTCATTGTCGGCGCTTCCCTTGTTTTCCTGTGCTTCAGTTTGTCCAAGACGTCGATCGCCTTGCTGCCCGTCGTTCTGTTGATGACATCTGCGGTCACCGCCATGCGCGGCGCGCCGGCGCGAGGCTTGTTGGTCATCGGCGGACTTGTCTTGTTCAATGTGTTCACGATTGGCTCGGCTTTTTCCACGCCCATCAGCGATTTTTTGGCGTCGCTCGGATTTGACTCATCGTACACGCAACGAAACGACGTCTGGCGCTTCGCCGTCGCGCAACTCGCGCTTCGTCCTTTGACGGGCCATGGGTTCCAGGCCTTCTGGCGGATGAATGACGTCATTTACAATGGCGGCGGAACCGAGACTTGGGCGATTCAATCCCCGGACGGGCACAACGACTATCTCGATCTTGCGCTGACGATTGGCGTGCCGGGATTGATCCTCGTCGTCCTGTGGCTAGTTGTCTCGCCGATCGGCGATATCGGCCGCGGCCTGAGAACTGGCAACGACCCGGCTCTGACCGCCCTGTTTATCCAACTCTGGTTGTTCGGCATCTTTCGCGGCTGCCTCGAAACTGCCTTCTTCACCGGAGGAAGCCCGCACTGGTTCATGATGTCCGTGGCGATCTTTGGACTTCGATTGCAGGGAAGCTCGGCGCTCATCCCAAATCTGACGAAAAATGGGAAAAACACTGGTCGAGATCGCTGAGAGCTCTACGAGCGCTCGGTTCACACGGACAAGAACGAGTCTCTCCGACAAGCGCGTCGATGGTCTATCCTTTTATCGCGCGACGGTGGCAAGCTTCGGAGCGAACCATATCTAGGCTCCAGTGGGAGGTGAAAGCGTGGCGGACGCGCGCGACAGGTGTCGACGGCGGGCGGGCTCGCCACTCGAACAATGCGTCGAAGTTTGCGCCGCCGCATTCGCTTTAGCGAGGAGGCTGACGATCATGATGAAGAGCCATCTGCGGAGAAGCTTGATCATCGCCGCGGCGTCGCCGGTGATTTGCGCCGGACTGCCATCGCCAAGCTGGGCTGGAGAAGTTTCCCACGCCATTGGCGTCGTCAACGGCTTCAACTGCGATATCTGGAGATGGCTCGATTCGAGCGGGCGTCCGCGCACGGTCGCGCTGAAGATGGAAGGCGCGGGCAATTCGGGTCATGGCGGTTACGCCGTGGAAATGACCTACTTCGCCAAAAGGGCCGGCCAAGCCTCCGATAGGGCATGGGATAAAATTACCGTCAAAACTGAAGCGAGCAGCCTGACCGACTCCGACGGAGATGGGGGCTTTGGCTATTTCGTCTCGCACGAACGTCAGCGTTATTTTGGCCGAGACAAGACTGGCGCCGAGATTTGGCGGACCATCGCGAGCCTTTTCCCCGATGGTCCCCATGCCACGGATTCGCCGTTGGGTCGCGCCTTTCCCGCTCTCTCCAGCGGACCCAGGCTGAACAGCGGCGCCACCGTAGGCGCGCAAAGTTTCACGATCGACTACGGCCACTACGGAACGACGAGGGCGGTCACGATTGATCCCGAGTCCGGCAAGGATTCGCCTCCGCTCACTAATGACGCCAAAAATTCCGTGAACTATGCCTATTATACGATCCCCGTGACGACGACCTGGGTGTTCCAAGAGGGCATGGATTATCCGCGGATCGATATTTCAGTGGATTTTTCGAAAGTCATTCCGCCTAACTCCACGAGTCCAACTCCAAACCTTGTCAGCTTCGACGTCCGTGGCCCCTATGGGGTGACGGTGTTCGACAATGGCGTCGACGGTCCGATTGATCGAGTGCTTTGGGGTGATCGACAATACGTGTTTCTCGCGGGGACATCGGCGCATGATAGCGCGTGGGACTACATCCTCGTTTCGGGAATGGCGACGCGGAGCAGCGTTTGGGATTGGAGCTTGCCCAACAAGGGCGCCAGGTACCATGGCCTGACCGCCAAGGGCGGGACTTTGGGATCCTTCGAAATGGGTCTGTTCGAGCCGCTCCCGGCGTGGAAAAGCGCGTTACTCGACGGATATGCCGCGGAGCGGGGCTACACCAGCAAGTCTTACGCCGAAGCGGTCGCGAATCCGCGCAACGGGCTTACCCCTAGCGTGTCTTCGTGCCAAGGCAACACGCCGCAAACCCTTCCCACTGACTCGACCTGGCCCTACCAGTCGCTTCAGTACAGTCTGCCGTGCAGTGGATACAACTACCTGACGAGGCCGGCGAAGACGAAGAAGCTCGCCTGGGGCTCCTCCGCCTATTACGGGATGGTTTTGCCCGCCACCTTCGTGGGCGCCGACACCCCACCGAACGCCGGTTGGCCGCCTAACAACAGGCTTGACTATAGCGTCTGCCTTGTGTTGGCATGGAATTCCGGACCCGCGCGCAATCCGCGAATTCAAGAAGTTGACTCCGCCGCCGCTCAAGGGGCGGAAAATCTGGACACTAGTCTCGCAAGGGCGGCGGCCGCTTATGGAGAGTTGGAACCGAAGAGCTCCAATTGCACGACGGAAGGCGCGCCCTAGATTTCCGCGTCGCAGGTCTTGATCGCGGTCCCGTTATGCTCGCATCGCAAATGGGTCCACCTCATAGGTGACACCTCGTTAGATTGGTGCGGGAGTTGACGCCGGAGGCGGATGCCGCAGGGGACACCTTCCGCTCGATCAGTCCGTCAATCGAGGAGGCGCCGCTAGAATTTGTAGCTGGCCTCCAGGGTGCCATACCAGCCGTTGCTAAGCTTGGAATCGCGCAAGAATCCCGTTCCAACCCCCAGTTCGATCGCGCCCACCTTGATTCCTCTCAGATGGCCGCCCAGGGTCCACTGCCGCCAGAAGCTATTGCCCGCGAAGCCGGCTTCGGGGCCCAGATATACATCGTGCGCGATTTCATATCCGGGGCGGAACCTTGACCACCAGGAACTATTCGCCGTCGAATAAAAGCCGGCCACCGCGAGCGACACCGATTTCATTGGCTTATAGTCAGCGCTGAGCGAGGTTATAACTCCCCATCTCGCGCCAATCGTCGAGTTGCTTGGATCGTATTTGGACACCGAGACATGTTGATAATTGGGCCCAATAAGAAGAGACGCATAAAGCGTTTCATTTATATAGGTGTATCCGATAAAAGTGCTGACATTAACGTAATGGCCGTGAATGTCGACCAATGGCGGCTGCCCGTCCTGGATGTTGCCTTGATCATTATAATTAAAACCGCCGTTGGCGCCGTCGATTTTCACGCGCACGCCGGACTTATCGACCCCACCCGGAGCGTAGGTGACGCCCCCGTATCCTCCGATATTATAGCGCGAATTGACGTCGAAGCTCGTGTCGATGGATATGGTCTGACCAGTTGTCGAATCGGTCGTCTGCGCCGGTTCCGCAGTCGTTTTATCTTTAGCCGATGTATCGGCGGACAGCATATCAGCGGCGGCGGCGCTCCCGCTGAGCGCAAGATTCGCGAGAAATAACCATTTAAACAATCTTTTCATCATCAGCCCTCCGCGCCGAAAGGGTCGAGCCCACCCCCTCGATCAAACGCGATTCCTCTCTTTAGCGTGGAAAGGTTGCCCAATCAATTAACCGAGTCTCGATATGGTGGAAGCCAAACACTTTCAAACAAACTGTTGCAAAAAAGCCACACACGATTGATTACGATGCTCATGACTCCAAACTCTTGCAAATCAGTCTAGTGGCTCGATTCAACCATTTTGGACAGGGGAGATCGGATAGAGCGCCTTGAGTTTGACTCAGGCGTCATCGGTTGTGAACTGCCAATCGGCCTTGGCTTGGTTTTTGTTGCGATCCACGACCCAAGCTGCGACCTCGCCACGAAGCTTTCGATGTGCCGATGCGGCGGTCGAGACATTGCGAGGCGAGGACGCTGAGTTCGCTCTCGGCCAAGTCGAGCAGCTGCCGTGCTTTGACGTGTAATGCCATTCGAAGTACTCGGTCAGGCGGCGCGCTTCCTTCGCTTCAAACGCTTGATAGAGCGAAGCGGGCTTGCGCGTGTTCAGATTGTCCTGGACGAGCACGATCTTTTCGGCGTGCGAGAACATTTCGTTGCGCCTGCGGCCGGCGTCTGTTCCATTAAGTCAAAGCACGCGGTTACACGGGGAGTTTTTCAAATCTCAAGCGCCTTTTGGAAAATGGCGCAATCCAAAACACAAGGCAACGCGGCCCGAAGCGACGGTTCCGAGGGCGCAGCCTATCGCTCCCGCTACGGGCGGTCGATCTCACCGATCGTGGCCGCGACATTGTCCATCGGCGCGCCAAAATATCTGTGGCGCCTGCACAAATGCCGCAGCAACCTGCATGAGCTCTCCAAGCGACATTTTCCGCGTCCGTATCCCCTGCGGCGAGCCACACGCGGACATTGCCGCCAAAGCCGATCATCGCCGCCGCTCCGCGTTCGACAAGACGCCGATCACGCTCGCTAGCGTCGCCGCATCCAGCACTCCTTCGATCTTCAACCGCGCGCCGCCCTCGGCGGTGTCGCGTCCGCCAGATTCGTCCATCCCCTCCATCGTGATCTTCCAACGCATCGCCGTCCCTACTTAGAGTTGGCCTTTGCTGCATCGGAAAGCGTTAACGGTCGTAGCACCCCAGTTAATTTATCGGCCCCTAGAAATATTGCAATGCCTGCGG
>Ga0181522_10002727_pt1 | contig 9988 bp, 6 predicted proteins | sample PEATcosm2014_Bin_27_FD_121103 | JGI IMG/M metagenome (GOLD analysis project Ga0181522, IMG submission 121103) | Peatland microbial communities from MTU Mesocosm Facility, Houghton, MI, USA - PEATcosm2014_Bin05_10_metaG | ecosystem: Environmental > Terrestrial > Soil > Wetlands > Peat | place...
CGTGCCGTGCTCGCGCTCGCGGATGACCGCCGCGCCGGTGAGCACGACGGTCAACAGCGTGATCTGATTGATGATGGCGACGACGCTCGTGAACCAGGCGGTTACGCCATTAGGATTGAAAAGCCTGCGAATGACGAGATCGATGGGCGGATCGGCCTTCTCGTCGGTGCGGCGAAAGAAGTTCGAGATGCGCGAGCCGAGAATGCTCTTGATGTAGCCGCTGCCGATCGAGGCTTGCGTCATCGCTGTCGCGTCGACGTTCAGCTGAACGTCGGGACGGCGCCCCGCACGCAGATCGACTTCGAAGCGCGGCGGGATGACGACGACGAACATGTAGCGTCCCTCGTCCATCGCGGTTTCGACGTCAGAAGGAGGGATGATGTCGGGCGGCTGGAAACGCGGCGGATAGAAGTCCTTGACGAGCTCGCGCGACAGCACCGAAGCGTCTTCGTCGACGAAGGCGATGGAGGCGTTGTTGACCTCGCTCGACGTGCCGGTCGCCTGCGCGTAGATGGCGCCGGTGAAGGAATAGACGACGAACAGCAGCATGACTTTGTCGCTGCCGAAGCTGCGCAACTCCTTGACGCCTAGCCAGAGGATGTTGAGGAGCGAGCGCATGGCTACTTCTCCTGCTTGTTCAGCGCCAACGCGCTGATCGCCCAAAGGATGGGAATGGTCCAGGCCAGGAAGACGAGGTCGGGCTTCAGCAGATCGAACTCGAGCCCCTTGGTGAAGACGCCCTTGCTCGCATGCATGTAATAAGTGGTCGGCCATATCGTGCCGATGAGCTTGGTGCGGCCGACGAGCGTCGAGACGGGCTGCAGGAAGCCGGAAAACTGGATCGTCGGCAGCAGCGTGAGGATCGTCGTGATGAAGACTGCGGCGACCTGGCTGCTCGTGAAGGTCGAGATGACCATCCCGACGCCCGTCGTCGCCGTCACATAGAGCAGCGCGCAAACAGTCAGCGTGAGGAAGCTGCCCTTGATCGGCACGCCGAAGACGACGATCGCCATCACGGTCAGGATGAAGTAATTCATCATGGCGATGACGACATAGGGCAATTGCTTGCCGAGCAGATATTCGAGCCGGCCGGTCGGGGTGACGTAGAAATTGATCATCGAGCCGAGCTCCTTCTCGCGCACGACGCTGATCGCCATCAAGATCGCCGGAATCAGGATCAGCAGAATGGGCGGGATGCTCGGGACCATCGCGTAAACGCTCTCGAACGTCGGGTTGTACATATAGCGGTCTTGGTAATTGGCCGTGTATTTCTGCGGCTTGATCTGCAATTCGTTCGCGGGATCCTGCAGCATCGTGTTCTGCACGGACTGCACGTATTGCGAGATCGTTTCGCCGCGAAAGGCGTCGGCGCCGTCGACCTCGGCGAGCACGTCGGGCGCGTTGCCGCGGCGCAGATCGCGTCCGAAATTCGGCGGGATCTCGAGCACGAGAGAAATCTCGTCCGACTGCATGCGCTGGAGGGCCGTCTGCGGCGATGCGACCGCCGGCATTCGTCTGAAATAGCGGGGCGCGCCGGCGAATTGCTCGAGATAGGCGCGGCTCTCCGGTGTGTGGTCCTGATCGAAGGCGGCGTAGCGGACATGCTCGACGTCGGTCGTGATGCCGAAGCCGAAGACGAGCATCAACAGCGCAGAGCCCACGAAAGCGAAAGCCAGCCGCACCGGATCGCGCAGGATCTGCATCGTCTCGTTGGCGCTGTAGGCGAGCAGTCTTCCAAGCCGCAGCGCGAGGCCGGACGGCGACTTGTGCACGGACGCCGTCGTCGCGGGCCCGCTTGCCGGCGCCTCGGCCTTCGCGGCGACCCCCTCGCCGATCGCATCCTCCATATAGGCGATGAAGGCTTCTTCGAGAGACGTCGCGCCGCGCGCGTCGATGAGTTTTTGCGGCGCGTCGGCGGCGAGCACCCGACCCGCATGCATCAGCGAAATGCGGTCGCAGCGCATCGCCTCGTTCATGAAGTGCGTCGTGACGAAGATCGTGACGCCCTGTTTGCGAGAGAGCTCGATCAACAGCTCCCAAAAACTGTCGCGCGCGACCGGATCGACGCCCGAGGTCGGCTCGTCGAGGATGAGCATCTGCGGCTCGTGCAACACGGCGACCGCGAGCGACAGGCGCTGGCGCAGGCCCATCGGCAGATCGCCGGCGAGCGCGTCGAGATAAGGCCCGAGCCCGAATTTCTGCACCAATTCGTCGATGCGGGCTTTCGCCTTGTCGGGCGGGATGTGATAGAGCCGCGCGTCGAGCAGCAGATTTTCCCGCACCGTCAATTCGCCATAGAGCGAAAAGGCCTGGGTCATGTAGCCGATGGCGTTGCGCACCTCCATGCTGCCGGCGTCGACGGATTGACCGAACAGCGTCGCGCTGCCCTCCGTCGGCGGCAGCAGGCCCGTGAGCATCTTCATCGTCGTCGACTTGCCGCAGCCGTTGGAGCCGAGAAAGCCGAAGATTTCACCGCGCTCGATCGTCAGCGTGACGTGATCGACGGCGACGAAATCGCCGAAGCGCCGCGTGAGGCCTTTCGCATCGATGGCGATCTCCGTTTTGCCCTCGGATCGCGGCGGGATCGTCAGATCGACGTGTCCCGTGCGTCTTTCCTCGGGCAGCAGGCGGATGAAGGTCGTCTCGAGATCCTTGGAGCCAGTCTTCTCCATCAACTCGGCCGGCGTGCCGGTCGCGAGCACGCGGCCGGCGTCCATCGCGACGATCCAATCCCACTGCTGGGCTTCGTCCATATAGGCCGTGGAGATCACGACGCTCATGCTGGGACGCCCCTTGCGGATGTCGTCGATCAGCGTCCAGAATTGGCGCCGCGACAGCGGATCGACGCCCGTCGTCGGCTCGTCCAGAATGAGCAGATCCGGCTCATGCACGAGCGCGCCGCAGAGGCCGACCTTCTGCTTCATGCCGCCCGAAAGCTTGCCCGCAGGCCGGTCCGGAAAAGGCCCGAGGCCCGTCGCGTCGAGCAGCTCTTTGATGCGCGTGACGCGCTCGCTCGCGGAGAGCCCAAAAAGCCGCGCCATGAAGTCGACGTTCTCGCGCACGCTCAGTTCGAAATAGAGATTCTTGCCCAATCCCTGCGGCATGTAGGCGATGCGCGGGCAGGTCTCGCGGCGATGGCGCGCGTCGGCGATGTCGCCGCCGAGCACGATCACCTTTCCCTGCTGCATCTTCTTGGAGCCGGCGACCAGCGCGAGCAGCGTCGATTTGCCGACGCCGTCGGGACCGATGACGCCGACCATGCGCCCGGCGGGAACGTCGAGCGACAGCCCGTCGAGCGCAAGGGTCGCGCCATAGCGATGCGTCACCTCGCGGATCGACACGGCCGGGGCGATCGTCGTGGGCGGCTCGGCGCCTGATGTGACGGCGTCAGTCATGGCTCTAGCGTCCGGGCGGGTCATGAGGAGAGCAACCTCGCGGCGGGGCGGCCCACCTCACTTCTTCGCGGGAGGTATGGTGTCCTGCAGGAACGCCGGCCAGCTCGCAGCCGGGTCGAGCTTGACGTAGCCGACGCCGCGCACGCCGGTCTTCACCCGGTCGAGATTGGCTTCGACCGTCTGCTCCGGCACGCGGATTTTGACGCGGAACATCAGCTTGTCGCGTTCGCTCTTCGTCTCCACCTGCTTCGGCGTGAATTGCGCCTCCGGCGACACGAAGCTGACGGCACCGATCACGGCTTTGCCCGGTAGGGCGTCGAAGACGAGCCGCGCTTCGGCGCCGATGTCGAGCTTCGCCGCCTGCTCGGAGGGAAGGAAAATCTCCATGTAGACGTCGTTGAGATTGACGAGCGTGAGCGCCTTGCCGCCGGCCGCGAGCACCTCGCCGACCTCGGCGAGCCGGTACAGCACGCGCCCGCGCACCGGCGACTTCAGCGTCGCGTCGTCGATGCGCGTCTGGATCGTCGCGGCATTGGCCCGCGCGACCTTGACCTCCTGTTCGGTCGTGCGCATCTTCGCCTCTTCTTCGGCGCATCCGGCCGTCGTGGTCTGCAGGCTCGTGCGGCGCAGGTCGAGTTCGCGCTGCGAGCCGGCGCGTTCGGCGACGAGCGCGGTGCTGCGTTTCACTTCGATCTTGGCGAGGCCGATCTCCGCCTGCTTCTTGACGATCGTCGCGCGGCTGATCGCGAGCTTCTCCTGCGTCGCGACGACGTTGAGATTGGACTCGGCGAGCTGCGCTTCGAGCGTCGCCGTGTCCATCTGCACGACCACCTGGCCGGGATTGACGAGATCGCCCTCGTCGACGTAGATCCGCTTGACGCGCAACGCCTCCTTCGCCGCAACGTCGACGAGCTTCGCCTCGATGCGCCCGTTGCCGGACGCAATCCCCGGCGGCAGCGCGCTCTGCGCCGCCAGCCAGCGCTGATAGCCGAAGAAGCCGGCGAGGCCGAGCACGGCCAAGACGATCCACAGCGAAGCATTCTTGGGCATGAGCGGAGCGCTCCTTCGAGCTAGGGCGGATCTGCGCGGAGAAAAATAGCCAATTGTCCTGCGCGTTTGGGGACGATAATGAGATTCGCGACGCGCGTTGAGTCTTGTTTTGGCTCCTCCACAGGGAAGAACGTGATACAGCGCCGAGTCTCATGGTTTTGCGCGCACATCCCGCGGCGTCAGCTGCGCTTCTGGCAGCCGACCTTTCGAATCCTATGCTGGCTGAAGCTCGCAGCTTAGGCTAACTTCATGACAACAAGGCGTTTTGAGAGATCGATCGCCGGCGCCGGTTCTATGCGCTGGCGGTGGCCGGGCAGGGCTGAGGAGCGGACGTAGATGAGCAAGTCGAAAAAGGAGAAGACCGCAGGTCCCGCGGAATCGAACACCTCGCCGCAAGCGCAAAAGCTCACACGAAAGACGTATGAGGAGGAACTCGCGCAGCTGCATGTCGAACTCGTCCAGCTGCAGGAATGGGTGCGTTGCGAGAAGAAGAAAGTCTGCATCGTCTTCGAGGGCCGCGACGGCGCCGGCAAGGGCGGCGTGATCAAGGCGCTCACCGAGCGCGTCAGCCCGCGCACTTTCCGTGTCGTAGCCTTGCCCGCGCCGACGGAGCGCGAAAAATCGCAGATGTACATCCAGCGCTATCTATCGCATCTGCCGGCCGCCGCGGAAGTCGTGATCTTCGACCGCAGCTGGTACAATCGCGCCGGCGTCGAGCGCGTGATGGGGTTTTGCACGGAGAAGGAGCTGGAAACCTTCTTCCATAATCTGCCGGCCGTCGAATCCGCGATGGTCGAATCCGGAATTCTCTTGCTCAAATATTGGCTCGAGGTCAGTCCCGAAGAGCAGACGCGGCGTTTGCAAGCGCGCATCGACGACGGCCGCAAATTGTGGAAGCTTTCGGAGATGGATTTGAAATCCTATGCGCGCTGGGACGACTATTCGCGGGCTCGCGACGAGATGTTCGAAAAGACGCACACACCCTGGGCGCCCTGGCGCGTCGCGCGCTCCGACGACAAGAAGCGGGCACGTCTCAACGTCATCGCCGATCTGTTGAAGCGGGTTCCCTACGAACGGCAAAAGCCCGCGAAGATCGAGTTGCCGAAGCGCAAGAGCGACGGCTATGTCGAGAGGGACTATGTGCCGCTATTGATCGGAGAGACGTTTTGAGCGGTCGCGGCGCGACGTTCGCGAGGAGATCGAACGCTACGGACTCCTGAGGCGCCGGCTGTTTCGCGGTCCGCCGATCCGCGGCAGGCGGGAATTGGGTGCGACCCCATCCCACGAAGTGGGAGAAGGAGTCGCCGGCCCTTCTTGGCTTCCCGTCCCCCAAGCCCTAAACCCGAGCGTCACACACCACGGAGCGATTCGCTTTGGCTCAGCCGCCGCGGCGCCTGCTCAGTCCCGAGAAGCGCGAGGATGACGCGAGCGAGGCGTCAATCCGGCCGTTGGCGCTCGCCGATTTCACGGGCCAGGAGGCGGCGCGCAAGAACCTCAAAGTCTTCATAGAGGCGGCGAAGGCGCGCGGCGATGCGCTGGACCATGTGCTCTTCGTCGGCCCGCCGGGCCTCGGCAAGACGACGCTGGCGCAGATCATCGCGCGCGAGCTCGGCGTCGGTTTCCGCTCGACCTCCGGCCCCGTCATCGCCAAGGCCGGCGATCTCGCGGCGCTTCTCACCAATCTCGAGCCGCGCGACGTGCTGTTCATCGACGAAATCCACCGGCTCAATCCTGCGGTGGAAGAGATTCTCTATCCGGCGATGGAGGATTTCCAGCTCGATCTGATCATCGGCGAGGGGCCGGCGGCGCGCTCGGTGAAGATCGATCTCGCGCGCTTCACGCTCGTCGGCGCCACGACGCGGGCGGGGCTACTCACGACGCCCTTGCGCGATCGCTTCGGCATTCCGATCCGGCTGAATTTCTACACCGTCGAAGAACTCGAGAGCATCGTCAAACGCGGCGCCAGAGTGCTCGGCGTCGGCATAGCGCAAGATGGCGCGCGCGAGATTGCGCGGCGTTCGCGCGGCACGCCGCGCATCGCCGGGCGCCTGCTGCGGCGCGTGCGCGATTTCGCCATCGTCGAAGGCGCCGAGGAAATCACGCGCGAACTCGCCGACCGCACGCTGACGCTGCTCGAAGTGGACAGCATCGGCCTCGACGTGATGGACCGGCGCTATCTCGACATGGTCGCCGTGAATTTCTCCGGCGGCCCGGTCGGCATAGAGACGATCGCCGCAGCGCTCGCCGAGCCGCGCGACGCGATCGAGGACATCATCGAACCGTTTCTGTTGCAACAGGGCTTCTTGAACCGCACGCCGCGCGGCCGCGTGCTGACGGCGGCGGCGTTCCGGCATCTGGGCCTGAAGGAGCCGGCGCGTCCAGCCGTACCGGGCGGGCTGTTCGGCGACGGCGAATAGGCGCGGCGCCTCAGTCTTCCGGCATCACTTCGTAAATCCAATAGCCCCTTGCCGGCGCCTTGTCGCGGATCGTCGTAACGCTTCGCCAGGGCGTCGTAGAGCTGCTTCGGGGTCGCGTTCTTGTCGAGACCGAGCGCTTGAAGAGTCTCGTCGGGCGTTTCGGCGCGCAGTGGGCGGGCGGACGAGAAGAGCGCGAGGACGAGAGAAATCGCCAGCATCGTCCGTGTAGTGAATGAGCAGGCCGTCGCGCGCATGGGCGTCACCTCGGATTCCTGACGAGTTTGGCTCTCTCGCCCCCGCCGCCGCGCGAGCTCGTCAACCCAGCCGATTAACTCATATTGCCTATGTTTTGGTCAAGCGCGGCCCGAAGCCGAATCCAGATTGCGCGCGGGTCACCTTCGCGCAAGACTTCGTGCTTGGATTGGGACGCAGGGCGACGACACGGTTCAAAAACCCATGAGCATTTGCAAAGATACGTATGCGAGGCTGCGAGCGATTGCTGGCTCGGAGGAGCGCGATGAGCTTTACGCCGCCGCCGACCTCTTGCCGCTTGAAGACCTGGTCGCCATATGGCGCGAGCTGCAGACCGCGCCGCGGCTTCTGAAGGGCGAGGAGCACCACTTCTTCGACCATTACTTCAACTTCAGCTTCGTGGACGATGCGACGGGCCGCGTTCGTTGCCGCAACGCGCTGCATTGCCTCGCCTTCGTCGAAGCCGAAGCGGCGCTCGAGCCGGACGAAGAAATCTTGGCGCTTTGCGGCGACGCCGTCGTAGGGCCGCTGTTCCGGCGAGTCGATCTCCTCGCCGCGCTCCCCGACTTCGTCGAGAATAGCCCCGAACGGGAGCGACTTTGTCGGCTCCTCGGCGCCGGCCGAAAACTGGTCGAGAACTGGCGAGATATCCCCGAAGTGCTTCGCACGCGACTCTTGCCGCTCTGCGACGCCGACGGCTTCGAGCGCTGGAACGCGGCGCATTGGCGTCCTTACCCGATGGACTTCGATAGGGCGCCGCCGGCCGTCCTCGCCGCGGCCTATGTCGAGGAAGCCTTTCGCTCCGCTGTCGAACGCGCGCGCGACGATCTTTGGAGGCGGCTTTCCGATCGCTTGCGGGAATTGCGGCAAAGCGATCCTGAGACTTTATTGGATGTCGTCGTCGAGATCGAAAGACGCGACGATCGCGACGAATTGCGCGCCTATCTCGCCGCGGGCGAGTTGGAAGACCTCGTTTGCGACGGCGATCCCGCCGTCGTCGCCGCGATGGAGGCGGAAGCGGCCCGCAACGAGGGCTTCAAGGATCTTCTCGTCGGCGTATGGCTTCATCGCGCTTCGCCCGATGTCGCGGCGCGGATCGAGGCTGCGCGCGGCGGTTTGCAGTGGTGAGGAGGTGAAAGCCGAAGCCAGCGTCTTCTTGCCTTGCGTCTTCGCGCGGCGCTCGCGCTTCGTTCGCAGGCTCGTTGCGGTCCGCGCGTACGAGCCGCCATCACGCGCGATTATTCTGCCCGTCGACGGCGCGGCTGTGATCACCGCCCCGTGAATTTCGGCGCGCGCTTCTCCAAAAAGGCGCTGCGGCCTTCCTCGAAGTCCGCGCTGTCGAAACAGAGAGTGGCGAGCGCGTCGCATTGCTCGGCGCTCGGCGCATGCGGCGCGCCGGTCGCCGCGCGGATCGCCGCCTTCGCCGCGCGCAAGGTGAGCGGCGCGTTCGCGGCGATCGTCTTCGCGAGAGCCGTCACCGCATCTTCGAAGCCGTCGTTCGGCGCGAGTTGCGCCACGAATCCCCGCGCGAGCGCCTCCCTGGCGTCGAGGCGGCGCGCCGTGAAGAACATCTCCATTGCCGTCTGCACGCCGACGGCGCTCGTCACATAGGCCATCGCCGCCGGCGGATAGCCGACGCCGAGTCGGGCCGCGGGAATGGCGAAGACGGCGTCTTCGCGGGCGATGCGTAGATCGCAGGAGGCGGCGAGCCCCATTCCGCCGCCCATGCAAAAGCCGCCGATCGCGGCGACCGTCGGTTTCGACATTTGCGCCAAAGCGTCGAAGGCTTCGAGATTGGCGGCTTCATAGGCGCGGCCGCCCTCGGCCGATGCGCGCACCGTCGAAAATTCCGAAATGTCGGCGCCAGAGCAGAAGGAAAGGCCCGGCGCCGCACGGAGCATGACGACGCGCACGTCGGGATCATCGTCGAGCGCGCGCGCGATCTCCGGAAGGGCGCGCCACATTTCGAAATCGATCGCATTGCGGCGCGACGCATTGTCGATCAGCAGGCGGCCGACGCCGCCTTCGATCTCGACTCTCAGTTTCGGCGTCGGCGAAGCGAAGCTCATGCGCCCTCGAAGTAGGTTTGCAGGATGCGGCGATAGACGGCGGTCAAGGCGTCGATGTCTTCGACGGCCGCGTTCTCGTCGACCTTGTGGATCGTCTCGTTGAGCAGGCCGAATTCGACGACTTCGCAATCGCGCACGATGAAGCGCGCGTCCGACGTCCCGCCGCTCGTCGAAAGTTCCGGCGCGCGGCCGGTCGTCTCGCGCACGGCGCGCGCGACGAGGTGGACGAAGCCGCCAGGCTTCGTCAGAAAAGCGCGGGCGTTGCAGGGCGAAAACTCGATGCGCGCCGCGTCGCCCACGGCCTGCGCGGCGATGGCGCGGACCTCCTCGGCGAGGCGCTCCGGCGTCCATGTGTCGTTGAAGCGGATGTTGAAGGCGGCCGTCGCGCGGGCGGGGATCACGTTGACGGCGGGATTGCCGACGTCGATCGAGCTGAATTCGAGATTGCTCGGCAGGAAATGCGCCGTGCCTGCGTCGAAGCGATGTTCCGAGAGGGCTGTGACGAGCCGCGCCATTTTCGGCGCCGGGTTGTCGGCGCGCTCGGGATAAGCGACGTGACCCTGCACGCCTTCGATCGTGATGCGGCCGTTGAGCGAGCCGCGCCGGCCGATCTTGATCATGTCGCCGAGCGCATGGACGTTGGTCGGCTCGCCGACGATGCAATGATCGAAGCGCTCGCCCTCCGCCTTCGCCCAATCGAGCAGTTTCACAGTGCCGTTGATCGAGGGGCCTTCCTCGTCGCCGGTGACGAGGAAGGAGATGGAGCCCTTGGCGAGCCCGCCGTGTTCTTCCAGATAATCGCGAG
>Ga0181522_10002728_pt1 | contig 9986 bp, 4 predicted proteins | sample PEATcosm2014_Bin_27_FD_121103 | JGI IMG/M metagenome (GOLD analysis project Ga0181522, IMG submission 121103) | Peatland microbial communities from MTU Mesocosm Facility, Houghton, MI, USA - PEATcosm2014_Bin05_10_metaG | ecosystem: Environmental > Terrestrial > Soil > Wetlands > Peat | place...
ATCGGGCTCGTCTTCAACAATCAGGATTTTCATGTTCGCCGTGGTTGCGGCTGGTTTAACACAACCGCGCCTGCACGTCACTCTCGCACGGGCCACCTTAAGGGAAGATGAAGGCCTGGAAACAAATTTAGGTCCGGTGGATCATTAAATTTCACCTTCACGTTCGCTTAAGGTTTCGGAGTGTAGAGTGAGCGTGAAGATTGCACCCGGCATAAACCAAACCGAGAAAGAATGAGTATGAAAACAAAAATGAAAATCACCGTGGCCCTGCTGGCGATCGGAGCGTCGGCACTGTGCGCGAACGCCCAGAACGACTACGGCACACCTCCCCCAAACGGGCCGGGGCCGGGAAGACACCATCCACCGCCCCTGCCCCTCGTCCTCGCGCTGGACACCAATCACGACGGCGTGATTGATTCCAATGAAATCGCCAATGCCAGCGCCGCCCTGCTGACGCTGGATAAAAACGGCGATGGCCGGCTGACGGCGGACGAATACCTTCCGGCGTTGCCGGCCAATGCGCCGAAGGATGCGCCTCGCCCGCCGCTGCCGGCGATTGTGAAAGCGCTCGACGTGAACGGTGACGGCGTGATCGACGCCAATGAAATTGCCAACGCGCCGGCCGCGTTGAAAGCGCTGGACAAGAATGGCGACGGCCAGCTCACGCCGGATGAATTCATCGGGCCCCACCCGCATATGAGACCGCCGCCCGGGCAAAACGGCGACGCCGCAAACGGTGACCAGATGCCACCTCCCGACGGCGCGCCGGATAGACCGCCTCCGGGCGAATGATGATTCTGCTCGTGTGAGCGGAAAGGCGGCGGGTTGTGCTGCGAAAGCCGGGTGCGAAGCAGTCAATCCGCCGCCTGTATTTTTGGCGGGGCGAGACTCCCGACGAACCGCGAATAAATTGAATTCCCGGCTCGCGAGGACGCTCGCCCCACCGGTTTATTGCGGTTGAATTCCGGCCACGACAACTGGAGCAGAATCTTTCCGGCAAAGGAACTGCCATGTCAGCAGGGCAGCCAAAATGGACAGACCGCCACAGAAGACATAAGGCAATGGCGCGAGGCGCAGGTAAAGCACCGCGGCGAAGATCGGGCCGAGAATGCGAGCCAACGCTCCGGCGCTTTGCGCCACTCCGAGGGTGGCGCCCTGCTCATTTGTGGGGGCAAGATTCGAGAGCAAACCGAATACCGGCGGACGTGTCAGGCCGGATCCAACCGCCAGCAACGCCAGCGCCAGAAGCATTTTGATCCATGGCCAGTCGGTCGCGTGCAGCACCGCCAGCCACTTGAGCCGGCCATCGCCTTTGATGAACGGCAGGAGCATCAGGCTGATGCCGGTCAGGAGCAGACTGAAGGAAATCAATTTCGGTTCACCGAACATTTTGACCAGTCGGCCAATGGCACCGCCCTGAATGAAGGCGCCGATGATGCCGCAAAAAACGAACAGGGAAATGACCGTGGTGGCCGGTTTGGTTTCGTCCACGGTGATGCCAAGATTGAAGTTGTCACTGACGAGCAGCGGCAGGGTGCTTTCAAAGCAACTGAAGGCGAACGTCGCCAGGAAGAAAATCAGGATCAACAGGCCGATTTTCGGTTGCGCCAGCGTATGCCCCCATTGATTCAAGCGGGGGCGCCGGGTGGCCTGGCTGGATTCCGGTTTCAAGCTTTCAGCGAGAATGAAAAACGCGAGGAGGAAATTCGCCGCGCAAAGCGCAGCGGCGGTCCAACCCGGGCCGGTGGCGCCGAAGCAATGCAAGGCGATGCCACTAAGGGCCGGGCCGAATATGAACCCCAATCCGAAGGCCATGCCGATGAGTCCCATCCGCTTCGATCGGTTTTCCGGCGGCGTGATGTCGGCGATGTAAGCCTGGGCGACGGTAATGTTGCCACCGCAAATGCCGGCGAAGATGCGCGAAACCAGCAGCGCCCAGAGCGCGGCGGTGTGATTTTCAAAACCCGACCCGACGGCAAACAACACATAGGACAATGCCGCGCCGGCGGTGCTGATAAGCAAAATTGGCCGGCGACCATGCCGGTCGGAAAGCCGCCCCCAAATCGGCGAGAAAACAAATTGCATGGCGGAAAACGAGGCGATGATGGCGCCGATGACGAAGCCGCCCGCGCCATAATGCCGGCTGAAGATCGGCACCAGCGGCACGACGATGCCGAACCCGATGAGGTCGATGAAGACCGTCAGGAAAACAACGAGCAGTGATGGCTTGCGATTCATGTCTGCGATCGGTGCAGAGTCTAATTGCCGTTATTAGCGAGTCAATTTTTCCGGCCAACTATTTTCCGGCGAATAACTCCGTGAACAACAAAAAACAAGTTTGCCTCGCCGCGGTCTTGGCTACATTGTCTCCTGTTCGCATGATTGATTCCGTTTCCGAGACCGCCGGAGCCGCCGCCGACCTGAAGAAAGCCCGCCGGCAAAAAACCGCGCGCGCGGACGCCCGCCCCACCGTGGACCGTCTGCCGCCGCATTCGCCCGAGGCCGAACAGGGTGTGCTCGGGTGCGCGCTGCTTTCGCCCAACGAGTGCGTGGGCGAGTGCATTGAAAAACTCAAGGACAACGGCCAGGAAGTTTTCTACGACCTGCGGCACCAGACAATTTACGAAATGCTGGCGGCCATGTTCAACGAACGGATGCCGATTGACGTCATCACCGTTCAACAGCGTCTCAAGGACAAACAACTGCTGGAACAGGTCGGCGGCATCTCGTACCTCGCCCAGCTTCAAGATTCCGTTCCCAGCGCGGCGAATTTGAGCTACTACCTCGACATCGTCCAGGAAAAATTCCTGCTGCGGAAGATGATCCACACCTGCACGGACGTCGTCGGGCGGGTCTATGATTACGAGGGCGAGGTGGATGCGCTGATGGACGAGGTGGAGCGCGATATTTTGCGCATCAGCGAATCGCGGGCGCAAAGCAGCGTGCTGGGGGTGAAGGAACTGGTGGGCAAGGCCATCGGGACGATTGAAAATTATTTCAACCGGAAGGGCGTGTTGAACGGGCTGGGGACGGGCTTCGCGGATCTGGACCGGATGACGGACGGCTTGCACGGGAGCGAGATGATCGTCATTGCCGCGCGGCCCTCGATGGGCAAGACGTCGCTGGCGATGAACATCGTGGAGCACGTGGTGCTGGAGCAAAAGCTGCCGGCGGCCGTGTTCAGCCTGGAAATGAGCGCCGAGGCCCTGGTGTTGCGCATGATGTGTTCGGTCGCGCGGGTGAACCTGCGCAGCATCCGCGAAGGCTTCATGAGTGAGTCGGATTTTCCGAAACTAACCAGCGCAGCGGGCCGGCTGACGAACGCGCCATTGTTCATCGACGACTCGGCGGGGCTGTCCATTTTGCAGCTGCGGGCGCGGGCGCGGCGGCTGGCCCAGCAGCACGGGGTGAAGCTTTTTGTGGTTGATTATCTGCAGTTATTGCATTCTACTGCGCGTCGTTCACAAGAGAACCGGCAGCAGGAAATTGCGGACATTTCCAGCGGTCTGAAGGCGCTGGCGAAGGAATTGAAGGTGCCGGTGCTCGTGCTCAGCCAGTTAAACCGCGAGCTGGAGAAGGACAAGAGCCGCAAGCCGCGGCTGTCCGACTTGCGGGAGTCGGGCGCGATCGAACAGGATGCCGACGTGGTGGGTCTGTTGTACAAGCCGAACGCCGGCGATGATGAAGACGGCGCCGCGGCGGAAGAGCCGGAGGGCCTGCCGGTCAATCTGTTGATTGCCAAACAGCGCAACGGCCCCACGGGCGATGTGAATTTAACCTTTTTGAAGCCGTACACTCGTTTTGAAAGCGCAGCCAAAGTCAGCGACGAAGACGTGCCGGTGGACCGATAGCCGATGAAATTATTCACGCGCCTTTTCGGAGCCTGGCTGTTGCTTGCCTGGGCGTCGGCAGTGTGGGCGCAGCCCGCCGGCCCGAAAATCGACCGGGTGGATGTGAAGTATGTCGGGCCCGCCACGGTGAGCGAACCGTTCGTCCGGGCCAACATCCGGCTCAAGGCAGGCGACACCTATTTCCCCGCCGCCACCGAGGATGACATCCACGCGCTCTATGCCACCGGGCAGTTCTACAACATTCATGCCACGGTGGACCAGGCGGACGACGGCGGCGTCATCCTGACCTACATTGTGCAGGCGAGGCTGCGGCTGACGGACATCAAGCTGGAGGGCAACAAGCAGCTCAGTGATTCCAAGATCAAGAAAAAGATCACGGTGAAAGTCGGGCAGCCGATCGACGAGCAGAAGCTGTTCACCGACAGCCAGGAGATCCAGAAGCTCTACGAAAAATACGGTTACGCCGGCTCGCAGGTGAAGTATGTCCTCAACATGGACGAAAACGCCGGACGCGGTTCCGTCACCTTTGTCATGACCGAGGCGCCGAAGATCAAAATCAAGGCGATCGATTTCATCGGCGCGGCAGCATTCACGCAAAAGGAACTGCGCAAACAGCTCAAGACCAAGCGCCATTGGATGTGGTCCTGGCTGTCGGGCAACGGCGTGTTCAAGGAGGACCAGTTCCAGGATGACCGCGAATCGCTCACCGACTTTTACCATAACCATGGCTACCTCGATTTTGAAATCAAGGACGTGAGGTTCGACCACCCGAGCACCAACTCGATGGTGATCAAGTTTTACATTTATGAAGGACGGCAATACAAGGTCGGCTCGGTAACCTTCACCGGCAACGAGCTGTTCAACCAGGAACAAATCCATCTCGGCCTGGAAGCCGTCCACGAGTTCCAGCATTCCAAGGCCAAACTCGGCCCGCACGGCCTGGTGATGGATACCGGCGGCATTTTCACCCCCGACGGCCTGGACAAGGACACGCAGGCCATCGAGGATTTTTACGGCAGCAAGGGTTACATTGACGTGGAGCGGGGGCCGTCGTTGCACGCTGTTTACATTCCCAATGTGGAGACGGGCACGATGGACCTGGAGTTTCAAATCAAGGAAGGCCAGAAATCCCACGTCGAAAGAATCGACATCCGCGGCAATGAAAAAACCAAGGACAAGGTCATCCGCCGCGAACTGGCCATCGCGCCGGGCGAGGTGTTTGACATGGTGCGCGTGAAGATCAGCCAGCAGCGCCTTGAAGGCCTCGATTTTTTTGACAAGGTGGACATGCGGCCGCAATCGACCGACCCGCCGATTGCCGGGCGAAAGGATTTGATTGTGAACGTGGAGGAAAAGAACACCGGCAACTTCATGCTCGGCGCCGGTTTCAGCTCGGTGGACGCGCTGGTCGGTTATGTCGAGGTGTCGCAGGGCAATGCCGACCTGTTCCACCCACCCACGTTCACCGGCGCCGGCCAGAAACTCCGCCTGTTCGTCCAGCTGGGCACCCAGCGCCAGGACTATGAGCTCTCGTTCGTCGAGCCGTGGTTTTTAAACAAAAAACTCTCGTTCGGCGTGGACCTTTACCGGCATCAGTTGAATTTTGAAAGCCCCAACAATATCTATGACGAGACCCGCACCGGCATGCGCCTGAGCCTGACCCGCGCGTTGTGGAGCGACTTTTTCATCGGCAGCATCAGCTACACGCTTGAAGACGTGGGCATCAGTCTGAACAGCGGGTGGCATGGCAACGAATTCCAAGTGATCAATGGTGTCCCGACACCGATTCAGGCAAACGTGCCGACGGCCATTGATGATCAAACCGGCGATCATTTGTACAACCGTTTTGGCAGCACGCTCGCCTACGACACCCGGAATAGCACGAAGTTGCCGAACCACGGCCAGCGGACGGAATTCAGCCCGCAACTCAGTATCGGCGACTCCACGTATTACAAACTGGAAGTCAGGACCGCCTGGTATTTCCCCGGTCTGGCCACCGGCCACGTGATTGAGTTGATCGGGCGCACCGGCGTGGCGGACAGCCTGAGCGGCGGCGCGGTGCCGTTTTACGACGAGTATTACCTGGGCGGTCTTTATTCGCTGCGCGGTTTCAAATTCCGCAACATCTCTCCGCGCGACCCGGCGTATAACAATGGCACCAACCCCAACATGCCCAACGAACCCATTGGCGGCGACACTTTATGGTTCGCGTCGGCGGAATACACCCTGCCGATTTTTGAAACTGACAACGGTCCCGGCGTGCGCTTCGCGCTGTTCTATGACATCGGCGAAATTGGCGAAAAGTCCTATTCCTATGCAACGACCGGGAATTTTGATGATGACTGGGGGCTTGGCCTGCACATCAACATCCCCAAGCTCGGCCCCTTGCGGCTTGAATATGGCATTCCGATCCATCATGATCAATACAACGGTGGCGGAGGCCGGTTCCAATTCGGTGTCGGCTGGCAGCGTCCATTTTAAGATGATTCATTCTGCAAAATATCTCCTGTCGGCGGGACTTAGCGGGCTGGCCTTGGGTCTGCTGGCGTTGCCGGCCACAGCCGCCCCGTCCGTGGCGATGCCGGCCAACCTGCCGCTTTACTTTGAAACGAACCAGGGCCAGGCCGGGATTCCGGGGCGGTTCATGGCCCGCGGCCATGATTACCAGTTTTTGATTTCACCAGCCGCAGCCCAGATTGTGCTTCGCCGGGCCGGGACCGAGCCCGCCGTGGTGCAGATGCAGTTCGTCGGGGCAAATCAACAGGCGCTCATTTGTGGCGACACCGAATTGTCCGGCAAAATCAACTACCTCACGGGCGGCAACCCGGCGCAATGGCGCACGGGTGTACCGATGTTCTCCCGAGTCCGCGTCGGCGAACCATATCCCGGGGTCAATCTGGTTTATTACGGAAACCAGCAGCTGCTCGAGTATGATTTCACCGTCGCGCCGGGCGCCAGCCCGCGGGCCATCGCCATGCATTTCGACGGCGTGGAAAAAATCACCGTCAGCCCGCAGGACGAACTGATTTTGAGCCTGGCCGGTGGTGAAATTCGCCAGCGCAAACCCGTGATGTATCAGACGGCGGCTGGCGGACGAAAAGAAATCCAAGGCGGTTACCGTCTGGTGGACGCGCATACAGTCGCGTTCGTGGTGGGAGAATACGATCGCAGCCGGCCGCTGGTGATTGACCCGGTTTTGAGTTATTCGACTTACCTCGGCGGCAATGCCGGTGACATCGCCTATGCCGTGGCTTTGGACGCCGATGGCAATGTGTATCTGACCGGCCAGACACTTTCCAAGCAGTTCAGCACGACCCAATCCTTTTCCACCGCGGGCGCATTCCAGACAAATTTCGGCGGGGGCACTTTGACCGGGGACGCCTTTGTCTGCAAGCTGTATGCTTCAAACAACGCCCCGGCCTACATCACCTATCTCGGCGGCAGCGCCGACGATGGTGCCTTTGGCATTGCTGTGGATTCCGCCGGCAATGCCTATTTGACCGGTTTCACCGACTCGCCCAATTTCCCCACCACCACCAACGCGCCCTACCGGACGATCAGCGGCATACTGGATCCAAGCTTTGGCTATTATCCGGTGGATGCCTTCATAACGGAATTGGATCCAAGCGGGTCCAATTTGATTTATTCAACCTATCTGGGCGGTTCCAGCACGGACTGCGGCAAGGCGATCGCCCTGGATGCGGCAGGCAATGCCTACGTGACCGGTTACACCTTTTCCAGCAACTTCCCGACGGTCAACGCACTGCAGAAAAATCAGGCCTGTACCAATTCCTTTTTCTACAACGCCAATGCCTTCATCGCCGAAATCGGCCCCGGCGGCACGAACCTGGTGTATTCCACTTACTTCGGCGGCAACAATCTTGACTCGGGCAACAGCATTGCCGTGGACACCAACGGATTTGTCTATGTGGCCGGCTCCACCGCCTCCACGAATTTCCCCAACATCAATGCGTTCCAACAAACCCTGAACCGTTCGACGAACCTCGCCTCCAGCAGCTTCGACGCCTTCGTGGCCAAATTTTATCCCGGCGGCTCGAACCTGGTGTATTCGAGCTTTCTGGGCAGCACGAACAACGACGTGGCCAATGGCATCGCCGCGGACAACACCGGCGCCGCCTACGTCACCGGGGGGACCATTTCATCCAATTTCCCAAACACCATCGGCGTGACGATGCCCGGACTCTCCTCGTATCTGGCCACCAACACCTCCGGCATCCTGGCCACCAATGCTTTTCTCACCAAGGTCATCTTCGACGGAACGAATGCGGTCATTGCCTGGTCCGCCCTGTTCGGCGGCAAGGGCGCGGACGTGGGCAATGCCGTGGCCCTGGACCCGGCGGGAAATGTATTCGTGACCGGTTCGGCCTCCTCGGTCAATTTCCCGACCTTCAACGTCCCCACCTTGATGCGCGGCACCAATGCCGGTCAGAGTGATGCCTTCGTCACCGCATTCAGCGCCACCGCCACCAACCTGCTTTATTCCACCTGCCTGGGCGGCCTGAACAATGATTATGGTTACGGCATCGCGGTTGACACCAATGGTGACGCCTATGTCGTCGGCCAGACGTTTTCCGCAAACTTCCTGACGAACGACGCCCGTTATGCCAGCCTGAACGGCACGAGCGACGCCTTTCTGACCAGGATCATCCTTACCTCGCAGCCGCCGGTGATCACCACAAACCCGGCCAGCCAATCGGTAGGGGTGGGAGCACAAGTAACCCTCAGCGTTGATCTGACCGGGACGCCGCCTTTCTATTTTCAATGGCAGGACAACGGGATGAACCTGACGAATGGGCCAAATATCAGCGGCGCGACCAACGCCACCCTGACCATCAACAATGCACAGACCACCAACAGCGGGTACTATTGGCTGATCATCACGAATTACGGGGGATCAGTAACCAGTTCGATAACCAGCCCCTATGGATTTTTGTCGGTGACGGACATCCCGCCGATGATCACCCAGCAACCGGCCAGCCAGACGAACGGGGTGGGAACGACGGTGACGTTCACCATCAACGGCAACGGGACGCCGCCATTCCATTTTCAATGGTGGAAAGACGGGACAAGCCTGACAAATGGAGGCCGCATCAGCGGTGCAACCAACTTCTCACTGACCATCAGCAACGTGCAGACCAACGACGCCGGAAACTATTCCATCATTGTCACCAACCTTGGTGGGTCAACTCCCAGTTCCAATGCTGTCCTGACGGTGCTTGCGTCACCGGTGATTACCGCGCAACCCGCCACCAACCAATCGATGGCGGCGGGATCGACGGCAACTTTTACCGTCACCGCCATCGGGACAGTACCGTTGAAGTACCAATGGTGGGATGGGACGAATGCGGTGAAGAATGGAACCGCCAACAATGGGCCGACCATCAGCGGCGCGACCACGAATGTGCTGACCATCAGCAATGCGCAGATGACCAACAGCGGCAATTACACGGTCAGTATTACGAACATTTCCGGCTCAGTGACCAGTTCGGTCGCCAGCCTGACGGTGACGAACATCGCGCCGGCGATCACCGTGCAACCGATGAGCCAGACAAACGGGGTGGGAACGACGGTCACATTGAGCATCAACGGAACCGGAACATCTCCGTTTTCTTTTCAATGGCAGAGGAACCTGATAAACTTGGTGAATGGGGGGCGCATCAGTGGCGCAACCAACTACTCACTCACCATCAGCAATGTGCAAACCAACGACGCTGGCAGCTATTCCGTCACCGTCACGAACCTCGGAGGGTCGGCAACCAGTTCCAACGCCATCCTGACGGTGCTAACGTCGCCGATTATCATTGTGCAGCCCGCCACCAATCAGTCGATGGCGGTGGGATCGACAGCGACCTTTGCCGTCACCGCCATCGGGGCGGTGCCATTGAAGTACCAATGGTGGGATGGGACGAACGCGGTGAAGAATGGAACCGTCAACAATGGGCCGACCATCAGCGGCGCGACCACGAATGTGCTGACCATCAGCAATGCGCAGATGACCAACGGCGGCAATTATACGGTCAGCATTACGAACATTTCCGGCTCAGTGACCAGTTCGGTCGCCAGCCTGACGGTGACGAACATCGCGCCGGCGATCACCCTCCAACCCATAGGCCA
>Ga0181522_10002729_pt1 | contig 9985 bp, 10 predicted proteins | sample PEATcosm2014_Bin_27_FD_121103 | JGI IMG/M metagenome (GOLD analysis project Ga0181522, IMG submission 121103) | Peatland microbial communities from MTU Mesocosm Facility, Houghton, MI, USA - PEATcosm2014_Bin05_10_metaG | ecosystem: Environmental > Terrestrial > Soil > Wetlands > Peat | place...
AATGGTTTTGTGCCGCTCAGCGGGGCCGGAAAATTCCATCATATTATCAGTCCCTTAGGTCGGACGCCGGGCGCCGGACCGGAGCAAGAAGCCAAGGCGAGGTGCTTGGATATCTGGAGATATAGCGTTCCCAAGCGTAATTGACGAGGAGGCGCCGGCGATCTGGTTCCGGGCCAGTGGACGACATGGTGCCGGCTGTGACACGAGTGTGACGTTGTTCTTACATCCGGCGGTTTATCTCGCCGGCGCAGCGCGCCGCTCGGCGACGATCGATGCACGCTTTGCGTGATATATTTTTATTCCGGCACTACGGACTTGGAGTTCGTGTTTATAGCTTGAAATCTATATTCCAAATGCCGCCCCGGCTACGCTTCGGATTGTGATGCCGCATCTGCCGGCGACGCGGCGAATTGAACTGACGAAGCATATTGGGCCATGGACGACGCCAACCAGATAGCGTTGACGTTTCGCTGTCCGGCCGAACTTGAGAGCCTCATCCCGCGGCCCATTCCGGCCGTGCTCGGACTTCCAGCCTGGTACAAATCGCTGCCGCAGATGGCGGTCAGCGCGCTCATGGGCGAGAAGACCCAAACGGTCAAAAAATGCCCGCCGTTCATCGACGCGATGACCTACGGATTTCTCATCCCGCTGCCGATCGATCTGGAAGTCAGGGATGGGGAGTTTACCTGGCACTTCGACGTGCCCAAGGGCTTCGTGAGCGAGTATGCGCACTCGCCGATCAGCTTCCATGATCCGGTTCAGGTGAGCGGCACGCCGTTCTTCGACGACGATCGCTTTATCATCAAGTTCAACAATTTCTGGAATATCCAGGCGCCGCCGGGTTACTCGCTGTTGTTCACCCATCCGATCAATCGTCCCGACCTGCCGTTCACGACCGTCACGGGTCTTGTGGACTGTGACACTTTCCACGACAGCCCGATCAATTTTCCGGTGCGCTGGCACGATACGAGCTTCAACGGCATCCTGCCGAAGGGAACGCCGATCGCCCAATGTTTGCCCGTGAGGCGGGAAAACTGGATCGCGCGATTTGAAACCTTGTCCGATGAAACCAACGGGCGCTTCCTTGAAATGAAAAAGACGTTGGGGACCGAGACGGACGTGTATCGCCGGCAGTACCGCGCGCCGAAGCGTTAGACGCCTACGATCATTGCGGCGTTCCCAGCATGTATTGCGCCGCCGAGCTCGGCTTGAGCCAGAACCGGCCGCGTCCCGACGCGATCAAGGAGCCGAGCGCCCTGGCGTAACGCTGCGGGCCGCCGCGGGCGGCGGTGCGGAAGCAGGCGTAACCGGTGTCGAGTTCGCCCTGCTCGAGCAGGCAGTGACCGTAGGTGATCCATGCCCCCGCGTCGTTCGGCCTGATCGCGAGGTAACGCCGAAAGAATCCGGCGGCGTCCTGGTTCTCGCCGACCTCCTGATGGGATTTGGCCATGCCAAACAATGCGTCGGGAGAATTGGGCACGATGTCGAGGGCGCGCGAGAACGCGCTCCTGGCCGCAGCAACATCTCGGCCGCGCAGGTGCGCGTAACCGAGCTGAACGGACAGGTCCGGCATCATGGGGGCGATTGCGACACCATGGCGGAATGCTTCGATGGCCTCGGCGTCGCGGCCCATGTCCGCCAAGAGGCATCCAAGCTCGTGGAACGCCGGGGCATAAGCCGGCTGCCGTCTGGTCGCACGTTTGAGCCGCGACAGCGCATCCTCGCGCCGGCCGAGCTGGCGCAGCGCCGTTGCGAGTTGGGTGTCGATCTCCGCATCGTGCCGGCCGCGCGCGGCGGCTTCGAGCGGCGGCAGCGCCTCTTGGGCGCGTCCCTGGATCAGCAGGGCGCAGCCCAGAATATGCAGCGCGCGGAAATTTCGCGGGTCGTTCTTCAACAGCGCGGCGGCGAGCTGCTGCGCCTCGTTTGGCCGGTTGTTGCGCAGCGCAATCGCGGCTTGTTCCAGGGCGCTGTCTTTATGATCTCCGCCGCGGCCGCCGGCGCCCGGAGGGTCAACACGCCTTACCATCGATGAACTCATAAGAAACTCGACGGCACAACTGTACCACGTTCCGGTCCGATTATGGCGGCCGGTTCACGAAGATCAGACCCGCGGCCACGCCGGCCCGGCTATCGGGTCCGGCAATGGGTGCAAACGCCGACGATTTCGATCAGTGGATTTTTCGGCGAAAAGCCTGCCGCGCGCGAAGAGGCTTTGAGCGCTTCGGCGACCGCGGCCCCCGGCCCCTCGCCGACCGCGCCGCAGCGCTCGCAGATAAGAAAGACCACGAGATCGTTGCCGGCGTGATTGTGCACACAGGCGACGAATGCGTTGCGGCTTTCGATGCGGTGCACGAGTCCGTTTTGGCGCAGGAAATCGAGCGCGCGATAGACCGTGATGGGCGCCAGGCGACCGTTCTTTTCCGCCAGGTGCTCGATGATCTCGTAGGCGCCGAGCGGGTTGTGGCTCTCGAGCAGCGCCTCCAAGACCTGACGGCGGATCGGCGTCAGCCGTTGGGACCGCGCCGCGCACTGGGCCTCCGCGTGCGCGATGGCCGTGCTGGCGCAACGTTCGTGGTCGTGGTCGGGCGCCGGGAAGATCGCTCGCGGCATCATTCGTTCCTGGTCGGCTCGTCAGTCCGCATGCCAACAGAGCCATATTTTCATTGTAGCCGCAGGGGTAGACTCGCGAAAACGTGACGAGCTTGCCAATTTTTATGTTGCGCTGCAGCAAAAACCGCCGCAGATTCCGCCCGCTCACCGCATGATCAGGCGCTGAAGCGCGCCGTTTCGTCAAACTCAGCAATGAACTGGGGATCCCCATGCTCAAAGGAAAGTCCGCACTTGTCACCGGCTCGACCTCGGGCATCGGCCTTGCCATGGCGCGCGCGCTCGCCGCCGAGGGCGCCAACATCACCATCAATGGCTTCGGCGACAAGGCGGCGATCGAAAAGGAGCGCGCCGGCATCGAGAAGGACTTCGGCGTCAAGGCCGCGTACTCGCCTGCCGACATGAGCAAAGGCGGCGAAATCGCCGACATGATCCACACCGCCGAGAAAACCTTCGGTTCGCTCGACGTGCTCATCAACAATGCGGGCATTCAATACGTATCGCCGATCGAGGAATTCCCCGTCGAAAAATGGGACCAGATCATCGCCATCGGTCTGTCGGCGGCATTTCATGCGGTGCGGGCCGCCGTGCCGGGGATGAAAGCGCGCAAATGGGGCCGCATCATCAGCACGGCGTCGGCGCATTCGCTGGTGGCCTCGCCGTTCAAGGTCGCGTATGTGTCGGCCAAGCACGGGCTTGCCGGTCTCACCAAGACGGTGGCGCTGGAAACGGCCACGTTCGGCATCACCTGCAACTGCATCAGTCCCGGCTACGTCTGGACGCCGCTGGTGGAGAAGCAGATTCCCGATACGATGAAAGCGCGCAACTTGACCGCCGAGCAGGTCAAGCACGACGTGCTGCTGGCCGCGCAGCCCACCAAGGAATTCGTCACCGTTGACGAAGTTGCCTCGCTGGCCGTCTATCTTTGTTCCGACGCCGCCAAGGCGATCACGGGCGCCAATCTTTCCATCGACGGCGGCTGGACCGCGGAGTGACGGCATAGCGATTCATTAGCCCTGATCCTGAGGTGCTCGCGCGAACGGGTCCGGCACTAAGTGGCCGGACCGATGACAAGCTTCTGTGCATGCACCTCAAGGTGACGGACCAAAGAGCCCGATGAAACGTCCGCTCGTTTCGCTCCAGCCCGGCCGCACCATGAATCGAAAAACCTCGCCGAGGACCAAGCGCATCAACCTCGCGCTGCAAGGCGGCGGCGCCCATGGCGCCTTCACCTGGGGCGTGCTGGATCAGCTGTTGAGCGACGAGCGGCTCTCGGTCGAGGGCATCTCCGGTACGTCGGCGGGCGCCGTCAATGCGGTGATGCTCGCCGACGGGTTGGCGCGCGGCGGCCGCGAGGAGGCGCAAAAGCGCCTCGCCGATTTCTGGCGCGCCGCCAGCAGCACCGGCAATCTGCCGGCACTGCAGCGGGAAGTGCTGCAACGGCTGCTGTCGTTCACACCGCTCGATGGCACGCCGGTGCAGGCCTGGTTCAACGCGCTGTCGCGCTATTTTTCGCCCTATGACGTCAATCCGCTCAACATCAATCCGCTGAAAGATCTGATCGAGCACTATGTGGACTTTGAAGCATTGCACGCCTGCCGGGATCTGCAGATCTTCATTTCGGCCACCAATGTGCATACCGGCCGCGTGCGCATTTTCTCCCGCGAGAAGATCACGGCCGATGCGGTGATGGCCTCGGCCTGCCTGCCGCTCTTGTTCCGCGCGGTCGAGATCGACGGCGTGCCGTATTGGGACGGCGGCTATCTGGGCAATCCGGTGATCTTTCCGTTTTTCCGCACCACCAGCACGGAGGATGTGTTGGTGGTGCAGATCAATCCGCTGGTGCGGGACGAAACGCCGACCTCCTCGAGCGAGATCGTGAATCGCATCAACGAGATCACGTTCAACTCCTCGCTCATCGACGAATATCGCGCCATCGATTTTGTCGCCCGGCTGATCGATCAGGGCCGGCTGCCGCGCGGCACCGGGCCTGGCGAATACCGGCGCATCAACGTGCATCGCATCGTGCTCGAAGGCTTCGGCACGCATTTCGACTCCTTCAGCAAGCTCTCTACGGACTACGATTTCTTCGAGATGCTGCGCCTAAGCGGCAAACGCGCCGCGCGGCGTTTCATGGACGAGCATTTCGACGATATCGGCAAGAAGAGCACCGTCGATCTGCGGGCGGAGGCGCAGGTCGAGTGGGCGTGATCAGCCGAATCCGGATGCGAATGTTGGAATCGGACCACTAGGATGACGAACGCCCTGCCGCTCCTTGCCGCTGAAGTCGGCGCTGCCCGGCTCGAAGTTTGTGTGGCCGACATTACGATCCTTGCACTCGATGCGATCGTCAATGCGGCGAACCGGGCGTTGCTTGTCGGCGGCGGCGTCGACGGTGCGATTCATCGTGTGGCCGGCGCTGAGTTGCGCGCGGAATGTGAAAGGCTCGGCGGCTGCGCGACCGGCGCGGCAAAAATCACCCGCGGCTACCGGCTGCCGGCCAAGCACGTCATCCACGCCGTCGGTCCGGTATGGGACGGCGGCGGTCATCGCGAGGAGGAATTGCTGGCGTCGTGTTATCGCGCCGCGCTCGATTTCGCCGCGGCGCATCGCCTGGTGTCGCTCGCATTTCCGGCGATCTCGACCGGCATCTACGGTTTTCCGCCTGATCGCGCCGCACGCATCGCGGTCGGAACCGTTTCGTCCGAACTCGCCGGAGCGCCACGCGGCGTCGGGCGGGTCGTCTTTTGCTGCTTTGCGCAGGCCTCAGCCGAGCACCACATCGCGGCTTTTGCCGATCTCGGATTGGCCTGAGCCGCCGCCGCCCCCCCCGCCCCCGGTCCGGCCGCGCCACGCGGCTGCGCAAGGCTACATCGCGGAAATCGCATACCCGAATTATATAAGCTTGCTTATATTGTGCCTGCCTGATTTAAGGACACGTAGTTTATTCGAGGCCGGAGACCGTATGCTGCCGCTTTCACCCAACAGAGAATTCGCTTTTATGCTCAATGATGTAGCCAGGATGCTGCGGACCTACGCCGATCAAAAGGCGGCGCAGTTCGGCATCACCCGCGCCCAATGGGTGGTGCTGGTGCGGGTGGACCGCTCCGAGGGGCTGAAGCAATCGGAGCTCGCCGATATCCTGGACCTGCAACCAATCTCGTTGACGCGGCTTCTCGACAAGCTGTGCGAGAGTGCCCTGATCGAGCGCCGGGCCGACCCGATCGATCGCCGCGCCAAGCGGTTATTCCTTACGCCCGCGGCGCGGCCGCTCCTGGAGAAGCTCGGCGATCTCGGCGAGGAACTGATGGCGACGGCGCTCGACGGCGTGGACCGCGAGAGCGTCGAGCGGATGATCGGGCAGCTTGCGATCGTGAAGGAGAATTTGCGCCAGGCAATCCAGCAAAGGCCCGCCGGTGGCGCCTCAGGAGAGCAGCGCTATGGCTGAAAGAACGCTCAAACCCGTTCCGCCCGCGCATGAGGAAATGCCGGACGTGCGCGAAGCGCCACCGGCGGCGCGCGCGCCCGATGCGCAATCCCGCGAGCCGTCAGCGAAAATGAGGGCGCAGCGGTCGAGGCGGGGCTGGGTGCGCTTTGGCTTGTTCGGGCTGTTGCCGCTCGTGCTCATCGTCGGCTGTTACTGGTACGTCACCGGCGGCCAGATCATGTCGACCGACAATGCCTATGTGAACGCCGAGACGGTCGGCATCTCGACCGACGTCGCCGGCATCGTCAAGGACGTGGACGTTACCGAAAATGAGCAGGTCGCGGCCGGCCAGCTTCTCTACCGCCTCGATCCCCTGCAGTTCCAGATCGCGCTGGACAGCGCCAAGGCCAACCTCGCGCAGACGGTGCTGACCGTCGAATCGATGAAGGAAGACTACAAGCGCACCCTGAGCGACGCTGCCGCGCAGCAGGCGCAGGTCGAGCTGGATCAGACGAACTACGATCGCGCCGCGATGCTTTTGCACAGCAACACCGTTTCGCAATCCAACTACGATCAGGCCAAAGCCACGCTCGACGTCGACCGGAGCAAGCTCGACTCCCTCCGTCAACAGGCCGTGGTGCAACTGGCAAAGCTCGCCGGCAATCCGGACATCCCGGCAAATCAGCACCCGCAGTACTTGCAGGCCAAGGCACAGGTCGACGAGGCGCAGCGTCAGCTTGACCGCTCCGTGGTGAAAGCCCCGTTTTCCGGCATCGTGACGAACGTGACATCGATCGCACCCGGCAAGTACCTCGCGGCGTCGACGACCGCCTTCTTTCTGGTCGATACGGATCACGTCTGGATCGACGCGAACCCGAAAGAGACGGAGTTGACTTACGTGCGGCCCGGACAGCCCGTCACGGTGACGGTGGACACTTATCCGGGCTTGGAATGGCACGGCACCGTCGAGAGCATCAGCCCGGCGGCGGCGCAGCAATTCGCGCTGCTGCCGGCGCAGAACACCAGCGGCAACTGGGTCAAAGTCGTGCAGCGCGTGCCGATGCGCGTGCGCGTCGACACCAGCGACAAGACCAAGCCACCGCTGCGCGCCGGCATGAGCGCCGAGGCCAATGTCAACACCGGTCACGCGCGCGGGTTTCCGCATTTCGGTTTGTGAGCATGACGGATACGGCAGCCACGCCACGGAGCAGCAATCGCGCGGCGATTACCGTCTGCGTTATTCTCGCCACCCTTATGCAGGCGCTCGACACCACCATCGCCAACGTGGCGCTGCCGTATATGCAAGGCAGCGTCTCGGCGAGTCAGGACGAAATCGACTGGGTGCTGACCTCTTACATCGTGGCGGCGGCGATCATGACGCCGACCACCGGCTTTCTCGCCGGGCGCTTCGGGCTCAAGCGCCTTTTCGTGGTCTCCGTGGCCGGCTTCACCGCCGCCTCGATGCTGTGCGGCATGGCACAGACCCTGGTCGAGATCGTGCTGTTTCGCACACTGCAAGGCTTGTTCGGCGCGGCGCTTGTGCCGCTCTCGCAGACGGTGTTGCTCAACATCAATCCCAGGGAGCGGCAGGGATCCGCCATGGCGCTCTGGGGCGTCGCGGTCATGGCCGGTCCTGTTCTGGGGCCGGTGCTGGGCGGCTGGCTGACGGCGAATTATTCCTGGCGCTACGTCTTTTATATCAACCTGCCGATCGGCATCCTGTGCGTGCTCGGCATGACCGCCTTTCTGTCCGAGACCGCGCGCAATGCCACGGCGAAACTTGATTGGTTCGGCTTTGGCACGCTGAGTCTCACTCTTGGCGCCATGCAGATCATGATCGACCGCGGCCAAGAACTCGACTGGTTCAACTCCGGCGAGATCATGATCGAGGCTATCGTCGCGGCGTCGGCTTTCTACTTGTTCCTCGTGCACACCTTCACGGCGGACGAGCCGTTCGTGAGGCCGTCGCTGTTTCGCGACCGCAACTTCACGGCCGGCATGCTGTTCGTTACGATCGTGGGTCTCACCTATTACGCCTCGCTGGCGCTGCAGCCGCCGTTTCTGCAGGATCTCATGAATTATCCGGTGGTCACCGCCGGCTTCGTCATGGGTCCGCGCGGTATCGGCACGATGGCCGCCATGCTGGTCGTGGGGCGGCTGATCGGACACGTCGACACCCGCATCCTGCTGGGCTTGGGCCTCGGACTTACCGCATGGTCGTTTTATGCGATGACCGGCTGGACGCCGGATATTTCGCAGATGACGATCATCGACGTTGGGGTGATCCAGGGCATTGGCCTCGGCTTCATCTTCGTGCCGCTGAGCGTGGTGACTCTGTCGACGCTGTCATACAATCTGCGGGCCGAGGGGGCCGGCCTGTACAGCTTGTCGCGCAACATCGGTTCGAGCGTAGGCATTTCGGTGGTGAACAGCCTGCTGGCGCGGAATACGCAGATCAATCACGCCGATATCGTGCAACACGTCACGGCCGTCAACCGGACGTTCGACAATCCAGGCATCGCGCAGTTCTGGTCTCCGCTCACCGCGGCCGGACGCGCCGCGCTCGACGCCGTGATCACGCAGCAGGCGCAGATCATCGCTTACATCGACGACTACAAGTTCTTGATGATCGCGGTGATCGCCGTGCTCCCCCTGCTCGTCGTCTTCAAGCAGGCGGCTGCCGGGGGCGGCCAAGGCCCCGCCGTCGTGGTGGAATAATCCAGATCGCCACGGTGCGCGGTGCCGCCATGGGGCCTAAACTTCATGGGACGCAAACCTCGCGGGCGACCCACAAAGAAACCGGAGCCCCGGCCGAAACGTTAGTCTCATGATTGACAGTTCAATCTAATTGGGGAATGCCGGGCTGGAGGAGCAACAATGGCCTCCTTCAAGAACATCTTGCTCTGCTACGATTCGACCCGGGAGGGGCGCCGAGCGCTGCTCCAGGGCGCCGAACTGGCCCAGATGCTCGGTGCGGAAACACATCTGCTGGCGATCGCAACCACGCTTACGGGCGGCAGCATGGTCGAACCGTCCGAAGTGGCGCTGCGCGAGGAGGATAAGGCCATCAGGGAAATCCTCCACGAGGGCGTCGAGCGCCTGCGGGCGCGCGGGTTGGTGGCAACCGGCCACTTGGCCTTTGGCCGCCCGATCGAGCAGATTCCTGTAGTCGCACGGGCCTTGGGCGTCGACTTGATCGTCATCGGACATAGACCAAGCGGCGTGATGGCGCGGTGGTGGTCGGGCCCCGGCAATGCCCAATTGCTCGACCTCGTCACCTGCAGCATTCTCGTCTCGATCGATCAGACCGATCCGGCCGGCACCGCGACGCCGTAGTGGCGCTTATGCGCATTGTCGGCGCGCCATGGCGGTGCGCACTGATCCGGGATCGTCCCAGACTTGGCGTCTGTTGCGATCCCGGGTCTGCGGCGCATCACTCGCCGCGCTTCGTGCTGCGTTGCGTCCTGAAACGCCGCTTCGATTACTCCGCCGCACCGCCAGCGGCCGCCTCGTGCGGTTGCTCGCCTTCCGCCTTCTGCTTGGCTTCGAGGTCCTCGCCGGTCGCCTGATCGACGGCCTTCATCGACAGCCGCACCTTGCCGCGCTCGTCGAAGCCGAGGAGTTTGACTTTCACCTTTTCGCCTTCCTTGACCACGTCGCTGGTCTTCTGCACACGGCGCGGCGCCAGCTGGCTGATGTGAACGAGCCCGTCCTTGGCGCCGAAGAAGTTCACGAAGGCGCCGAAGTCCATCACCTTGACGACGGTGCCCTCGTAGATGTGGCCGACCTCGGGCTCCGAGGCGATCGACTTGATCCAGTTGATCGCCGCGTTGATCGATTCCGCCTTGGCGGAGGCGATCTTGATCATGCCGTCGTCGGAGATATCGATCTTGGCGCCGGTCTTTTCCACGATCTCGCGGATCACCTTGCCGCCGGAGCCGATGACCTCGC
>Ga0181522_10002730_pt1 | contig 9981 bp, 9 predicted proteins | sample PEATcosm2014_Bin_27_FD_121103 | JGI IMG/M metagenome (GOLD analysis project Ga0181522, IMG submission 121103) | Peatland microbial communities from MTU Mesocosm Facility, Houghton, MI, USA - PEATcosm2014_Bin05_10_metaG | ecosystem: Environmental > Terrestrial > Soil > Wetlands > Peat | place...
ACATCGGCGCAGGTACCGTCGACAGCGCAGGTCTCGATACCATCGTATTCGTACTCATGCTGTAGTTGGGTCAGCACCTTCGACCATTCGGGCTGCCGTGACATCTCGCGACGAAGAACGATGCGTTGTCTCGGGGTGACCGTCACGTTACGGCTTGGGCACACCGGTTCGCAAAAGCCGCACTCAATGCAATGAGAAGCGGAATGAACGTCTTCGATCGCTGGAGTGGTCTTGAGATTTTTCAGGTGAATTTCAGGATCGCGGCTCAGCAAGACATTTGGACCCAGAATTCCGTGTGGATCAAGCAGGTGCTTTGCGCGCCACATCATGTCAGTGATCTTGTCGCCCCATTCGCGCCGTAGAAAGGGGGCCATGTTGATTCCGGTTCCATGCTCCGCCTTCAAAGAGCCGTCATACTTATCCACCACCAACTCGACCAGGTCACGCATGAAACCGTCGTACTGCTGACGGCTCGCCTCTTCGCTCAGTTGTGCAATCATCACGAAATGCAGGTTCCCGTAGGCAGCATGCCCCGCGGCCGAGGGTTCATATCCGTGTTTGGCGAGCAGACCGAGCAAGTCACGAGTAGCATTCGCAAGTTGTGCGGGCGGGAAGCAAACGTCTTCGATGATGAGGTTTGTGCCCTGCGGACGCATTTCACCGACGATGCCGAGCAGACCATCGCGAATGTGCCATGCAAGCTCAATCGCTTCAGCTTCGCGGATGGCTTCCAGCGGCTGCAGCATTTTCACGTCGCGCAGGGCGTCCCCGACCCTCTTCTTGATCGCCTCAAATTCCTCCTCGCTATCGAAGCCGAACTCAACCAGCAGCGCCGCGTTCTTCGGATCGAGATCTGCCCAATACTTTGGCGTGCCTTTCATCATCTTCGCGGCTGCGGTCAGCGATGAAGCGACCATCAACTCGACCGCCTGCGCTCCCAGTTCGACCAGCTTCTCAACCTGCGCGACCGCTGCATCGATGGTGTCGAAGGGGAGCCATGCCACCGCCGTTCTTGCGGGCAGGTGATAGGTCTTATAAACGGCCTCGGCCACGAAGCCGAGCGTGCCCTCTGACCCGACCATCAGGCGCCGCAGGATTTCCACCGGGGTTTCGCCGTCGAGAAACGCATGCATGGCATATCCAGTGGTGTTACGCATCTTATACTTGCGGATAATTCGATCACAGGTCTGCTTGTCCGCGAGAAGCTCCTCGCGAATCTTCAGTAGTCCCGTCGCCATTTCTAGCTCGGAGGCAAGAAAGTGCTCTTCAGCGTGCGGGTCTTCGGTATCGATAATCGTGCCGGTCGGAAGAACGATTTTCATTGCCACGATCGAATGGTACGAATCGATCGCGGGCTGGCACCGCATGCCGCCCGCGTTATTGGCCAGTACGCCGCCGATGGTTGCGGCATTAAAGCTCGCAGGATCCGGCCCCATGCGGCGGCCGTAAGGTTTCAACACTTCGTTAATACGTCCGAGCGTAGTGCCGACATTGCAACGAATCCGCGACCCGTTGTCCTCGACTTTCCAGCCGCTCCAGTGCTGCCTCACATCGATCAGGATGTCATCGCCTTGCGATTGGCCATTCAAGCTGGTCCCGCCGGCGCGGAAGGTCGCGTGCCGGCCTTTGCTTATGCAATATCGGAAAATGGCCGCTACGTGATCGATGTTCTTTGGTTGTACGATCACCTTCGGGATATACCGGTACGGGCTGGCATCCGATGCATAGCGCACCAAGTCGCTGATACGATGCCGGACAACATCCTCACCAAGTATCTCGATCAGATCAGCCTTAAGCTCTTCCGGAGTTCCCCCGGCAAGCTCTTCGTCTACAGCATCCGAACAGGGGGCTACATCCGGACGGCCGAGAAGTGCGGGGTCTGCTGATAGTAGTTTATGCATGGACTTCTCCGTTCACGACGTTCGGCATCACCTGTCCCATTTCCATCGCATTGCTCGACGGAATTTCCTGGAGCGATATGGCCAGTTGATCGGTCGGGATGCCGGTGAGGCCCTGGAACATCGACCACAGTTGCTTCAGCATCCCGGTCTTGTCCTCATCGGTGTGGCCGCTCCGCAAAACACAGTTCAGCGCCGCGGTCGGAGCCGCTTTGCCCGCAGTATATCCGGAACCCTTGGGATACGAGAGAAAGATAACTCGAACGAAATTCTCGGGGACCTTCATGATCGAGGCGTGTATCCGCGTGATTTCCTTCGCGATATTCGACTTCGTCTCGCCCGACACAAATCCATCTTCGGTGATAGCGGTGTACAACGGCATTCCCTATCCTCCTTACGAGCGGCACAGTGTAGCTTCGCCGCGATCGCGCATCAGCACCTTTTGCATAAGCAAGGTGCATGATCGCTGTGAACTCAAGAGCCACTCCAGCCAACTGAAGAGAACATGCAAGACTTGTGCCATTCAGCCTCTACTGAACGGATCGATAAGTGATTCAGATCAATGCGGTACAACGGATTTCAGGAAGATTGGGGAGACCGGTTCACTGGAGGTACCTCGAAATATTGAACACGTTCTCAGATTCGCCGCTCTCTCGAACCCTTACCCTCCCCAGTCCAACCCTCTCAACCCTTCGATCCAATGCACATCGCCCGCTGCCACTCATGGCGCCAGTCGCTGCGGCAGTATCCGAGACAACGAAATCCCAACATGCTTGCTCCGCAGAGCGGGCAAAACAGGTTACGTGTAGCGGAGATCAACCTCATGCTGGTGTTTCCAACCACGGTAAACGTATATATCTCTCCCTTGTTGTGGCGGTTCTTCACCGCCGAATGCACAGAACCTTTAAGCAGGGGCCGCAGGTGCGTTTTGGGCAGGGCACTCATTGGATACGGGCTGCGGCCTCTCGCTTCGGATGCGAAGGTAGGAGCAAATGAATCGCCAAATGCTTTTGCACAGAACGAGCGGTCCCATCTCACTGCCAATGGCCAGCCGCCGGGCGGTCAGTCTTGTCACCTCGAACTCAGGTCGGGCTTAGTTCGAACAAAACATCCGCCTGGACTTCCGTACTGCAAAAGATCGAATGGAGGTTCGAGTGCAAAGGGAAAAGCGTGTTGGCGCGTGAACTTGGCTTACACCGGGGTCAGCGTCAGAGAGGTCACTAAGTGACTGACCAAATGTCACTGTATTGACACTCCGAAGAAGGACTTTGGCAAGTACCGCTCTTTTGATGGCAAGGTAGGTTTTTATGAAAATCGTCTGGCGCAATCCGAAGCCGATCAATCGTACGTCGTTCTCGATAGTGAGGACGTCGGCTGTCCAGCAACCCGATGAATTGCAGGTGTTCTACCGCAGCTCCAGCGGGCCGGGGGCCCTTGGCACAGTATTTGAGCTACTGGTTAATCGTGACGCGATCTCTCGCGCGGCATAAATTCCAGAATTGCAACCAAGATGAAAAGGCAAAGCGTAATTCGCGAGGGCATCCGCTTCGCCGCCATGGAAGTCGCCGTGGAGAGCTTCCCGGTTCCGGCGTGACTTCTTCAACCCCCCACCGCGCGGGTGCAAGCGCACAAGACCCGGCCGGAACCTTCCTCCCAACCCGGCCCTCTGCCGACGAGGGAATATGCGAGTTTAGCGCGCAACTTTGCTCTATCCTTTCGCCTGCGTGTCTACTTCTCCAGTCCGACAAAACCAAACAATTACTCTGTCGGCGGGGAGACTGGCTTTGCCGGTTTAGGCTTGGCGGCAGTTTTTTGGCTTTCTATGGGCACCTCAAACGATTGACCCAATATATCGTTGTAGCGGATTGTTCGTTTTCCCACCAGCACCAGTAGTTCGCGTCCCGCTGCGTACTTCACAGTCTCTACGCCCGGCGGCGGCGTATAGAGCACCACATAAATTGTGTCGCCCACCTTGACCGAAACGTCGTACCTCGCGGCGTCTGTAGTGCCGCCAGCGGCCTCCTTATGAGTTTTAACATCAGTGATCGTCCCCACCTGATACGTCGATGTGGACTGGCCAAAAGCCGAAAACATCGCCAAGGAGATGCAAAACACAATCGCTAGCCTAATCATGGTTTTTCCTCTCGTCTGGGCGCGTACGGAGCGCCACTAAGTTGTGCCACTTTGACAGAAACGTCATAAACTCGACACCAGAACCACCCCTTGGCGGTCTCCACGCGCTGGCATGCGAGCGAACAACAAGTCGTGTCAGTGACTTTGAAGGGTCATAGATGATGCCATCAAAGCCGGTATCTTTCTTGGGGCGATAGGCATGGATGTCAGTGAATAGTGTCCACGTCCTATGGAAAGCACTTGTGTTGCCAACAGCAAGAACGATCTGGCTGGAGCTCAGAACCTGCCTGGCGCGACAGAATCATTGAGTAACCAGTCCCAATCAGATTTTGTGCCGCTGTGGCCGCCATGGTCCGAAGATTCGCTCGGTGTTTCAGACCTCTTCACTTCCTGGCTGGCAGAAGAAAATAGACGCGCACCTTAATGGGCGTTGTTTGTGGCAGGCTGCATGCAACGACCGTTGTTGAATGACTCACACTCGAATGAATTCCAAGTTGCCTGAAGGACTTAATAGTAAGAGGAATTACGGCCTCCGGATCAGAATGGCCCAGAGGACCAGACAAAGCACTCTGGTTCGGGTGGCCTCCACTCGCCTGCCTACCATGTTCGGCGTGTTCGACCTGATCGGGTTTGAGCGCACGAACGTGGACAAAGGAAAGACTGAGAGCGCCCTCCTCCTGATGCTTGGCGATCTGCACAATCGAGCACCTTTGCTACGCATTCATTCCCAGTGCTTCACGGGAGAAGTGCTCGGATCTCTGCGCTGTGATTGCCGTGGGCAGTTGGAACTCGCAATGTCGGCCATTGCAGACGAGGGATCGGGTCTGGTCATTTACGAGTTTCAGGAGGGCCGTGGCATCGGGCTCATGGCAAAACTGAAAGCTTACGCGTTGCAGGACAAAGGACTCGATACGATTGAAGCAAACCAAGCCCTCGGTTTTGATGCCGACTGCCGCGATTTCAGTCTGGCCGTAGCTATCCTGAATGAACTTAAGATTGGGCAGGTCCGCCTGATGTCAAACAACCCGCACAAGGTTGAAGCACTGATAAAGGGTGGAATCGAAGTCATCGAACTGGTTGCCTGCGAAGCCCCGCCAAGCCCCCATGCATTGTCGTACTTGCGGACCAAGAAGAAAAAGATGGGGCATTCGCTCACGATCATGTGAAGGATCGGAGAAATTGGCGTTAATTGGAGCACCTATGTCTAGTCGGCAGTCTAGCGCAGTAGACCTACTGGTTTCGTCCGAGGTTTCGCCTGTGTTCGGTGGTGGTAGCGAGCGCCTCTTCGTTACCCCGGCAGTGAAGTTCGCCGAGATCGAGAAGTCGCTCATGGAGCTGCGTTCAGGGCGAATGATCGTCATTGCCGATGACGAGGATCGTGAGAATGAAGGTGACCTCATGATCGCGGCAGAGATGGTCACTCCTGAAGTGATCAATTTCATGGCTACCTATGCGCGGGGTTTGATCTGTCTCGCAATGACCGGCGAGCGCCTTGACCAGCTGGAATTGGGACCAATGGTGCTCCACAACACGACGAACCTTGGCACAGCGTTTACCGTCTCGATCGATGCACGAGGAAGGGGTGTGACAACCGGAATTTCGTCGTACGACCGTGCGCAAACCATCTTGGCTGCGGTTGATCCCCGAACTCGCCCTGAAGACCTCGCGCGCCCTGGTCACGTGTTTCCCCTACGCTCCCGGCCCGATGGCGTGTTCGAAAGGCGCGGCCAAACGGAGGCGTCGGTTGACCTCGCGCGATTGGCAGGGCTGAACCACGCCGCGGTGATCTGCGAAATCATGAATCGCGACGGCAGTATGGCGCGCGGCTCCGATCTTGCAAGGTTCTGCTCGGAGCATGGCTTGACAATGGTGACTGTAGCTCAACTCGTTTGCTACAGGATCGAGACAGAATTAGACTAACCTCCCCTCCTGCGTCGATCTGGGACATATGGGCCCGGCCCAGATCCGGAGAGATTTTGGGAGGAAAATACCATGCACGCAAATTCACGTGCTGGAGGCCGCCGATGACTGACATCATCTCGGAACGGCGGTGACGCCTTCAAATCCGAGCATCCTCCTGTGTTACGCCGGCTACGTCTGTTTCTTCCTGCGAGATGGGTCGAGAGATCCCCATTCTTCTCATTTTGGCCAGCAGCGTGGTTCGTTTCAGGCCCAGCTTGGCGGCGGCGCCGCGCGGTCCGCCGACCACCCAGCCCACCTCTTCAAGCATTTCCACAATCAGGGTGCGATCGGAGTCTTCGGATGTCAGCGCTGATGGGCATGCAGCGAAATGAAGTCGATTGGGCTTGATAACCTCGGTTTGCCTTTTGTGCAACGTGTTTGGGAGCACGCCGTCGCGCGAAAGGATCACCGCGCGCTCCACCAGGTTCTGTAACTCGCGAATGTTGCCGGGCCACGAATACCACTGGAATGCGGCCATGGTTTCCGGAGGAATGCTGTCCACCTGCTTCCCAATCCGGCGGCTAAATACTTTCACGAAATGCGTTGCAAGAGCAGGAATGTCCTCCCGGCGCTCTCGCAGCGCCGGCAGCAAGATGGGGAAAACGTTCAGTCGATAATACAGATCACTGCGAAATTGCCCGCAAGCGACCATCTTGGCGAGATTCCGATTGGTCGCGGCCACCAGCCGGACGTCCACTTTGTGCGTGCGGCCGCTCCCTAAACGCTCGAATTCCTGCTCTTGCAACACACGCAGCAACTTCGGCTGTAGCGCCGGAGGGATGTCGCCCACTTCGTCCAGGAACAGCGTGCCTCTGTCGGCCATTTCGAAGCGCCCGACCTTCTGCGCGATGGCTCCGGTGAAGGCGCCTTTCTCATGACCGAACAATTCGCTTTCCAGAAGATCCAAAGGAATCGCCGCACAATTCAGCTTTATAAATGGGCGCCCGGCGCGCTGACTGGCATTGTGAATGGCATGTGCGATGAGTTCCTTGCCTGTACCGGTTTCCCCCTCGATGAGGACAGTCGAATCCGTGGACGCCACCTGTTCTACTTGTTCGAGAACAGATTCCAGAGCGGCGCTATTGCCGATGATCCGCTCGAATCGGCGTTCAGCCTGGTCCTCCGCAGGGCACCTAACTGTTGCTTGATCTGCCATAAGATACCTCCTTTCCAGGCACCGCATACGATTGCTATAAACCTGTGCTCACATATCAAGCGCAGTTCGGACCGTCTTGAGCAACTCTTGATGATCGAACGGTTTCGCAAGGAACTCGACCGCACCCTCTCTCATTGCTCGAATTCTCATCCTCGGATCTCCATGAGCTGTGATGAAGATGATCGGAATATTGCATTCCTCTTCTTTCAACCTGGCCTGCAGCTGCAGACCCGACATCTTCGGCATGAGAATGTCAGCTATCATGCACGCGGCTTGACGGTGCCAACCGGATTCGAGGAATTCTTCCGCGGATCCAAAGCAGCGTGCCGTAAACCCCGCCGCTTCCATCAGGTCGCGCAGTGAATCTTGCATGGCGTCGTCGTCATCAATGATCGCAATCAACCTGGACGTTTCGCCAGCCGGCTGCGCTCGCAGTTGGTTCCCACTTTGTCTCTGAAGCATTCGTGTCGGACCTCTCTCTCGTGATCCGTTCACAGACGTGGGCCGAGCAGTTTCTGAGTTCGGGCTCGGTTCGGTTTCAGTAGCGCCTTGGGTACAGCGGCCTCTCGACCAACGGCTTGTTCGTTAGGACTATCCACAGTTCCCGCCTTTGTTTCCCCGCAGTAAGGCGATCATCACAAAGATGGGACTATATGTCTTGGATGAAGGGGCCGTGGGCGGTACGTTCTTGCTGAATTGTTAGCTTGCGACGCGCGCGGGGCGATGGGGAAGGATATCGATCCCAGTCCTGAATCGATGGCGGGCCAGGCTAGGAGAAAGGCCGGTGATTGTCCGGAAGTGGCGGGCAAGGTGACTTTGATCCGTGAAACCTGCCACCACCGCAACCTCCGAAAGTGGAAGGTCAGTGTTTCGGAGCAGTCGCTGCGCATGCTCGACCCGTCGTTGCACTATATAGTTGTGCGGCGGCACTCCCAGCGTTTGGCGGAACGCGCGGGCAAAATGATGAACCGACAATTGTGCGATTCCGGCGAGCACTTCCAGAGCGATATTTTCCTGCAGATGCGAGTCTATGTATTCGCATACGCGATTGGCGCGTGCGGGTGCAAGGCCCCCGCGATTGGTGGTCTCCACCACTGAGAGTGGGAGGTGTGCGAGCATGCCGAATCGCGGTCGTGAGTGAGCCAGGGCGTCCGTGGGAGAACACCAGCCACTCATCCTGCAAACTGGAGGAGTGATCAAGGCATTCCATGGCTCATCAGTTCCTGTCCGAAGTAGACGAGCCGCCACATCTTGCATCTGCTTGCAACGAAAGATCCGGGAATCACGCTCGAAGATCGTGGCCAGAGCCATGCCCCGGATTAGCACTTCGTCATTGAGACCGAAGACCCGGCGAGCGATCTGGTCTGCGCCCAGAATTCGTTGATCATTGTCGACCGCGAGCAAAACCGCTGCCTCGCCACCCCCGACGGGAGCGGCCGCGATGTTCCACACATGTCGGAAATGCTCGCGGAATATACGCTCCTCGATGCCCCGGGCAGATAGTTTTGTTGCAGCCATGGCCAAAGAGAGGGACTGCTCTGTGGTCTGCGGGTTCATCGATGAGGTATCGAGCACCCCGGCCAGCCGACCGAGCGGGTCGAAAATGGGCGCGCCGGCGCAGCTTAAGTCGATATGGCGCGTGCGAAAATGCTGATCTCGAAGTATCATCGTGGCTCGCTGGTCAGTGATGCAGGTCCCGATTCCATTGGTGCCTTCCATTTGCTCTGAGACGACTGCACCCAGCCAGATGCCGCGATCTTTATAAACATCTGCCATCGCCTCATTACCGCGGTGGTGAATTGCAACCCCGTCGCTGTTGCATAGCAGAATCACATACTGTTGGGGTCCAACGATGGCATATAGACGATCGAGCTCCTCCTGGGCCAGCAAAATGACATTGCGCAAGGGCTCGCGGGAGTCTTTTATTTCCTTCTCTGTAATGATGTGCGGTGCGTTCTTAATCTCCGGATCAAGATGATGTGCGGTTAAACAACGCCGCCAGGAGGTCACTACTTCCTCGACTCCGGGGACCAGTGTCCCTTTGTGGACTACGAGGTCGATGCGATCGACGTGAGACAGTCCATCGATCGAAGACTGCGCACGCTTTTTGTTGGCGGCAGGCAACCCAGTCTCCGAGGGGCCGATTAGTCGACAATGGCTATCAAACCGGCTTCGTACTATGACAGCAACAGAACCAAGAGGGCGCGAGACAATCGAAATCGGAACCTATCGTTCCGATTATGCTAGCACCCCAGTCCTGGTTGTCAAACCAAGCCGAACCCATGCGCTCCGCCGAACAAAAATAGACCGCACCTGGCTGCGGTCGAGCATCAGGCAGCCTTGACTGCCGCCTCTTTGATGAATGCGAGGATATCTGCATTGATCACGTCGGCATGCGTGGTCATCATGCCGTGTGGATAGCCCGGATAAATTTTGAGCGTGCCACGCTTGAGCAGGTTGGCCTGCAGCAATGAGGCGTCTTTGTACGGAACGATTTGGTCATCGTCACCCTGCAGTACGAGGGTCGGCACCGTGATCGCGTTCAGGTCGCCCGTTTGGTCTGTCTCGGAGAAAGCCTTGATGCCTTCGTAATGAGCGAGGGCGCTGCCCATCATCCCCTGACGCCACCAATTCTGGATGATTCCCTGCGAGGCCTTCGCGCCGGCTCTGTTGAAGCCATAAAACGGACCCGAAGCGACATCAAGAAAGAATTGAGCCCTGTTTTCAGCCAGCGCCTTGCGGAAGCTGTCGAACACTTCGATCGGAGTGCCATCCGGGTTCTTGTCAGTCTTGACCATCAACGGAGGAACAGCCGCGATAAGCACGGCCTTG
>Ga0181522_10002731_pt1 | contig 9979 bp, 9 predicted proteins | sample PEATcosm2014_Bin_27_FD_121103 | JGI IMG/M metagenome (GOLD analysis project Ga0181522, IMG submission 121103) | Peatland microbial communities from MTU Mesocosm Facility, Houghton, MI, USA - PEATcosm2014_Bin05_10_metaG | ecosystem: Environmental > Terrestrial > Soil > Wetlands > Peat | place...
CAACGCCCTTACCCGCGGTCAATACCTGCAGGCGTCCCCTGAGATCCTCGTCGGCTGCGCAGATTACCTCGTTGCCTCCGAGGTTCCGTATGATTGATTCCTGCTCGCGTCGCCGAATGACGTTGATCGTCTTGAATCGATACTGCTGCGCCAACTGAAGCACGAACTTCCCCACGCTGGATGCACTCGCCGTCTGCAGGAGCCAGTCGCCCTCCTTGAGATTGTGAGCCGATCTCGTCAATGCCCATGCCGTCAAAGGATTGATATAGGAAGTGGCGGCGGCTGAATCGTCCAGGTCGTCTGGAACGGGCACGAGCTTCTCCGCTGGGCACACGATCTGCTCGCGCCAGGTGTTCCACGTGTGAACGAAAACTACACGCGTTCCGGCCATCGGACTTTGCACGCCCGGACCTACGGCCTCCACAATCCCCACGGCTTCAATGCCCGGGCTGGCCGGCAATTCAGGCTGATAGCCATAGCGCCCGCGCACCATATGCAGATCCGATGCATTGATCGGGCTCAGCAGCACTCGGACGAGCGCTTGGCCGGTCGCCAAATGCGGAGCAGGGATCTCTTCCAGTTTCAATACGCTCTTCGGTTCACCGGTCTCGCGAAAGATCAATGCTTTCATCTATACCTCCTGGCTCTTTAGGCCAAGGCTGACTCGCGGTCGGATGTTCTACGACTTCAGGAACAACAGTCGGAGCGAGTGACGATGAAACCAATCTCAATGGCTCCGCCAGGAATTGCGAATCCGGCATCTTTGGAAGCAGATTCTCCGCAACTCGAGAGCGACCAGTGGTTCGCTTACAAAGTCGCACAGCACGGGCTGACGTTGTGCGCTTGGTGGTGCATGCCCTGCAGTCCGTAAAGGAAAGAAATTAACTTCGATAATCGACGACTGTCTTGCCGAAATTTATCGTTTTCGCCGCCTCTGCGCCAGGACAATCCCAACAGGGCCAACAGGGATGGACCCGAGCACGCGGAGATTCGGGCCACTTTTGCCGATGCTGTAGAGGCCGCCGCATTATTCCGGACCAATCCCTCTGCGCCGTTGTTGCGCGTTGAGGAAACCGGCCAGCTGAGTTCGTCACGCTGCGGCTTCTAGCGCGGCGCTTTCGGTCCGGGCTTCAATGGCCTTAACGGAGTTTGCAAAGGCCCCTTCCAGAACGCTCTTGCCGATGGTCCTTAGCACGAGGCCGAGTGCACGCCCTTTGAAATTCTTGCCCTCTCGTACGACAGTGACGTCGATGTCCGTCGTGCCATTGGAGTTGCGCGTGAAATTATAAGTGTGGCCAGAAGCGCCTCCCCACAAGTTGGAGTCGGTTGTCGTCAGCACGACGTGGTTGGGATCGGACCAGTCGTAATGCAGGCGTTCCCACACACCACCGGAGCCTTCGGTCACGTCGGCCTCCGCGCTGCCGAGGCGATGCACTTTGAGGTAGTCATCTGCGCTATTGCCAAAGAGCTTCGAGCGACCAGGTCCAAAGTCCGTAAGCCCGGCGACGTATTGCTCTGGGGTTAAGGTTGTTGTCTGATGGAGGTGAATTGCTGCGTTGGTCATTGTCCTTCTCCTTTTCCTTGAATACTGCTGCAAGAGAAGAAAGCATGCGGCGCGCCATTTGGACATGGCTGAAAATAAAAGACCTAACGAGAGCGATGGCGCCGCAGGTTCAGCAAAATGCTGAAACTTCAGCAAATCGCCAGCGACGGGTGAGACTACTTGGAGGAGGGGCGCTTCTGTCCGTAGCGATCAATGCCCAACCGCCTGATCTTTGATTCCAGCGTCTGCCGGGGAATGCCGAGCTTTGCGGCTGCACCAGAGGGGCCGGAAATTCGTCCATGACTTTCCGCTAAGGCGGCTTCGATCATTTCCACTTCGCGATTTGTGAGTGCGGAAAGGGCTTTGTGCGTCTCCGCGGAAACTGCCGGGTCGCGTTTGAACCAGCTCTCATCAACGACGAACCTGTCGGACTCACTCACGATGACGGCGCGTTCTACGACGTTCTGCAATTCACGGATATTTCCAGGCCATCTGTAGGCACTAAGTATTTCGAGCGTGCTCTTGCCGATCTGGCGGAATTTCTTGCCGGTTCCCTTGGCAAACCGCGCAACGAAGTACTCCACAAGCAACGGAATATCTTCCGCGCGCTCGCGGAGCGGCGGAATGGCGATGGGAAAAACATTCAATCGGTAGAAAAGATCCTGTCGGAAAGTTTCCGCTGCGACGGCGGCCGGCAGGTCACGATTTGTCGCCGCTATGAGGCGGACATCCACTGTGATTGGATGATTGCTCCCGACGCGCTCAAATTCCCGCTCTTGGAGCACGCGCAGCAGGGCGATCTGCGTTTCCATCGGGAGATCGCCGATTTCATCGAGGAAGAGCGTGCCACCGTCGGCGGCTTCAAATCTCCCCACGCGCCGTTGGAGTGCGCCAGTGAATGCTCCCTTTTCATGACCGAAAAGCTCCGAAGCAATCAGCGATTGCGGAATCGCGGCACAGTTGACGCGGACGAATGCTCGGCTTGCGCGCTTCGATCTCCGATGCAAAGCCCGAGCGATTAGCTCCTTGCCGGTTCCGGTTTCTCCTAGAATGAGAACAGTCGAATCCGAGGGCGCGACCTGCTCTACCTGTTTCAACACCTGCCGCATGGGCTGGCACGAACCCACAATTTCCTCGAACATCGAGGAGTGATCGATTTCCTCGCGCAAAGCAAGATTCTCGTTCTGGAGGCGCTCTTCCGCCTTCTTGCGATCGTCGATGTCGGTGGCCGTCGCGTACCAGCGGAGTAGATCGCCGCTTCCGTCAAAGAGCGGATTGTAATGAATGAGTTGCCAGCGATACTCCCCGTTCTTGAACAATGAACGCAGTTCCAGTTCGAACGGAATTCCCTTCTGCAGACCAACGTGGCGTTCCTCGCGCACGCGATCGACATCGTCGGGATGGAATGCCCGAGCAAAAAAACCTTCGCTGTTAACTTCACTCGGCGTAAGTCCAGTGCGATCCAGAGCCACCCGATTCGCGTAGAGCGTTTTGCCATCTGGGGAGAGGACCACCACGGATTGATGAATCGCATCCGTGATCGTGCGAAGGCCTGCCTCGTCTTCCCGGAGCTTTTGCTCAGAGCGTTTAAGATCATCGATATCCGTGCTGATTCCGTACCAACGAACGAACCTTCCCTGATCATCGTGGACAGGAGAGGCCGTGATCTGGAACCAGCGGAATTCTCCGTCGAATCGGCGGAGCCGCACAGCGTTCGCGTTTTCTTGTCGCGACTGGGTTAGGTCTTGCCACCAGTTTTCGAATTCCGACATGTCATCGCTGTGGACAATCGATTTCCACTGAACGCTTTTCAACCCGTCCAGACGAAGTCCCGTGTATTGCGCGAAACGCTGGTTGAAGGACTCAAGAGAGCCATCCGGGAGAGCAGACCAGGCATGCGCCGCAACTCCGGCAATGAAAGAGCGTGGGTCCAACAACTCAGAATTTTGGCGCTGATTCATCTTCATAATGCAACCCGTCGAGTGGCAAGCCTTAGTCGCACCACGTTACGGGCTCTCGCTTAAATCTGTCAATCGTCACGGCAAGGGTCAGACTGCGCCGACTCTTCTCGTTCGCGAAGAATCCATTCGCGCACGTAGAGAGGGCATTGAACCAACTCAATGCCCTCGTCCTCGCAATGAATCAGAAATCGAATGACCTTAAGGTCCACGAGCGTAACCTCACTCAGGTCCAATATCTTGGGCGGCGGGCCGTCACGCATTGCAGACTTAAGGTAATGGATCTGATTTAACTGAATGCGCCCACTCAGCCGAAGCCTGGTGACGCATTCCTCGCAATGTCTTTCAATCTTGAGCATCTTACGCTCTCGCTGCTTTGCGAACGACTCCGTACCTGGCTGCCGGCTCTGCGCGGGACAGATAGGGCTGGAGTGCCTGCCGTGCCGCTTCATAGCTCTGCCAGAGTCCAGCGTCCGGAAGCGCGGGAATGGTGACGAATTCTCCCTGGTCGAGCCCTGCAAGGGACGCGTCCACCATGTCCTCCGTCGACATCACGATTTCTTTCGGAAGATTGTCGACAGGCCTACCCGCCGTGTCCCAGAAGTTGGTGGCCGTAGCTCCGGGCAACACGGCCTGAACAGTAATTCCCTTTTCGGCAAGCTCATGCCGTAACGATTGACTGAAAGCGAGGACGAAAGCCTTGGATCCTCCGTACACGCCGTTGAGAATCTCAGGAGCAACTCCGACGACCGAGCCAATGTTGATGATTGTCCCAGAGCCGCGCTTCACAAATGCGGGAATGACTGCATACGTTAGGCGCGTCAGTGCCTCCACATTCAGCGCGATAATCCGGCTCATGTCGCTCACATCCGAATTCAACAATGGCTTTGTGGCGCCCAAACCGGCGTTGTTTATAAGCAAGCTGATCATCGTATTTTCACGAAGGATTCGCTCCAGCTCAGCCAAGTCCTTGGCGTCCGTTAAATCGGCAACAAGGATGTCGACCGTGCGTCCGGTATCAGCGCTAAGTTTCTTCGAGAGACCTTCCATCGGTCCCCGAGTGCGGGCAACCAATAGCAAGTCGTAGCCCCGGCGGGCCAAGCGATCGGCATAGACGGCTCCTATTCCCGACGAAGCCCCGGTGATTACTGCAATTCCCTTTGATTGTGCGTTCATTTGCTTACTCCTTCCTTTATCGAGCATTGGCCGGATTCATGATTCGTTCGATCTGGCCGCAATTGAAAATGCATTCCGAACACCATTCATAAGCTCTTTGCCCTCAACAGTTACCGCGTTCGTCGATGCCTTACGTTCAGCAAAATGCTGCACCTTCAGCACGCGTCAGAACGCAAAAGCACCCCTAGAATCCTAAATCCTGTCCCGCGCCTTAGGATTTTCTTGGACACCTAATTGTGATGAAAATAGATGCGAACTCACGAGGAGGTGTGTATGAGCAAGGAGAGAGAACCAGCTTCGGGAGCCCCGGAAGGAGCCCGGAGGGCGACGGGAGGGGCTCCCGAAGAGCGGCGTGACGGCGGCCTCGTTGCGGACATCCTCCAACTGAGCTCACCTGGGACCTGGGATGCGCCCAAGCCGATACACAAACGCTGCACGCTAAGCGGTGCGGTTACCTGACGGGGCCAAGATAGTGGTCTAGCCAGTTGAGGGTGTCCTTCATCATTGGCAGGAGCGGCGGGGCATGCCCCGTATCGTAGAGAACATGGCTCTTGTCCTGGGCAGGCGAGCCGAGCGACCTGAGTTGTTGGAGGAGCTGGTGTTGAAATCGCAAATGACCTGCTAGCCGAAGGTGAAGTCGAGGGCGTGGGCGCCGGGATCGAGAAATTCGATCTCAAACGTACGGTCGTGAATTGGACCTTTTTGGCGGATGAGCTGATAGAGACGCGGCTCTCGGATCTCGCCGGAGCCGTCTGGGGCGACGTCACCTCCGGAATTCTCGCCGGGCGTCATACCGTCCATGGAAACTTTGAAGCGAACGGGCTTCCCGTCTTTTGCCGGAGCCAGGACGAGATGCAGGTCGCGGGCGTGGAAGCGGAAGACAATCTTTCCGCCTTCCCCTTGCGGTACTGCGCTCTCTTCGCCGACTTTCCATGAGCCGCCGAGTCCCCACTGATTCAAGGAAGGCCGCGCGGGCAGAATATATGTCTTTTGCGTATCTCTGGCGAATCCTCCGCGAGATGCGAAATGTTCGGCTTGACGGTAACCAAGATAGGTTTCGGGAGATTGAACGTCGGAACTGTGTGCAGCTTCGATTCCTTCGGCGGAGACGCTGGAGGGCATTGCGTCGAATGCGGCGGCTCCATCTTCCATGAGCAGCTTTTGAATGAGGCGCTCGAGATCGGCGTAATCATCTTCGCCAAAGTGCCGATAGCGAATACGTCCTTTGCGATCGATGAAATATTGCGCGGGCCAGTATTCGTTGTGGAAGGCGCGCCAGATAGTGTAATTGCTGTCGATCGCGACAGGATACGTAACGTGCAGGTTGCGGACGGCAGTCTCCACGTTGGGACGTTCGCGTTCGAAAGAGAATTCCGGCGTATGCACGCCGATGACGACGAGGCCAGCCTCCTTATACTTTGCAGCCCAGCTTTTTAGGTAGGGCTGAGGCCGAAGCGAGTTGATGCAGGTATAAGTCCAGAAATTGACCAGCACCACTTTTCCCTGAAGTGATTTGCGGTTCAAGGGTTCCGAGTTGAGCCAGCCGTTGGAGCCGTTCAATTCAGGCATGGGGCCTTCGTCGAAGAGGCGGGGCTCAGGTTCGGGCAAGCCGGCAGTGCGATCGGTTGGAGGCTCGGAACCTGTTGTGGTCATAACTCCTCCCATGATCAGGGCCACGCATAGGGCGCAACTGATCCAAGCGTCAAACGAACTGAGATTTTTCATGACGGAACTCCTTTTGCCACTTACTTGTCACCGCCTACTTCCCGAGGACCCAATCGAGCGCCTGTCGGTCACAGTGAGAGTTCTCGACTTCCTGGTTGCGACAATGGCACTGGCGCGGTTTGGTCTCCTCAGGAACCGAATAATTCCTCCTTCTTCTTTACCTGACGTCGCTGGCCAGGACCGCTTCCACGCGTGAGGTGGTTGCAATTCGTATCCCTCACAGAACTCAGTCCATGAATGCGTTTGTTTGACCCGCCAGGTAGATAACTTCTGCATCGTCAGCAATGAGGAAGCCAAAAAGCCGCCCTGGGCTCGGTTGAATGGAGGTGTTCAACGTTGCTGGGCCCGACCTCGGGCGGCTAAACACTGGCCGCAGTCATGAGCATTGAAATCAAAGCTGCACAGAAGCACCGAGGAACACCGGTTTAACCATCGCCTCAATTTTGCCAGCCATTTCCTCAGCTGAAATCCGATCGGGTTTCTGATACCAGCCGCGAGCGGCACCGAAAATGGCCCAAGCGGCCGTTGTTGCGAGCAGTTCAGGATCGACTCCCGAATTTTGTACCTCGCCCCCGCAGTGCCTCAATCCAGTGGTAGAAGGTATCCGGCCGTGCCACCCAATCGCCCTCCGAATGCTTGGGCATCGAGCGTGGCCATATCCCATGTCGTCCAAGAAGCTGGCGTGATTCTAATCGTGACATCATCAAATGACGCGAAGACGGGCTCGATTCGCGGGTCGGCCATCGCTTCCGTACTTAAGTACCGACTGTGAATGCGACGGTTTATTACTCGCGCTTGCTCTCCTGATATCACGTCGGCTTTACCTGCCGCTGTCATGCCTCGCTCTGCTCCGGCTTTTCGTATATCAAACATAATCGAAGCCTTGGGCCGAGCAGCAACATTACGAGATTTTCGAGTTTTAGAAGAAGTCGCAACGAAGAGCTGGCTGTCCTCGAAGCTATACCAGACTGCTGTAAGGTGAATGGTACCGTCTTCGTTATGAGTCGCCAGTGACGCAACGTACCTTCCTAACAGGATTGACTGAAAAACTGTGTCTAGGGTTGAACTTGGCATTTTTTCGCCTCGGCCATCCGAATGGCGGCCCATTGTCCCACTTGCCTCCGAAATCGGAAACTCTAATCCAAAAAAGGAACTGCAATGCTCGTAAACCGATTCTCTGTCTTATTGTTCCGGCACCCACTCCAGCATCTCGGAAACATCTTCATGATCGAATTGGCATTTTGGGCAGCGCATCGTGGATGGCCTGAATCATTGTAGGAGGGCAGCGCTGCATACCTGAACAGAGGTGTTCGAGGCACTGCCGAAACGAGTACTGGTCGGAACCCGGAGTCGGGACACTACCTGATAGATTCAAGATTGCGTGGAATTCAATTCCGGATGCGGACCGCGGGTTGATTGCTGGATTTCGTTTAGGCTGGTGGTTGCCTCGACGAAGTCAAGTGTGAGCTAATGTGACGATGAACCGACGCGATTTTCTTTCTGCCGCTGTTGCTGCAGCTGGATTTGCACTCTCGAGGTCGGGCTTTGAGAGGAAGAGCGGATCTTCTCTTTTAAGCTACAAAGAACGCGTCGAGCGCGCTTTGCTAGGGCAGGACGTCGACCGTCCTCCGTACACGTTCTACCACCACTATGCCAGGCCGACAGCACAACTCGAAGCCCAGGACCATCTCGATTTTCATCGTGCGTACAAGACAGACATCGTGAAGGTGATGAACGACTTTGACTATCCGAAGTCAACAACCGGCAGGTGGTACGAACTAAAGCCGTTGGATTCACCCTATCCGAACCAGTTGGAAACCCTCCGACGGGTTCGCGACGGGCTCAATGGCGACGCGTACTTTATCGATACGATCTACGGTCCATACATGACGGCCATGATCCTGTATCAGTCACAGCCGCAGTTTGCGAATCAGCCGAAGTCGGGCGATGTCCAAGATGAACAGATTAAAACCCTCCATGACTTTCAGCGACAGAATCCGGACGCATGGCACAACGCGCTCGATGCGATTACGCAATCAACAATCAATCACATCCGAAACAGCAAGGAGATTGGGGCGTCTGGCGCGCTCGTGAGCATTTTCAACGCCGAGAGCAAGTTCGGCTCTGTCGAGGACTATAAGAAATACACTCGTCCCTATGACCAGCGGGTTTTCGCTGCGCTCGCTGACACAAAGCTGACGGTGCTTCATTTGCATTATTTGGAAAGGCCGTACCTCGACCAGTTCCAGGACTTCAATGCGCCCGTTCTTCAATACTCAGTGAAGACCAGCGGCATTCCCATCTCTGAGGTTCGTCAGAAGTATTCCCAGCCCATACTCGGTGGCGTTGACGAGATCGACTATCGCAAGCTCACGACGGAAGAAATTCGTTCTCAATGGAAGGACGCGAGATCGCAGGCCGGAGCAAAGTACATCGCTGCACCAGGCTGCTCCGTCCCGAATGATTCTAGCCCTGATGAGCTTGCGCGCTTTCCCAAGTCCCTCGGAATCTAGAGTTCCGACTTACCCGTGGGACTGCAAAACCTCGCCAGTTGGGGCGGGGATATAAGGCCCTTAACTACTGAGGTGTTTTCCGCTGTTCGATGTGCGCCTTGAGAATGGATGTCTGGATGTCAGTGTTTTCGTGTCCTTGCTCCCAAAACAAGGGGAAAACTGTCGAAGCAAATTGGGAATTTCAATATGGTGTGCGACCGAGTAAGGGCATTTTCCTGTCCACGTAGGACCCGACCCACGATACGCCAAGTAGATCCGTTGGCCAATGAAACGGACTGGTGCTCGCGTTGGTTCTTCGACATCGTTAGGGACGAACCACGTCGCCAAGAGCATTTCCTATCGGTCAGCTGCACCCCGCCGTTGTACCGCCAGAACAGACGCGGATCGACTAAAGCTGCGCCGCGAACCATCGGGAAGCAGAACCGCAAGGACAATTCGGATCAAACTCCTCCTCGACCTATTCACATCGTATTCCACAGCTGTTATATTCCATCTATGGAATGGGAACATTGAGTTCACCGACGAGTTCGGTGGAATGATCTCTCAGAGGGTGAGCAGGACAGCGTGGATCAAATGGTCAGACTTCTACAGATGCGTGGTCCTTCACTCGGAAGACCACACGCCGACCTTATTCAATCCTCAAGGCACTCGAACATGAAGGAACTACAAGTCCAGCACGCAGGCAGGCCGTGACAAACTTGGTTATGGAATGATGTCGGCGCCACACAAGCCGCTTTCGGCCCTTCTCTCGCAAATTCTGGTCGCCTATAGCGTGGAGCTCGATTGCGAATTCGAGCGCCGCATACTGCAAACGCAGAGCCGTAGCGCGCGCCTCTCGCTGGTCATTTGGCTTAATGTGCTGCAGTTTTTGGCCGACGGACCAGTTTCGGCTCGAACGCTCGCTTCGCGCGCGCTCACAGCCGAGGCTGGCGCCGCGGCCGCGCTTGGTTGCCTCGAACGATGGGGCGTCGTTGCGCTGCAGCCCGGAAAGCGCGCCGGTTTCGGTAGCGGCCGAGGCATCCGCGCCGATTGGCCGGTTCGGCTCACGGCCAGCGGTGAAACAG
>Ga0181522_10002732_pt1 | contig 9978 bp, 11 predicted proteins | sample PEATcosm2014_Bin_27_FD_121103 | JGI IMG/M metagenome (GOLD analysis project Ga0181522, IMG submission 121103) | Peatland microbial communities from MTU Mesocosm Facility, Houghton, MI, USA - PEATcosm2014_Bin05_10_metaG | ecosystem: Environmental > Terrestrial > Soil > Wetlands > Peat | place...
CCGCGATCCCTCTCGAACTGAAAGTCGGAGGCAAGGTGATCCCCTATCGTGTCGGTTGATACGCCGGATTCCAGCGAAGCCAGTATCGTTCCAATCCTTTCGCCAGAAGATCGGCGAGTTTCCCCGTCCCGAGTGGACTGCTTTGGTCGTTCGCAAGGATTCTCCCATCACGAAAGTCGAAGATCTCAAAGGAAAGAAAGTGGCTGTGACGCGCGGGACAGATCCCCACATATTCCTGCTGCGAGCGCTGCACGAGGCAGGGTTGACCGAAAAGGATATTGAGATGGTGGTGTTGCAGCATCCCGACGGGAGGATCGCGCTCGAAAAAGGAGACGTGGATGCCTGGGCCGGCCTGGATCCGATGATGGCGCAGACCGAGATTCAAAGTGGCTCACGGCTCTTCTATCGGAACGTGAACTTCAACAGTTACGGTGTGCTCGACGTACGCGAAGAGTTTGCCCGGCAGTATCCCGCGTACGTGGAGCGCGTCCTGGCGGCCTACGAGAAGGCTCGTAATTGGGCCCTTCAGAACCCGGAGGAATTTCGCAAACTTTTCGCGACCGACGCCAAGCTCGACGATTCTGTCATCACGAAAGTTCTGGAGCGCACAGACGTGAGCAATTCGACGATCGGAGACAACCAGAAACAAGTAATTATCGCCAGCGGCGACGTACTGAAACAGAATAATGTGATCGACAGCGGCGTCGACGTGAGCGCCACCGTCAACAATTTGATCGATCCTCGATACGTGCAGGACGTGGTCAAAAAAAGCCTGGCGCAGAAATGAGCACCGCGGAACAAGATCGTAGGCTCATGTGGAAGGGCGCTACCACGGAATCAACGGCGAAGCCGTCAGGCAACACCGGGCGAATCTACATTCCAGATCGAATCCTCGACTGGATCATTCCCGTGAGCGTGCTACTCGCTTGGGAATTCCTCGCTCGCCTGGGGATGCTTCCTCCCAATTGGCTGCCGGCTCCAACAGTCGTCGGCCAAACAACCTATCAGTTGGCCCTTACCGATTTGTTGAAGCACGTGGGAATCACCACAGCTCGCGTGGCGGTTGGATTTCTGCTCGGAGCGAGCGCCGGCACGCTTCTCGGGGGAGTTACAGGCTACCTGGCAGTTGCTCGAAAGCTGCTAGACCCTTCTTTGCAGGCGTTGCGCAGCGTTCCCTCGATCGCATGGGTTCCTCTTTTCTTGTTGTGGCTGGGCATTCACGAGACTTCGAAAATCGCCCTGATTTCGCTGGGTGCTTTCTTTCCGGTTTACCTGAACCTCTCGGCCCCCATGCGACAGGTCGATCCAAAATTGCTTGAAGTCGGCAAGTTATACCGGCTGAGCGGCTTCCAAATGGTGCGCAGACTCATTCTTCCGGCCGTTTTGCCCGAGTACATCGTCGGTCTTCGCAGCGGATTGGGCCTGGCGTGGATGTTTGTCGTTGCTGCAGAGCTCTTGGGAGCGAGCAGCGGGATCGGATATCTCATGGTGGACGGCGAGATGACTGGCCGCGCCGCCGTCATCCTGGCGAGCGTGATACTTTTTGCCGTCTTCGGCAAAGCCACGGACTGGATGATGAACGCGGTCGGTCGCAGGCTTCTTGGTCACAGAGCCGGCTGACGCTCAGTCGGCGAGACGATGGATTCCGCGCGACTCGGCGTGAGCAAGTCAACTTATGGTCAACAATGGTTTTGATCAACGCGGGACGGTCAACATTGAAATCGTGCATAAGGCCTTTTCAGGTTCGAAGGGCACTCTCGTGGCGTTGAAAGATATTCTGCTAACCATCAACCCCGGAGAATTCGTGTGCATTGTGGGCGGAAGTGGCTGCGGGAAGACGACCCTGTTGAGAATTATCGCTGGTCTCGAGACCGAGTATGAAGGCGCCGTTTTTCTCGACGGCAAGAAACTCACAGGGACGGGCTTGGATCGTGGCGTGGTTTTCCAGGAGCACCGTCTGCTTTCATGGCTTACGGTGCATGACAATGTCGGTTTTGGACTTGCAGGTCGACCTCCCGAAGAGCGCAGTAGAGACATTCGACACTACATCAGCTTGGTTGGGCTGGATAAGTTTGAATACGAATATCCTCACCAGCTCTCCGGCGGCATGTCCCAGCGAGTGGCCGTTGCGCGAGCACTAGTGGGGCGTCCCGAAGTCCTGTTGTTGGACGAACCCTTCGCATCTCTGGACGCTCTTACCCGAATGCGCATGCAACAGGAAATCCTGCAGATTTGGGAGGCTGAGCGAACGACAGTTGTGCTCGTGACCCACGACATTGAGGAAGCGGTATATCTTGCAGACCGGATTGTCATCATGTCTCCGCAGCCCGGCACCGTCAGGAATATCTTGCCAGTCCGGTTGTCACGACCTCGCGACCGTAGCGATCGGGAATTTGTCGGCGTGAGTAAATCGGTCCACGATGAATTGTTTGCGCCGGGCGAAATGCCGCACCTTGCCCCTGACGATTTCTAGCTGGACCAAGGTATCAGGAAGGATCGACTGTAGCTCTCCGTTTTCGACCGTTCGGCAACTCGCCGCATTGCATCAGCCTGGCCCGAACGATGTTCCGGCTGATACCGAGCAAGCGCGCCGTCTGCACCTGGTTGCGATGACAGAATTCATAGGTCGTTCTCGTGATTGCCGTCTCAATCTCCGCGTACAGGTTGGGACGGCCGTCTTCAAAAACTGCGAGTAACGCGTCATGCAAGGCTTCGAAGGGCTGGGCTCGACCACCTGGGGTGATTCGCAGCCCACGTGAAGAAAGCCTCAAATCCTCCGCCCCGACCACATTTTCCCGGCAAACCAGGAGGGCGTGATGGATGACATTTTCCAGTTCTCGGGTATTGCCTGGCCAGGAGTGCCCGCTAACCAGTACATCAATCGCCTCTGCGCTCAGTGCGGGATCCTTCAGTCCCAGACGTTCCCCGTAAACTCCGAGAAAGTGTTGCGCTAGGGGCAGGATGTCACCCGGTCGTTCGCGCAACGGAGGAATGTGCAGCGTGGCAACCTGAAGCCGGTAATAAAGATCTTCGCGGAAACGTCCCGCGGCAACTGCATCCTCCAGATTCACGTTGGTCGCAGCTACCACTCGAACGTCAATCGCAACTGGACTCCGCGACCCCAGGCGAACCACTTGGCGCTCTTGCAACACTCGAAGCAACTTCACTTGCATGGCGAACGGCAAGTCTCCGATTTCGTCCAGGAATAAAGTTCCGCCCCGAGCCGCTTCGAACCATCCCGCCCGGGCTACCGTTGCTCCCGTGAATGAGCCGCGCTCATGACCAAACAATTCGCTCTCTACCAAGCTTTCAGAAAAAGCTCCGCAATTCACTGCCACAAAAGGACGGTCAGCCCGCGGGCTCAACTTGTGCAAGTGTCGGGCAATGAGTTCCTTGCCAGTGCCAGTTTCTCCGGTCACCAGCACGTTTGCGTTGCTGGGGCCTATCAGATGTATTCTCTCCAGCAGTGCCCTGGACTTATCATCCTTAAAAACCAGGGCGGCCGCCTTGGGGTTAAACGGAACGACAGGCGGGCCGGAAAAACTTAGAAGTGACTTGGGAACTGGAGAAAGTGACATACGAACCCTACAATATCAATAGACATAATAGGATACGGTAAAGGGCGTGTCAAAGGGAATAGTTAGGGTGAACGCCGGTTTATCTGGGTCTTCAACCACCGTGATTAATTGTGCTCCGGTGTTCACAATTGAACTGACGAAGTTTCACGATCGCAGTACATTAGTCCTTAATAACCGGGGCTGATGATCCTGGTCAAGGGGGTCTTGCTTTCCCGCGCGGGTGAGGCGATTGAGGGGAAACGGAATATCGCCTCACCTTTTCGGACGAATGCACATATATTTGTGCAATCGAGCAATACTGCTCAGTTCCCCGTTGACCTTGAGGGGTAACCTTCGGTTATGCGTCAGGCGCCCGAACTCCCTCCCCACGTACAAGAACTCTTCGATGCTGTGTTGGCGCTGCCAACCCCCGAAGAGTGTCGTCAATGCGGATCCAAACTGATGCAAGTAGACACCACCTTTTTCTCCCTGGGTGCAAAGGTCTGGACCGTTCCCTTACCTGTTTGCCCAACTTGCGACCGCCTCCCCAGAGTGAAGGCAAATCGCATCTGATTTGTCGCGTTTTCGATCTGCCGGAATGACACCTGAATGCGCCGAATTAGCGGCTGAACAGTGCCCAATCGCATGCGTAACAATTTGGCGCCTTTGAAACCCAGATTTGGCCCCGCATTCATGTTGATAGCCATATTTGGCCCCACCGCATTAATCGTATTAATAAGGATGACTGGTCTTGGCGCTTCGAGCCAGGATCGGGGTGCTACGGAAGGAACGGCCTTAGAACTCCTGCCGCTGCCCGGCTCTATAGAAGCGGCCGCTACGATGCTTTCTTTTTCTGCTGCACCTCCAAGCTTCTCTGAAAGCGGTTCGATTCGGCGCCAGTCTCGAGGATGCACCCGCCGCTCCGTGATCGGGTCCAGCAAGACCTCGCACAGGCGCGGATTGGGAATACTTGCACCCACTCGGAACAATCGCGCAAAGAAGGCGCGATTCCCACAGCGAGCGGCGGCGGGTCTGCAGTTTTTGAGATTTCACAGAAATCGAAATTCGAGAGCCCGCCCGGCGCTCAGAACACGCGCACAAATGCAACTCGGATTTCACGCTCGGGAAGTTATCACGTGATTCGTTTTCCCGTTCCGGACATAACAATCAGCTTCGTCTCATTGCGGCGGCGGTAGCTTGGCACAGCCTTCTCTGTGAAAAGGCGAAGGCTGGCCGGATGTCTTCGGGGCGTGTGGATATTTCTGAGCCGGGACAGATCCAACGGGAGCGATCCTCCGTACATTATTCCAGGGGGGTTACGGTCTCGTCTTCAAGTGTTTCCACTATCGAGCGGACCGATAACGAGCGTGTCTGGGAAGGTTTGGTGAAGCGTTCAGCTCACGGTGACGACCGCGCGCTGGCGCAGCTTTACGACAGCACGAACCGACTGGTTTACGGAATGGCTATGCGTATCCTGCGCGATGTTTCGTCTGCCGAAGATGTCACCATGGAGGTGTATTTGCAAGTGTGGCGGACGGCAGAGAGTTATGATCCGCGTCGCGGTACCGTGTCATCGTGGTTGATCACTTTGGTTCGAAGCCGGGCCATCGATTGCCTGCGCAGCCGTCGGGTGCATCGGGCCGGACTCGAAACAAATGTCGACGACGTGGTTACTCTTCGCGATTCGCGTCCGGGCCCGGAATTGATGAGCGTAGAAGCCGGGCGGTCCCGCGCAGTGCGGAAGGCCTTGGGAGACCCTTCGCAGGATCAGCGGGAGGCTATCTAATTGGCATACTTTTCAGGATTCAGCCACACTGAGATAGCGGCTCGTTCGGGCCTCCCCCTGGGTACGGTGAAGACGCGCATACGGCTTGGGATGTCGCACTTGCGAAAAGTGTTGGGATTTTATGCGGAGGTACTGTGAACGGCGGAAGAGAATTTCCCAGCGCCGATGTGCATGAGCTTGCATCCCTGTACTCTTTGGGGGCACTCGGCCCCGGCGAAAGAACCGCCTTCGAAGAACATCTCCAGGGGTGCGATGCCTGCGCTAAAAATGTTCGCTCTTTTAATGACGTTACCAACCTTATCGCGGAGTCGGTCGCAGCTGTGCCGCCTCAGCAACTGCGCGAGCTATTGCTGTCGAGAGTTGGCCACAGTCCCCGGGTGCCGGGGATTCTGCTTGAGCAAAGCGGATTGCTGATTGCGCGCCCGGACGAACTGGCATGGCAAACCATGGCTCCGGGGATTTCTTTCAAGCCGCTGTATGCGGACATTACCCGGAAGTACAACACCGCTTTGGTCCGTATGGATGCCGGAGCACATTACCCGAGCCACCATCACGCGGCTGTCGAGGAACTTTTTATGCTTTCGGGCGACCTCCACGTGGAAAACGAGGTCATCGGCGCCGGGGACTACTGCAGGGCCGATTCCGACACGATCCACGGGGAAACTTTCAGTGACTCGGGATGTCTGTTTCTGATGATGGCTTCGCAGGAAAATCAGATCATCGAAAACCAGATCTTTTAATCTGGCCTGACCATGAGCCATAGCAGATCTTCCGACACGGTGTAAACGGCTAGGCGGGAAATGAAAGGCGTTGAAGCAAACTCTCGAACCGGGGGTCCGAGCGGAGAGGATCGAGTTCCGGCTCAACTTTAAACCAACTCAGATAGAAGGAGCGCTCCTGATAGGCCGTTTCAAACCACGCAAACGCTTCATCTTTTTGGCCGAGGGCGGCGTAGATTCTTCCCTTGTGAAATGGTGAGACGTAATAGCGCTTCGACCACTCTTCCAATTCCTCGAGGACTTTCACGGCCTTGTCGTTTTCTCCCGCAGCCGCATATGCCTGTCCCAGAGCTCCCATAGTCTCGGGGCTGACCTGTTCCTCCTGTCTCGCTCTTTGGAACTCATCGATGGCTTCCGGCAGTTTTTCTTGTTGTTGCAGAGCCAGACCAAGCACCAGATGCGCAAACCAGTAGTTCGAGTCGAGTTCAATCGCCCTATGGAGCTGCTCAACCGCCTGATCGTGGCGGCGCGCGAGATAAAGAACATGGCCGAGGAGGGTGTTCACTTCGGGCGAGATAGGATCAAGTTCCAAGGCTCGCTGCTCTTTTTCGATGGCCTCTTCGAACCTGCCCATGGCCGCCAAATACCACCCATAAAACTCCTGCGATCGCGCCGAGCCGGCGTTTATTTCTACCGCTCGCTTACACTGCTTTTCCGCGGCGGCCCAGTCCCAGTCGTATCGAAGATGAACAATTCCAAGCGACGCATGCGCTTCCGCCAAACTCTCGTCGATCTTCAGTCCCTGCATTGCCGCTTCTTTCGCCTTCAGCATGGCCTCGCGGGGAGGCAAGAGCCACCCGCTGGAAATAAAGTACGCGAAAGCCAGATCATCTTAGGGAGGCGAATAGTTGGGATCTATGTCGATCGACCGAAGCAGGTACTCGATACCCTTGGTGATGCCTTCCCGGTTGAACTTGGCAAGGTGATAGCAACCCATCAAGCAGGCTCGGTGCGCTTCCGGGTTTACCTGCTGTATTTCTTTTGAGCTCCACCGGGCATCCGGACTTAGTCTCACGTTAATCTCGGCGGCGATGGCCAGAGCCACTCCCCTCTGCACGGCCAGAATGTCGCGCGCGTCACGGTCATAATTCTGCGCCCAAAGATGGCGTTCATCCTCGGTGCGCACGAGTTGAGCGGTGATGCGCACGCGCTTCCGCCGCGTGGCGGACACTCCCTTCGAGAATCCAGTCCACACCGAGTTCGCGAGCAATCCTACCAATCCCCTTATTGGTCTTTTTGTAACGCAGCGAGGACGTGCGCGCGATCACGCCGAGCCGATCGGGATTCAACCGCGCCAATTGCGTGATCATCTCCTCGGTCAGGCCATCGCTGAAATATTCTTGCTCCTGATCTCCGCTCAGGTTCTCGAAAGGCAACACCGCCAACATGGTTCCCCGTTTCTTGCCCGTCTTGCTCACATGCGCCATAAACCGGTACCCGCGCCGCGGAAACGTTTCGATGTATTGTGGCTTTCCGGCAGAATCGCCAAGAGATTCACGGAGTTTGTTCAAGGCGGTGTTGAGGCCGTTATCAAAATCCACAAACGTATCGCCCGGCCAGAGACGCCGTTGCAACTCTTCTCGGGTCACGAGGTCTCCGGGGCGCTCCAACAAGGCCGCAAGAATTTGAAATGGTTTGTCCTGGAGACGGACCTTGAACCCCTTCTTTCGTAGTTCTCCGGTTCGAAGATCCACGTCAAAGGGCCCAAAGCGGACCGTCCCACCGAAATCTGCTGTCATGGGGAGCCCGCAAGAAAACTCAGCAAAGTTTACCACGACAGTTTCTGTAAGTACCGTCCCAAGCGTAAGTTAGCTGTAAGGCAGAGTTAATCTAAACTCAATCTACGGTCTATTGAGGCAGCACAAGTCCTCTGCCATAGTCGGCGCCATGGACGCCACAGTCAGACCGACAATGCTGTCGAGCGGCGGCGAAACCCTGGCTGAATTGTTGAGCCGAATCGCCCGAAACAACGAGGGGGCTCTGGCCGAGCTTTATGATCGCACCTGCCCCCATGTGTACGGACTGGCCCTGCGGATGGTCCGAGAGCCATCCGCTGCCGAGGACATCACGCAGGAGGTATACATGCAGGTCTGGCGAAGGGCGGATGCATTTGACGCAGCGCGAGGCACGGTTTTGAGCTGGATAGTCACCATCGCTCGAAGCCGGGCTCTCGACCCGGTCGCTCCTCGAGGGCCCTCCTTAGGCGCGAAAGCAACGGCGAGGATCTGGATCGTTTCTGTGATCCAGGCCCAAACCCCGAGCACGTTAGTTCAATTTCTGAGCGTGTTCAGCTTGTCCGTCAATTTCTTTCACAACTCCCGGCAGATCAAGGACGTGTGCTTGAGCTGGCTTATTTTGACGGTCTCACTCACAGCCAAATCGCCAGCCAAACGGGCCTGCCGCTCGGTACGATCAAGTCGCGGATCCGGTACGCGATGATACAGCTTCGTCAACAACTGAGCTTTCTGGGCGGCCGTCAGCCAAGCGGCCAGGACTCCGCTTAAGGTTCGCGTTCGAGCACCTTGAACAGAAGAAATAACGATCGCGCCGTCGAATCTTCGAGCCCGACGATCGGGCCGGGCCGGTCAGCCGCCAGAAATCGGCTGCGCCTTCTCGCATACTCCGGTTCGCTTCCACCGGAGCCGACGGTTTCATCCTGGGAATTACCTGATCAATTACAGACCCGTATTTCTGCGCTGGCCCTCGGATTCCAGCTCGTGATGGACACCGTGCCCCCGTCGAAGGACAGCAAGCGGTGGCCTATTGGATAGGACACTCCTCATCGCCTGATGGACTTCAGCCCTCCTGCAGAACGTGCTGCTCAACGCACGCTTCCGAGTTGCCGACTACTCGAGTATTGGGTGTGTCGTAACATAATCAGGTCTTGGCTGCGAGGCGAGCTGGATCAGGGGTATCACGAATGCGTCCGTCCTCGACATCGGCAAGTACCGCGCGGAGCCAGCGTAGATCGAGGCGGCACTGCTCCGCCATGTGCTGCATCAGGTGGCGGCTACCTGTGGACAGCATCTTTACCCATTGCCGGCGCAATTTCCGGATCTCGGTAAGCCGTGCGTTCTGCCTGTCGATTTGAGTGCGCAGAGCCCCGGCGACAAGTTTGAGGTCGGCGAGATGCAAGAAGAGCATGGGGCCGTAAAGAGTCTCCCGAAGGTCGCCTTCCGAGGCAAATTGCGCGTGCAGAAGTTCACGAAAGTGGTCGCGTCCGCGCGGAGTGATGCGGTACACCGTACGCATGCCGCCGCGAGCCACGCGCTGGCGGGCGACCGCGGTTAACAGACCACATTCGGCAAGCTGACGCACGGCGTAATAGAGCGTGCCGACGTCAACATCGGTAAAGCATTCGATCATGGCCTGGGTCAGACGCCGCTTGATCTCGTAGGGGTGGAAGTCGCCGCGGTGCAGAATGCCCAAAATATATAGTTCCGCTTTCATTAGTTTAATTATACTATTACAATTATATTGAGGGAGTGTGTGATGAAACGTTCCATTCTCGCCTGCGTCGCAGGACTCCTGACGTGGGCTGCCGTGGCCACGGTGATCAACCGCGTGCTTCGCCTGAGCCTGCCGAACTACACCGCTGCCGAGCACACGCTCCAGTTCACGCTCGGCATGAAGTGGGCACGACTTTTGATGGCAATCGTGACCTCGCTCGTGGCTGGTGCTGTAACACGTTGGATATCCCCATCGAGCCGCTGGGCGCCGTTAATCGTCGGCGGCGTGGTGCTTGCAATGTTCGTGCCTGCGCACATCGCCCTTTGGAGCAAATTCCCCGCGTGGTATCACCTGACATTTCTTCTGACGATCATTCCGGCGGTGCTCGTGGGTGCGCTGCTGACAC
>Ga0181522_10002733_pt1 | contig 9975 bp, 4 predicted proteins | sample PEATcosm2014_Bin_27_FD_121103 | JGI IMG/M metagenome (GOLD analysis project Ga0181522, IMG submission 121103) | Peatland microbial communities from MTU Mesocosm Facility, Houghton, MI, USA - PEATcosm2014_Bin05_10_metaG | ecosystem: Environmental > Terrestrial > Soil > Wetlands > Peat | place...
CGCCGCGACAACAACCCCGACACTCCCCTTCCGCCCGAAGAGCCCGCAGGACAGAATCCTCCGGACGGCGCCATGATCGACTACTGGCTGAAAATGCCGCCTTCCACCGCGGTCACGCTCGAAGTCATCGACGCCTCAGGCAAAGTTGTCCGCCAGTTCTCCAGCGCCGACAAGCCGGAGCCTGTCAATCCAAAAGACCTGAACGTTCCCATGTACTGGGTGCGGCCAGCCAGAATGCTCTCCGCTCAGGCCGGCATGCATCGCTTCATCTGGGATATGCATTACCCCGATCCCGACGTCCTCTCGCACAATTACCCAATCTCGGCCATCTATCACGACACGCCGCGCTATCCCCAGGGAGCCGCAATTCTGCCCGGACAATACAAGCTGGTCCTAAGCGTGGCCGGCAAAACCTACACGCAAAAGCTGGAAGTAAGAATGGATCCGAGAGTAAAAGCGCCGCCCGAAGACTTGCGCCACCAATTCGAGCTGGACCAAAAAATTGCCGAAGCGCTACACAAAGATTACGAAACCCTGCAACAGATCCGCAGTCTGCGAGCCCAGTTGAAAACGCTAACCGCACAAGCCGCCGTCAGACAGCCAGCCGCCGAACTCGACACCCAAGCCGCAGCCATCGAAGGTGCAGAAGGTGGCTATAGCGCGCGCTATCTGAGCACTCCCGAAGGCCGAAGCCTCTCGCGTCTGAATAGTGCGTTCGCCACCGTAGTCAGCGCCCTGGACACCGCCGATGCCGCCCCCACAAGCCAGCAAATAGCGATGGTCAGAGACCTGGAGAAGGCGCTAGACGGACAGTTATCAGCCTGGACTGAACTCAAATCAAAAAACATCCTCGAACTGAACGACCAGCTGAAGAAAGCTGGACTGCCGCCAATCGACCTCGACAAGCCAGTTCCGGGATCAGAAGATGCCGCGGAGACCACGACACAAGATCGTGACGAGAACGAGGAATAGTCGCGTGTGCAGCTTTTGGAGCGCGGCGGACACTCCTCCCCGAGATGCCTTTCATCTCCGAACGGGGAACGGCCTCCCTTGGCCGCTCAGCTTACATGCCGGGACAGCAGCCCTGCACGTGAAGAGGCGACAAATCTCGGACCAGGGTGGCGATTGCGTTGATGTTCATGGTTACGAAGTACACGCCTCTCAGAGATTTGAACTCCTTTTAGGAACGAGAGCCTCCTGGACAATTTCACATCGTCAGAACAACGCGGAACTCTGCCTTGCCGCTCAGCATGCGGGCGTAAGCCTCGGCCGCTTTTTCGAGCGGATAGGTTTCAATCATGGGGCGCACGCCGCTGAGTTCGGCGAAGCGCAATGTGTCTTCGGAATCTGCTGGCGTACCCGAAGCCCAGCCCTGAATAACCTTACTGCCACTGATGAGCTGTACCGGTGTCACCTCAATGGGATCGAAAGTTGCACCAATCACCATGAGCTTGCCGTTCGGTCCGAGACCATTGATCAACTCGGACATCGCTTTCGAGCTTGGGGCCGTCGCCAGAATCACCTGTGCGCCGCCCATTGTTTGTAATGCCTCGGCGGCATTCGTCGATGCGCTGTCGATGTAAACGCTCGCTCCGAGTTTCTTTGCCAACGGTGCCGTCTCGGACCCGCGCCCGATCGCTGCGACCTTGTACCCAAATTTGTTCGCAAATTGAATTCCGAGATGACCCAAACCGCCGATCCCCAGCACCGCAACCAGATCGCCCGGGAAGGCACCACTGTGCCGCAGGCGCGTTGTAGGTGGTAACTCCGGCACAGAGCAGAGGTGCGGCGCCGGCGTCACCTAGAGTTTCGGGGATCGGCACCAGCGCTTCCACGGGAACGACCATGTATTGCTGGTATCCGCGTCATAGCTGATACCGCAAATTTTCAGGTTCCGGCAGTTGCTAAAATCTCCACGCCGGCACTCCCGGCAGGTGTTGTCCTGGCCGCCGTGCCAGCCGACGCCGACGCGCTGCCCCTTCTTCCACGCAGAAACTCCCTCGCCCACTTCATCGATGATGCCCGCCACTTCATGGCCTGGAACGCGGGGATACTGAATTCCGGGCCACGCGCCTTCTTTCGTAGCACGTCGCTGTGGCAGACGCCACAAGCCTGCACCTTGATGCGAACTTGTCCGCACCCGCCTCAGGAATCGCGCGCTCGACGATTTCGAAATCTGCGCCAGGCTTGGGGACTTGCGCGGCCTTCATCTGCGCCATCTTCATCGGCACAACCGTAACTCTGCTCGTTGCCATACATCCTCCTATGAATGGTTCGACACTGTCGAAAGCACCCGCGTTGTTATTGATTTTCGAGAGTGACTGCACGGTTGTACTGACCCGCTCAGTCACCGATTCAAGAGTCATTGGTCGGTCACGGCCACCGCGAGAATGGGATTTTGATCCAGAATGCGAAGGCCGTCCTGATTGGTCAGACCAGCCTGACGTTACGTTCGACCGTCTTGATCACATCGTCCATCTTTCCGCTCCAGACCTGTTTGGCCATGCTAAGGGTAAAGCCTTTGGCGGCGTGCAAAGGAACATGCGACGGTAGCGACAAGGCGAAAGGATCGACTACCGCATCCACGACGACAGGGCCACCTTTGTGTGCGAGGGCTTCAGCAAGTCCATCCCGAACGTCGCCGGGATCTTCAATGCGGATTCCCTTCGCGCCCATCGCTTCAGCGACCTTGGCGAAGTTGGGATTCTCGAACTCCACGCCGAACGGGACGATGCCGGCCTCCCGCTGCTCGATACTGACGAAGTCAAGGGATCCGTTATTGAGGATGATCTGGAGCACCGCAGTCTTTCGTTGCACCTGGGTCAACAGGTCGCCCAATGCGAGCATCGTGAAGCCTCCGTCCCCGCACAGGGCGATCGTTTGCCGACCAGGGTAGGCCAACTGCGCGCCAAACGCATTGGGCGCGGCATTCGCCATCGACGCCCAGGTAAACGACCCGAAAAGCCTGCGATTTCTGCCGCCACTGATATGCCTTGCCCCCCACATGCATGCGGTTCCTGTGTCGATGAAAAACATCGCGTCATCGGAAGCGAGATCGCTCAGCGTCGCGGCCAGGAATTCCGGACGTATGGGTTTGATCTCGGGTCCTTTCTCGACATAGTGCTGCATAAGACCGTAGAAAGAGTTCGTGTCCACGAGGTGTTTGTCCAGAAACCGACGGTCGGCCTTCTCCCTCACAGTCTTCAGCAAAGCGGTGACCGTCGCCTTGATATCGCCGACAAGCCCGAGATCAACTGCAGTTCGACGGCCGATGTGTTTGGGATTCTTGTCGATCTGGACTTTCTTCACGCTATGACCGGGCAGGAATTCCGTAAAGGGAAAATCAGTGCCGAGCATCAAGAGAAGATCGGCCTCATGAATCGCGCCGTAGGCTCCGCCGTAGCCGAGCAAGCCAGTCATCCCGACGGCGTTCGGATTGTCATGTTCCACCCACTGTTTACCGCGGAACGAATAGCCGACAGGCGCTTTCAGCCTGCCCGCGAGTTCGACCACCTCATCATGGGCATCCCTGCAGCCTTCGCCTCCGAAGATCGCTACCGTTTTCGCATCGTCGATCATCTTCACGAGCTGATTCAAGTCAGCGTCGGAAGGGCGAAGGAGGGGCGGCTTAGGAATCGTGATCTCGGAACAGTGGTCGGCGGCCTCTGCCGACGCGACGTTGCCCGGGATCGAAATTACCGTGGGTCCATTTTCCAGGACCGCGGTAAGAATCGCGGTATTGATAACCGACCGCGCCTGCTCAGGATTGACAAGCCGCCCGGTGTAGAGAGACGCCGCCTCAAAGAATTTGTAAGGATTGAGCTCTTCGAGCGCCTCCGTGTCGATCAAGCTTGTCTCCACGTCGCCCGCAATGGCGATGATCGGAGCGCCCTCCTTGCGCGCGTCCATCAACCCGTTGAACAAATGGACCACACCGGGGCCGGCCGTTCCACACACGGCAACGGGGTTGCCGGTCAGATAAGCTTCCGCCACGGCGGCAAAAACACCGTACTCTTCATGGCGGACATGGATGAACTCGATCCTGCCATTGCGGTGCAGTCCGTCGATGACGGGATTGAGAGCGTCACCCACGATGCCGTAGCAGCGTTTGACTCCGGCGTTCGCAAGCATCTCCCACAAAAGGTCTGCCACTTTTCCTGACATGGAATGCCTCCTTCAAGGCTGAAATTGCGACTGCGTATTTGGCAGATTACTTCTGCCCCGATGGTCATTTCCGAGAGATGCGCGAGCCCGGAACGAGGGCCGTTATCGTTGAATTCCCACTTCTTGACGCGGCCAAAGCTGATATTGGCAATCCTGGAATTTCTGCAGCACCCGTTGGGCTGCGGTGAATCAGTTCGTCATCCGACAACTTCCGAAAATTGCTTTCTTCCGGCTTCGGGCCACTCGTTCGAACATCGGCGATGAAAGAGACAGAGGCGTGTGGTTATCGCAAGCTGTCCCCGAGCTTCAGCGGTATCGACTGACGGCATTTCACACTCGCGGCAAGTCCCGCTCAACCCTGAGAGCTCGAAAACCGCGTTCGTCAGGATTTCGTGCCTGTTGTGTGCCTATCAAGATACACCTGGGGGCCGCCCTGTCGCCCCGATACGACTCAATCCGCTCACCCCCCTTGACAAAAGCGGTCAAAAGAGAGATCCTTTGCAGGCGAACAAAAAGCGAAATAGGGATTCGTACGGGCTTGACTGCCTTCCCCTTCCCTGACCATTGCGAGAAAAGTATGTCTGCTTCTCCGGTTTTTTCATCGGTGGCCATGGGCCGCCCTTTTGTTTTTCCGCCTTCTTCTCCGCGCGCGAACGCGGGCAAGAAGACCGCGGAACTTTTGTCTCCTGTAAGCGCAATCTCCAAGCTGGCAACAGTCGTTCCTGCTTCGTGCCTTGAGGTGCGCCCGGCGCCCGAAATGGTTTCGACCGGTATCCCGCAACTTGACTCGCTAACCGGTGGCTTCGCTCGCGGTTGCCTCACAGAAATCTGCGGCGCGGCTTCTTCGGGCAGAACCAGCGTGTTGCTTTTCGCACTGGCCCACGCCACCCAGCGCGGCGAAGTGTGTGCTCTCGTCGACACAAGCGATGCTTTCGATCCGGCGTCAGCGGCGTCTGCCGGCATGGAGATGAGCCGTTTGCTGTGGGTGAGATGCGGAGAAAAATATCCCGCTCGTAAACATTGGGAATCACAACTGGCCCAGATGCTGAAAGTTACCGACCTGCTGCTGCAGAGCAATGGTTTCGGAACGATTGTTATCGACCTCAGCGATGTACCGGTGCAGAACGCGCGACGAATACCTTTAGCATCGTGGTTTCGTTTCCGGCGCGCGATTGAGCATACGCCGACGGTGCTGCTGGTTCTTGAACAGCAACCGATTGCAGGAAGTTGCTCGTCGGTGTTGCTTCGGGTTTCTGCTCGGCGCGCGCAACGATTCGGGAAACGGTCCGTGCAAGCCAAATTGCCGCATTCCGAATTATTAGACCAATTCGAAATCACCGCCGAGTTGTTGCGTTCGCGGCTGGAAGGAAAAATGGAGCGCAAGCCGGTGCAATCAACGGCCTGTTTCCACAGTCGAGCCGCATGGGCGGCGGGCTAGTCGAGGCCTGACATATGCAATGGATTGTCTGTTGAAAATGAGATCTGCTACATGTTTGCCTGTATTTTTATCCCCGATTTTTCTGCACAAGCACTCATGCGCATTGCGCCCGACTTGCGCGCCCGTCCCCTGGCAGTGCTCAGCGGACGGCCACCGCTCGAAAAAGTTGTGACCCTCAACGAAAAAGCGCGGCAGTCAGGCGTTGAAATCGGCGCGACCAAATCACAGCTGGAAGCATGGGAGAACCTGGTGTTGCGTGCACGTTCGGAGTCGCAGGAAATTTCCGCCCATGCTGCACTGCTCGATTGTGCACAATCGTTTTCTCCGGAAATAGAAGACACGTCGACCGGCACCGTGCTTCTGAATCTTGCCGGGCTCGAGCCGCTGCTCGGTCCGTTGCCGAAGATCGCCTGCAATCTCGCGCAGCGCGCCACTGAGATCGGCTTCGAAGCGAACATTGCCGTGGCGGCGAATCCGGATGCGGCATTGCTCGCTGCTCACGGATTTCCCGGCGTGACTTTAATTCCCGAAGCGGAGGAAGCCAAGAGACTTGGCGAGCTGGCGGTGGATGTATTGCTGGAAAGCTTTTCTTCCGATATTGCGGAGGCGACGCGCTGGAGCGAAACGTTCGACCGCTGGGGCATTCGCAAGCTGCGGGCGCTGGCCGCTCTTCCGGAAGTTCCGCTCAGCGAGCGTCTGGGGCAACAGGGACTGTATCTGCAAAAGCTGGCGCGTGGCGCGGCATTGCGCAATCTTCGAGTGCTCGAGCCGCGCCAGATCTTTGCCGAGAGCGTGGAGTTGGAATCCCCCATCGTGCTGCTCGAACCCCTGGCATTTTTGCTGAACCGGATGCTGGAGCAGGTATGCGCGCAATTGCGATTGCGGGCACTGGCGGTGCAAGAGTTGCGGTTGAATCTGGACCTTGCAACGACGCAGTCCAACGGTTGCAGCAGGTTCACCCGCACCTTGCGATTGCCGACGCCCATGCTCGACGCGAAAGTGTTTCTTAAATTATTCCAGCTGGATTTGCAGGCGCATCCGCCGGGAGCGCCTGTCGTGAAGATGCATTTGTCGGCAGAACCTGCGCGTCCGAGAGTTCTGCAGAGCGGATTGTTTCAACCGGTTTTTCCTGAGCCGGAAAAACTTGAGCTCACGCTGGCACGCATTGCAGGCATTGTCGGCGAAGGCAGAGCAGGGTCCGTGGAACTACTAGATACGCACCGCGAAGGCGCGTTTGCTGTGCAACATTTCGCCCCCCTGGAGGCTGCTTCCGTAGAAGCCAAAGGGAAGCAGTCTGTAAATCCGAAGCAGAAGGATAGGTCTCTACCCGAGGATGATGGCGCCTGTACGCTCGAAGAAAAGCTGGAGGAAAATGCAAAAGAAAAAATGAGCGCAGTGATTGCTCTGCGCATATTTCGTCCGCCGCCAGGCGCGAGCGTTGCTCTGCGCGAAGCGAAGCCGGTGCACCTGCGATGTCTGCAACCTGATATTGCCGGCGACATCGTCTGGACCGCTGGCCCCTGGCGATCTTCCGGCGATTGGTCGGAGCAGGAAGGTTGGTCGCGCGAAGAGTGGGACATCGCCATCGCTGCCGGAGATAGCCTCGCGTTGTATCGCTTGGTGCAGGACAAGCAAGGCGGAAACTGGTTTGTAGAGGGAATGTATGACTAAGGCAGTTGCCTGTCATCCGTGATCGGTTCCCCCGTCAAAGCAACCGGGAACTGGCGATCAGCAAGCATGTACATTGAACTCCATTCGCGCTCCGCGTTCAGCTTTCTCGAAGGAGCTTCTGTTCCCGAGGAACTAATCCTGGTGTGCGCGCATTTCGGAATGCCTGCAATGGCATTGCTTGATCGAGATGGACTGTACGGCTCGCCACGTTTCCATCTTGCCGCCAAGAAGGCGAGGATCAAGGCGCATATTGGGGCCGAGGTGACGTGCGCTGCATTTTCACCTTGTCTCTCTGCTGGATTTCGTCTTCCGCTTCTGGTCGCCTCGCGCGTCGGATATCAAAACCTTTGCCGTCTGATTACGAGAATGAAGCTGCGCGTTGGGCGAAAAGAAGGAGCCTGCGCTTCGAGGTCATATTTTATTGAACATGCTGAGGGGTTGATTTGTTTGACTGGGGGAGAGGAAGGACCATTAGCTGCAGCTCTCCGTCACGGTGGGCCGCAAGCCGCGTTTGGAGCGGTAAAGCAACTGATCGAAATTTTTGGTCAAGCGAATATTTACGTCGAACTGCAAAGGCATTTTCATCGCGATGAAGAGTATAGAAATCGCCTTGCGATGGAGATCGCCGAGGCTTTGCACCTGCCGCTAATCGCCACGAATGGCGTGAATTATGCCCTGCCGCGGGAACGCGAGTTGGCGGATGCGTTCACGGCGCTGCGGCATCATCGCACGATCGCCACCGCGGGACGGCTTTTGGCGCGCAACACAGAGCGACATCTCAAATCTCCGGCGGCCATGCGCGAGCTCTTTGCCGATCTCCCTCGGGCTATCGCCAACACTCTTGAACTTTCGTCGCGGCTTGAATTCACGCTGAATGATCTCGGATATGCGTTCCCGCGTTATCCCGTGCCCGAGGGTGAAACCATGATGTCTTTTCTGCGCGAGCGCACGCGGGAAGGCTGCCACACCCGCTATGGACGGGCGGATGCAGAGGTGAAGAAACGCGCACGGCGGCAGATCGAACGCGAGCTGAACTTGATTGAACATCTGAAACTTCCCGGATACTTTCTGATTGTCTGGGACCTGGTGCGCTACTGCCGCGCACAAAACATTCTGGTGCAGGGCCGCGGATCAGCCGCCAATAGCGCGGTTTGCTACTCGCTTGGCATTACTGCGGTCGACCCGGTCGGGATGGAGTTGTTATTTGAACGATTTCTTTCCGAGGAGCGTGGCGAGTGGCCTGACATCGATCTCGACCTGCCGAGCGGAGACGAGCGCGAGGACGTTATCCAATACGTTTATCGACGTTATGGTCAGCGTGGAGCGGCCATGACTGCCAATGTGATCACCTATCGCAATCGCATGGCCGCGCGCGAGATGGGCAAGGTGATGGGATTCGATGAAGACACACTGAAGCGGATTTCGGCGTCTGTCGCCACCTGGGAATTTAAGGACGAGAACGATGCGCTTGATCACCGTTTGCGCGCTGCCGGTCTCGATCTTACTCATCCGCGGATTCGCAAATATTTTGAGTTGTGCCTGGCGGTTCAGGATCTGCCCAGGCATCTGGGGCAGCATTCGGGCGGCATGGTCATCTGTGAGGGTCATCTCGATTCCATCGTTCCGCTCGAACCCGCTTCCATGCCGAACCGCGTCGTCGTGCAGTGGGATAAAGAAGACTGCGCCGATATGCGCATCATCAAAGTCGATCTGCTTGGCCTCGGCATGATGGCGGCGCTGAAAGATTCTCTTGAACTGATCCGCGATCATTATCACGAAGAAGTCGACCTGGCGCATCTTCCAGCGGACGATCCACTGGTTTATTCGACCCTTCAGAAGGCGGATACGGTGGGAATGTTTCAGGTCGAGAGCCGGGCGCAGATGGCTTGCCTGCCGCGCCTGATGCCGAAGAAGTTTTACGACGTAGTCGTGCAGGTGGCGATCATACGGCCGGGGCCGATCGTCGGGAATATGGTCAATCCATTTCTCAAGCGGCGGCAGGGCAGAGAAGACGTCACGTATCCGCATCCGTCGCTTGAAACTGTGCTGGAACGTACGCTGGGCGTTCCGCTGTTTCAGGAGCAGTTACTGCGCATGGCGATGATCACCGCCAACTTTACCGGCGGTGAGGCGGAGGAATTGCGGCGTGCCATGGGCTTCAAACGGTCCGAGGCGCGAATGAAAGTGATCGAGGAAAAGCTGCGCGCCGGCATGACGCGAAACGGAATTCTCGGCGAAACGCAGGGGCGAATCATTCAGTCGATTACTTCGTTTGCGCTTTATGGATTTCCCGAATCCCATGCCGCAAGTTTCGCCCTGATTGCCTATGCCAGCGCTTATTTGAAATGCCATTACCTGGCGGCGTTCACGGCGGCGCTGCTGAATAATCAGCCCATGGGTTTTTATCATCCTTCGACGATTGTGAAAGATGCGCAGCGGCACGGATTAAAAATGCTGCCGATGGATGCGACGCGCTCGGATTGGAAGTGCACGTTGGAAGGCCATACCGAGGTGGCGGGCGAAAGTATCGCAGTGCGGCTGGGGCTGAAGTATGCGCGCGGATTACGCGAGCCGACGGGGCAGGCACTGGTTCGGGAGCGCAGCCTGGCGCCGTTTGCTTCGATTCAAGACCTGGCGCGTCGCGTGCCCGAGCTGCGCAAAGACGAGTTGACAACGCTGGCGGAGATTGGAGCGTTCAACAC